>OGCK01000191.1_pt1 | contig 12293 bp, 13 predicted proteins | sample 1570051 | NCBI WGS metagenome assembly OGCK01 (sample SAMN06266181, study PRJEB24510) | hot springs metagenome | isolation source: hot spring sediment | place: USA: Zodletone Spring, Oklahoma | collected 2013-12-03 | reverse complement strand
TTTTTCAAGCAGAAGACGGCATACGAGATCTAGTACGGTCTCGTGGGCTCGGAGATGTGTATAAGAGACAGGGAAAGAACAGCCAGACGATGGCATCGGTGAATTTCTCCACCAGACCCGCCTGGTGCAGGGCGCGCAGGCGCACGTCATGCCAGGTCGCCGGCCAGAACAGTTGGAGCAGCGGCACGGGCGCGGATGCCGTCCGTCCCTGGCCGGCACCCTCCGGGTGAGCCTGAAGGCTCCCTCCGATCCGTTCCGGACGGATCGGTGATGCGCCCCCCTTCGGGTGAGCCATCTGGTGAGCAAGGGCCCAGGGACGGGTCTCACGCACGCCCCACAGCCCGAGCGCCAGTGCGACCACCACGGTCAGCGTGCCGAACCAGAACAGACCTTCCCGCGCCCCGAGCATCTCCGCCAGGGCAGCAGTGAGCAGTCCCGCCAGCGCCACCCCCGCATACCCCGAGAACTCGTTCAGTCCGTTGACCAGCCCGCGCTGCTCGGCGCGTGCGAGGTCGAGCTTGCTGTTGAGCGCCATCGACCAGCACAGCCCCTGGTTGACGCCGAGCAGCACGGTGGCGGCGACGATCCAGCCCCAGCCCGGTGCGTACAGGATCAGGAACGGGACCGGCAGCGCGGCGAGCCAGCCCGCGATCAACACGGGCCTGCGCCCCCAGCGGTCGGACAGCCGCCCCGCGAACAGGTTGAGCAGGGCCTTCACCAGCCCGAACACCACCACGAACGAGGCTAGGGCGAGGAAGGAGCCCTTGGCCAGGCCGAAGTCCGACTCCGCCAGCACCGGCAGCACGGTGCGGGTCATGCCGATCGTCGCGCCGACGAAAAACACCTGCAAAAGTTGCAGGGCGAACTGGCTGAGGTTGATGCGGATGCCGTGCCGGATGTCCATGGGAAGTCTCGTGTTCGGGAAGCACTGGGGACGCATCCTACCCCCTGTTGACAACACGATCAATTGATTGATTGAATGATTGCGCATCATGAACCCCCCTCGATATTCCGATGGGGCATTCCCACAAGGCATTCCCGCAGGAGGAGCCATCATGTTCCTGATCCAGCACCCCAGCCCCCTGTCTTCCCTGGCCTATCTGTTTGGCTGCACCGGCAAGCGCGCGGCAATCGCCGTGGACGTGCACGCGGGCGACGAGGAGGCCTTCCTCGCCATGGCGCGCGAAAAGGACGTCGAGATCCGCTACGTGATCGACACCCACATCCACGCCGACCATGTCTCCGGCGGCCGCAGGCTCGCGCATCTCGCCGGCGCGCATTACGCCCTGCACGAGAGCAACACCGGAGCGGTGCCCTGGGACTTCATGCCGCTGCGCGACGGGCAGGTGCTGGAGGCCGGCAACGTCAGCGTGCAGGTGCTGCACACCCCGGGCCACACCGACGACAGCATCACCCTGCTGGTGACGGACCGCTCGCGCTGCGACGAGCCCTGGTTCCTGGTGACCGGCCACACCCTGTTCGTCGGCGCGGTCGGCCGCCCCGACCTGCGCGGGCGCGAGCGGGAGATGGCGGAGAAGCTGTACGACTCGCTGTTCGGCAAGCTGCTGAGCCTGCCGGACCATCTCGAAATCCTGCCCGGTGCGCAGGCCGGCAGCGTGTGCGGCGGCGGCATCAGCGGCAAGCCGGTCTCCACCCTGGCCTTCGAGAAGCGCTACAACAAGGGCCTGGTCCGAGACCGCACGGCCTTCGTCGAGGCCATCCTCGAAACCGCCCTCGCCCTGCCCCAGCCCGAGGCCATGCGTGAGATCATCGCCGCCAACATCGCGGCCGAGATCCCGGCCTGATCAACACTTGAGGACGACATGATGGAACCGACGACGATCCTGCTGCTGGCCGTCCTGGCCCTGGCCCTGGTGTTCGGCGCCGCCGCGCAGTTCTCGCGCGTCTGCGTGCCGGGCGGGCTGGGCGACTGGATGTTCCGGGGCGAGCACGGCCGGCTGGCCGCCTACTTCATCGCCATCGGCGTGGCAGTGATCGGCACCGGCCTGCTGCAGGCCCTGGCGGGCATCGACCTGAACGACACCAGGCCCACTTACCGCAGCCCGGAGTTCGCCTGGGGCCGCTACGCCATCGGTGGCTTCCTGTTCGGGGTGGGCATGGTGCTGGCGCGCGGCTGCCCGGTGCGCAACCTGGTCAAGCTCGGGCAGGGCAACCTGCAGTCCCTGCCGGTACTGCTGGTGATGGCGCTGACCGCCTACGCCATGACCCGCACCTCGCTCTACGCCGACTGGTTCCTGCCCTGGGTGGGGAGCCTGTCGCTCAACCTGACCCAGTTCGGCGTCCCCCGCCAGGACCTCGCCAGCCTGTTCGGCGGCGGCGCGGACCTCGCCCTGGTGCTCGCCCTGGTGGTCGGCGTCGCCTTCCTCACCCTTTCGGCACGCTCACTGGCCCGTTCCACCGCGCACCGTGGGACAATCTGGCTGGGCGGCGGCCTGATCGGCGCGACGGTTGCGGCCGCGTACTGGCTGACCGGCGGCCCGCTGGGCCAGAAGGCCATGGAGGCCGCCGAGATGATGGACACCCCGCCCGAGGGGCTCGGCACCCAGTCCTTCACCTTCGCCGCGCCGCTCGGGGACGTGGTGCACTACCTGAGCCATCCGGCAGCGACCTCCGCCATCACCTTCGGCGTGGTCGCGGTGGCGGGCGTGCTGCTCGGCGCCCTGCTGAGCGCCCTCGCGCGCCGCGAATTCGCCATGCAGCGCTTCGGCGCGCCGCGCGAATGGGCGCGGACCCTGACCGGCGCCGTGCTGGTCGGCGTCGGCAGCGTGCTGGCCATGGGCTGCACCGTCGGCCACGGCCTGAGCGGCATCGCCGTCCTTGCGCTCGGCTCGTTCGTGGGGCTCGCCGCGATCCTGGCTGGGGCGTGGAGCGCGCTGAAGGTCGAAGCCCTGCTCAGCGAGCGGGCCATGGTCGGCGGAGGCTGCGAGTCGTCCGTCCCCGCCCGGGATTGCCAGGCGCTGGAGAATGGCTAGAATCGCCAAAATCAAACGATCAATTGAACGAGCATGAGTGGCTTCAAGCAGGACCTCAACGATCAGTTCGCCCGCCTCGGCAAGGCGCTCTCCAACGGGCGCCGGCTGGAGCTGCTGGAATACCTCGCCCAGGGCGAGCGCAGCGTGGAGCAGCTGGCCAAGGTCAGCGGACTGAGCGTGGCCAACACCTCGCAGCACCTGCAGCAGATGCGCCAGGCAGGCCTGGTGAGCGCACGCCGCGACGGCAAGCACATCCTCTACTCGCTCGCAGGCGAGGACGTGGTGCAGCTGCTGGACGTGCTGCGCACGGTCGCGGAGCGGCGCCTGGCCGAGGTGCGCGAGATGGTCGCCAACGTGCTCACCGCCCGCGACAGCCTGGAGCCGGTGCAAGCCGCCGAGCTGCTCGAGCGCTCCCGCCTCGGTCTCGTCACGGTGCTGGACGTGCGCCCGCCGGAGGAGTTCGAGGCCGGCCACCTGCCCGGCGCGATCAACCTCACCCTGGCGGAGCTCGAGAAGCAGCTGGACCGCCTGCCGCTTGAGCGCGAGGTGATCGCCTACTGCCGTGGCCCCTACTGCGTGCTCTCCTTCGAGGCCGTCGCCCGCCTGCGCGAGCGCGGCTTCAGGGCGCGGCGGCTGGAGCAGGGCTACCCCGAATGGAAACTCGCCGGCCTTCCGACCGAGGCCGGTTCACAGTGAGACCTCCCATGAGCGAAACGAACCCCCTGCAGCAGCTGCGCACCTACCTCGAGAGCGTCATCGTCGGCCAGCACGACCTGCTCGACCGCCTGCTCATCAGCCTGCTGACCGGCGGCCACCTGCTGGTCGAGGGCCTGCCGGGCCTGGCCAAGACCACTGCGATCAAGACCCTCGCCGAGGGCGTGCACGCGAGCTTCCAGCGTATCCAGTTCACCCCGGACCTGTTGCCCTCCGACCTCACCGGTGCGGAGATCTACGAGCCGGACAGCCACCAGTTCAATTTCCGCCCCGGCCCCCTGTTCCACGAGATCGTGCTCGCCGACGAGATCAACCGCGCCCCGGCCAAGGTTCAGGCGGCCCTGCTGGAGGCCATGCAGGAGCACCAGGTCACCATCGGCGGCGTCTCCCATCCGCTGCCCGAGCTGTTCATGGTGATGGCGACGCAGAACCCGCTGGAGCAGGCCGGCACCTACCCGCTGCCGGAGGCCCAGCTCGACCGCTTCCTGCTGCACGTGGTGCTGGACTACCCGGCCGAGGCCGAGGAACTGGAGATCCTGCGCCGCCATCGCGCCGGCCATGCCGCGAAGCCCGAGGCCCCGCGCATCGACGTCGCCTGGGTACTGGAGGCACGCGGCAAGGTCGAGCAGGTCCACATCGCCCCGGAGCTGGAGGCCTGGATCGTGCGCCTGGTGGCGGCTACCCGCCGCCTGGCCGAGTTCGTGCCCGAGGCTGCCGGCCAGATCGACTGCGGCGCCTCGCCGCGCGCTTCGCTCGCGCTGGCCCAGGCCGCGCAGGCGCTGGCCTTCCTGCGCGGGCGCGACTTCGTCACCCCCGAGGACCTGCTCGACATCGCCCCGGACGCCCTGCGCCACCGCCTGCTGCTCAGCCCCGCCGGCCAGCTCGCCCGTGCGGACCGCGACGCCCTGATCGCCAGTCTCTGCGATGCGCTGCCCACGCCGTGATGCCTCGTCATGTAGGGGCGGACCTTGGGCCGCGATCGACCATCATCGTGGCCCAAGGTCCGCTCCTGCACGCGTACGCACGACGCATGGCCATGGGCGCTAAGGTGAGCCTCTATGCGCATCCTTGATCGCCTCACCGATTTGTCAGGAACACATCGGGGATCGCCGAAGGCGAATCGAAGGGGATGGCCATGGCTGGCCGGCCTCCGCCGCCAGCCCGGCCGGGCCAGCATCCACGCCCCCCTGCTGACGGACGAGGAACTGGCCGAGATCGGCGCCCTGGCGGCCGGCCTGCCCGAGCCCGTCCGCCTTAGCGAGCGGCTGCAGCGCGGCGAGCAGGCCTCGCCCTTCCGCGGCCCCGGCCTCGACTTCGAGGACCTGCGCCCCTACCAGCCGGGCGACGACCCGCGCCGCATCGACTGGCGAGTCACCGCGCGCCTGCGCAGACCCTTCGTGCGCGTCTACGGCGAGACCCGCCAGGCCGTGACCTGGGTGGTCGTCGACCGCGGGCCGAGCATGCGCTTCGGCACCCGCGCGCGCCTCAAGGCCGCCCAGGCGGCGCGGCTCGCCGCGCTGGTCCTGGGCGGCGCGGGCCGCGCCCACGACGCGCTGGCCCTCACCCTGCTGGACGGCGAGGCCCATGTCGGCCAGCCGCCGCGCAGCGGTCGCGCCCCCCTGCACGCGGCGCTCGAGGCCCTGCGCGCTCCCTGCCCGCCCGCCGGCGACACCCGCCCGAGCCAGTGGACCGGGGTGCTCGCCGAACTGGAACTGACCCTGCCGCAGGGTGCGCGCCTGTGGCTGGCCTCCGACTTCCTCGGCCTCACCGCGCAAGACGAGGCCCTGCTCGAGCGCCTGGCCGCGCGCGCGGAGCTGATCCTGTGCCAAATCGAGGACGAAAGCGAGCGCGAGCTGCCGCCGCTCGGCCGGGTGCACCTGCAAACCGGCGCCGGCACGGTCGAGCTGGACACCGCCTCGAACGCCCTGCGCACGGCCTATGCCGATGAGCGCGAATCTCGCCTCGCAAACCTGGAGGGACTCGCCGACCGCCTGCGCGCACGGTGGATGACCGTGGGCGCGGACGAAGGACTGCCCCAGATCGCCACCCTCCTCGCCGGGGCCGCCTGATGGACGGCATGCACGACATCATCCCTCCCGCGCCGGTCGTCCGCGGCCTCATCGCACTGGTCGACCCCGCGGGGGCACACCCCGTGCTGCTGATCTTGATCGTCGGGCTGCTCGTGCTCCTCCCGCTCGCCCTCTGGCTCGGACGCAAGCGCCTGCGGACGGCTTTCCGCCTGCGCCAGGCCGAGCGCGCCCTGCGCGAGGGCCGGCTGGACGTCGTCGAACGCCTGATTCGCCAGCACCACCGCCTCGCGCATGCCCATCCCGACCGGTCGCCTGCGAACGTGAATGCCGAAATCTGGCGCGAGCTGGTCGAAGGATTGCACCGGGCGCGCTTCGGCAAGCGCCCTGCCGAGCTGCAGACCGTTCGCCCCATGCTGCGCATGGTCTTCGCCCCATCCCCCCGGGTATCCGGCCCGGATGAAGGCCATGGGCCGCAATCCGGGAAAAATCCGCCGCATCGCCCGGATTCCGCAAGCCTCCATCCGGGCTACGACGATGAGGTGCGCCCATGATCAGCTTCGCCCATCCATGGCTGCTGCTCCTGCTGCCCGTCGTCCTCTGGCTGGGCTGGAGTTTCCGCGCATCCGCCCCCGCCGCCTTCAGCCGCGCACCGGTCCTGCTGCGCCATCCCGCCCTCGCCCGGCTGGGCCAGGGCCAGGCGCAGACTGCTTCCGCCGCACGCCGCTGGCTGCCGCTCGTGCTGGCCCTGCTGGCGCTGGCCGCCGCCCGACCGCAGAGCGAGGGCGGCTGGCTACCGCCGGAAGGCGAGGGGCGCGACATCCTGCTGCTGATCGACGCGTCGCCCAGCATGGCGATCCACGACATGACGCTGGAGGGCACGAGCGTGCCGCGCATGGCGGTTCTCAAGCAGGCCGCGCAAGGCTTCATCGACGCCCGCGTGCAGGACCGGCTGGGCCTCATCGTGTTCAGCGACGCGGCCGCCACCGCCGTGCCGCTCACCACGGATCGCGCGGCGGTCGCCGCCCAGCTCGCCCGCCTCACCCCGGGCAGCACCGGGGCAGCGACGGCCATCGGCGAGAGCCTGGGCGTGGCCCTCAGGCAGATCGAGGGCCGCGAGCATCCCCCCGTCATCGTGCTGTTCACCGACGGCGACAACACCGGCGGCGTCCTGCGCCCGCGCGAGGCGCTGGCCTATGCCGAGCGGCTGGGGCTGCGCCTGTACACCGTCGCCGTCACGCCGGACGAGGTGCCGCCGACGCTCCAGGGGGACGGCCTACGCGAGCCGACCCTCGCGGAGATGAGCGAGATCACCGGCGGCGCGGCCTACCAGGCCGGCGACGCCGACAGCCTGGCCCGCATCCTCGCCGAGATCGACCGGCGCGAGGCGACCACCACCCCGCCGCCGAGCGAGCGGGTTAAGCTCGAGTGGTACCCCGCCCCGCTCGGCCTGGCCCTGCTCCTGCTCGCCCTCGGCCAGCTGCGCGAACTGCGCGGCGGGAGGGCGGCATGAGCACCCTGATGAGTATCCAGTGGCACTGGCCCTGGGCCTTCGCCCTGCTGCTCCTTCCGCTCGCACTCTGGCTCACGGGCCTGCTCCGCCGCGCCCGCCTGCTGGACTACGCCGACCCGGCCCTTCGCCCCTGGGCGATGGCGGATCAGGCCAGGGCGGGACAAGGCCGCCCCCTGCTGCACGCGCTCGCCTGGCTGCTGCTGGCCGTTGCCCTGGCCGGACCGCACCTGCCGGTCGAGCAGGCCGGCGAGGCCACCCCGTCCCGGCACGACGTGCGCCTGCTGGTCCTGCTCGACCTGTCCGAATCCATGCAGGCCGCCGACATCGCCCCCTCGCGCCTCGAGCGCGCGCGGATGAAGCTGGCCGCGCTGCCGGAGCACCTGGCGGGCGAGTCGCTCGGCCTCGGCGTATTCGCCGGCACCGCCGGAATGGTCATGCCGCCGAGCCGGGATGCCGGGGTGTTCCGCTTCGGCCTGGAAAACAGCGCACATGTGCTGGACGACGCCCCCGGCACCGAGCTCGCCACGGCCCTCGGCCTGGCCCTGCGAACCCTGGGCGAAGAGGACGGAAGCCACGGCCGCGCCGTCCTGCTCGTCACCGACGGCGAGGCCGAAGCACTGCAGGGCAACCCGCTGCTTGCGGCGGTGGAAAGGCTGCGCGAAGCGAACATTCCCCTGTTCATCCTCGGTACGGGCACGGCGGAGGGCGCCCCCATCCCCGACGGCGCCGGCGGCTTCCGCACCCTGGACAGCGAGGTCTGGCACAGCCACATGGACACCGCGCGGCTTAAGGAGATGGCCGAGCGCACCGGCGGCCGCTTCGCCCCGGTGGAGGACGGCGATGGCGACCTGCGTGACCTGACGAAAGCCATGGGTGCGCTGCCTAGTCATCCGGATCCTGCCGCCGCGCACGCCTGGAACGAACTGTTCCACTGGCCGCTGCTGGCCGGGCTGGTCTTGTTGCTGGTGGCCTACGCCCCCCACCGCAGGAGCGAGCAAGGTGGCACGACACCGTCAGCCCTGCCCCTCATCCTGCTGACACTCTCCGGTGCCCTGCTTCTTGTACCGCACGAGACGCGCGCCGAACCGGCCGCCGACGCCTATGCGGCCTGGGCGCGCGGCGACTTCGTCCAGGCCCAGCTGCTCTACGCCCGCCAGCCGGGCGCGCAGGCCCGCCTTGGCGAGGGGGCAGCCGCCTACCGGCGCGGGGATTTCGCCCACGCCGCGCAGGGCTTCACCGCCGCCTGGCTGCTGGCCGGAGACGACACCGCCCGTGCCGACGCCCTCTACAACCTGGGCAACGCCGAGCTCAAGGCCGGCCACCCGGAGCGCGCCACGGCGGCCTACGAAGGCGTGCTGCGCCTGCGCCCCGGAGACGAGGCGGCCGAGGCCAACCTGTGGCTCGCGCGCCAGCAGGCGGAGGAGAGGCAAATGAAAAAGACCCGCCCCATAGATCCCCCCGGCCGCCGGCCGACCGACGTGGCGCGATACGACGAGGACGTGGAGGCCGACTTCCCCACCGATGAAGAACCCTCCGGCGGCGACCTCTCGACCGGCGGCCCGGGCGGGGGCCGGCGCGAGGGCGAGGCCCCGGTCGCCCTGGCACTGGGCGAGGCCGACCGCCAGGCGGCGGAGAAAAAGATGGAACTGCTGCGCGATGCCCCCGCCCCGCTGTGGCGCGCGATGATGCGCGGCGAAACGCCGGGGCGCGTGAGCGAGGGGCTGCCATGGTGAAATGGCTTCATCACCTGTTCAGCGTCATCGCGGATGCCGGGCTGTCCTGCCCAGCACCCTGCGGACCTGCTTTGCAGTCCAGCGCTGTTCAGTACAACGCTGGAAGCCCCGAAGGGGGATGGCGATCCATGCGCCGCCTGGATCGCTTCGCCGCGCCGGCCGCGGGCTTGCAGTCGTGGATGACTTTCGCCGCGCTGGCGCTATCCCTCGCCCTTCCCGCGGCCCACGCCGACCTCGGCATCGACGCCCGTCTTTCCAACGCCTCCCCCTGGCTGCGCGAAGAGGTGCTGCTGACCGTCGAGGTGCTGGACGACCGCAGCATCATCGAGCAGATCATCGCCCCCTGGACCCCGCCGGGAGTCGTCGTCCGCCCGCTCGGCAGCAGCCAGGATCGCCTGCAGACGCCCGAGGGACCGCGCATCCGCCACCGCCACCTGTGGGCGGTCATGCCACTCTATCCCGGTCCCCTGGAACTTCAGCCCCCCACGGTCGAAGCCCGAATCTCCGGCAGCAAGCGCATCCCCCTGAGCCCTCCCGCACTGCGCATGGAGGCCAGGCCGCTCGACCCGCTGCTGCCGGTCGACCTGCCGGTGAGCGCCCTGCGCCTCACGGCGGCTCCGCTGCCGGAGGCCGTGCCGCGGGGCCGCCCCTTCACATGGAGCCTGGCCCTCGAGGGCCAGGGCCTGTCCGCGCGCGGCATCCGCCGCTGGCTGGACGAGTCCCTGCGCGACACCGGCACGCTGCGCGTCCATCCGCCGGAGGTGAAGTTGATCGAGAGGATCGCCCCGGAGTCGCCGCTGCTACAGCGGGTGGAGGCGCGCATCACGTTCGAGCCGCGCGAAAGCGGCACGGTCCGCCTGCCGGACCTGGTCCTGCCGCATGTCGACCCGATGGACGGCCAGCCGCGCCTTGCGCGCCTCGCGGGTGGCCAGATCGCCGTGCAGCATCCCCTGTGGCTGGCCGTGCGCCCCTGGCTACCGTGGGCGGGTGGCGCCCTGCTGCTGATCGCCCTCGCCGCAGGGGGCCGTCCGCGCTGGCAGCGCCTGCAACGGCGGCGCCGATGGATACGTTCGCTTCAGGCCTCCGGCGATGCCCGCGCCCTGCGCCACGCGTGGCATGCGGGGGCCTCCGACGAAAACACCCAGGCCGCCAGGGACGAACTCGCCCGCCTGGATGCCGCCTGCTACGGACGGGAGAAGATGGACGAAGCGGATTTCCGGGAGCTCAAGGCCAGGCTCACCCAGAAAGCACTGTAGGAGCGGACTACTGGCCCTGAGTTGCGTAGGAGCGAGCTTGCTCGCGATCCAGGCCCGGACACAAGAGTCGCGAGCAAGCTAACGCGCAGCTGGCGTAAGCCCGCTCCTACAAAAGCCTCACACCGGATTGCCGAACCCGTCGAAGGCTGACGAGCCCGCCAGCTGAACCCCGATGCGTTGCAGCCCCTCGGCCAGGGCATCCCCCGCGCTAAGGCGCCAGCCGTGCACCCCGGCGAGCGCCTCGTGCTGCTCGTCGATCAGCGCCTGGCTGACCGCGCGCAATCCGCCCCAGATCGCGGGGCGCTGCCAGCGCGGGGCCTCGCCCCGTTCGAGTGCAAAGTGGATGTCCTCCTCGAACCGTCCTGCCAGCAATGCTGCGGCATGGGCAGGGAGCGCGGCGGCGAGGACACTGGCATCGTTCACCCTGCCGAGCGCATCCTGCCCCAGGCGCAGCTGGCGCAGCACATCCTTCGCCTCCAGTGCCGAGGCCAGCGGTTCCAGCAGGTAGCGCAGCTGCTTGCCGACCAGGCGGAGCGGATGCAGCCCCTCGGGAAGCTGGTGCATGTCGGCAAGATAGACCTCGGCCGCGTCCATCCAGCGCTCCGACATCCAGCCCCCGAAGGTCTCCCCCGTCGCCGCGTTTTTTGCACGCATCCGGTCGAGCATCCGGCCCGCTCCGTCCAGGGCCTCGGGCAGGGTCTCGAGCAGGGCAGCGCGGCGGGCCGCATGCTCATCCGCCAGCCGCCCGCGCAACGCCTGCCAGCCGGGCCGTTGGCCCGACTCCAGCGTCAATCCCGCCAGCCAGGCCTCCTGCACCTCCAGATCGCGGACCGGCGAGCTTTCGCGCGCAAAGCTGCGCAGGGCGCGGCGCGCCTTGCCCGGGGTGTCGACGAGGGACGAGCAGAGCTTGAGCCAGACACGGGTCCGCCGAACGGCGACGCGCGTGTCGTGCAGGGCCTCCTCGGCCGAAGGGTCCTTGCGCAGCAAATCGCCCTGGGTCAGCACCTCATGCAGGCGGGCCTTGAGGATGGCCATGCAGACGTCGGGCGCGGGTTGCTGGAGGTCATCGAGGGTCAGCATGTCCAACTCGCGGGAGAGGCTTGCGGCGGAACATAGAGCATAGCCCGCTCCTGCTGCAGGGTCATGACAGGCTAGCGGATCAGCATGCCCGCTTGCAGGAGGCCGGTGTCCGAGGCCAGCCGGTGCGCGGCGCGGATCGGCGCGGGCAGGCGGTAGCGGGTCAGGGCGGCCATCACGCTGGCGACGGCGGCGGCGAGGTCCAGCCGGTGGCCGATGGAGACATAGACCGGCTTCACCCTCGCGCGGGTGCGCAGCACGGCGCCGATCACCTCCCCCCGGTCCTCCAGCGGCACCCATGCCCCGCGCACGTCGGGCACATCGACATGGTGGCCGCACAGGCGGGTCTTGCCGACACCGACGCTCGGCAGGCCGGTGATCAGGCCGAGGTGCGCGGCGATGCCGAGCCGGCGCGGGTGGGCGATGCCCTGGCCGTCGCACATCAGAAGGTCGGGTTCGTGACGGAGCTGACCCAACGCCAAGAGCACGGCTGGCAGCTCGCGGAAGGACAGCAGGCCGGGCACATAGGGGAAGGTGGTGGGCAGGCGCGCCAGCGCGATCTCCGCAACGCGACAGGACGGCATGTCGAGCACCGTCACCGCCGCGCGCGTGGTGCGGCCGTCGTCCTCGAAACCCACGTCCACCCCGGCGATGCGCCCCTCGAGCACCGGCGGCCCCTCGCGCAGTACCCGAAAAGCGAGTTCACGCTGGATGGCGATGGCCTCCACCGGCGGCAGGTCCCAGCGATGCGGCGCGACCAGGTTCATCAGCGGAAGGGCGGCAGGCCGGGCAGGAAGTCCTCCCGTACCAGCAGGCGATGGCCGCGCAGGACGTAGAGCGTGCTGCGTGCCCAGGGCTGGCCGGGGGCGCACGGCCGCAGCACCTCGCGGCGCAACCGCCGCGCATCCTTGCGGAACCTGTCTCTTATACACATCTGACGCTGCTGACGAAGAGGATAGTGTAGATCTCGGTGGTCGCCG
>OGCK01000190.1_pt1 | contig 12309 bp, 10 predicted proteins | sample 1570051 | NCBI WGS metagenome assembly OGCK01 (sample SAMN06266181, study PRJEB24510) | hot springs metagenome | isolation source: hot spring sediment | place: USA: Zodletone Spring, Oklahoma | collected 2013-12-03 | reverse complement strand
TCAGCCTAGGTCTCTGTGTTTGTGGACGGGAATTATAGACAAAAACTCCTTTGTTGTCAAGGGTTTTTTTGAAAAAATTGTGAAAAAGTTTAAATTTCTAAAAATAAAACTATTACTTACATTATATACGCAAAAAATGCTAAATTTGATGACAAATATTCTTGTTTTATCGTCAAACTATTATATGAGAAAAATGGATAGATGATTCAAAAAAATTAGTCTACTAAAGTGGATAAAAAGGGGGAAATAGAGAAAAATATAATTATGTAGAAATAAGAACCATGGGATCGGACATGAGTCTATACTCATGTCCGAACTTAAAGAGTGAGAAAGATCTAGATTAGATCTTTTCAGCCACTGGTACATCGTAAAGGATGTCATCCATTGGATGTCTGTACATTGGCATCGCAAGTCTCTTCTCATCAAGCACGTGACCGATGAAGCCGATTGTACGACCTGCAATGAAGAATGCGTTGAGTGTACCTGAAGCGATAAACTCATTGATCTCTTCTTCAGCGTAACCTAGCGCTCTCCACATATCTACCATCAAGATACCGATCGTACCGTCAACGTTGAGGATCAGGTTCTCTTTCTTGGAAGTAGTCAACGCTTCAACCGTTCTTGCATAGTCAAGTAGCGGAGTTTTCGGGAAGTTCTCAGCTGCATAGTCCATCAAACCTTTTACACGCAGGTCAGGGTTCTTGAGTGACTTGATTCTGTGACCGATACCCGGAATCGGCACACCTTGTTTTTTCATATAGTTAAGGAACTCTGCCGGTGTCAGGTTATTGTCATCTGCATACTTGAAGTACTCAGCAGCACCGTCGATCGCACCACCAAATCTTGGCCCGATGGTAAGAAGACCGGTTACAAGTGATTCAACAACTGACTTACCAGCTCTTGCAGTTACTTTAGCATTGTGCGCACCTGATACAGCCGGACCGTGGTCCGCAACGGTTTTGATCACAGTTTCGATAAAGTCTGTCGCCCATTTCGGATACTGTTTTTTGAACCAAAGCAGTGAAATAACATCACCGATACCTTTTCCTGTGCTTGGAAGCGCCACTGAAGAGATAGGGAATCCTGCATATGTCGCCTCTTCACCTCTGTCATCAGAGATCGTACAGATGAACTGCTTACTTCTTCTTGCTTTTGGTACCACATTCATCTCTGGCTCAGCGATATCTGTGATAACACCTTCAGCTTTGAGTTTACCGTATACCTCTGCGATTTTCGCTGGAAGGTCATTGAATGTCTCAGGTACATAGATACCTGCTTCTGCCATCGCTTTATTTTTCGCTTCAGCTGTTTCTCTTTCAGCATTCGCAGAAGCACCTGCGTGACCGAACTGGACACCTGAGCTGTAGTATTTTGCGATCGTACCGATACACCAAGCGATAATTGGCTTCGTGATCTTACCAGATTTTACCGCATCGATCACTTTGTACTCTTCAGTACCACCTACTTCACCAAGAAGGATCATGTACTTCACATCCGGGTTATCCTGCATTCTAAGAAGGTTGTCGATAAATACAGAACCAACGAATCTGTCACCACCGATCGCAACACCTTCTGCAATACCGTCAGCGTTGATAGCGATAATGTTGGAAAGCTCGTTGAAAAGACCACCTGAACGCGTTACAAGACCACAAGAACCTGCTCTGTGAAGCTTAGAGTTTACGATATTTTCGATCGTTCCACCAACGTTTGCAATCTTAAATGCACCTGGGCTGATACCACCAACCGTTGCAGGTCCGATCACGATAACACCCGCATCTCTTGCTGCTTGGTTCATCTTACGCGCAAGTCTTTCAGGGATACCTTCAGCAGTAATCATAATCACTCTGAATCCACCAATCTCAAGCGCTTCCATTGTGACATCATATGCCGTTCTAAGTGATGCGAAGTTAAGAAGTACATCAGCGTTTGGATGTGCTGCTTTCGCTTCTGCTGTATTCTTATAAAGTGGTACCATGATCTCATCTGGACCCCAGAAGAACTTCTGGAATTTTGCATCTGCAGTAGGAGCTACAATCGCAGCTACTGAAGGTGTTTTTCTCTTGATAGTGTAATCATAATCGAGCATTCTTTGGATCGCGCTAGCGTTGTTGTTCCAGAAAATTGCTTGTGTATCTTTTGTAAATAGTTGTGCCATCTTCTCTCCTTATGCCTCTACTGCCATTCTAACAATGTCAGTTACGTGTGTTTCTGGTCCGTATACATCGATCCATAGTCCAAGTCTGTCTGCAGCTTCTTTGATATCTTTAAGACCTTTTTCGTAGTTTGGTCCACCACGTCTTACATAGATCTTCACGCCAACTTCTTTCATTTTTTCAGCGTAGTTTTCGAACGCTTGGATGATACCTGTGAATGTTGCAGCAACATCTGTGAAGTTCGCAATCGCACCACCGATGATAAGGATCTTGTCTCTTCCCTGTGCATCTTTTTGTCTTGTCATCAGATCAAGAAGTGTTTCTGCGTAGAACTTTGTCTCACCAGTCGTTGGACCACCTGAATATTCACCATAGTTCGCAAGATCATCGATACCAGCAAGGTCAGCGATCGTATCAGCGTATACCACTGATGCACCACCACCTGCAACCATCGTCCAGATACGTGCATCAGGTTTAAGAAGTGTCAACTTAAGTGAAGCACCTGTCTTAGAGTCAGCCTCTTCAATAGCGAGAACTTCTGGAGATTTCTCTTCCATACCGAATGCTGTTGGGTACTCTACATCACCCCACTCTTCAGCCATCATAAATCCAGCTGTATCATCAAGTTTTGCAACCATGTCAAGAAGTTCAATCTTGTTGCCTTGCATGACGAACGGGTTGATCTCAAGATATGCAAAGTTAAGCTCTCTGTACGCTTTGAAAAAACCGATCGCAAATTCAGCGAAGTTCGCTTTGTCCTTCTCAGCTACATCAGCAGGAACGTTCGCTCTGATCTTCTCAGCGATCTCTTCTTCACTCTCAGTGATCTTGAAAGATACTTCAGTCACTTTATCCCAGTTCTCTTCTACTTCCATACCACCTTCAGCTGACATATAAAGAACATCTTCATCACCAACAACTGTTGCAGAAATGTAGTACTCTTCTGCTTGCTCATGCGGAGTGAACGGCTCAACTACGAAGTGAGTCAGAAAGTCTACCGATGGATTACCTGTTGGAGTATCACCTTCGAATGCGAAGAATACTTCTTGTTTGCTGCTTGATTTCTCATCGATCCATGCAGCAGCTTTTTCAAGTGTTACATCGCCGGGCTTTTGGTCTCTGAAAAGTACCAGACCGTTCTTACCCCTTTTACCAAAGAGCATATCCGGTTTTGCAACCAATCTCTTTTCGTTAAGCCATGCCTTCTCTTTTGCAGCTTCTTTTAATTCTGATCCATTCTGAACCATTACTGTTTCGTAAGCATAAGTGAAATTTGGGAAATATTTATCCCAATGCTTAGCCAAAATCGACTTTGCGTCGTATTCTCTAATCGCCTTTTGAGCCATACGAGTTCTCCTTTAATTAAGTTCACAATAGTCTAGCATGAGATAGATTTATCTTTTGTTTCGCTAATCATACTTATAAGAATAAAAAAAATAATGTGTATATTAGAAACAGTTTTTTAGCTAAATTTTCTACTGTTTGTTACAAAGTGGCATATTATAGTACTGAAACTGATACCATTCGCTTCGTCCCTGCATATCATAGCACTCAATTCCCTCTGCTTTGAGTTCCTGCACTTTGTCATAGGGAGCATAGATGCGTTTTGCAAAATGTCTCTCATGCATGCCTGACTGATAATAGCTTATCTTGTGCGTAAGGATCACCATAGCACTCAATATCAAGGTAAAGATAACAAAATGTGCGCCTCTTTTGTAAGGCTTTTGGAACTGGGGCAGCCGCACACGCATACTCTGGTTGAGCACAGAAACCATCAGAGGAACAGCAATCATCACATAGGGGGCAAAGTCCGTAATGTGAATCTTCTGTCTAATGGACAACAATAAAGAAAATACCAGTGCAGTGAATGAAATATACCAAAGCAGGGTTTTTTTGCCTTTAAGCAGTATGCGATAGAGGGCATAGAAAAAATAGAGAAAGACAAATGGCGAAAAGAGCGTGGCATAAAGGCCGAAAATCTCCAAAAAGTGTCCTGAAGGCCTGCCTCCGATCACGATACCTTTTGCCAGATAGATACATACCAGTACAAAGGCAGAAGATACTATGGCCAGCCGCTTCTCATTATAGGCAATAGCATACAAAAGTACCGCGATAAAGAAAATGATCGAAGCTTCATGGATGAAGAAAAGTATCAGCATCAATGGGAGAAGTATCCAAAAGTACCCTTTTTCATGCATCAATACAAACAATAAAACAACAGGCAAGACAATAATCGCAATATTGGCCAGTGTCGTTCCGGTCAGGATACCCGGTAAAAGCATAAAAATAAATGTAACAAAATAGGTATCTTCCGGCTTGGAAAAGGCTTTTTTGCTCATCTGATAAAAAAGCGCGATACTCAAAAATCCTGCAAAAAGGAAAAAGAGCCTCAGTCCCAAAAACGTATCACTGATCCCCTGCCCCCACCTCATCAACAGCGAAACGATCGTATCATTGAGATAGAGTGTCTTGGCCTCGTGAGGGCTGATAGGGGTTGTCGCTGCCAGATAAAACACTGCGACTGCATAAAAAAATACACTAGCCCAAAAATAGTGTTTTTTCATCTGATCGTTATAGTTTCAGGAAATTATCCAACATGGTATGTCCGTGCTCGCTCATAATGGACTCGGGATGAAACTGTACGCCGTAAATCGGCTTATCTTTGATCTGCAGGGACATGATCTCATTGTCATCGATACTGTGCGAAGTAGGAATAATATTATCGGGCAGATTCTCTTTGTTGACCGTCAGTGAGTGGTAACGCGTCGCTCTGAACTCTTCAGGCAATGTCTTGAAAATAGGCGTATCCGCATCGATATGTACCTGTGAGGTTTTACCATGCATCATATGCTTTGAGCGGATCACTTCACCCCCAAATGCCTGCGCGATACTCTGGTGCCCCAGACAGATACCGAAGATCGGGGTCGTATCCTTAAACTCCCTGATCACATCAAGCGTGACGCCTGCATCATCAGGCGTCGAAGGACCGGGAGAGAGGATGATCTTTTCCGGATTAAGCGCCCTAATCTCTTCAATTGTAAGCTCGTCGTTACGAATTACCTTAAGATCAGCGCCCAACTCTTTACAGTACTGCACTATATTATAGGTAAAGCTGTCGTAGTTGTCTATCATTAATACCATTTTCTATCCTCTTATTTGAGATCCACTGTCCAAAAAAAATCGATCCAGCCTGTCGCCTCTTTGACATACCAATCGGGTGCTATTTTAGCACTTTTTTTATAAAAGAGCGAGGCGATCATGAACGTTATGTCCGGGTAGTGTTCACCCAATACCTTCAATACTTCTATGAGCGTATCTCCGCTGTCTACTATATCGTCAAGGAGTAAAACATGTTTTGCCGACCTGAGATCAGGGATATTGAATACCTCAACACTCTCGTTTTTCTCTATATCTTCATAGCCGATCGTATTGAGACTGTAGACTGCACGCATCTCATAATACTCGCCAAGCAGATGGGCCATCGTCATACCGCCTCTGGCGATGCAGAGGATCGCATCAAAAGGCTGATCGATCTTCCCGGCTAAGACCTTCAGGTCATCCCTGAACTCTTCATACGGATAGTAGACCCTATTCATAGATTTTCAACTCGTGATAAAGGCTGTCGCGTTCTACCGGAGTGAAGCCTGTATTTTTGATCATAGAGATGAACTCTTCGAGCTGCATTCCCTTGGCACTATCTGCCCCTGCGGCCGACTGGATCGACTCTTTTTCGATCGTCCCGTCCAGGTCGTCGGCTCCGAACTCCTGGGCTATCAGTGCAAGATTGATCGACGCGGTGACCCAGTAGGCTTTGATATGCGGGATATTGTCCAGCATAATACGGCTGATCGCATAGGTTTTCAGTACTTCCTGTCCTGTCGGGAAGTTGCACCCCTTGAGGTAGTTGTTCTCTCTTTGATAGACCAGAGGGATAAATGCATTGAATCCCCCTGTCTTATCCTGAAGATCGCGAAGGCGTATCATATGGTCGATACGGTGCGCCCGTGTCTCCACATGCCCAAAGAGCATCGTTGCGTTACTCTCCCTGCCTCTTTCGTGCCATTTCTGATGGATCTCGAGCCACTGTTCTGAGGTCACCTTGCCTTTGCAAAGATACTCACGCACCTTCTCATCAAAGATCTCGGCACCTCCGCCGGGCATAGAGTCTACCCCGTTTTCGATCATCAGATCAAGCACTTCGTCATAGCTGAGCCCATACTCCCGGTGCAAGAAATCGACTTCTGCCGCGGTCATCGCTTTGACGTGAAGCTGAGGATGTGCCTCTTTGATCTTCCTGAAGGCACCCATATACCACTCAAGGCCCGCATCAGGATTGTGTGCTGAGACGATATGGATCTCCTTGGCACCTTTTTTGACCGCATTGGAAGCGATCTCAAGCATCTCTTCATGACTCATCGTATAGGGGTTGGGGTTTTTGCGTGTCGCGGAATAGGCGCAGAACTTGCAGACATCCGCGCAGATATTGGTAGGATTCAGGTGACGGTTGATATTGAAATAGCTTTTCTTACCGTACTTCTCTCTGCGTATCGCATCTGCCAGTTCACCCAGCGTATAGAGGTCAAGGTCATAGAGCGCTTCACCCTCTTCCTGGCTTAACCGTTCTCTTCTTTTTACTTTTTCTATCAATTGATCTTGTTGCAACTGTGTCATAGGCTACCCATACACTCCACTCACACCTACTCTGCTCAATATTTCATCATCTTTGAGACAGGTGCGGCAATAGTTTTTGGTATTATACCAATAAAAGATTAGGGAGTTGAAAGTGGACAGTCTCAAAGCCGAGGTAGAAGAGCTTCTCTACAGTAATGCCGAGGATTTCAAGATCGCCAAACTACTTCAAGCCGACATCAAGCACTATCTGGAAAACCTTGAAGAGAGCTTCCGCACCTCGGAGGGTAAAGACTTTTTGGTACAGCATACCCGGAAAATCGACTGCATCCTCCAGCTTGTCTACAAGGTCGCGCTTCGTGCCATGTTCGGCAACTATGCACCGATGAAAAACTCCCTACCAGTTGCCATGATCGCACTGGGCAGCTACGGGCGCGAACAGCTCTGTGTCCGTTCAGACATCGACCTGATGATCGTCTACAAAGAGATACCGGGGTACAACACGCAGGCTTTTATCGAGAAGATCCTCTATATCCTCTGGGATACAGGGCTGAAACTCGGCCACCGTGTGCATACTGTCGAGGAGCTCTTTGCAGTTTCAAAAACCGACATTACGATCAAAACCGCATTGATAGAGTCACGTTTTATCGAAGGATCGAACTTTATATGGACATCCACGCAAAACGTACTTCAGCAGATACGCCACGACAATATAGAAGGGTTCATACAGGAGAAACTTCAGGAGCAGAAGGAAAAGCACCGAAAATATCCTCTGACCATGGAGCCCAACCTCAAAGAGGGTGTGGGAGGGTTTCGTGATGCAAACCTGGTCTTCTGGATAGGAAAGATACTCTACAATGTGGACAGCATCAAAAACCTTCCTGATACAATCATACCGGAACATGAATACAGGGCTTTCCGTATCGCACTGGAATTTCTCTTTCGTGTCCGTTCTGCGCTTCATCTGGTCACACAAAAAAAAGAGGATCAGCTCAGGCTCGATCTCATCCCGCATGTCGCCTCGCTGCTCGGATACGGCCATTCGCCCAAAGAGCTGATGCGATTCTCAAGAAAAGTCACAGAAAGTCTCAAAACCATGCGTCTTTTCAGCACTATCTGGCTGGAGCTCCTGACAAGAGCATTTCAGACCAACGATACCACCGGGAACTATCTCTATCCCGAAACGGAGAAGGATGATATCTATGTGCTCCTGGAACTGCTGGTGACACATGCCAACCGGACATTCACGGCACATCCTACACTGCTTCGCGCCCTGGTCAATGCAGAAAAACCCGAACGCCTGAACAAAAAACTCTATCAGAGCCTTGGAAAACTCTTCTATCAGCCTCATGCCTATCCCGTACTCAAAACCTTTTCCTATGCCAGACAGCTCAGCTATCTCCTTCCCCCTATGAAACGCGTGGTGGATATGCCCCAGTTTGACGGATACCACACCTATGCAGTAGATATCCACTCACTACAGTCGGTGAAGCATCTCGAAAACATCAGCGAGCCTTTCATCCAGTCTCTCTACCAGGCACTCAATCCGGATGAGAGAGCCATGCTTAAACTGGCTACGCTTCTTCACGATGCAGGGAAAGGGCGTAAAAAGGACCATCACAGTGTCGGGGCTTCGCTCTTTAAAATATTTGCCTCCAGACTGGGAATGAAAAGCGGGCTCATCGAGATGGGAGAAACACTGATCCTCTATCATACCCTGATGTCAAGAGTAGCACAAAGGGAAGATCTTCACAGCCATAAAGTCATCCTCAGGTTCGCTTCGCACTTCAAGACCAGAAAGATGCTCGACCTGATCTATCTCCTCACCTATGCCGATATGAATGCCGTAGGGGAAAATGTCTATAACTCTTTTGCCTCCAAACTGATCCATACGCTCTACCTGCAGGCTCTCGATACACTTGAGGAGGAAAAACTGCTGGATGAGACAGCCAAACGGGTCAAAAAAGAGCACTCGCTCAAACGCAGCCCCTACTTTCTCAAACTGACAAAATCACAGCAGGAGAAGATACTACGCATCCCCTCCAACCTGCTCTTTCTGCGCTACACGCCCAGACAGATCGTTGAGATCAGCACGCAGGCTTTTGAGCTGGAAAGCTATACCTTTTCCCTGCAAAACCGGGAGCATCTGAGCATAGAGATCATCCGCAAAACACCGATCAACCTGGGCTATCTGCTCGCAAAACTCTCCGATATGGAGATCCGCCATATGGATATCTACAAGCTCTTTGATGATACAAAATATTTCAAGATCGACTTCGAAGAGAAAGTAGATCCCGAAGAACTGCAGGCAATCGAACAGATCATCCATGACTCCTTTGTAAAGAAGGGAAGCCTGCTGACCAGAATACCGGTGATCAAGCCCGGAGAGATCGAGATAGACTGCGAACACTCACAGAACTACGGCGCGCTTTATCTGAATTGCCAGAACCAGAAAGGGCTGCTTGCCTATGTGACAGAAACCTTTGAAGCTTTGGGCATTGATATCCTTACCGCGAAGATCTATACAATAAAAAATCGGGCAAAAGATATGTTCCTCATCGAAAAGAATGGAAACTTTTGTCATAATACCGGCACTATTATGAAGAAACTTACAGGGGAGTAATCTATGTGCGGAATTGTCGGATATCTAGGTGTCAAGGAGAAGAAAGAGATACTGCTTGACGGACTGCAGGAGCTCGAGTACCGGGGATATGACTCAGCAGGCATTGCTGTCATCAAAGGCAAAAAACTGGACAGCTACAAAGCGATCGGAAAACTCGAAAACCTCAGGGATAAAACCCACTCTTTCCGCTCCGAGGGATTTGGTGTCTCTATCGGACATACGCGCTGGGCCACACACGGCAAACCTACAGAACTCAATGCCCACCCACATTTGGGAAAATACAGCTATGTGGTGCACAACGGGATCATCGAAAACTACCAAACGCTTAAAGAAGAGCTTACCTCCGAGGGCGTTCACTTTTTAAGCCAGACGGATACAGAGACCATTGTCCACCTCTACGAGAAGTATTATGATCAATCCAAGGATCCTTTCAGGGCTTTTGAACAGACCATTGACCGTCTGGAGGGGGCCTATGCGACACTCCTCATCTCCGAAAGCGCACCCGATACCATCTTTTTTGCCAAAAACGGCTCGCCGATGCTGCTTGGATTTGACGAGAATGAGATCTACTTTGCCTCTTCGGATACACCGATCATCGGCAAGGCAAGCGAAGTCTACTACCTCGAGGACGGTGAGTACGGCTATGCCACAAAAGAGACATTGAAACTTTTTAATGCCAATGGCGAAAAAAGCTTCACCAAACAGCCGCTCAAAGCCGACAAGACACTGGCGCAGAAAGACGGCTACCGTTTCTTTATGGAAAAAGAGATCTATGAGCAGAGCCGCGTCATGAGCGAGACGATGATGGGGCGCGTGCTTGAGAAGGGAATCAAATTTGAGGAGCTCAGTGACAGCTTCTTTGAAGGGATCAACGCGATCAAGATCTGTGCCTGCGGCACCAGCTACCACTCTGCACTGACGGCAGCCTATCTTTTTGAACGCATTGCAAAGATACGCTGCGATGTGGAGATCGCCTCGGAGTTCAGATATAAAGAGCCGCTGCTGACACAGGACACCCTCTTTGTCACGATCTCCCAGAGCGGTGAGACAGCAGATACCCTTGAGGCGCTGAAGATGGCGAAGCGTGCAGGCCTGAAAAGTCTTAGCATCTGCAATGTGGACAACTCCTCTATCGTACGGGAGAGTGATGCGGCGATCCTCACACGGGCGGGGATAGAAAAAGGGGTGGCAAGCACCAAAGCCTTTGCCACGCAGACGATGGTACTCTGGATGCTTGCACTCTATGCAGGACAACAAAAAAAGCATATTTCGGATGAAGTGTTGGCACGTGAGATCACCGCAATGCTCCATACCCCAAAAGCGCTTATCGTCACGGACACACTCCATGCAAAACTGCACAGACTTTCAAAACGCTACCTGCATGGGCATGGGTTTTTCTTTATCGGACGGGACATCTTCTATCCTCTCGCCCTGGAAGGCGCTCTGAAGCTCAAAGAGATCAGCTACCGGCATGCCGAAGGGTATCCGGCAGGAGAGATGAAGCACGGTCCCATTGCACTGGCTGACAGCGAACTCTTTACGATCGCACTGATGCCAAAGAGTATGCACTATGAGAAGATCAAGTCCAATGTCGAGGAGCTCAGTGCCAGAGATGCGACCATCTGTGCGATCTCGCCTGAACCGTTCGATCTGGCGGATGACTTCATCAAAACGCAGTATGATTCACATCCTATGCTGGAGTTCTTCGAGATGATGGTCGTCACGCAGCTGCTTGCACTGGAGATCTCTGTAAGATTGGGGAATGATGTAGATATGCCAAGAAACCTGGCAAAGAGTGTCACTGTGGAGTAACTACTCCTCAGTTTTCATTTCGATCAACTCAGCCAGAAGCTCTTCGATCTCCTCCTCATCCAGTTCACCACGCTTCAACTCTTCAACGATCGCAAAACACTCTGTACGCATCTCACGTAACTCTTCAAGATCCTCTTTCTGCTCTTTTGAAGCACTTTTCGCCTTGTCGATCTGCTCAAAAAGCTCATCGATCGCCACTTCAAGATCAGGGATCACTTCCAGTTCCAAAAGGTTTTTCAGTTTTTCTGCTGATGTCATAGTCATATCCTCGTATAATGATTCTCGTATTGTATCCAAATTATCACCAGAGATTTCTCACCGTTGATACTCCAATTGCACCATTATTGTGTTATAGTATAGGTCATGAAAAAGTTCGTCCTATTCTATCTGCTTGCGCTTGTATTGTTCTTTGTCCTCTTCTATGCGGATACGACCATCCTCTCCAGGGTGCTCAATGATACGCAGAGTTCCCTGACACTGATGATGCTTGAGCCTTTTTTGAAACCCGGACAGCTTCAGGGCATCGATATCATCATCTCGCCTTTCTACAGGATCATCATTACACAGGCATGCAACGGTATGATCCCTATCCTCTTCTACTTTGCAGCGATAGTGGCATACCCTTCAAAACTTTGGGTCAAACCGCTCTGGATGGGGGCAGGCTACCTCATCTTCACCCTCGTAAATGTACTGCGTATCCTTATTGTGGTTTACTTCGTAGAACAGAAAGGGGGCCGGGACAACTTCTATCTCGCCCATGACATTTTTGGAAATGCACTGCTGATGATCGTGGGGTTGGGGCTGTTTATTCTCTTTATCAGATCTTCCGGAAGAAGGCCAGAAACAACCTGAGATATGCTATAGCGTACCCGGAAAAGAATTCAATACTGGTATCTTATACCCGCGATGAAAGCCCTTCCCGGCAAGGGTGCACTGTCCTTAAGGAATGGGATGAGGGTATGCTATCTCAGTTTTGTCTTTCAATACAGTACTACAAAAGTTGAATAAATACACTATAATTAATTAAAATAAAAAAATAAACTTTATTATATATGATTAACTTATTAGAATATAATAGATAAAGTTTTTATA
>OGCK01000189.1_pt1 | contig 12317 bp, 9 predicted proteins | sample 1570051 | NCBI WGS metagenome assembly OGCK01 (sample SAMN06266181, study PRJEB24510) | hot springs metagenome | isolation source: hot spring sediment | place: USA: Zodletone Spring, Oklahoma | collected 2013-12-03 | reverse complement strand
AATGATACGGCGACCACCGAGATCTACACTATCCTCTTCGTCGGCAGCGTCAGATGTGTATAAGAGACAGTTGTATGTACTGAACGAGCAAGGTCTGCAAATTAGCGAGTTTTCAACCAGCAAAGGCGGAGAGGTCAGCAGCGAGCATGATGTGGGTCTGGGGCGTGATCGTCGCCACAGGCCATATTTTGTGCAGGTTAAGGCTCGTCAAGGCGTGATTGTCACTGAGCCTTATTTATCCAGTGCGGATAGCAGCCTCTGTCTGACCACGTCCATGCCATTACGTTGTGCAGATGACGTAAGTTGCTATCTGGTGCTTGATGCCAATCTGGAAGCCTTGGTGAGTTTTTTGCTCGGAGATACCCAACGCAGACGCTTTGAGCCGCTGTTTAAAGCCATGTACGCCTTGCTGGGTCTGAGCTTGCTAGGTGTGGTTGGGTTGTTGATGTTTAACGCGCTGTCTGATCTCGCCATGGCACTGATTCATCCGATTGAGACTGAAACCGACAAGCTGCGACCCTTCAGTATCATTATCGTCATCACCTTGGCGATGGCGATTTTTGATTTAGCCAAGACGACGCTGGAAGAGGAGGTGTTGATGCACAAGGATGTGTTCCGCCACAGTGCAACCCGGCGTACCACGACGCGCTTTTTGGCATCGATTATTATCGCCGTGTCGATTGAGGGCTTGTTGCTGATGTTTAAATCCGCAATGGGCGCGACCGACCATCTGTTTGAAGCGGCGTTTGTGATGTTTTCGGCTGCATTGTTAACGGTCGCCTTGGGCGTATACGTCTATCTTGGCGCGCGCGCCGAAGCTAATTTAGTCAGCGCGCGCAAAATCACACAAGCAGAAAAAAACCACATGGAGATCGATAGCTAATGGCGCCAGGCTGCTTGATGATTGATTTACAAGGGCTTCGACTCGGAGATGAGGAGGCAGAACAATTACGGCATCCTCAGGTGGGAGGACTCATTTTATTTGCCCGCAATTATCAAAACCCTGCACAGCTACAGGATTTAGTCGCTCAGGTGCGCAATGTGCGCCCTGAGCTGCTGATTGCCGTCGATCATGAAGGTGGCCGGGTGCAGCGATTTCGAGAGGGTTTTACCCTCATTCCAGCGGCGTCAAAACTGGGCGAACTCTACGATCAAGACCGCGTGGCCGCATTACAGCTTGCCCGTGATTGGGCATGGTTGCTGGCATCCGAGCTACGTGCCTTTGATATTGATCTAAGCTTTGCCCCGGTTCTTGATTTAGGCGGTCCGCTCAGCCGGGTGATCGGCGATCGCGCCCTGCACGAAGATCCCGATGTGATCGCAGCCCTAGGCGCGGCGTGGATGCTGGGTATGCGTGATGCGGGCATGGCGGCGGTCGGTAAACATTTTCCTGGGCATGGTTCGGTGGCCGAGGACTCGCATCTGGAATTTCCGCTGGATCCACGTGCGTTGCATGAAATTGAAGCGTGCGACTTGCGGCCATTTCGCAGCTTGATCGACGCAGGTTTGCCAGGGATGATGTTGGCGCATGTGATTTATCCAACGGTGGATGCGCTTCCAGCGGGATTTTCTTCGGTTTGGGTACGCGAACTTCTGCGGGAGCGCTATGGCTTTGCAGGTGCGATATTTACCGATGATTTGAGTATGGTGGCCGCCACGCGTATTGCCGAGCCACTGGCGCGGGTGCGTTTGGCGCTTGAGGCAGGTTGCGACATGCTGCTACTGTGTAACCGTCCGCAGGATGTGGCTGAAGTTTTGGCCGATTTGGATGTGGCGCAGGATGCAGCGCGCGCGTCACGCGTACTTGCCATGCGGGCGACCGGAGCCCCTCTCCCTTTGCACGACTTACGTGCTTCGGAACGCTTTCGATCGAGCTTGGCGCGTATGCAGGCGATCGCTTAGGGAGCCGCTGAATAAGTTTTTTCAGCGGTTACAGCCCGGCAGATGTCCGGGCGGCAACCTCGCAATTCAATGACTCACGTCGTTTCTTGCGTTGGGGGATCCGTGCCCCAAACAGGAAACACTGAATCGTTCAGCGCTTCTTTAAGCAAAGTTTCAAGACAGGAGTTTTATATGCAAGCTTCTCGACTCAACACGCTGTTGGCAAGTGCCGATTGTTTGGTGAGCAGCGAACGCATGACGGCAACCTATGACCGCTTGGCGGCGGTCATTGAGCAGGATTGGTCGGCTCACATTCAAGATCAGGTACCGTTGGTGCTGGTGGTGATGAGTGGCGGCCTGGTTGCGGCGGGTAAGTTATTGAGCCGCCTGTATTACCCGCTTGAGCTCGATTACCTGCATGTCACCCGCTATGGCGAAGCCACCCAAGGCGGAGTGTTGCGCTGGCTTGTTCGCCCGCGCTATTCACTCGCCAAGCGGCACGTGCTGATCGTGGATGATATTTTTGACGAAGGCATCACTTTGAAAGAGATTACTGAAGCCTGTCTGCGTGACGGCGCGGCCTCGGTGCGTAGCGTGGTCGCTGTGAATAAGGATCATCCGCGCAAAGTGAGGGACTTCATGCCGGATTATGTGGGTGTAACAGTAGAGGATCGTTTTTTGGTTGGTGAGGGCATGGACTACCGTGGCTATTTCCGCAACCTTAATGGTATTTATGCGCTGACTCAAACACTGGACTAAGGAATGACAACGATGACCAACACCAAAAATCTGCTCGCCATTATCGGTGGAACAGGCCTTGGGAACCTCAAAAATCTTGAAATTACTCGACATCAAGTGGTGAACACACCCTATGGCGAGCCATCCGCACCCCTGACGTTTGGTCTGTTGGGTGGGAGTGAAGTGGTATTTTTTGCTCGCCACGGACATTCCCACCGTATACCGCCGCATCAAATCAATTACCGCGCCAATCTATGGGCGCTCAAGGAAGCGGGTGTGAGCCAGATGATTGCTGTCGCAGCGGTGGGGGGGATCACCCCGCGCATGGCACCCTCGGTACTTTGTGTGCCCGGTCAGATCATTGACTACACCTATGGCCGCGAGCAAACCTATTTTGAGGGTTCACTGGAAAGCGTGACCCATATCGACTTCACTTATCCGTACAGTGATTCCTTGCGTGCTGAGTTAATCCATGCGGCGAAAATCATGAATTTGGATGTTGTGGATACGGGGGTTTACGCATGTACGCAGGGGCCGCGTCTCGAATCCATCGCCGAAGTGACACGCTTGGAACGTGATGGTTGCGATATCGTGGGTATGACGGGAATGCCGGAAGCGAGTCTCGCGCGCGAGCTGGGGATGGATTATGCCCATCTGAGCGTGATTGCAAACTGGGCCGCAGGCAAGAATGGCGATCAAGTGATTACCATGGACGAGATTGATGCCACGTTGAAGGATGGTATGCGCAAAGTGCGCAGCTTGATCCAGCAGGTGCTGGAACAACGCGCGGTACGCTAAGAACCTGTTTTCAATCTTGATCAACGGATGCCGTGCCAGAAATAAATCGGCCTCAAAAAGCTCTGCATAGCCAAACTATGTGAGCCTTTTGAGGCCGATTTTTACACCGCAATGTACCCGTTCAGCAATGATTGACTCCATGCAAGGAGCAAATCAGCATCCACCTAGGGAAACGCTGATTTATACAGCGTTTCCCTAGGTGGATGACCTAACATGAATCAAAGATGTAAGTTATTGATTCATAAGAGCTATCGCGGGCGTGTGCCGCGATGAGAGAGCTGATTTATTCCATGGATGGAATAAATCAGCATCTACTTAGATAAAAAGTGCAATGAGCGCAAGCACTACACCCAGTGCAGCTACACCTAGAGCGAGCTTGGTGGTGGATGATTCACCCTGTGGTTTGCCAACTGCACTCGGGTGTGCGCCTTCGGCTGCGGCTGCAGCACGCGAGGAAAGCGCATTCATCTGATCGTCAATGCGATCAAACATTGCATGTTCACTCTTCGTGATATGCGCATCCATTTGCTCGCTCCACGCGTTGAAACGCTGTTCCAGCATTTCATCCTGCTTGGCGAGGAGTTCTTGCATCCACTCGGCAGGCAGGGACGAAGCTACAGCTGATGCCGGCTGTGAGATGCCCGTCTTGGTGACCAATTCAATGGCGGAGTGCAACTCCTCTTCAATGGCGAAGAGCTTGTCTTCGCTGGCTGCAACATGCGCGGACAGTTGTGCATTGATCTGTGAAGTCACCAACTCTGGCAGCACCTCGTTCATACGACGTTCTAATAGCTGTTCGAGCTGTGCCAGCATGGCTTGCTCGTCAAACTGCGGTGCAGGTGTTTCGGTCAAACGAGCCGCCTGGGGCTCAGATTTGAGGGCAGCCATCTCGGCAGTGATTGCTTGCAGCTTGTTGTCCATCATAGCGAAGTGCGAACCCATCGCCTGATTGATGAGACGTTCGGCGGCGCTCTGTGCGGCTTGTTCAGCAAGACTTGGCAGGCTCTGTTCCAATTTGGTCTGCAAGTCCAGTTCATGAATGGCGCGCTTCGAGTGCTCCTGCGCCTCAAAATCCGTGAGTTGATTTGTCACGAGGGCTGCCAGGCGCTCCTCATCCACAGTGCTGCCCGCCTGGGGCATGGCTGCAAGTGCGTTTTTATATTCGGCCTGTGCCTGGTCTTGTGCCGAGTGCAGTGCTGCCAAACTGGAGGTGAGAATGCTGATTTTTCCTTCAAGAATGTCTTCAACTTGGAGCAGATGCTCGGAAAGCGCAGCGTGAACCACTTGGCTGGCCATTTCGCTGGCCACTTTACTGGCGGCTTCTTCGGCACGTTGCAGATTGGATTGCTCGACGGCCTGACGCACCAAGGCTTCGAGTTCGGCGGTAATAACAAACGGTTGCGGTATGGCAGCTTCGGCTCCGGTGATGGCAGGAGGGGTGACAGGCGCGGCCTGCGTGACAGAAGGAGCCGCGTGAACGCGATCGATGACGAGCTCACGCACAACCTGTTCAAGTGCCTCGTCGCTGATGGGCTTGATAATGAATCCCTTGGCGCCATTTCTCGCGGCTTCATCACGATCTTCCTGTGCATCCTTGGACGTGCACATCACAATCGGCACATCCGCCATGGCAGGATTTTTGAGGATCGTCGCTGCCGCTTCGTAGCCACTCATATTGCCCATAAGCACGTCCATGAAAATCAGGTCAGGCGGCGCGCTGTGACTAAGCAATTCAACGGCGGCTTCACCCGAATCGGCCATCTCAACTTGCACCTCCGGAAGGAGGTCGAGCTTTCTTTTCAGGGTCAAACGTGCAGTTTTTGAATCGTCAACGACCAGAATGGTTTTCATGTGAGTAATCTCGTGGCTGTATTTAAGACGTAGTGTAGAAGGAAGTTTTAGCGTTTTTATGAATAAAAATGCATTAAGACTCGATGGAGTTTAATTTCGAAGCGATTTTTTGCATTGTTGGGGCAGAAATTCCATATTTCTGCATCATATTCAAAGCGCGCTCCAAGCGTGCAGGTGCGGTGCGTCCCATGCACTTATGAGCGGGGTCGCCATGAAAGCCCTCCAGCATGCCTTGAATCAAAGCTTCGCGCTCAAAACTCAGCCCGGTCAATGCTTCTTGCAGCTGAATCACTTCGTCAGCAATGGCGCGCGTGAGTGCCTCATGCCCTTGCCATAATTCTTCCACCGTGCCGCCGACGGCAAGCCCGGCAATATTGGTGGTGAGGATGTAAACGTTCTTGCGCACCAGCTCCCAGGTCATCGCGTCCATGCTTAGAACCTCGCGCGTAGGCACGTCGAGTGTCAGCAAAGCCGTACTGATAAGGCCAGCATGGTGCCCAAAAAGCGGGGAGGGTAGCAGCACTTTGCTATCCATGCCTTTTTTCTTCTCGAACCACACGGACATCACGGTCGGTGATTGCAGGTTATGTTCCTCCCAATCACGCGGCAATAGCTCATTTTGCAGCAAGACCAATTTGTTACGCCAAGGTGTGGGCATCTCGTGCAGACAGGTTTGAAGCTGGGCTTCAGCGACCGCCAAGACCACAGCCATTGGCTCCGGGTTAATACGATGCGCGTCGCTGAGCTGCATAGCACGTGTGACTGGATAGACGGGGTGGCCTGCACGGAGCAGGCCGCGCGCCAGTACGCTGCCAATCTCACCCATGCCGATAATGATGATGGGATCGTTCATCTCATTCGTCCTCCGCTAACATGATCGCCCCGCGAGCCATCATGCGATGCACAAGTGGCCAGACTGTGTCTTCGTAGGGCGCAAGCGTGGCAGCTTGAAAATACTGCTCGCGGCACAATAGCTCGACAGTCGCTCGCTCGCTTGATGCCAGTTCGACACACTCTCCATCGATAAAAAACAAGAGTGCATCCGGCTGCTGGATGAAGGCGATACGCGCGGCAGGGACGCGTTGCAATATGGCACCGTCATTAACCATTTCGCGCAAAGTCTGCACGTCCAGTGGTTCATTTTCCGGAAACATGGCTGAAAGGTTGAGGTTACGCTCAGTAAGCCATTCGCCAAAAATGCGCTGTAGAGCAAGATCATCGGGGGTGATTGCTTCGCGCACCAGCGTGGTCAGCTTGGCCAAGGCTTCGGCGCTGATTTCACCGGGATTGGTTTGCACCTTGAGTTCGGGGTCTGTGTAGCGGGTACGCGTATTCATCCGGTCGATCAAGGCATCACAGACTGCGCTGACGATATCGCTATGGGCAGGGGCGCGGAAGCCAATCGACCAAGTCATGCATTCAGAGAGTGCAACACCATGATGCGGAACGCCTGGGGGCAGATAAAGCAGATCACCCGGCTCTAAATCCCAAGTTTGGTCGGGGTTAAAGTTTTGCAAGATGCGTAAATCAAGGCCATCAATGTAGGCGTTTTCATCGTCACGCGGCTGTGTTTCGATCATCCAGCGACGGCGGCCATGTGCCTGGAGCAGGAACACATCGTATTGATCGACGTGGGCTCCGACCGAACCTCCGATTGGGGCGTAGCTCATCATCAGATCATCAATGCGCCAGTCAGGGATAAAACGGAATGGCTCGACGATAGCCATGATTTCTGGCAACGCTTTTTCTACATCGGACACCAGGATGGACCAGCCAGTTGCAGGAAGGGCGTTAAAGTCATCCTCGCTAAATGGACCATACCGTAGTTCCCACGGTTTGCTGCCACCATGTTCCAGAACCATCCGGCTATGGATACCCTCCTCACAGGCCAAACCTGCGAGTTCTTCCGGGCTGACAGGCGCGACAAAATCGGGGAAGGCTTGGCGAATCAGCAGCGGCTTTTTTTGCCAGTAATCGCGCAAAAAAATATCCACTGACATCCCACCTAGAACGTGTTGGCTTGTCCACATGCTCGGTCTGCATCCAAAAATGAGGTTAGGGGTGGATGTTATACTGACAACACTCTCTCGCAAACGTTAAGCAACACCCATGCAGAAAAAACTTCCTGGAACACTCTTTGGTCGATCGGTACGCGCACGCTTGTGGATTGAGGGTTCCAACAGCGGTTTTCTGGGGATCGGCAAGGTGAGTTTGCTGGAGGCGATTGCCGAGAAAGGCTCGATCAGCCAGGCGGCCAAGGCGATTGGCATGTCGTACAAGCGCGCATGGCAGTTGGTGGAGGATATGAATGCGCTCGGAGATACCCCCTTGGTCACCACCGAAACCGGCGGTGTGCATGGTGGCGGTACACGCCTGACCGAGCGCGGTCTGCGCGCCATCGAGACCTATCACCGCTTGGAAAAAGAATTCGAGTCATTTATTCAAAACTCGTCGCAATCATTTGATATTTAATAAGTTATGAGTTATGAAAACACGATTCATCAGGCGGCGTATGTTTGCCTGATGGAGGCTCATCCCAGCCAGAAAGCGGCCTGTGTGCGTCGGGTGCAGCAGGCTTTTGCGACGGGCGCTTTGCCGCTGCAAGACGCGGATGACATTCAGCCTGTGCCTGATCCAGGGCGACCACCACGCCCGGTGCTGGTGGATCGCAGGCATTTGGCCACGCGTGGGCTGGGTTCGCTGGAAGGGCGTTTGGCCTTGGCACATGCCTTGGCGCATATCGAATTCAATGCCATCAATATTGGTCTGGATGCGGTGTATCGCTTCCGTGACATGCCGCGTGAGTTTTATGCCGACTGGTTGCAGGTGGCCTTTGAAGAGGCTGAGCACTTTGAGTTGCTGCGTGCTTATCTGAATGAGCATGGCAAGGATTACGGCGACTACCCGGCACATGATGATTTGTGGGAAATGGTGCGGCGCACGGATGACGACGTGCTACTTCGCATGGCCTTGGTGCCGCGTGTGCTGGAGGCGCGTGGACTGGATGTGACCCCGGGGTTGCAACGCCGTTTGCGTGCGGTAGGCGAAAACCGTCTGGTGGAGATTCTGGACGTGATTTACCGCGAGGAAATGGGGCATGTACGCATCGGCACGCACTGGTTCCGGCATCTTTGCGCTGAGCGCGGGTTGGATGCACGCGGCACCTTCCGTGAATTATTGAATCAATACATGAGCGGGCGCATTCGTGGCCCGTATGACGAATTGGGGCGGATGCACGCCGGCTTTACCGAGGAAGAAATGGACGATTTGCGCGCAATGGAGAAAGAAACCTTGGGGCTATTGGCATGAATCATCCGCAAGCCTTCGTGCACCTGCGCCTGCACACTGAGTACTCTTTGGTCGATGGGTTGGTGCGCATCAAGCCCTTGATGAAACGCGCCGTCGAGCTGGGCATCCCGGCTTTGGCGCTGACCGATCAATGCAATCTGTTTGCCTTTGTGAAGTTTTACAAAGCGGCGCAGAGCGCAGGAATTAAGCCGATTTTGGGCGTGGATGTCGTGCTGCAAGGGCAAACTGGCAAGGAGCCGACCCGTCTGGTGCTATTGGCACAAAATAACGCGGGCTTCCGCAACCTGACCCGGCTGGTGTCACGCGGCTATATGGAAGGCCTCAGCGCGGGCGTGGCCACGCTGGCGCGTGAATGGCTCACGCCGGAGAGCTGTGCGGGCATGATCGCGCTCTCGGGTGGTCGTTCGGGCGAGATCGGGCAAGCCTTGCTCAGTCAGCAACCTGAACGCGCCGTGCCGCTGCTTGAGCACTGGATGCAGGTTTTTCCTGAGCGCTTTTATCTGGAAGTCAGCCGCACCGGACGGACGGGCGAGGAAGAGGTGCTGCATCGCAGCGTCGAGTTGGCAGCTCAGTTGAATGCGCCGCTGGTCGCCACCAACGATGTGCGTTTTCTGGCGGCAGAGGATTTTGAGGCGCATGAAGTGCGGGTGTGTATCCACGACGGTTACACCCTGGATGACCCGAAGCGTCCGCGTGGCTACAGCGAGCAGCAGTATTTGCGCTCGCCAGAAGAGATGATCGAGTTATTTAAGGATCTGCCTGAAGCTATTGAAAACACAGTCGAAATTGCCAAGCGCTGCTCGGTAAGTCTGACACTGGGCAAACCGGTGTTGCCGAAGTTTCCGATTCCGGCAGGTATGACGGAAGCCGAGTTTATTACCCAGGAGTCCGAGCGCGGGCTGGAAGAGCGTCTGCAAAGTATCATCAAGGCCGATGACCCTGAGGCTGAGCAAAAACGCGCGCTGTACTTCGAGCGCTTGCAGTTCGAGCTGAACACCATTCTGCAAATGGGCTTCCCCGGCTACTTTTTGATCGTGGCCGACTTTATCCAGTGGGCGAAGCGCAACGATATTCCGGTGGGGCCTGGACGGGGTTCGGGGGCAGGTTCTCTCGTGGCCTATTCGTTAAAAATCACGGATTTAGACCCGATTCCTTATGATTTACTTTTCGAGCGCTTTCTGAATCCTGAGCGGGTGTCCATGCCGGACTTCGACGTGGATTTTTGCATGGAACGGCGTGACGAGGTGATTGATTACGTGGCGCGCACCTACGGGCGCGAGAGCGTGTCGCAGATCATCACGTACGGCAGCATGGCGGCCAAAGCAGTGGTGCGAGACGTGGGGCGCGTACTGGGCAATGGCTATGGCTTTGTCGATGGCATTGCCAAGCTGATTCCGCTGGAGCTGGGTATCGGGTTGCAGGACGCCATCGACAAGACCGAAGAACTCAAGGCGCGTTACGACAACGATGACGAAGTGAAAGCCATCCTGGACATGGGGCTGCAACTTGAGGGCTTGTCGCGCAATGCGGGCAAGCACGCGGGTGGGGTGGTGATTGCCCCCGGCGCGCTCACCGATTTCACCCCGCTGTACCGTACCGAAGGCGAAGAAGGCATCGTCAGCCAGCTCGATAAGGACGATGTGGAAGCCATCGGTCTGGTCAAGTTCGACTTTCTCGGCCTGCGTACGCTGACCATTATCGACTGGGCGGTGAAGACGATTAACGGTGTGCGTGGGCGCACGGGCCTGGCACCGATCACCATCGAAGGCATTGATCTGACCGATCGCAAAGCCTTTGAGCTGCTCAAGCGTTGTGAGACCACCGCCGTGTTCCAGCTTGAATCGCGCGGCATGAAGGACTTGGTGCGGCGTTTGCAGCCGGATTGTTTTGAAGACGTGATCGCGCTGGTGGCGCTGTTCCGTCCGGGGCCGCTGGAATCCGGCATGGTGGACGATTTTATTGCGCGTAAACATGGCCGTGCGGCGATTGAATACCCGCATCCTGATCTTGAGCCGATTTTGAAGCCCACCTACGGGGTGATCGTGTATCAGGAACAGGTGATGCAGATTTCGCAGGTGCTGGCCTGTTACACCCTGGGGGGTGCCGACCTGCTGCGCCGGGCGATGGGTAAGAAAAAGGCCGAGGAAATGGCCGAGCAGCGCGCGATTTTTATCGCCGGTGCGACGGGGCGCGACGTGGATGCCGGTGTTGCGGGTTATATCTTTGATTTGATGGAGAAATTCGCCGGTTACGGCTTCAATAAATCACACTCCGCGGCCTATGCCTTGCTCTCGGTGCAAACCGCCTGGCTCAAGGCGCATTACCCGGCGGCGTTTATGGCGGCGGTGTTGTCGGCGGATATGGACAATACCGACAAGGTGGTGGTGCTGATTGAAGAGTGCCGCAGCATGGGGCTGAAGGTTGAGCCGCCGCGCGTCAACGATTCAGCCTATCGCTTTACCATTCGGGATGATGCCACAGTGATTTACGGCCTGGGTGCCATCAAGGGCGTGGGCGAGGGCGCGATTGAGTCGATTCTGGCCGCGCGGCAACAGGGCGGGGCGTTTAAAGACCTGCATGACTTTTTGCGCCGGGTGGATCGAGGTCGCCTGAATCGCCGCGTGCTGGAGGCGATGATTCGCGCGGGTGCGCTGGATGGCTTGGGTGCTAATCGCGCTTCGCTCATGGCCGCTTTGCCGGATGCGCTGCGTCTGGCGGAACACCAAGCGGAACAGGACGCGGCAGGGCAGGCGGATATGTTCGCCATGTTCGCCGACACATCCAGCGAGAACACCGCGCCACTGCCTCGAGTTGAGCTGCCGGAATGGGATGATTTTGAGCGTCTGGCGCAAGAAAAAGAGGTGTTGGGTCTGTACCTGACCGGACACCCGATTGACAGCGTGATGAGCGAGATTACGCAGTTCTGTGACCTGCGCTTTGCCGAGTTGACGGCACAACTCGAACACGTACATCTTGGGGCAGCACAGGCCGCCGCCCCCTCCGGCGGGGATGACAAAGGTGGTTATCGTAAACCGCAGGAACGCCAGGTCAACGTGGCCGGATTGCTGATTGCCGTGCGCCCACGCGTCACCAAACAGGGCGAAAAAGAGGCCTTTTTGCTGCTGGATGATGGCACTGGGCGCATTGAGGCGCGCTTGTATCCGGAAGATTTAAAGCGCTGGGGCGATCAACTGCATCTCGATCAAGTGCTGGTGCTGGAAGGTGGCGCAAGCTATGACAATTTTTCCAATGGCGTACGTTTGCGCATAAAAAGCCTGATGAGCATGGATCAGGCACGCGCCCAGCTTGCGCGTGAATTGCGCCTAACGCTCAGTCACACGCTTGAGTCTGTGCATTTGGAGGCGTTATTCGCAGCACTTGAGCCGTATTGTGCCGGGGGTTGCAGCGTGAGTTTGGATGTACGCAATCACATGGCCAGCGGGCGTATAAGCGTGGGTGGCGCGTGGCGCGTGCGGGTGTGCGATAACTTGCTGCGCAGCTTGCGTGGCGTGCATGGCATTGAAAAGATTCAGATTTTTCACCAGCGCTAGTCGGTGATCCTAATGTGCGTTACGCTCTGATCCGACCAGCTTTAAGCACACCCCATGCTCGCACGAGTGCACGTTCGATCCGCTGCGTCTTATATACTTAGGCTTGCCCGTGTTGACGTAGCCTGAAAACCGTAGACACGCCTGATTGGTATATTGAGCCAACAGGAGGCAGTCATGAGTAAGAGAAAA
>OGCK01000185.1_pt1 | contig 12374 bp, 10 predicted proteins | sample 1570051 | NCBI WGS metagenome assembly OGCK01 (sample SAMN06266181, study PRJEB24510) | hot springs metagenome | isolation source: hot spring sediment | place: USA: Zodletone Spring, Oklahoma | collected 2013-12-03 | reverse complement strand
ATTCATCTCCGTGGCCCGGACAGGGGCCACGTTCGAAACGGCGGCGGCCCGGACGTCGGGGTTCCGGAGGAGCTCGGTCTCGATCTCCCGGTAGCGGGCCCGGCTGTCCGGTTCCCAGAGGCGAAGGGCCAGGACGTTCTTGCGGTCGTAGCCCACGTCCGCGGTCTGGATGTAGTCCAGCTGCTTCCGGATGATCAGCGTCCCGGCCACCAGCATGAGGGTGGCGAAGAACTGGAAGACGACCAGGGCATTGCGGAGGACGAGCCGCCGGCCGCCCTCGTGGGCGCCGAACGCGCTCCGGAAGACGTTGGCCGGCTTCATGGAGGACAGGACCAGCGCGGGGTAGGCGCCGGAGAGGATGGCCACGGCGAGGCCGAGCCCAAGGATCCAGAGCCAGACCGAAGGCTCGGCGAGGGTCGCCGCTGGCAGACGGACGCCGGTCAGGGTGTTGAACGCCGGCAACAGAGCTTGAACGAGACCGAGCGAGACCAAGAGACTCATGCCGGCGAGGACGCCGGACTCGCCCATGAACTGGGCGACCAGCTGTCGCCGGCCGGCCCCGAAGGTCTTCCGGACGCCGACTTCGCGGCCTCGGGCCGTGGCCCGGGCCGTCGCCAGGTTGACGTAATTGACGCAGGCCACGGCCAGGATGAGTCCGGCGACCGCCATGAGGAGCTGGATGAACGTCCGGTCCACCGTCCTCCAGTAGGGGATGTGGACGCTCGTCTCGTGGTGCAGGTCCCGGAGGGGCATAAGGAAATACGACCGCGTCCAGTCGCGCTCGGGGTGGTGGGTGCGGATGACGGTCTGGAGCCCGGCCTCGAAGGCGTCCGGATCGACGCCTTTCCGGAGCTGGACGTAGTTCAGATAGTTCAGGATGCTCCAGGACGTGTCGAGGTCGTCGCGAAGGGATCCCACGGTCACGAAGGACAGGAGATAGTCGAAGGCCAGGTGGGAATTCGGCGGCGGGTCCTTCATGATCCCGGAGACCCTGTATTCGCGCCCGCCTCCGTGGACGACGGCCCGGCCGATCGGGTCCTCGAGGCCGAAGAGGCGCTTCGCCGTGTCCTCGGTCAGGACGACCGAGAAGGGCTCGGCCAGGGCGGAGACGGGGTTTCCGAGGACCATGGGGAACGAGAACATCTCGAAGAAGGCCCTGTCCGCGAACAGCCCCCGGGCCAGGATGCTCTTCCGGCCGTACCCCAGGGGTGCCTCCGTGGGCCAGGCGCGGACGGCGCGCTCCACCTGGGGGAACTCCAGTTCCAGGGTCGGACCCAGGGGACCGGAGGTGGAGCTGTTGCGGTTGGTCCCCATGACGTTCCACTCGGGCACGACCTGGCCGACGAGGAAGACGCGGTCCGCGTTCGCGTGAAAGGCGTCGTAGCCCAGCTCGTACCGGCTGAAGAGCATCAGCAGGATGAAGCTGGTCATGCCCACGACCAGGCTGAAAACGCTGATGGCCGCGTAGCTCTTCTGCTTCCTCAGGATCCGGAGCGCGGATCTCAGATAGTTCCCGAACATCGGTGGCCTCCGTTCTCCATCTCCCGGCCCCCTATCCAGGACCGGTTGCGACTCTCGCCATCAATGATGCCTGGCGGGGTGAAAAGGTTGCCGGATCGGACGGCCTCTGGGAATTGACGGCCGCCCCAGGCCGTTCTATACTCTCCTTCTCGAATTCTCCTCTGTGGGGTTAGACGCGCCCATGCCATCTCCGTCGCTCGCGATCGAGGCCAGGTCCCTGGTCAAGACCTACGGCCGGCTGCGGGCCGTCGACGGCGTCGACTTCTCCGTGCGCGCCGGGGAGATCTTCGGCGTGGTCGGCCCGAACGGCGCGGGCAAGACGACGACGATCGAGTGCCTCGAGGGCCTGCGCATGCCCGATGGAGGCGAGCTCCGCGTCCTCGGCCTCGATCCGCGCCGCGACGGCCGGGAGCTCCGGGAAAGGATCGGCGTCCAGCTCCAACAGAGCGCCCTTCCCGACGACATGAAAGTCTGGGAGGCCCTCGATCTCTTCGCCTCCTATTACCGGGATCCCGCCCCCTGGGCGCCCCTCCTCGACCGGTTGGAGATCGGCGACAAGCGGAACGCCCGCTTCGCCAAGCTCTCGGGCGGCCAGAAACAGCGCCTGTTCATCGCCTTGGCCCTGGTCAACGATCCCGAGCTCGTTTTCCTCGACGAGCTGACGACCGGCCTCGATCCCCACGCCCGGCGGGCGATGTGGGACCTCGTCCGCGGCGTCCGCGAGCGGGGCAAGACCGTTTTTCTGACCACCCACTACATGGAAGAGGCCGAACAGCTCTGCGACCGCGTCCTCGTCGTCGACCACGGCCGGGTCGTCGCCCTGGATTCCCCCGCGAACCTCATCCGGGATCTGGCCGGCGAGGTTCGCATCCTGTTCACGGCCGAGGCCGGCTTCGATCCGGCCCCCCTCCGCGCCCTCGAGGGCGTCGCCCGGGTCGAGAGGAACGGCGACCGCGTCCTCGTCGCCGGGCGCGGCGACCGTTTGATCTGCGTGGTCATCAACGCCCTCGACGCCCGGGGCATCCGCTTCCGCGATCTCCGCACCGAACAGCCCGATCTCGAGGATGTCTTCCTGGCCCTGACCGCGGAGGCGGGTCTCGACGGAGGGGCCCGATGAGGGGCTTCGCCAAGCTCGCCTGGATCGAGATCAAGCTCTACCTGCGCCAGCCGGAGGCGGCCTTTTTCACCCTCTTCTTCCCGCTCATCCTCCTGTTCATCTTCGGCAGCATCTATGGGAACGAGCCCAGCCCGTTCTTCAACGGCCGGGGCATGGTCGACGTCAGCACGCCGGCCTATCTGGCCATGATCATCGGCTCGGTCGGCCTTCTGTCGATCGCCATCGCCGTCGCCGGCTACCGGGAGAAGGGCGTGCTGCGGCGCTACCGGGCCACCCCGCTCAGGCCGGCGGCCATCCTGGCGTCCGAGGTCATCGTCCATTTCCTGATGACCCTGCTCGGCGGCGCGCTCCTGATCGCCGCCGCCCGGATCGTCTACGGCCTGCGCTTCCCCGGCCGGGCCGTCGTCCTCCTGGCCGGATTCACCCTGGGCGCTATGAGTTTTTTCGCCGTCGGTTTTCTCCTGGCCAGCGTCGCCCGGACCGCCCGGGTCGCCTTCATTCTCGGCCTGGTCCTCTACTTCCCCAATCTGTTCCTGTCCGGGGCAGCCATCCCCAAGGAGACGTTCCCCCAGACCATTCGCTCGGCCGGCAAGTTCATCCCCCTGACCCATGTCGTCGACCTCCTCCAGGGCCTGTGGTTCGGGGATCCGATCGGGCAGCACCTGACCGAGATCGCGGTCCTGACCGGCCTGCTCGTCCTCGGCGTCGTCGTCTCGGCTTGGACCTTCCGCTGGGAATGATCGGGCCCGGGAAGGCGCCGCGGCCCGGCCGGCGCCGCGGATCGCGTTGACAGGGCCCGGCCGTTCGGATAAAAATAGAGGCGGCAAGAAAGTCCCCATGACCTTGGTTTTGGCCGTCCTCCTCGCTCTCGCGGTCGCGGTGTTCATGGAAGCCGTGGCCTGGGCCACCCACAAGTACGCCATGCACGGTTTCCTCTGGGTCCTCCACGAGGACCACCACAGTCCCCGCGGCCGCGGCTTGCAGAAGAACGATCTCTTCGCCGTCTTTTTCGCCGTCCCCTCGGTCCTCTTCTTCCTCTGGGGGAGCGGCTCGGGTGGCTGGGCGGCTTCGGCGGTCGGGGCGGGCATGGCCCTCTACGGCCTGGGCTACTTTCTCTTCCACGACGTCATGTTCCACAAGCGGGTCCGTTGGCTCAGACTGAGGGCCTCGACCTTCTACCTGCGCCGGATCGTCCGGGCCCATGCCGACCACCACCAGACCTTCGGCCGCGGCGAGGCCCGCTCCTTCGGCTTCCTCTATGCCCCGCGGCGGTTCGACGTCCGGGAAGCCTGACAGGGCCGGCGATGAAGATCGTCCTTTCCGAGACTCTCAGCTACTGCGTCGGCGTCCGGACCACGCTGGAGCTGACGGAGAGGCTCCTCGGCGAGAGCCCGGGACGCGCCTACTACATGCTTGGCGAGATCGTCCACAACGAGCACGTCATCGAAGCCCTCAAAGCCAAGGGGCTGCGCATCGTCCAAACGCTGGAGGAGGTCCCGGCCGGGGGGGTCGTCATCCTCCAGAGCCACGGCTCTCCCCTCCGGCGCTATCGGGAGCTCGACGCGCGCGGCCTCGAATACGTCGACGCGACCTGCCCCATGGTCCGCAACATCCACAAGAAGATCCGCGAGGTCGAAGCGGAGGGCCGGACGCCCGTCGTCATCGGCCAGATCGGGCACGAGGAGGTCCAGGGCATCGTCGGGCAGGTCGGCCGGGCCATCGTCGTCAGGGAGCCGGACGAGGTCACGCCGGAGCGTTTCCGGGGCGTCCTCCGCGCGGGCGTCGTCGTCCAATCCACGTTCATCGAGGCGGACGCGCGGCGGATCCTGGCCAGGGTCCGCCAGGTCGTGCCGGACGTCCTCTTCCACGACACGGTCTGCCAGCCGACGAAGACCCGTCAGCGGGAAGTCGAGGTCCACACCCGCACGGCCGACTGCGTCATCGTCATCGGCTCCCGGCGGAGCGCCAACACCATGCACCTTTATCACATCGCCCGGGCCATCAATCCCTGCACCCACCTCATCGACAGCCCCGAGAGCGTGGAGGCCATCGACGTGCCGGACGATGGGACGGTCTTCATCGCCTCGGGGGCCTCGACCCCCGAGGACCTGATCTTCGAGGTCGTCCGGCGGCTCGAGGCCCGGGCCGCGCGCCTCACTCCCCATAGATCCTGCGCCGCCGGGACGGGAAAGGCCGGCGGCGGATCCCCATCCGGAGGACGGACATGAGCCGACGAGCGGTCGTCATCGGAGCCGGCCTGGGCGGGCTGGCCACGGCCGCCCTCCTGGGCCGGGAGGGTTGGGAGGTCACGGTCGTCGAGAAGAACGAGGAGCCCGGCGGCCGGGCCCGGGTTTGGCGGTCGGACGGCTTCCTCTTCGACATGGGGCCGTCCTGGTATCTCATGCCCGAAGCCTTCGACCGCTATTTCGCCCTGCACGGAACGTCCGCCGCCGATCGCCTCCGCCTGGTCAGGCTCGATCCTCAGTTCCGGGTCTTCTACGGCGGCGGCGGGGTCTACGACGTCCGGGACGCGCTCGCCGACAACGCCGCCCTTTTCGACCGGCTGGAGCCGGAGGGCGCCTCGAAGACCGCCCGCTTCCTGGCCAAGGCCCGGGAGCAGTACGACCTTTCGGTCCGGCACTTCCTCTATCGCGACTACGACGGGATCGCCGGCCTGCTCGGCCGCGACATCGTCAGGAACGGGCTCCGGCTGGGCGTGTTCGGCAGCGTCCACGACCTCGTCGCCCGGGAGATCCAGGACGAACGGCTGCAGCAGATCCTCGAGTTCGCCATGGTCTTCATCGGCGGCGATCCCAAGAAGACGCCCGGCTTCTACGCCCTGATGTCCTCGATCGTTCTCGACCGCGGCGTCTGGTACCCGCTGGGCGGCATCTCGGAGATCGTCCAGGCGCTGGTCGGTCTCGGGCGGGACCAAGGCGTCCGCTTCGCTTTCGGCCATCCGGCCCGCCGCATCCGGACGGCCGGGGGGCGGGCCGTCGAGGTCGTCACGGACCGGGAGAGCCATCCGGCCGACGCCGTCATTGCCAACGCCGACTACCATCACGTCGAAACGGCCCTGCTCGAGGGCCCGAGCCGCAGCTACCGAGGCCGGTACTGGAGCCGCCGCGTCCTCTCGCCGTCCGCCTTCATCCTCTATGTCGGGTTGGACCGGCGCCTCGACGGGATCGTCCACCACAATCTCTTTTTCGAGAAGGACTGGAACGCCCACTTCGACGCCGTGTTCCGCCGCCCGGCCTGGCCGGACCGCTTCTCCTATTACGTCTCCTGCCCGTCCAAGACCGATCCCGCCGTGGCCCCGGACGGCGCCGAGAACCTTTTCTTCCTCGTCCCCGTCGCGCCCGGACTGGATGACCCCGATGGTATGAGGGAGGCCTTCGCCGACAAGGTCCTGGAGCACTTCGAGGGCCTGATCGGCGGGCCGGTCCGAAAGCACGTGACCGTCCGCAGGATCTTCTCCCCGCGCGATTTCGTCGCCGACTACAACACCTACAAGGGCACGGCCTTCGGCCTGTCCCACACGCTCTTCCAGACGGCCTCGTTCCGGCCCCGCCGGAAGAGCCGCCGGGTCGACAATCTCTATTTCACCGGCCAGTATCCCCACCCCGGGGTCGGCATGCCGATGGTCATGATCGGCGCCGAGCTCACGGCCGACCGCGTCGTCCATGAGCAGGGCTGAGCGGGTCCGATCGCGCATCTTCCGCAGGGGCAGCCGGACCTACTTCAACAGCACCCGGTTCTTCCCGGCCCCGGTCCGCCGCGACGTCCGCGCCCTGTACGCGTTCGTCCGGACGGCCGACGATCTCGTCGACGGCACCCCCCAGGACGGCGCGGGATTCGAGGCCTTCCGCCGGGAGTATCTTCGCCGCAGGGGCGGGCCGTCGGGACCCGCCGGGCCGGTCATCGACGCCTTCGTCGAGCTCTCCGGAAGACGCGGCTTCGATCCCGCCTGGGTCGACGCGTTCCTGGAGTCCATGGCCTGGGACCTGTCCGGGCGCGCGTACCGATCGCTCGAAGAGACCTTGGCCTATGTCTACGGATCGGCCGAGGTCATCGGCCTGATGATGGCCGGGATCATGGGCCTCGACGAACGGGGCTCGCGGCCCGCCCGTCTCCTGGGCCGGGCCATGCAATACATCAACTTCATCCGCGACATCCAAGAGGACCTCGACCTCGGCCGGACCTATCTGCCGGGCGACGAGATCAGGGCCGCGGGCCTCGGATCGCTCCGGGAGGACGAGGCCCGGAGAGCGCCCGACGCGTTCCGCGGCTTCGTCCGCGACCAGATCGGGCGCTACCGCCGCTGGCGGGCGGAGGCCGAAGCGGGCTTCGCGCTCATGCCCTCGCGCTTCCGCGTCCCCGTCCGAACGGCCGCGGACATGTACGACTGGACGGCGGCCCGGATCGAAGCCGAGCCGTTCGTCGTCTACGGGGGCAAGGTCCGGCCGTCGCGGCGCCGGATCGTCCTGAGAGGGATCCGGAACATCCTGAGATCCGGGGACGGTGACCGATGACCTTCGAAACCTATTTTCGCGGCACCCGGGCGAAGCTCCTGGCCGACCTCCGGGACCTCCTGGGCCGGAAACGGGAGCGCCTGGCGGCGCGCCGGCCCTGGGGATCGGATGTCCTGCGCCGGCTTGGGGAGTTCAGCCGGAGGGGCAAGCTCATCCGGGGCGGGCTCGTCTGCCTGGGCTACGAAATGACGGGGCGGCGCCTGTCCGGGGCGGCCGTGCGGGCCGGGACGGCCCTGGAGCTCATGCAATCGGCCCTCCTCATCCACGACGACATCATGGACCTCGACGCGTTCCGCCGCGGCGCCCCGGCCCTGCACCGCCAGTACGCCGAGATGGGCGGGCGGGAGGCCGTCGGCGACGCGGACCATTTCGGGGTCAGCATGGGCATCTGCGCCGGGGAGATCGCCATCTTCCTCGCTTTCGAGGCGCTGGCCGGGCTGCCCGGCCCCTGCCGGCGGACGGTGGAAGCGCAGAAGCTCTTTGCCGCCGAGTTCGGCCTGGTCGGGCTGGGCCAGATGCGCGACATCCAGACGGGGGCGTCGCCGCGGCTGATCGAAGCCCGCGAGGCCCTCGATCTCTACCGCTTTAAGACCGCCCGCTACAGCTTCGCCCTGCCCCTGGCCATGGGTTGGATCCTGGGCGGGGGAGCGCCGTCCGTGCGGCCGAAGCTCGAACGCCTGGGCGAGCACCTGGGCCTCATCTTCCAGATCAAGGACGACGAGCTCGGTCTTTTCGGCGACGAGGCGGTCTTGGGCAAGCCGGTGGGCTCGGACATCCGTCAAGGCAAGAAGACCCTTCTCTACCTCCGTCTCGTCGAGAAGGCCGGCGAGAAGGAGCGCCGGACGCTCGCGGGGCTCTTCGGACGGCCCGACCTCACGGCCGGGGACGTCGAGGTCGTCCGCCGGCTGGCCCGGCGTCACGCCGTCGTCGACGATATCCGGGCCATCATGCGGCGCTACGGGCGACGGGCCGGGACCGCCATCAGAACGCTTCCCGTCGCCGCCCCCTTCCGGGAGGTCCTGGAGACCCTCCTCGAGTTCAGCTTGGAGCGAAGGAGCTGAGAATCCCATGAGCCGTTATCTGCTGATCGATCTGGCCATCATCTCCGGGCCGCTGCTGTTCAGCTTCTGGCGGCCCGTCCGCTACTACCGCCGCTTCCCGGCCCTCCTCTTCGCGATCGCCACGGTCGGGACGGTCTACCTCTCCTGGGACCATTGGGTGACCGTGCGCGGCGACTGGGCCTTCAATCCAGAATACCTCCTGGGCATCAAGCTGTTCTCCCTGCCCCTCGAGGAGTACCTGTTCTTCGTCGTCGTCCCGTTCAGCTGCATCTTCATCTACGAGGTCCTTCGGGCCAAGTCGCGGGAGCGCCGGGTCCGGTTCACCCGGTGGGCGGCCCTGGCCCTGTCCGTCCTCTTCTTCGCCGGTGCGGCCGCGTTCTTCGCCCAGGACTACACCCGGCTCGTCCTCGCCTCCTGCGGTTTGTTCTTCCTCGTCGCGGGGCTGTGGGGCCGGCGGCAGCTGGCCTCCTCCTACTACTGGCTCTACATCCTCATTTCCTACGCTCCGTTCCTCCTCTTCAACCATCTCCTGACGGCCCCTCCCATCGTCAGCTACAACCCCGCCGCCATCTGGGGCTTCCGGATCCTGTCCATTCCTCTCGAGGATTTCTTCTACTCCTTCTCCATGCTGTCATTTTTCCTCATGGCCTATCTTGCCGTCCGGGGGAAGGACTGAGCGCCGCGAGGCCGTTCCGAGGCCTTTGAATTTTGGCCCGGATTCGCATATCCTGGGGCTTCGATCTTCCATGTCAACGCCCCGGCGCGAGGAGGTTTCCATGAAAAAGGCGTCTCTGGCTCTGGTCCTGTCCGTGACCGCTTTGGCCTTGATGGCCTCGACGGCCGCGGCGGGCCCCATCAAGTTCGCCCGCACGCCGCACATCGCCAACGGCATGATCGCCTTTTCCTACCACGGCGACATCTGGATCGCCGCGGCCGACGGCTCCGGCCCGAGGCGCCTGACGGCCCATGTCGCCGCGGACATGTCGCCGCGCTTCTCCCCGGACGGCCGCTGGATCGCCTTCACCAGCGACCGAATGGGCAACGCCGACGTCTATGTCGTCCCGGTCGAGGGCGGCGAGCCGACCCAGCTGACCTTCATGACCGGGGCCGACAACGCCCTCTACTGGACGCCCGACGGCCAAGGCGTTCTGTTCGCCACCGGCCGCGGCGAGCGCGCCTGGGGAAGCCCCCTCCATGTGGTCCCGGTCAAGGGCGGATTGCCGGTCCCCCTGTCCATGGACCAGGCCGCCCTGGGCATGATCTCCCAGGACGGCCAGAAGATCGCCTTCAACCGCATCGCCCCCCGCTATTGGCGCAAGGGTTACAAGGGCAACGCCAGCGCCGAGCTCTATGTCATGGACGCGGCCGGCGGGGCCATCGTCCAGCTGACCAATACCAAGCTCGAGGACTTCCGCTCGTTCTGCCAGGACTTCATGCCCATGTGGGGGGCCGACGGGATGATCTATTTCCTCAGCGAGCGCGACGGGTTCTTCAACATCTGGAAGATCGCGCCGACCGGCGGCGCGCCCGCCCAGGTCACGTTCCACAAGGAGGACGGCATCCAGTTCCCGGCCATCAGCCCGGACGGGACCGAGATCATCTATGAATGCGCCTTCGAGCTCTGGAAGCTCGCGGTCCCCTCGGGCCGGCCCGAACGGATCCCGCTCGACCTGGCCTTCGATCCCAAGAGCAACCTGGTCGAGTATCTGGCCGTCGACGGCCGGGCCGACGGCTTCGCCCCCTCGCCCAAAGGAGACTACCTGGCCGTGGACTATCACGGGGAGATCGTCCTCGTGCCGACCGGGGAGGGCATCGGCGAGATGCGGCAGGTCACCTCCTCGCCCTGGCGGGACCGCAGCCAGGCCTATTCCCCCGACGGGAAATACCTGGCCTACGTCTCGGACGAATCGCTCGAGGAGGAGATCTGGCTCTTTGACCTCGCCGGCGGCGGCAGGAAAAAATTGACCGCCCACGCGTCGGCCAAGGGTCCCTTCGTCTGGTCGGCCGACTCGAAAAAGATCGCGTTCAGCGCGTCGAACAAGCTCTTCCTCATCGATGTCGCGGGCGGGGATGTCCGCGAGCTCGACGAGCGGCCGGGCGGCCACGCCCTGGCCGGCTTCTCGCCGGACGGCCAGTGGCTGGTCATGACCCTGCGCGACGAGGACGCCAACGCCGACGTTTACCTTTTCAACATCGCCGAGAGGAAAGCCTACGACGTCACGCCCGGACCCTTCCGGGACATGGGCGGCGAGCTGACGCCCGACGGGAAGCACCTGGTCTTCCTCAGCAACCGGTCGGACGGCGTGACCCATCTCTTCAAGGTCGCCCTGGCCCCGCGCGCCGAGGACCCCGACGATCCTCTCGTCAAGGAGCGCCTCTCGAAGGCCGAGGAGAAGCGGGTCAAGGAGAAGGAGGCCGCGGCGGCCGCGCCCCCGCCGCTGAGGGTCGACCTCGAGGGGATCGACCGACGGGCCGTCCAGGTCACGACCGGGACGCACGGCGTCCGGAACGCTTTCTTTCTAGCCAAGGACGGCCGGACGGTCTATTTCCTGAGCGAGGACGACAAGGGCCCGGGGATCTTCTCGATCGGCCTCGACGGCAAGGACCGCAAGAAGGTCGCCGAGGGCGCGTTCGGCGACCTCCAGGTCACGGAGGACCGGAAAACGGTCTTCTTCCGCCAGCAAGACGGCGTCTTCCGGACGGACCTGGGGGGCAAGGACAAGAAGAAGATCAACTTCCGGTTCAAGGTCGTCGTCGACAGGCGCCAGGAGTTCGAGCAGATCTTCGAGGAATGCTGGCGGGTGATGAAGTACCGCTTCTACGATCCGGACATGCACGGGACGGACTGGGAGGCGGTCCGCGAGACCTATAAGCCGCTCCTGGCCTACGCCGGCGATTACCAGGACGTCTATGACATCGTCAACGAGGCCATCGGCGAGCTCAACGCCTCGCACACGGGGGTCAGCGGGCCGCCGGGGCCCGAGCGGGCCGAGCGGCCGGCCGGGCCGGAGACGCGCTACCTCGGGTTCGAGCTGGCGCCCGACCGCGGCTTTTTCCGGATCACGCACATCTATCGCGACGGACCGGCCGACAAGGAATGGCTGAAACTCAAGAAGGGAGACTACGTTTTCGCCATCGACGGCACGGCGCTCAAGGCCGGGAATAACTATTGGCCCGTCCTCGGCCATCTCCTCAACGAGTACGTCACGGTCAAGGTCGGGCCCGGGCCCGATCCCGGGGCGGCCGGGGTCCGCGAGGTCCGCGTCCGGTCGGTGGCCTCGCTCCGCGACATCAAGTACCAGGAGTGGGTGAAGGGGAACCGGGACATCGTCGACGAGAAGACCGGCGGGCGGATCGCCTACGTCCATATCCGGTCGATGAACCAGCCCTCGTTGCGGGTTTTCGAGAACGAGATCTCGCAGTTCTCCAACAAAAAGGGCATCATCGTCGACATCCGCTACAACGGGGGCGGGAACATCGACCAGCAGATCCTCGACATCCTCGAGCGGCGCCCGTACGAATTTTGGAACTCCCGGTGGGGCGCCCGGAGCTGGGGGCGGCGTCCCCAGCAGGCCATCGCCGGGCCCAAGGTCATGCTCATCAATTGGCGCTCGGCCTCCGACAGCGAGGTGACGCCCATGGGGTTCCGCGACCTCGGCCTGGGCCGGATCGTCGGCAATCCGACCAACGCCTCGGTCATCGCCACGGGGAGCTACCGGCTGATCAACGGCGGCTCGATCCGCACGCCCGGCTCGCTCGTCGTGACCTACGACCCGACCAAGCCCGACAACTACGGCGTCAACCTCGAGAACTACGGGGTCGCGCCCGACGTCTTCGTCAAGAACTCGCCCCAGGACGAGCTGGCCGGGTTCGACCGCGAGCTCGACGCGGCCATCAAGGAGGCGCTGCGGATGCTCGAGGAAGGGGTCTGGCAGTACGAGCGGTGATCCGGGCCTCGATCACTTCCGGACCATCTCGATGAGGTCCTGGCTGCCGTCCGGGTCGGTCCAGGCGCCTTTCAGGGAATCGCCGTCGAGAGTGAGGGCCACCTTGATCGGGATGAGATCCATCCCCCTGTCTCTTATACACATCTCCGAGCCCACGAGACCGTACTAGATCTCGTATGCCGTCTTCTGCTTGAAA
>OGCK01000182.1_pt1 | contig 12515 bp, 11 predicted proteins | sample 1570051 | NCBI WGS metagenome assembly OGCK01 (sample SAMN06266181, study PRJEB24510) | hot springs metagenome | isolation source: hot spring sediment | place: USA: Zodletone Spring, Oklahoma | collected 2013-12-03 | reverse complement strand
TTTTCAAGCAGAAGACGGCATACGAGATCTAGTACGGTCTCGTGGGCTCGGAGATGTGTATAAGAGACAGCACATATGCACCTGTCCTCCCGGAACCCATCAGGCTGCTTTAAGCCGCTTCAGGTTGGCCTTCTCCAGCTTTTCCCTGGCATATTTGATCCCGATGGTGATTTCGCCCGCATCCTGTTTGGAAGGCAGCTCGAACATGGCATCGATCATGATGGCCTCGCATATGGAGCGGAGTCCCCTTGCCCCGAGCTTGAACTCAATGGCCTTCCGGACAATATAATCAAGCACCTTTTCATCCCAGCTGAGCTTGATCCCGTCCATTTCAAACAGTTTTTCATACTGCTTGATGATTGCATTTTTCGGTTCGGTGAGGATCCTGCGCAATGCCTTCTCATCCAGCGGATGGAGATAGGTCAGCACCGGCAGCCTGCCGATGATCTCCGGGATCATCCCGAAGGCTTTCAGATCCTGGGGTGCCACATACTGCAGCAGGTTGTGCTTTTCGATCCGTTCGGTGTCCCTGGCTGCATTGTACCCCACCACCTGGGTGTTCAGACGGTTGGCGATCTTCTTCTCGATCCCGTCGAACGCCCCGCCGCAGATAAAAAGAATGTTCTTGGTATTGACCGGGATCATTTTCTGGTCCGGGTGTTTCCGCCCGCCCTGCGGGGGGACGTTCACAATGGAGCCTTCCAGCAGTTTCAGCAGGCCCTGCTGCACGCCTTCCCCGGACACGTCCCTGGTGATGGAGGGATTGTCGCCCTTGCGCGCGATCTTGTCAATTTCATCAATGAAAACGATCCCCTTCTCGGCTGCCTCCACATTGTAATCGGCCACCTGCAGCAAACGGGTGAGCACGCTTTCGATATCCTCTCCCACATACCCCGCTTCGGTAAGGACGGTGGCATCCACGATGGTAAATGGCACGTGGAGCAGCCGCGCAATGGTCCGGGCCAGCAGTGTCTTTCCCGTGCCGGTCTCGCCCACCAGGATGATATTGGATTTTTCTATCTCCACCTCTTCCTTGCTCTCCTGCTGCATCAGCCGTTTGTAGTGGTTGTACACCGCCACCGAGATGTATTTCTTGGCCTCTTCCTGGCCGATCACGTACAGGTCCAGGAAATTCTTGATTTCCGATGGCTTCAACAGCTTGATCTGACCCATGTCAAATTCGCCGTGAACCCCGAGTTCTTCCTGTACAATGCTGTAAGCCTGTTCAATGCATCGATCACAGATATGACCCGAGATCCCTGCGATTAAAAGGTTGGTGTCCTTTTTTTCTCTGCCGCAAAATGAGCAACGGTCCATGATTATTTCTTTTCTTTGGTCCTGAACAGTACTTCGTCGATCATGCCGTAATCCTTCGCTTCTTCGGCCGACATCCAAAAATCCCTGTCCCCGTCTTTCTCCACCTGGTTGATGGATTTGCCGGTATGTTCCGCAATAATGGTGTAGAGTTCCTTCTTCATCTTGAGGATCTCCCGGGCGGTGATCTCAATGTCGGAAGCCTGGCCCTGGGCCCCGCCCATGGGCTGGTGGATCATCACCCGGCTGTGCCTCAGCGCCGACCGTTTCCCGGGGGTTCCCGCAGCCAGGAGCACGGCGCCCATGGAAGCCGCCATTCCTGTACAGATGGTGGCCACATCACAGGAGGTGTACTGCATGGTGTCATAGATCCCGAGTCCCGCGTGGACTGCTCCTCCCGGGGTATTGAAATAGACCTGGATATCCTTGTTCGGGTCGGCGGAATCCAGGTACAGCAGCTGTGCCTGGATGATGTTGGCCACATAATCATCAATGGGTGCCCCCAGGAAAATGATGCGGTCCATCATCAGCCTGGAAAACACGTCCATGGAGGCCACATTGAGCTGGCGCTCCTCGATGATGGTGGGGGATATATAGCTGTTATATTGTGAAGTGACCCGGTCAAAGGTGATGCTGTTGATACCCATGTGCCGGGTGGCATACTTTCTGAAATCATCCTGCTGGTTCATCTTTCTTGTTTTTACTGTTTTTCATACAATTTACGGAACTTATCCAGACTTATTTCCTTATCGTCAAGTTTTGCTGTGGATTTGACCAGTCCCATCAGCTTCTCTTCCGCCCGCTGTTCGTAGATCCTTCCCGACTCCTCGGATTTTTCGAGCATCTGCCTGGCATAATTCTCCAGGTAATCGTCGGGCACATTGGAAATCCCGTACTGCATATACTGGTTGAGGGCGATCTTCTTGGCAGTCTGAAGGGCCTCCTCTTCGGTTACTTTGATCCCGTACTTCCTGAGAAGGTGCTCCTTGACCAGCTGCCAGCGAAATTCATCCTCGTACTTGTCGAAATCCTCGATGATCTTTTCCTCTGTCAGGTTTTCATTTGTCTCCGATATCCACCGTTTCAGGAACTCCCCGGGCAGCTGTATTTTTGCTTTTTTGATCAGGTATTCGCGGGCATCCAGGGTGAAGCGGTATTCGCTTTCCCGCTCGTAATTCCGCTCCATTTCCTCTTTGATCCGCCGGGTGAATTCCTCTTCCGAGGTGACCGTGCCTTCTCCGTATAGCTTGTCATACAGCGCCTGGTCCGCTTTTGCCGGTTCGTACTTCAGCACCTCCCCGATCACGCATTTGAAGGTGCCGTCAATCGCCTGGACCAGTGCTTTGTCAACTTTCAGCAGGGAAGCCAGCTCGGCATCGCTCGGGAATGCCTTTTTCACATCGAAGATCACCTCATCACCGCTCCCGGTCCCGCTGAAGAACAGCCGCTCGCCCTCATCCTTGAACATCTCCAGTGAAAGCGACACATTCTCAGCCCGGATCCCGTTCTCCGCTTCATTGCCATGACTGTCCACCTGCACAAGGGTTCCCTTGACCAGTTCATCCTTACCGGCTTTTTCCACCGGTTTGAACTCCCCGTAATTCTGTAAAAGGGATCCTTTGTATTCCTCCACCTGCTTTTTGTCCAGCTTGATATGATAATAAGGGATCTTGTCCTTCCCTGTGATTTCCAGTTGGATCTCAGGGGCCAGTCCCAGGTCGAATGCAAATTCAAACTCCTCGTCATGCTGGAAATCGATCTTGTTTTCCCGTTCCCTGCTTGGCAGGGGTTCTCCCAGGATCCTGATCTCGTTTTCCTTCAGGTAATGATACAGGGATTCCGACACCAGCTTGTTGACCTCATCCACCAGGATCGGTGTGTAATACATCTTTTTGATCAGTCCCATGGGGACCTTCCCCGGCCTGAATCCATCCACCCTGGCTTTTTTTCTGGTATCTTTCAGTACCTCGTCCACCTTCTCCTGATAATCGGCTTTTTCAACCTTCACATGGAGGACCGTATTCAGTGCATCAATATTTTCCCTGGTAATGTTCATACGCCCGAAATAAAATTACAAATTTACAGGTGCGGATGAAGGGACTCGAACCCCCAATCCCGAAGGAACCAGATCCTAAGTCTGGCGCGTCTACCAGTTCCGCCACATCCGCTCAAAATATCCCGCAAATTTAACTCAATTTTTTGGATTATCGAAGCTCGAAGTTCTTGCCCAGGTAGACGTTCCTGACATGTTCGTCTTCGGCAAGCTGTGTGGACGTGCCGGCTTTCAGGATCGATCCCTCGTACATGAGGTAGGCCCTGTCGGTGATGGCGAGTGTTTCGTGCACGTTGTGGTCGGTGATCAGGATCCCGATGTTCTTCTCCCTGAGCCTGGAGACGATAGACTGGATATCCTCCACGGCGATGGGGTCCACTCCCGCAAAGGGTTCATCGAGGAGGATGAAATGAGGACTGAGTGCAAGGGCCCTGGCAATCTCCGTCCGACGACGCTCACCTCCCGACAGCTGGATCCCGAGGCTTTTCCTGATCTTCATCAGCCCGAATTCCTCCAGCAGCGATTCCACCCGGTCGCGTTGCTCCTCGCGCGAGAAATCGGACATTTCAAGCACCGCACGGATATTATCCTCCACGCTCAGTTTCCGGAACACCGATGCTTCCTGGGCCAGGTAACCGATGCCCATTCTCGCCCGCCTGTATACGGGCTCCTTTGTGATATCCCGGTCATCCAGCATGATGTCCCCTTCCAGGGGGGTGATCAGTCCCACGATCATATAAAACGTGGTGGTCTTCCCCGCCCCGTTCGGACCCAGCAATCCCACGATCTCTCCCTGTTCCACGCTGATGGACACCTGGTCCACGACCCTGCGGTTCTTGTACTTCTTTACCAGTTGATGCGTGTGCAGTTTCATGGTTGCTCTTTTTTCGTCAGGATGCATCCTGTTGTTCCTGTTCCTGCCGGCGGATGATGCGCTTGCTGATGGATATCCCCACCTCGTAGAGGACCAGCAGGGGCAGTGCCACCAGGATCTGGCTGAATACATCGGGCGGGGTGATGATCGCCGAGAGGGTCACGATGATGATGATGGCATGCCGCCTGTACCTTTTCAGGAAGGCAGGGGTGACAAGCCCCACCCTGGACAGGAAATAGACCAGAATGGGCAGCTGGAAGACAACTCCGGCCGCAAGCACCACCGAGGTGATGGTCTGGATATAGGACCTGAGGGTCGGGGCGCTGATCACGCTTTCACTGACCCTGTAGTTCCCTAGAAAATTGACCGACAGGGGGGCAATGATATAGTACCCGAATGCCACCCCGAGGATAAAAAGCAGGGAAGTGTAGAACACGGCCCCCCTGGCTGTGTTTTTTTCCTTGTCATACAGCGCGGGGACTACGAACCGCCAGAATTCCCAGAAAACATAAGGGAATGCGACCACAAACCCGGCCACCAGTGAAACGATGATGTGCATGTTGAACTGTTCGGCCATTTTCACCGTCTGCAGCGCCAGCGGCTCCGAGTTGATGCACAGTCTTTTCAGGCCCAGCAGATCTCCCAGCCGGCAGAGGGAGCGGTTGGTGAAAAACTCAGGTTCCTTGGGCGCCAGCATGATCTTATCGAAGATGATCCCCTTGAAAATGAATGCGAACACAGCCAGGGCGACGATGGCGGCCAGGGCGCGAAGCAGGTGCCAGCGCATCACCTCAAGATGCTCAAGGAAAGTCATTTCCGAGTCATTTTTAGTCCTGGCCATCGCTGTTCTGAGTCGGGGATCTGCAAAGTAACAAAAAAAAACCGTGTGGCTTGAATCGGTATTTAAATTATACTATCTTTAGTTTCCTTGAGTTCTCTCAGAAGGCAGGAATTATGGAGAAGTTACGGGGGATACTGCACGAAAACCTCAAGAAATATTTCGGATTCGACAGTTTTAAGGGGAACCAGGAGGATATCATCCTCAGTGTCCTTCAGGGGAATGATACATTCGTTTTGATGCCCACCGGGGGAGGGAAATCACTCTGTTACCAGTTGCCCGCACTGATAAAGGAAGGTACCGCCATTGTGATCTCTCCCCTGATCGCCCTGATGAAGAACCAGGTGGATGCCATGCGGAGCTTCAGCCTGGATGAGGGAGTGGCCCATTTTCTGAACTCGTCACTGACGAAAAATGCCGTTGAAAAGGTGAAAAAGGATGTGCTCGACCAGCGCACCCGGCTCCTGTACGTGGCACCCGAGAGCCTGACCAAGGAAGACAACATCGAGTTCCTCAAGCAGGTGAAGATCTCCTTTTACGCCATTGATGAAGCCCACTGCATCTCCGAATGGGGACATGACTTCAGGCCTGAATACAGGCGCATCAGGCCGATCATCAACCGGATCGGAACGGCACCCATCATTGCCCTGACCGCAACGGCCACCCCCAAGGTGCAGAACGACATCCAGAAAAACCTGGAGATGATGGATGCGAACGTGTTCAAATCATCTTTCCGGCGGCACAACCTCTATTATGAGGTGAGGCCGAAGGTCCACGCGACCAAGGAGATCATCAAGTTCATTCATGCCAACAGGGGAAAATCAGGGATCATCTACTGCCTCTCCAGGAAAAAGGTGGAACAGCTGGCCGAAGCGCTGAAAGTGAACAACATCAAGGCATTGCCCTACCACGCCGGAATGGATGCGGCAACCCGCTCCAGCAACCAGGACCAGTTCCTCATGGAGGAGGCGGATGTGATCGTCGCCACCATTGCATTCGGTATGGGGATTGACAAGCCCGATGTGCGTTTTGTGATCCATTATGACATCCCGAAAAGCCTGGAGGGCTACTACCAGGAAACCGGAAGGGCAGGAAGGGACGGAGGTGAAGGAAGATGCATCGCCTTCTACAGTTACAAGGACATCCAGAAGCTGGAAAAATTCATGCAGGGGAAACCCCTGGCTGAACAGGAGATCGGGAAACAGCTGCTGCTGGAAACAGTGGCTTATGCAGAATCGGCTGTGTGCCGTCCCAAGCTGTTGCTCAACTACTTCGGCGAATACATGGAGGGTGGCTGTGACAACTGCGACAATTGTTTGCATCCCAAAGAAAAATTTGAGGGTAAATCGCATCTAGTATTAAGTTTAAAAACTATTTTAGGGGTCAAAGAAAAGTTCAAGGTAGAGCATATCGCGAACATCCTTTCCGGTAATGCAACAAGTGCGGTAAAAACCTACAAACACCATCATTCAGAGTACTTCGGAGCCGGAAAGGACCGGGATGTGAAATTCTGGAACGCGGTGCTCAGGCAGGCCCTGGTGGCAGGCTTGATAACCAAGGATATTGAGAATTACGGATTGTTGAAACTGACCCAGGCAGGTCATGACTTTTTAAAGGAGCCTTATTCGATTATGCTGACACAGGATCATGATTTCGATATCAATCCCGAAGAGGGAGTGACCACAGGAGGAGGGGGCACAGGCGCCGTGGACGAAGAGTTGCTGCACGTGTTGAAAGATCTCCGGAAGAAGATGGCGAAAAAAATGAACCTGCCCCCGTTCGTCATTTTTCAGGATCCTTCGCTGGAGGACATGGCCATCCAGTACCCGGTGAAACTTGAAGAGCTGCAGAACATTGTGGGCGTGGGTGCGGGCAAGGCAAAAAAATACGGGGCCGAGTTTGTGGATCTCATCCGGGAATATGTGGATGAAAAGGACATCATCCGGCCCCAGGACATGGTGGTGAAATCGGTGATCAACAAATCCGGAGTGAAGGTGTACATCATCCAGAGCATTGACCGCAAGCTGCCACTGGAAGACATTGCCTACGCCAAGAACCTGGAAATGATGGACCTGATCGATGAGATCGAGGCCATCGTCAGCTCCGGCACCAGGCTCAATATCGATTACTACATCAATGAGATCATGGATGAGGAGAAGCTGGAAGAGATCTTTGAATATTTCCGCAGTGCAGAGACCGAATCGGTGGATGCCGCACTGGCTGAACTGGGGGAAGATGAATTCAGTGAAGAAGAAGTTCGCCTGGTCCGGATAAAGTTCTTCTCCGAGCTCGGCAACTGATATGAAGGAATTGCTTTCCATTGAGGGATTGTCCAAATCCTACAAGCACGTCCAGGCGATTAAAAACCTCAACCTGCTGATCTCCGAAGGCCAGGCATTCGGGATCCTGGGGCCCAACGGAAGCGGCAAAACGACCACCCTTTCCATCATCACGGGGATCATCCGTCAGGACAGCGGCTCTTTCAGCTGGTTCGGAGAAGAATCCTTGCCCGGACACCGGAAATCCATCGGATCACTGATCGAATCACCCCATTTCTATCCCTATCTGAACCTGGAGAAGAACCTCAGGATCATCTGTGACATCAAGGGCGCCTCCTACCGGGATATCCCCAGGGTCCTGGAGATCTCCAAACTGAAGGAACGAAGCAAATCCAGGTTTTCCACCCTCTCCCTGGGAATGAAACAGAGACTGGGGATCGCAGCCGCCCTGCTGGCCGATCCCCAGGTGCTGGTTCTGGACGAACCCACGAACGGACTGGATCCGGAGGGGATCGCCGAGGTCAGGGAAATCGTGATCGAGCAGGTGACCGGGGGCAAGACGCTGATCCTCGCCTCCCACATCCTCAGCGAAGTGGAAAAGATCTGCAGCCATGTGGCCATCCTTAAGAAGGGGGAACTGCTGGCATGCGGACCGGTCCGGGAACTGCTTTCGGAGGAGGAGATCATCGAGGTTTCCTGCCGGGACAACCAGCTGCTGAAGCAAAAACTGCGGCACTCGAAACTGGTCAGGGAAATTGAACCGGGGAACGGGGTGCTCGTGCTGACCCTGGAAGAGGGGGTCGGGGCAGGCGATATCAATGCCTTTGCGTTTTCCAACAACCTGGTGTTATCACATATGTACAGCCGGAAACGGAGCCTGGAATCCCAGTTTCTGGAACTGGTCAAAGAAGAATCCTGACAGCCCATGCGGAAACTGCTGCATATCGAACAGATCAAACTGCTCAATTATAATCCTTTCCGGATTACCATTGCCCTGTATTTCGTGGCCTTTGCCCTGGGGATCCTGATCTATCCTGCCATTGACAAGGAAATCCCGGTGATCTCGCTGAGCGATCTTTTCCGATTCCCCGATGTCTGGCTTTTCCTCGCCTGGATCACCGAACCCTACAATGCCGTGCTGGCGCTTGTGGTCATCATGATCACGACCAAGGAGTTCAGCGACCACACCTTCAAGACCCAGGTGGTGTTCGGGCTCAGCAGGACGGACCTGCTCCTGCAGAAGCTGCTTGCCATCGCGCTTTTGTCCCTCTTCGCCACGCTGCTGGTGGGCCTGACCTCCATGGCGCTTGGCTTCATTTACAGTTACAAGCTGACATTGAAGATTGCTTTCGGTAACTCCTGGATCCTGGGCAGGTACCTGCTGGCCTCGTTCTCCTACATGACCATCGGGCTGATGGTGGCGCTGCTGATCAAAAACACCGCCCTGTCGCTGATCACATTCCTGGCGCTCAGGGTATTCGTGGACCCCGTGCTGTGGCTGCTCCTGAGGAATCACGAGATCAAATGGTACCTTCCTTTCCGCACCGTCACCCGGCTGACCCCGGTGCCCGACCTGATCGAGATCTTCCAGAGAAAGATGAACAGTTCGGAGCCCGTGGATGAAGCCTCCCTGGAGATCCTTCCAAAAGGACTCCCCCCCTGGCTCACCATCCTGATGGTGCTGCTCTATACCGGCCTGGTGATCTGGGCATGCCACCGCCTGCTTCAGCGGCGCAGGTTCACCTGACCCGACCGGGTGTCCATGGCATCCCGGAGCCCGTTGCCCACCATCGTAAAAGCAAGCACCATCAGCATGATGGCGATCCCCGGCAGGAATGCGAGGAATCCCTTGTTCACGATGATGAATCCGTAGTGGTCCTTGATCATCCCGCCCCAGGAGGGGACCGGCGGCTGGACCCCGATGCCCAGAAAGCTCAGACCCGCCTCCATCAGGATCGCCGTTGCAAAATTGGCCGCTGAGATGATCACCACAGGGGCCATTACATTGGGCAGGATGTGCCGGGCGATGATGGTCGCCGGCCCGGCGCCGATGGCCCGCGCTGCTTCCACGTATTCATTCTCCCGGATACTGATCACCTGTCCCCGGACCACCCTTGCCACCTCCACCCACATGGTCAGTCCAACCGCCACGAAAACCTGCCAGTACCCCTTCCCCAGCACCAGGGTGATGGAAATGACCATCAGCAGGGTGGGGATGGACCAGACCACATTGACCAGCCACATGATCACCTGGTCCGTCACCCCCCTGAAATATCCCGCGATACCACCCAGCACCACCCCCACCATCAGGGAGATGAACACCGCGATGAAACCCACGGAAAAACTGATCCTGGTCCCGATGACGATCCTGCTCAGCAGGTCCCGGCCGAAACGGTCCGTTCCAAGCCGGAAATGCTTTTTCACCAGGTGTTCCTCCAGCACGGTTCCGGTCAGCTCATCGCCGTTTCGGCGGATGATCTCACCCGATACCAGTTCCACATTCCAGACGCCGTCCCTGTAGCTGCATCCCTCCGGCCTGACCGGGTAGACGATATCCGGGATCAGAAGCCTGGAGATGAACTCATCCTCCCGGTGCCTGCTGAACTCCCTGTAAACCAGATACGGCTGTTCCACCCACACCGAGTCGACCGGGATGTAGTAATACCCGCTCTCTTTCCCCCTGAAGAGTCCTTCCAGCCATCCGGTGCGGAGGGGCGGCCGGTTGTACCTCACCCGGATGAAGGTGGCGCTGAACCCGGGTCGTTCGGTGGCAATGGCCAGGATCTGGGTATTGGCATTGGGGGAGCGGTCCGGGCTGATCGCGTAAGCAAAAAGGGAGACCAGGAATGCCAGTCCGATGATCACCATTCCCGACAGTGCAAGCGGATTTCTCCTGAACCGTGACCAGGTAATCTTGCCGGGGGGTATCCCTTCTTTCCTGCGGTACATCCTTCAGAATTTTCTGCCTTTCCATCCCGGTCCGGCGAACAAAGCTCCCGCCAGGATGGCCAGCTGGTAAAAATAGTAAAATAGCACAGCCGGGAGGAAGAACCGGAGCGCTTTTCGCTGGCCGGTCAGCCCTGTCACGGCATGGAGCATGAAAACATCCGCCAGGGTTTTAATCAGCAGGGCCGCAAGCAGCAATGGCCATCCTGACGGAAAAAGAACCAGCCACAGAGGTATGGAGAGGACCAGCAGGTTTGTGACGGCAACCACCAAAGCAAGCATCTGAATGCCGGTCATTCCGTAACGCCACGTCTTTGATCCCCACCGGATCCGCTGAAGCACCAGGGACCGCACCCCGGGTACCGGGTGGGTTTTTACCATGGCTTCACGGGCGATGTTGAAGGACAACCGTTTCCCCAGTTTGCGGGCGCCGATCATCAGGAACATGTCATCGCCCGAGGCCAAAGCGTTCGACGGGTCAAACCGGCGGGTTTCCAGATACAGCTCCCGGGAATACCCCAGGTTCGCGCCGCTGCACATCACGGGCCTGCGGTAATAGAAAGATCCTGCACCCGTCCCCGCCAGTCCCAGGATATCCAGCCGCTCGAACATCTCAAGAAAGGTGCCCCTCCCCTCCAGGGTGGTGACCAGTCCCCCGACAAGGTCCGAAGGACGCTGTTCCAGGAAAGCCACATGGGAGGAAACAAACAGGGGACCAAGCCTGCAGTCGGCATCGGTCTGGATGATCCAGGATGCGGAGGCCTTCCTGATCCCCAGTTGAATTGCCTGTTTTTTGCCGGACAACCCTTCAGGGAGCTCCAGGCAGCCAAACCGGGGCATCTCCTCCAGGAGATCTTTGAGCAGCTCACCGGATCCGTCGTCCGAATGGTCATCGATGAAGAGCACCTCCAGTTTTTCAGGCGGATACACCTGGGCTGAAAGATCAGCGACCAGTGCTTCCAGGTGCGCCGACTCATTTCTGAACGGGATGATCAGGGAGACCGGGATGGGTTTTACGGGACGGGCAGAGGAGGGTGGTTCCAGGCGTCTCAGTCCGACGCTGTATCTCACCATGATCGCGGCATACAGGAGGGTGAAGAAGAGGACCGGGACGGCTGCGGAGAGCATGGGTAATCACGGTTGCCTGTCAAAAAAAGACTGCATCAGCTCGTATAGCTTTCTGAACTGTAGGGGTTTGGCAAGATAACCCGCACAGCCGGCCTGCCTGCAGGCCACCTCGTCCTCCTCGAATGCATTGGCGGTGGTGGCGATCACCGGGAGACCGGGGCACATCTGACTGATGACCCTGGTAGCTTCCAGTCCGCTCACTTCGGGCAGCTGGAGGTCCATCAGCACCATGCTGATCCCCGATTTGTGACGGCAGATGTCAATGGCTTCTTTTCCGTTTGTGGCGCGGATCAGGTTGACATTCACCCGGGTCAGGATGGCCGATATGAGCTTGAAGGAAATTTCATTGTCCTCCACCACCAGGATGGTTCTTCCCTCAAAATCATAGTTGTATTTATCTTCTGTCTCCATGCTCAGCCCAGCAATACACCAATGATCGTTGCAGATAAAAGGGAGGCCAGCGTTCCTGCCAGCAGCGCCCGCATTCCGAACTGCGCCAGCAGGACCCGCTTCCCGGGGGCCAGGGCCCCGATGCCTCCGATCTGTATCCCGATGGAAGCAAAATTGGCGAACCCGCACAGCATGTAAACCGACATGATGATCGATTTCGGGTCGGTGAAGGCCCCCGCGGTTTTCAGCTCCGACAGTCCGATGTAGGCCACAAACTCCGTCAGGATCAGCTTTTTGCCAAGCAGTGACCCCACCAGGGTCATGTCCTCCGACGACACTCCCAGCAACCACATGAAAGGCGACAGTCCGTATCCCAGCATGAACTCCAGGCTCAGCTCATCGTACTTTCCCCCGGTAACGGAATAGATCCGTTCATTCAGGTGGGTCCAGTCTCCCACCTTCACAAAAATAAAATTGAACATGGCAATGAAAGCCAAAAACACAAGCAGCATGGCAGCCACATTCACCGCAAGCCTCAGTCCGTCGCCGGTACCGTTTGAGATGGCGTCGAGCGCGTTCTGGCCGATCCCTGTCTTCGACACTTTGATCACCCGGTCCACCTCCTCCGTCTGGGGCACCAGGATCTTGGAGATGACCACCACCCCGGGGGCCGCCATCACCGATGCAGTGAGC
>OGCK01000180.1_pt1 | contig 12602 bp, 7 predicted proteins | sample 1570051 | NCBI WGS metagenome assembly OGCK01 (sample SAMN06266181, study PRJEB24510) | hot springs metagenome | isolation source: hot spring sediment | place: USA: Zodletone Spring, Oklahoma | collected 2013-12-03 | reverse complement strand
AACCTGCCGCTGCTGGTCTTCCCCGACACCGAGACCCTGCCCTACGATCTCTTCTCGCCGCACCAGGACCTGGTCGCGCAGCGGCTGGCGACACTCGACCGCCTGCCGGAGATCAAGCGCGGGGTGGTGATCGTCTCCGCGCCGTCCCTGCTGATGCGCCTGCCGCCGACGAACTACGTGCGTGGTCGCACCATCCAGCTCGCGAAGGGGCAGCGGCTTGATGTGGAGGCCTTCCGCCAGCGCCTGACCGATGCCGGCTACCGTTCCGTGACGCAGGTGATGGAGCACGGCGAATTCGCCGTGCGCGGCGCCATCCTCGATCTCTTCCCCAGCGGCCAGACCCTGCCGGTGCGGGTGGACCTGTTTGACGACGAGATCGAATCGCTGCGCCTGTTCGACCCCGAGAGCCAGCGCAGCCTGGAGACCATCGACGCCCTCAACCTGCTGCCGGCGCGCGAGTATCCGCTGGACGATGAGGGCATCAGGCACGCGCGCAAGGCCTGGGGCCACTACTTCGACACCGCCGGGCGCGACCTCGTGCGCCAGCTGCAGCAGGGCCTGCCCTTCCCCGGCATCGAGTACTACCTGCCGCTGTTCTTCGACGGCCTCGCCACCCTGTTCGACTACCTGCCCGCGCGGACCCTGTGCCTGAGCCTGCCGGGGCTGGATACGGCGGCGGACGACTTCCTGCGCGAGGCGCACGAGCGCTTTGATCAGCGCCGCCACGACCGCGAGCGCCCGTTGCTGCCCCCGGAAATGCTGTTCCTCGCACGCGAGCAGCTCGACACCCTGCTGTTCGAGCGCCTGCAGGTACGCGTCATTGCCGAGGACGACCCGGCCTTCCCGCAGGCCACCCGCTTCCCGGCCCAGCCCCTGCCGGAGCTGAGCTGGCAGGCCCGTGCCGACGACCCGGCCCAGGCCCTGCGCAAGTTCATGGACGGCTTCGACGGCCGGCTGCTCATCGCCGCCGAATCCCCCGGCCGGCGAGAGGCCCTGGGCGACCTTCTGCGCCGCCACGAGCTGCGCTTCGACACGATCGAGACCTGGCCGGAGCTCCTCGCCAGCGACAAGCGCCATCTCATCGCGACCGCCCCGCTGGAGGAAGGCTTGTGGCTCGCCGAGGCCGGCCTCGCCATCGTCAGCGAGGCCCAGCTGTTCGCCGAGCGAGTCGCCCAGCGCGCCCGGCGCGTCAAGCGCACGCGCGATGCAGAGAGCCTGATCCACAACCTGACCGAACTGGACGAGGGCGCCCCCGTCGTCCACGAGGACCACGGCGTGGGCCGCTACCAGGGGCTGACCGTGCTGGAAGTCGGCGGGCTCCAGCAGGAATTCCTCACCCTGGAGTACGCCGGGGGCGACCGCATCTACGTCCCGGTCACCAGCCTGCACCTGATCTCGCGCTACACCGGCGCCAATCCCGAGCACGCCCCGCTGCACAAGCTCGGATCGGACACCTGGGACAAGGCCAAGCGCCGTGCCATGGAGCAGACCCGCGACGTGGCCGCGGAACTGCTCGACCTGCACGCCCGCCGCGCCGCGCGCAAGGGCCACGCCTTCCATCTCGATCCCGAGGCCTACGCCCGCTTCGCCGAAGGCTTCCCGTTCGAGGAGACCGCCGACCAGCTCTCCGCCATCAGCGCGGTGATCCACGACATGACCGCAGGCCAGCCGATGGATCGCGTGGTGTGCGGCGACGTCGGCTTCGGCAAGACCGAAGTCGCCATGCGCGCCGCCTTCGTCGCCGTGCAGGACGGCCGCCAGGTCGCCGTGCTCGCCCCCACCACCCTGCTCGCCCAGCAGCATCTGCGCAACTTCCGCGACCGCTTCGCCGACTTCGCCATCCGCATCGAGGGCCTGTCCCGCTTCACCGCCGGCAAGGAGACGAAACAGGTGCTGGAGGCCATGGCCGAGGGCCAGGTGGACATCGTCATCGGCACCCACAAGCTCATCTCGCCCGACGTGCGCTTCAAGAACCTCGGCCTCGTCATCATCGACGAGGAGCAACGCTTCGGCGTGCGCCACAAGGAGCAGCTCAAGAACCTGCGCGCCGAAGTGGACCTGCTGACCATGACCGCCACCCCCATCCCGCGCACGCTCAACATGGCCCTCTCCGGCATGCGCGAGCTGTCCATCATCGCCACCCCGCCCAAGGAGCGCCTGGCGGTGAAGACCATGGTCACCACCTGGGACACCGCCCTGATCCGCGAGGCCGTGCTGCGCGAGCTCAAGCGCGGCGGCCAGGTGTACTTCCTGCACAACGACGTCGATTCCATCGAGCGCATGACGCGCGAGCTCTCCGAGCTGATCCCCGAGGCGCGCATCCGCTTTGCCCACGGCCAGATGCCGGAAAAGGAGCTCGAGCAGGTCACCGCGGACTTCTACCACCAGCGCTTCAACGTGCTGGTGAGCACCACCATCATCGAATCCGGCATCGACATCCCCAGCGCCAACACCATCCTCATCAACCGCGCCGACAAGCTCGGCCTCGCCCAGCTGCACCAGTTGCGCGGGCGGGTCGGGCGCTCCCACCACCGCGCCTACTGCTACCTCATCACCCCGCCCAAGGGCGCGATGACGGCGGACGCGGTCAAGCGGCTTGAGGCGATCGAGAAGCTGGAGGACCTCGGCGTCGGCTTCACCCTCGCCACCCACGACCTCGAGATCCGCGGCGCGGGCGAGCTGCTGGGCGAGTCGCAGAGCGGCCAGATGAACGAGGTCGGCTTCAGCCTCTACATGGAACTGCTCGACCGCGCGGTCCGGGCCATCAAGTCCGGCAAGCAACCCGAACTCATGCAACCCCTGCGCCACGGCGCCGAGGTGGACCTACGCCTGCCCGCCCTCCTGCCGGAGGACTTCGTCGCCGACGTGCACACCCGCCTGACCCTCTACAAGCGCATCGCGAGCCTTGCCACCCAGCAGGAGCTGGACGAGATGCGCGTCGAGCTGATCGACCGCTTCGGCCTGCTGCCTCAGCCTGCGCAGAACCTCCTGCGCCAGGCCAGCCTGCGCCTGCGTGCCCAGGCCCTGGGCATCCGCAAGCTCGAAGCCGGCCCGCAGGGTGGCCGCCTCGCCTTCGACCCCGAACCCCCCATCGATCCGATGATCATCATCAAGCTGATGCAGCAGGAGCCCAAGACCTACCAGCTCGGCGGCCAGGACACCCTGCGCTTCACCGCGCCGCTGGAGGAGCCTGAAAAGCGGTTCGCGTTTGTCGAACAGCTCCTGAACACGCTTCAGCAGCGTGCCTGATTCACGCTGCCTACAATATTGATTCCAATGCTCCCGATACGCGGGCTCAAGACCCAAGACCGCCATGGCTAACTGGTTCAGAGAAGAAATCGACCATCTGGGCGACCGGCTGGAACAGGCCATCGAAAAGGCCGGTCACGAGATCAGTACGCAGAGGCATCTCACCAAGTCGGATATGGAATATCTCATCCGCTTCGCGGCACAGGAATTTGGCAATACGCTGGACCAGCGTATTGCCAAGGCGCAGCATGAGACCTCCGAGCTGGTAAACCAGAAGATCACCCTGCTGCGCGAGCAACTTCAGGAAGCGGCGGTCGAGCAGAAGCGCTCGATGATGCGCAATGCCTTGGTCATCGTGGGGGTGACCATCCTGATGGGTCTGGTCTCGCTTCTTTACAAGAAGTATTTCCAGGGCAACCTTGAGCTGATCGACATCGTCCGTTCCGCCCTCCTTGGGCTTGCCGCCGGTTACGCGGCAATGGTCATTTTTCGTTATTCCCACGCATTTCTGGTCTTGCCCAGGTTCAAGCGCAATGCCGTCGTCCTTGGCCTCAAATACCTCGACGTGTTGCGCCCCAGGAGGGCGTGGGGGCATTTGCTCGTTTTCATCCTGATCCTCGGGGCATGGGCCATCCTCAACTACAGCGAACCACTACTGGCTTGGCTTGAGCGCTTCTGAACCTCACTACGCATGACCGACACACCCGCCCCAAGCAAGCCCGCCGGCCTTTTCCGTCGCCTTGGCGCCCTGTTCTATGACTGGCTGCTGATCGTGGCCCTGTGGTTCGTGCTGACCGCGTTTTTGCTGCCGCTGACCGGGGGCGAGGCGGTGCCGGAGCAGGGCCCGTGGCACTGGGCCTACCAGGGCGTGCTGGTTCTTGTCGCGCTCGGTTTCTACCTGGTGTTCTGGCGCAAGGGAGGACAGACGCTCGGCATGCGCGCCTGGCGCGTACGGCTGGTCGACGCGCAGGGCGGGACGCCCTCCCTGAACGCCATGCTGCGCCGCGCTCTGTGGGCGGTGCCGAGCTGGGGCTTGTTGGGACTGGGGGTGCTCTGGATGTATTTCGATCCCGGGCGCCGTGCCCTGCAGGACCGCATGAGTGGTACGCGATTGATCGTGGACAAAATCCGATGATCGAGACGAAAGGCAAGATCTACAGACACGGTCGCGGCGGCAGCGATGCCGAGCACCAGGCCCACCAGGCGGACATCCAGGCCCTGTTCGACGGGCACGAGTCGTTGCGCAGGGTGAGCGAACGCCTTCCGAACGGTATCCGCACCTGCACCACGAGCGATGATCCCGGGCTGGCGATGATTCTGCGCCGCCATGCGCAAGACATGAAGGCGCGATTCGCCAGGGGACGGGCGATCCGTTCCTGGGATCCGCTGTTCGCCATGCTCTATGAGCAGCGCGAGAAGATCCGGGTGGAGTTCACCGTGCGCGAGGACGGCATCTGCGCGGAACTGACCAGCGACAACCCCGCCCTGCTGTCGCTGATCCATGCCCACGACGCGGCCTTGCACCGCTTCATCGCCGAAGGCAACGCCAGCGCGGAGAAACCCTCGCCCGCGGCCTGAGGACTCAGCGCGCCTTGGGCTTCTCCGCCACCCTGTCGCGCAGGTAGACGGGCTGGGCCTGCGCAGCGGGAAGCAGGCCGCCGTTGCGGGCAAGGTGCGCGCCGATCAGGGCCACGTCGTGCGCGCGCGGCAGAAGAGAAACGTCGCGCCCCGATTCGATGGCCGCGAAGCGCGGGGTGAGGATCGCATCGTAGGCGGCCCAGCCGTGGCCCGCGGCAAACCAGCCGGCATCACCGGGCAACGGGGCCGCGGCGGGGGCCACGACCCGCTCATCCCCCTCCAGCCGCATCTCGCCGGTGCCATCCACATGCCATGTCCCCCAGTAGATCTCGTGCATGCGCGCGTCGAGCGCGGCCATCACCTTGCTGGCGCCGTGCAGGCGCCAGGCGCCATGGGCCAGCGCGGCGAGACTGGAGACCGGCACCACCGGGAGCTCGGCGCCGAACGCCAGTCCCTGGGTCACTCCGGCGGCGATGCGCAGTCCGGTGAAGGCCCCCGGACCGCGCCCGAAGGCGATGCCGTCCAGCTGGCGCAGGGTCATTTCCGCTCCCGCCAGAAGGCGCTCGACCATGGGCAGGATGAGCTGCGTGTGCTGGCGAGGCGCGAGCGCGTACTCCTCGAGCACGTTGCCGTCGATCAGAAGGGCGGCGGAACAGGCCTCGGTCGAAGTGTCGATGGCAAGGAGCTTCATTTCACGCGATCGGAAAACATAAAGGGGCGCATTGTAGCGCCCCCGGCAGCCTGCGTCCCCGGGCCGGCTCAGGCATGCATCATGCCCTTCACCTTGTCGATCAGGCCATTGGTCGAACCGTCGTAATCGCTCACCGGCTCATCGGACTGGAGGCGCGGCAGGATGCTGTTCGCCATCTGCTTGCCGAGCTCCACGCCCCACTGGTCGAAGGAATTGATCCGCCAGACGATCCCCTGGACGAAGATCTTGTGCTCGTAGAGCGCGATCAGCATGCCCAGGGTATACGGCGTGTGGTCGCGCATGAGGATGGAGTTGCTCGGCTTGTTGCCCGGGATGGTCCGGTGCGGGGCGAGCCTGCGGATGGTGGCATCGTCCACGCCCTGCGCGCGCATTTCCTGCTCCACCTCGGCCAGCGTGCGCCCCCACATCAGCACCCGCGTCTGGGCCAGCATGTGCGAGATCAGCGCGGCATGCTGCTCCCCCGAGGGGTTGTGGGTGTTGGCGGCGATGATGAAATCGCACGGGACCAGGCGAGTGCCCTGGTGCAGAAGCTCGAAGAAGGCGTGCTGGCCGTTGGTGCCATGCCCACCCCAGAGGATGGCGCCCGTGTCGTAGTCCACCGGCCGGTTGTCCCGGTCGACCGACTTGCCGTTGCTCTCCATGTCGGCCTGCTGGAGATAAGCCGGCAGGGAGCGCAGGCGGGTGCCGTAGGGCAGCACGGCATGGGTCTCCGCGCCGAGGAAGTTGGTGTACCAGATGCCGAGCATGGCCAGGATCACCGGCATGTTCTGCTCCAGGGGCGCCTCGCGGAAATGCAGGTCCATGGCATGCGCGCCTTCCAGCAGCTGCTCGAAGTGCTCGAAGCCCACGTGCACGGCGATGGAGAGGCCGATCGCCGACCAGAGGGAATAGCGTCCGCCCACCCAGTCCCAGAACTCGAACATGTTCTCCGGGGCGATGCCGAAGGCGCGCACCGCTTCCAGGTTGGTGGACACGGCCACGAAGTGCCTGGCGATGTGGGCCTCGTCGCCGGCCTTTTCCAGGAACCAGCGGCGCGCAGTGTGGGCGTTGGCCAGGGTTTCCTGGGTGGTGAAGGTCTTGGAGGCGACGATGAAGAGCGTGGTCTCGGGATCGACCTTCTTGAGCGTGCTGATGATGTCCGACGGCGCCACGTTGGAGACGAAGTGGGCGCGCAGGTCGAGCCGCGCATAGGAACCCAGGGCCTCGCACACCATCTTCGGACCGAGGTCCGAACCACCCACCCCCAGGTTGACCACATCGGTGATGCGCTTGCCGGTGTAGCCCAGCCATTGCCCTTCGCGCACGGCCTCGCTGAAGCGCTTCATGTGGTCGAGGACCGCGTTCACCTTGGGCATGACATCCTCCCCATCGACCAGGATGGGGGTGTTGGCGCGGTTGCGCAGGGCGACATGCAGGACGGCGCGGTTTTCGGTGAAGTTGATCTTCTCCCCAAGGAACATTTTCTCGCGCCAGCCCTCGACATCGGAGGCGCGCGCCAGCTCCATGAGCTTGAGCATGGTCTTGTCGATGACGCGGTTCTTTGAATAGTCGAGAAACAGTTCACCGACCTGGAAACTGAACCGATCGAAGCGCTGTGGATCGTTCTTGAAGAGGTCCCGCATGCGCACCGAGCGCATGAGGGCAAAGTGCTTTTCCAGGGTTTTCCAGGCCTGCCTTTTGGTGGGGCGTGTCATGTTGATCGCTACTCGCTTTCCGTTCCCGCGGGTGGATATTCTTTCTTCAGTGATTCAGTAAATACGTTCAAAGCGCATTCCGCCAGAGGTGGTCGTCCTGGTCGAAAAGACGCGAAGACTCGTCCGGCCCCCAGCTTCCCGCCGGGTAAGTGTGGATGAAATCGCGCTCCTGCGCCCACACCTTGAGCACCGGATCGACCACCCGCCAGGCCCATTCCACCTCGTCGTAGCGCAGGAACAGCGACTGGTCGCCGCTCATCACGTCGAGCAGCAGGGCCTCGTAGGCGCCGAGGCGCGATTCCTCGCTCTCGCAGTAGGTGGCATCGAGCTGCGTGGTCGTGGTGCGCAGCTCGAGGCCCTCGCGCTTGGTCTGCACCTCCAGCCGCAGGCTGTCGCAGGGCTGGATGCCGAGCAGCAGCCAGTTCGGCTTGAGCTGCTCGATCGGCGTTTCGCGGAACAGCTGCTGGGGAGGATGGCGGAAGCGCACGCTGACCATGGATGTGTTCTCCGGCAGACGCTTGCCGGTGCGCAGGTAGAACGGCACCCCGCGCCAGCGCCAGTTGTCGATGTACAGCTTGAGCGCGGCATAGGTCTCGGTCGCGCTGTCCGGCGCCACTCCCTCTTCCTCCAGATAACCGGGCACCGGGCGTCCCCGGGCCTGCCCGCGGGTGTACTGCGCCCGGAAGGCATGGGCATGGACCGCACGGGGGAAGATGGGACGGATCGAACGCAGTACCTTGACCTTCTCGTCGCGCAGGGCCTCGGCCTCGAGGCTGGCCGGGGGCTCCATCGCCACCAGGGTGAGCATCTGCAGAAGGTGGCTCTGGATCATGTCGCGCAGCGCACCGGCCTGGTCGTAGTAGCCCGCCCGGCGCGCGATGCCCTTGTCCTCCGCGTGCGAGATCTGCACGTGGTCGATGTAGTTCCGGTTCCACAGCGGCTCGAGGAACAGGTTGGCGAAGCGGAACACGAGGATGTTCTGAATGGTCGACTTGCCGAGGTAGTGGTCGATGCGGAACACCTGGCTTTCGGAAAAGTAGCGGTGCAGGCGCGCATCCAGCAGCTTGGCGCTCTCCAGGTCGTAGCCGAAGGGCTTTTCCACCACCAGCCGCCGCCAGCCCGAGGTTTCATCGTTCAGGCCCACTTCGCCGAGACCGTCGCTCACCATGCTGTACTGGTCCGGCGCAATGGCCAGGTAGAACACCAGGTGGCGTGCGGCTCCCTTGTGGAGCAGGAGCTCGCGCAGGCGCTGGTAATCCTCCACGGACTTCAGGTCGCCCTGGACGAAGCGCAGACGGCCAAGAAAGCGCCCGAATGCCTCATCGCGCAGTTGCTTGCCCAGGGTCTCGCGCAGGGCCTTGTCGACCTCCTGGCGCCATTGTTCGTCACTCCAGTCCCGGCGCCCGAAGCCGACCACGGTCATCGAGGGTGGGAGTCGCCCGTGGCGGTCGAGATGGTAGAGCGCGGGCAGCAGCTTGTTGATCGCGAGGTTGCCCGTCGCGCCGAAGATGACGAAGGCGCAGGGCTGGGTCAGGCCGTTCAGGCCGCCCGAAGAGAGGACACCGGGCATGGCCTCATTCCCCGGTTCTGGCGATGGCGTGCCCGCCGAAGGCCTGGCGCATGACCGCCAGCAGCTGGTTGCCGTAGTCGGCCTGGCCCTGGCTCGCAAAGCGCATGTGCAGGGCGAGCGAGATGACCGGCGCGGCCACGCCGAGGTCGATCGCCTCCTTGGCCGTCCAGCGCCCCTCGCCGGAATCGGACACATGCGGGGCGACCGCCAGGAGCTCCTGATCCCGGGCCAGGGTTTCGGCGGTCAGGTCGAGCAGCCAGCTCTGCACCACCGAGCCATGGCGCCACAGCTCGCTGACCTGGGCGAGGTCGATGGCAAAGGGCTCCTTGGCCTTGAGCAGCGCCAGGCCCTCCGCCAGGGCCTGCATCATGCCGTACTCGATGCCGTTGTGGACCATCTTGGTGTAGTGCCCGGAACCGAGCGGCCCGACATGCGCCCAGCCACGATCCTGCCCTGGCGCGAGCGCCTTGAGCACCGGCTCGATGCGCGCCGCATCCTCGTCGCTGCCCCCCGCCATCACGCAGTAGCCGTTGCGCAGGCCCCAGACGCCACCGGACACGCCCACGTCCATGAAGCGCACCCCGGTCGGGGCCATGCGCTCGCCGCGGCGCAGGGTGTCCTGGTACCAGGCATTCGCGCCATCGACCAGCAGGTCACCCGGAGCAAGGCGGGGCAGGAGGGCCTCGATCGCCGCCTCGGTCGCCTCCCCCGCCGGCAGCATCAGCCAGACGATGCGCGGCGCGGGCAGCTGGTCCAGGAAGGCATCCAGCGAATGGGCCGGCATGAAGCCCGCGCCTTCGGCGACCAGTTCATCCACCGGGCCACGGCTGCGGTTGTGGCCGACGACTTCGATCCCGGCGCGCACGAGCCGGCGCACCATGTTGGCCCCCATTCGCCCCAGTCCATAGATACCGATGCGCATGCTTGCTCTCTCCGGAAAATGATGTCGCCCATATCTTTTATAGAACATACAGGCGCGCAGCCTGGGCGGCATTCCAGCTATAATGCGCAACCTTTGTGAACAAATGATGCGACGGCAGAGGCTTGGACTCCCCGTCCGAACGGCCTCGGCATGGATGCCGGGGCCTGTTTCTGCCCACCGCCCAGACCACGGTAACAAGCCCATGCGCAAACGTCCTGCCTCCTCCAAAAACGATGCCGCCCTGCGCGCGCGGGTCAAGCTCTTCGGCCAGCTGCTCGGCGAAATCGTCCTCGAACAGGCCGGAGAGGAGGTCTTCGAGGCCGTCGAAACCCTGCGCAAGGGCTTCATTCGCCAGCGCCAGCAGCCCAATCCGCGTACCCACGCGAAGCTGATGGAAGTCATCAACGAGCTGCCGGCCGACAAGCTCACGCAGGTGGTGCGCGCGTTCAGCATCTACTTCAGCCTGGTCAACATCGCCGAGGAAGAGTTGCAGCACCAGCAGCGCCGCGGCATGGTGCGCCGCGGCCTGAACCTGTGGAAAGGCTCGTTCCACGACACCCTGCGCGAGTTCAGCAAGGAGGGCATGACCGCCGGCCAGCTGCAGACCCTGCTCGACAACCTGCAGTACATCCCGGTGTTCACCGCCCACCCCACCGAGGCCAAGCGTCGCACGGTCATGGACCAGCAGCGCCGCATCTTCGTGCTCTCCAGCGAACTGAACCGTCCAGGCATCGGCGAGGTCGAGCACGCGGACATCGTGCAGTCCATCAAGACCCATATCCTCGCCCTGTGGAAAACCAACGAGGTGCGCAGCGTGCGGCCCAAGGTCGAGGACGAGATCCGCCAGGGCCTGTACTACTTCCGCCAGAGCATCTTCTCCGCCGTCCCGGTCAGCTACCGCTACCTCGAGAAGGCCGTCGCCACCAATTTCGGCCAGGACCTGGCGCAGCAGATCAAGGTTCCGAGCTTCCTCCGCTTCGGCTCCTGGATCGGTGGCGACCGTGACGGCAACCCCTTCGTCACGCCGGAAACCACCGAGAAGGCCGTGGCCATGGCCGCCGAGATGGTGCTGGAGGAATACCGCCAGCGCATCTACGCCCTGGGCCGCAGCCTGACCCACTCCATCAGCCTGTGCCCGAACATCTGCGTGCGCCAGCTGGCCCTCGAGGGTGACAAGCGCTTCGTGGCGGCCGTGTTCGGAAGCGAGGGCGACGAGCACTTCGAGGACGAACCCTACCGCACCAAGCTGCGGATCATGGACTACCGCCTGAGCCGCAACCTGGAATACGTGCGCCGCCTCAAGGACGGCCATGCCAAGCCCCTGCCGGGCGATGCCTACCAGGGACCGGCCGAATTCCTCGCCGATCTCTACCGCATCCGCGACTCGCTGATCGAGAACCACGACCACCTGCTCGCCAACGCCGACCTGAAGGACCTCATCCGCCTGGCGGAAACCTTCGGCTTCCACCTGTTCCAGCTCGACATCCGCCAGGAATCCACCCGGCATACGGATGCCGTGGCCGAGATCCTCGACCAGATCGAGCCCGGCCTGAACTATCTCGAGCACGGCGAGGAAGATCGCCTGCGCGTGCTCGCCGAGCGCATCCAGCGCCCTGCCCCCGCCATCGACCCGATGGCCCTCACCCCGGACACCCTGCAGACCCTGCGCGTGTTCGACGTGATGCGCGCCATGCGCCGCGACGTGAGCGCCGAGGCCTTTGGCGCCTACGTCATCTCCATGACTCATGCCGCCAGCCACGTGATGGAGGTGATGTACCTTGCCTACCTCGCGGGGCTCGCCGGCTACGACCAGGACGGCAAGGCGTACTGCAACCTGCTCATCTCCCCGCTGTTCGAGACGATCGAGGACCTCGCGCACATCGAGCAGGTGCTCACCCTGCTGCTCGACAACCCCGTCTACCGCGAACTGCTGGCCGCCTCCGGCGACCTGCAGGAGGTCATGCTCGGCTATTCCGACTCCTGCAAGGACGGCGGCGTGCTGGCCTCGGTCTGGAACCTCTACCAGGCCCAGCTCAAGGTGCTGGAGCTGACCCGCTCGCGCGGTGTCGAATTCCGCCTGTTCCACGGCCGCGGCGGCACCGTCGCCCGCGGCGGCGGCCCGACCCACGAGTCGATGCTCTCGCTGCCGATCGGCACCGTGCTCGGCCAGATCAAGTTCACCGAGCAGGGCGAGGTGCTCTCGACCAAGTACGGCAATGCGGAAACCGCCATCTACGAGCTGACCATGGGCGCCAGCGGCCTCATGAAGGCCACTCGCCACCGGGTCATGGACGTCCCCCGTCCACGCCCCGAATTCGAGGCCGCCATGGCCGAGATGACGAGCTATGGCGAAGAGGCCTACCGCGAGCTCACCGACCGCACGCCGGGTTTCATCCCCTACTTCTACGAGGCCACGCCGGTCCGCGAGATCGGCCTGATGAACATCGGCTCGCGTCCCTCGCACCGCAAGAAGGGCGACATCTCCAAGTACTCCGTGCGCGCCATCGCCTGGGTGTTCGGCTGGGCGCAGTCCCGCCATACCCTGCCCGCCTGGTTCGGCATCGGCAGCGCCCTGGAGCAGTGGCAGAAGCAGCACCCGGGGCAGCTCGAACTGCTGCGCGCCATGTTCGACGGCTGGCCGTTCTTCCACAGCCTGCTGCGCAACACCCAGATGTCCCTGACCAAGGGCGAGATGCACATCGCGCGCGAATACTCGGAACTGGTCAAGGACCGCGCCATGGCCGAGCAGGTCTACGGCATGATCAGCGGCGAATACCAGCGCACCCTGACCGAGGTGCTGCGCGTCGCCGGCGTGGACGACCTGGTCGAGATCGACCCCGTGCTCGGCACCTCCATGCAGCGCCGCAACCCCTACCT
>OGCK01000179.1_pt1 | contig 12616 bp, 11 predicted proteins | sample 1570051 | NCBI WGS metagenome assembly OGCK01 (sample SAMN06266181, study PRJEB24510) | hot springs metagenome | isolation source: hot spring sediment | place: USA: Zodletone Spring, Oklahoma | collected 2013-12-03 | reverse complement strand
TTTTAATGATACGGCGCCCACCGAGATCTACACTATCCTCTTCGTCGGCAGCGTCAGATGTGTATAAGAGACAGGATCCTTGGTGACCACTGTCCAACCGTCGCCGAGTACTTTCACCTGACGTTTGCCGGCGTTAATCATAGGCTCGATGGTGAAGGTCATGCCGGCTTCCAAAGCCGGGCCTTCATGCGCCTGGCCGTAATGCAACACCTGCGGGTCTTCGTGGAAGGCTTGACCAATACCGTGCCCGCAGTATTCGCGCACCACGGAAAAGCCGTTTTTCTCGGCGTGCTTTTGAATCACCTCACCAATCATGCCCAAATGCATCCCCGGTTTGATCGTCTCAATCGCCATATCCATGCATTCGCGGGTCACACGAATCAGACGACGCGCCAGAATCGACACCTCACCAATTTCATACATGCGGCTGGTGTCACCAAAATAGCCATCCTTAATCACCGTCACGTCGATATTGATGATATCGCCGCGCTTGAGCACCTTGTCGCCGGGAATACCATGACAAATCTGATGGTTGATTGAAGTGCAAATCGACTTGGGAAAGCCGTGATAACCCAAGGTGGCGGGCGTGGTGCCCTGCACATTCACCATGTAATCATGCGCCAAACGATCCAGCTCACCCGTGGTCACCCCCGGCACCACAAACGGCGCGAGGTAGTCGAGTACCTCGGCAGCCAGTCGGCCAGCAATACGCATTTTGGCAATGTCTTCGGGTGTTTTAAGGATGATATTCATGCGTGGTGTCGTTCGCGTGCGAGAGAAAATAAGCCTCACATTCTAACAGCACGCTGTCATGTTTGAGCGTTACCATCCATCGGACTTGCGCAAAGCACATCAACAAACCGCAAAATGTAGGTGCGACAAATTCGCACATTGCACATGTTGTGTGCGAATTTGTCGCACCTACACGTTCAGCGACATTTTGCGCAAGTCCTGGCTAAAAAAACTTGACATTTAGCCTTCACAAAATCATTATGCGCGGCCTTGGAAGCGTGGCAGAGCGGTTGAATGCAACGGTCTTGAAAACCGTCGAAGGTGTGAGCCTTCCGTGAGTTCGAATCTCACCGCTTCCGCCAAATTTTTGCCAATGCATTGGCAAGCCATCAAATTGAAAGCTATCGCATACGCGGTGGCTTTTTTTTTGCCTGATATTTTGCGTGATATGGCGTATAAATTGCTGCGTTTTTCCCCCATCCATGCAATGGATATTGCGGGTCAGGTTCATCTTGAAAGGTTCCTTGGACGGGGTCTTTCAAGATTACTTGAGGGATGAAACATGCTAACTACCTTTGTGATTATCTATCTGGCATTGTCGATGCTGATTGGCCTGTTGGCGGCGCGGCATGTGCACAGTGCGGGGGATTTTGTGACCGCCGGGCGTAGCCTGCCGTTTTTTATCGTGGTGGCGATGGTGTTTGCGACCTGGTTTGGCGCTGAGGCGGTCTTGGGTACGCCTGCGACATTTTTAAGCGAAGATCTGGGTGGGTTGATCTCCGATCCTTTCGGTGCGGCCTTTTGTCTGATTTTCTTCGGCATGTTTTTTGCGCGCAAACTTTATTCCATGAACCTGATGACCATTGGCGATTTCTACCGCCAGCGTTATGGGCGCAAGGTTGAGGTGGTGACGGCCGTGGCGATTGCCTTGTCCTATCTGGGCTGGGTCTCGGCGCAGGTCATGGCGCTGGGGGTGGTGTTCAATGTGCTCTCTGATGGTGCACTGTCGCAGGCAGAGGGCATTCTGATTGGCGCGGGCATTGTGTTTTTCTATACCGTGGTCGGTGGCATGTGGTCGGTGGCGCTGACCACGGCGTTTCAGATGGTCGTGATTGTTGTAGGGCTGATTTTTATTGCCTATCAGGCCAGCAGCATGACGGGCGGGGTGATGCCGGTGATTGAACATGCCGCGCAGCATGACAAGTTCAATTTTTGGCCTGAGCTGAATGCCGTCGCCATGCTGGGCTTTTTGTCCTCCTTTCTGACCCTGGCTTTCGGCTCGGTGCCGCAACAGGATGTTTTTCAGCGTGCCAACGCCTCCAAAAGCGCCAATATCGCGGTGTGGGGTTCGATCATTGGTGGGGTGATTTATCTGGCCTTTGCCGTGGTGCCGCTGTTTTTAACCTATTCAGCGCAATTGATTGATCCTGTCTTGGTGACGCGACTGCTGGCGGAAAATCCGGATGGCGTTCTGCCGGAGTTAATCAAGGGACATTTCCCGCTGTATGCGCAGGTGATTTTTTACGGGGCGCTGTTGGCGGTGATTATGAGTACCGCTTCCGGAACCTTGTTGGCACCTTCGGTCACCTTGGCGGAAAACGTCATCAAGGGCTGGTTGGTCAAGAATCCGAGTGATCGGCAGATGCTTTGGTTGTTGCGTGCAGTGATTAGTTGTTTCACTGTGCTGGTGGTGGTCTACACCCTATGGTCGCTCAGTCATGAAACCAGTATTCACGCCATGGTGGAAGCAGCCTACAAAGTGACGATGGTGGTGGCGTTTGTGCCGTTAGTGGCGGGTTTGTACTGGTCGCGCGCCAATACCTTGGGGGCGTATCTGTCGATCGGCCTGGGTGTGTTGGTGTGGATTCCGCTGGAATTCATTGCGCCAGAAGCGGAAGTTTTAGCGCATTTCTGGGGCTTTTTGGCCAGTATCGCCGGCATGCTGATCGGTTCGCTTTGGCCGCAAAAGCGCGATGTCAAAGTGGTCAATCTCAATCTGCGTTGAGCTTGCTCTCACCACGGGTGCGTTCGACCTTGCGGGTCTGGATGTGCAGCGCAGCCTTGGCCATGAGGTGGGCGCTGACCGGCGCCGTGATAAACAGGAACAGGGTAATCAGCACTTCATGCAGGCTCAAACCCTCGCCACGCAGACTAAAATAGATCGCCGAGGCGATTAGAATCGCACCCACACCCAGGGTCGTCGCCTTGGTTGGTCCATGCAGACGCATGTAAAAATCCGGCAGGCGCAACAAGCCGAGCGAACCGACCAAGGTGAAAAAGCCGCCAATCAAGACCAAAATCGCAAGTAAAATTTCCAGCATGGGGTTATTCCATAATGTCGCCGCGCAGCAGGTATTTGCTCAGCGCGACCGTGCTGACAAAGCCCATGACGGCAATCAGCAGGGCGGCTTCAAAATACAGTGCGCTTTGTGTGCTCAGACCAAACAGAATCAGCAAGGCAATGGCGTTGATGTACAAAGTGTCCAGCGCCAGGATGCGGTCGGGTAGATCCGGCCCCAGCAACAGGCGCGCAAAGGAAAACGCGAGCGCCAGACTGACCAGTGCGATGGATATATTGAGCGCGTAGGCGAGAATTTGTGGGGCGAGGCTTTCCATTAACCAAACACCTCTTTTAACGGGGCTTCATAGCGGTTTTTGATTTGTGCGACCTCAGCAGCGGCATCGTCCAGATGCAGCGCATGCACCAACAGACTTGTCTGGTCGGCGGATAAATCGCAACTCACCGTGCCTGGGGTCAGCGAGATGGTATTGGCCAGAAGGCTGATGGTGATGGCAGAGCGACTATCCAGCGGCACAATCATGAAGCCGGGCTGCAGACGATCCGGTGAGCCGAGAATGCGCTTGGCGACAATGACATTGGCAATCAGGATGTCCCAAAGCACGATGCCCAGAAAGCGCAGTAGAACCCGTGGTTTGCGTATGCTGATGTGTTCCGGGAAAAAGGACTGGGTCAGCCAGGGGATGAATACCGCAAGGATCGCACCCAACACGATATGCCCAAGGCTGAAGCTGTTGTTGAGCAAAAGCCAGATGAGCAACAGGCTGGCCGTTAACCAGGGATGGGGCAAAAGTCGTTTCATGGCGTTCCCTTATAGGCTTGCAGGCGCATGACCGCGTCGATGTAGGCACGGTGATCGAGGATTTGCTGTGCACTGGCATCCAGCCAGGTATTGAGCGGCTGGGCAAACAACACCATCAGCGGCGCACAGAGCAGCAGGGCGACAATCACGGCATAGGCGCGGGTGGGTGTCGTTGTGTTGGCCTGTTCAAATTCAAGTTCAGGGGGGATGTCGCCTTTGCTGCGGTAAAAGAGGGTGCTACCGCTACGCGCCAGCGCGACCACGATCATGAAGCTGGTGATCAATATCACAGCCAGATGCACGGGGTAGCTGGCCGTGTTCATACCTGCGGAAAGAATCAAAAGCTTACCGATAAAGCCGGAGAGTGGCGGCATTCCACTGAGCGCGACAGCAAACGCAAAAAACAGGCTGCCCAGCAAGATGGCTCTGGGAAAGCTATAGGACTCCTCGAATCGGTCTTCGGTCTGCACGCGCACACGGCGCAAAACATCCGCCAGCAGGAAAAAACCGCCCGCCAGCAGCGTGGAATGAATCATGTAATACAACGAGGCAGACAGCGAGGCTGCGCTCCCCATGCTCAAGCCGATCGCCAACATACCGACCGAAGCAATCACCAGATAGCTGATCTGCTCACGCAGAAAACGCGCTGCCATCACGCCGAACGCCGCCATGACCAAAGTGATCCATCCCAACCATTGCAACCACGGGTCAACCAGCCCGGCCAGATCACCCGCCTCCGTGCCAAACAGCGTGCCGTGGATACGCACAATCGCGTACAACCCGACCTTGGTCATAATGGCAAACAGGGCGGCAATCGCGGCACCGGTTTGTGCATACGCCTGCGGCAGCCATAGATAGAGCGGGAAAATCGCTGCCTTGAGGGCAAACACGGCAAACAGCAACAAACCCGCCCCGGCAATCACGCCATGATCTTCCGCCGGGGCTCGGGCAATACGCTCGGCCATGTCCGCCAGATTCAGGCTGCCCAGCACGCCATACAGCGCGCCGACGGCGAACAGGAACAGTGTCGAGCCCACCAGATTGATGACCACGAAATGCAGTCCGGCCTTGGTACGCAGACGACCGCCACCGTAGAGCAACAGGCCGTAGGAGGCCAGCAGCAGTACTTCAAAAAATACAAACAGGTTGAACACGTCGCCGGTAAGAAACGCGCCATGCAGACCGAACAATTGCAGCATGAACAGCGGGTGAAAGTGTTCGCCCTTACGATCTTCACCCATGAACACCGCATAGAGCAGGGCGGCAAGGGCAATCACATCAGTCAGCACCAGCATCAACGCGCTGAAACGATCAAGCACCAGCACAATGCCATGCGGCGCAACCCAGTTGCCGAGCGCATACACCCGATGCGCATTGTCGCTGCTCATAAGCAGCAGGCCGATGGCGAGCACAAGCATGGCGAGCATGCTCATGATACTCAGGACGCGCACCGCCTGGACACGTTGCAGGCTGCCGAGGAACAGCAGCACCACGCCCATCATCAAGGGCAGCAGCAGGGGGGCGATGACCAGATGATTCATGCCTTGTCCTCGTTGTGTGCTGCGTGCTTTTTCGCATGCTCGTGTTCAATGTGGAGGCCATCCACATGGTCATTGCCCATTTCTACCAGCGAGCGCAACGAGAGCACAATGACAAACGCCGTCATGCCAAAGGCGATCACAATCGCGGTCAGTACCAAGGCCTGGGGGAGTGGATCGGCGTAGGCGGTTGCAGCTGCGTCCACCACAGCCGGGTGACCAATCAACACGCGCCCCATGACAAACAGGAACAGATTGACCGCGTAGGACAGCATGGTCAGCCCCAGTACCACGGAGAAGGTGTGCGCGCGTAGGCTCAGATACACGCCCGAGGCGGTCAGCACGCCAATCACAATCGCCAGCATCAATTCCATGTCTTGCCTCCATGCACATGGCTGGGTTCATCCACCACTTTGTCCTCCTCGCGGCTCAAGCGTCCCAGACGTACCAGCATCAACACGCTGGAACCGACCACCACCAGATATACGCCCAAATCAAAGGCAATCGCGCTGGCGAGCTCAAAATCACCCACAACTGGCGCATGAACATGCGTAAAGGCCGAGGTCAGGAAGGGGTAATTCAACAGCATCGACACCAGACCAGTCAGTGTGGCAATGCCCAAGCCGGCGGCAATCAGCAGATGCTTGTTAAAACGCATCCGTGTATCCGTCCAGGCAATACCGCTGGCCATGTATTGCACGATCAAGGCCACGGCGGTAATCAGCCCGGCAATGAAGCCACCACCCGGCAGGTTGTGACCGCGCAGGAAGATGAACACCGCCACCAGCAACATCAAGGGCAGCAACAGACGGGTGAGGGTGGCCATAATCGGCGGATGCACGTCTTTGTTCCAGGCGAAGCCCAGAGCATTGCGCCGGGGGGAGGGTAGCTGCAAGCCAAAAAGCATGGAAACAACTCCCAAACCGGCCAGCGCCAGTACGGTAATCTCGCCCAAGGTATCGAAACCACGGAAATCGACCAGAATCACGTTGACCACATTGGTGCCGCCACCGCCGGGCAGAGCATTGTCGAGGAAATAACCGGCAATGGTTTCATACGGACGGGTCAAGACCGCCAGCGTGAGTAGCGTCGCACCAATGCCCGCCACACTGGCCAAAAGCACATCGCGCCCGATGCGCCAGCGGCAGCTCTCCACAGGGGATTGTTGTGGCAGGAAATACAGCGCTAGCAAAAGCAGTACCACCGTGACCACTTCCACCGAAAGCTGGGTGAGCGCCAGATCGGGTGCAGAAAACTTGACGAACGCCAGTGAGGCAATCAAACCCACCACGCCCATGACGATCAGGGCGGTCAGGCGCTGTCGATGCCACACGGTCAGCATCACGCTAGCGACGATCATGGTGATGCCCGCCATCAAGGTCACGCCATCCAGTGCGGTCATGCTGGATGCCAGTGAACCCAACAACGGGCTGCTTTGGGTCATAAAGCCCGCAGCACCAAGAATCAATGCAGCCACCAGCGTCCAGAGCACGATGGTTTGCAGGCTGCTGCGATCAAACGCCCGAGTCACGCGCTGCGCCAGGCCGAGCAGCCCCTGCATGACGGCGTTGTAGGGCACACGTGCATCAAGATGATGCAGAACGCGCTCATAAAAACTGAACAAGGGGCGGCGGAAAATATACAACATTACACCCAGCGCCATAGCCAGCATCGACATGATGAGCGGCGCATTGAAGCCGTGCCACAGCGCCAGGCTGTAATGTGGCGCGGCGGTTTGCAGCGTCCCCTGCACAGCGATATGGAGGAACGGACCAACGGTTAGTGCAGGAAAAATACCCACCGCGATACACACAATGACCAGTATATCGACCGGAATACGCATGAAACGTGGTGCTTCATGCGGGGTTTTGGGTAGATTGACCGGCTCGCCGTTGAAAAATACATCGTGAATAAAGCGCAATGAATACGCCACTGACATCATGCCGCCGAGCGTCACCAGCAGCGGAACCAGCCAGGTGATCGACATTTCCTCACCTGCGGCCACGGCTTCACCAAAAAACATTTCCTTGCTCAAAAAGCCATTCAGTAACGGCACGCCCGCCATGGCCGAAGCCGCAATCATGGCCAGTACGGCGGTGTGTGGCATGTAGCGCATAAGGCCATTCAGGCGGCGCATATCACGCGTGCCGGTTTCATGGTCGATGATGCCCGCCACCATAAAGAGCGAGGCCTTGAAAGTGGCGTGGTTGATAATGTGAAACACTGCGGCCACAGCTGCCAGAGGCGTACCAAAACCAAACAGCAGGGTAATCAGCCCCAGATGAGAGATCGTTGAATAGGCCAGCAAGCCCTTGAGGTCATGCTTGAACAACGCGGTAAATGCGCCAAGCAGCAGGGTAATCATCCCGGCTGTACCGACCAGCACACTCCATTCGGTCGTGCCGGAAAGTGCCGGAAACAGGCGTGCCAACAGGAAAACGCCGGCCTTGACCATGGTGGCCGAGTGCAGGTAGGCCGACACCGGCGTGGGCGCGGCCATGGCGTGCGGCAGCCAGAAATGAAAGGGAAATTGTGCTGATTTGGTGAATACGCCCAGCAAAATGAGAATCAGGGTCGGCAGATACAGTTCATGCGCCCGTATCAAGTCCCCCTGCGCCAGCACTTCCGAGAGGTTGTAACTGCCCGTGATATGCCCGAGCAGCAAAATACCGCCAAGCAACGCCAGGCCACCGCCACCCGTCACCGCCAGCGCCATGCGCGCGCCCTGACGGGCATCTTTGCGGTGCTGCCAGTAACTGATCAACAGGAAGGAGGAAAGCGAGGTCAGCTCCCAGAACACCAGCATAAGCAGCAGATTTTCCGACAACACGACACCGAGCATCGAGCCCATAAACAGCAGCATGTAGGCGTAAAACCGCCCCATTGAGTCACGTGGCGAGAGGTAGTAACGCGCATAAATCACCACCAACAGGCCGATGACAAGAATCAGCAGGGCAAACAGCATGGACAGGCCATCCATGCGGAAAGCGAACTCAAGTCCGATCGCCGGAATCCATGGCAAGCTCTGTACGATGGTGTGTCCGGCGAATACCTCGCCCATGCTTGGCGCAAGAAGCAACAAGGATGTCATCGCCACCAGACCGGCAACCCAGGCCGATACCACGCGGCCAAAATGCCCGACCCAGGCGGCCAGTGGAGCCAGTAAAAATGGCAATAAAACAGCAATGGCAAGGTTCATGCGCTTAACGGATTTTAGGGATTGCCCGGAACTTTAACATGAGAAATGAGTGTTGCAGTCGCTTGGTTGTCCTTGTCTTTACGCCATAACGTGCAGCCGTCTGTTAATATCGCGCTTCAATTTTTGTCATTAAGGTTTGCTGTCGTGACCATGCATCTGACCGATGACCTGCGTATTGTAGGTATTCAAGAAGTTACTCCCCCTGTGGACGTGCGTCGTCAGCACCCATTGACCGAGCGCGGTGCCGAGACGGTTCATGCGGCGCGTCAGGCCATTCACCGGGTTCTTACGGGTGAAGATGACCGTTTGCTGGTCGTTATGGGACCCTGTTCGATTCATGATGTGCGGGCGGCGCGTGACTATGCCGCACGTCTGAAAACCCTGGCTGAGGATGTCGCCCAAGACATTCTGCTGGTGATGCGCGTGTACTTTGAAAAGCCGCGTACCACGGTGGGCTGGAAGGGTTTGATTAATGACCCGAATCTGGATGGCAGCTACCGCATCAACGAAGGCTTGTTGCTGGCGCGGCATCTGCTGGCCGATCTGGCGGATATGGGGATGCCTGCAGCAACCGAGTACCTGGATCTTATCAGCCCGCAATATGTGGCCGATTTGATTAGCTGGGGCGCGATTGGCGCGCGTACCACCGAAAGCCAGGTGCATCGTGAGCTGGCTTCGGGCTTGTCGTGTCCGGTGGGCTTCAAGAATGGTACCGATGGCGGCCTGCAAGTGGCAATTGATGCCATACGTGCGGCTGAACGTCCGCATCACTTCCTTTCGGTCACCAAGGAAGGCCATTCGGCGATTTTCTCCACACGCGGCAATGAAGACTGCCACATTATTTTGCGTGGCGGACATGAGCCAAACTTTGATGCAACGCACGTTGCGGCGGCGGCGGCGGCCTTGGAAAAAGCCAAATTGCCCGCGCGCATCATGATCGACTTCTCCCATGCCAACAGCCGCAAGCAGCACATGCTGCAAGTTGAGGTGGCCACGGATGTGGCGGCGCAGGTCGCAGGCGGCAACCGGGCGATTATCGGCGCGATGGTCGAAAGTCATATCATCGGCGGACGGCAGGATGTGCAGGATGTACAGGATTTGACCTATGGACAGAGCATTACCGATGCCTGCGTGGGTTGGGAAGACGGTGCGGGTATTGTGCATACACTGGCTGCCGCCGTGCGTGCTCGCCGCGCCCTTTGACCTTCGCTCAAAACATGAAATGAGGCTTGTAAATGCTTGATTTGATTATCATGGGCGGTTGGTGGATGGCTCCCATCGTGCTGGCTTCAGTCATTGCCTTGGGGATTATTCTCGAACGCAGTTGGGCATTGCGTCGTACGCGCGTGCTGCCACCGGGCGTGGTCGAGGAACTGGAAAAGCTGGTGCAAAACCGTGAGCTGACCACGGAGCGTTTGCGTGGCATTGCGCAACGCTCACCGCTGGGTCGGGTGTTGTCCGCAGGTTTGGTGCCGTTTGTGATTAGCCGTGAAGAAATGAAAGCGCGGATTGAAGATGCCGGGCGGCATGTGGCGCATGAGCTGGAATGCTGCCTACCAACCTTGGGCACGATTGCCATGATTAGCCCGCTGTTGGGGCTGCTGGGCACGGTGGTGGGGATGATTTTGACGTTTGAAGTTTTGACCACCCAGGGCATTGCCAAGCCGAATGAGTTGGCGGGCGGGATTTCCACCGCGCTCATTACCACAGCGGCCGGGCTGATTGTGGCGCTGCCATCCCTGGTTGCTTACCGTGCCTTGCGTGCGCAGGTTGATCGTTTGGTGATTGATATGGAGCGCGAGGCCATGCGCCTGCTGGATGCGCTGTACACCCGTGATGCGGTCAAGAAAAACTAACGGGGACGCAGGATGAACTTCAAAGGGCACGGGCGACGGGATGAAGTCAGTCTGGACATGACACCGCTGATCGACGTGGTGTTTCTGTTGCTGATTTTTTTCATGCTCACGGCCAGTTTTACCCAAGCACAGCGTCTGAAGGTCGAATTGCCCAAGGCAGAGCAGGGCGAGTCGGCGCAGGATCAAAGCAAGGACTGGACGATTGAAATTGATGAAACGGAGCATTACGCCCTGAATGGCGAAGCCTTGTCGCTTGAGCAGCTCGAAACGAGGCTGCGCGAGCTTCCGGGGCGTAATGATGACACTGTGGTATTGATTCGCGCCCACGCCAAGGCCGAACACCAGGCTGTGGTTCGCGCGTTGGATGCCGCCAAGGCCGCAGGCTTGTTGCACATTGGGCTGGCGACGGAGCCTGAATGAAACCTGTGTCATCAGGGTCGGCTAGCGGCTGGCAAACCTACCGGCGTTTATTGGGCTATGTACGCCCGCACCGCCTGGTTTTCGGGCTGGCCATTCTCGGCATGATCGGCACCTCGCTGACCGATGTGGCTTTCGCCGCGCTGATTAAGCCCTTGCTGGATGGCAGCTTTGTCGCGCGTGACATGAGCGTGGGTGCATGGATTCCCTGGGCGATTATCGGCATTTTCCTGGTGCGCGGGGTGAGCGAATTTGCCGCCAAATACGGCATGACCTGGGTGGCGCGGCAGGTGATTTCGACCCTGCGCCAGCAGGTGTTCGAGAAATTCATGCGCCTGCCCAGCCGTTTTTTTGACCACGCCCAATCCGGTGATTTACTGGCACGCTTGACCTACACCGTCGAACAGGTGGCGGCAGCAGCCACAGAAGCCCTGACCGTGCTGGTGCGCGATGGACTGTCGGTCATTGGCCTGCTGGCGTGGATGTTCTGGCTTTCTCCGCAACTGGCGTTGTTTATTCTGGTGCTCGCGCCGATTGTGGGGGGGCTGGTCAGTTTGATTAGCCGCCATTTCCGCCGCTACAGCCGCCGCATTCAAACCTCGGTCGGCGAGCTCGCGCAGGTTTCCGATGAAGTGGTCGGCGGGCACAAACTGGTCAAACTGTACGGCGGCGAAGCCTACGAACAGGCGCGCTTTGCGGAAGTCAACGAGCGTAACCGTGCGGCTGTGATGAAAATGGAAGCGGTCAGCGCCACTTCCACGCCGTTTGTGCAGTTGCTGGTCGCGCTGTCCGTGGCGGCACTGGTGGCGTTTGCCACCAGTGGCGAACGTCTGGAAGAACTTACCGTGGGTACCTTTATTTCCTTTTTGACTGCACTGGCGATGATTATGGAGCCGATCAAGCGCCTGACCAATCTGAACGCCATGCTGCAAAAAGGCATCGCCGCCAGCGAGCAACTGTTCCAAACCCTGGATGAAGCCGAAGAACGCAATACCGCCAGCGGCACGCTCGCCGCACCCCAGCAACCTGGGCGGCGCGTGCAATTTGCCAATGTCTCGTTTAGCTACCGTGCAGCTGCGGTGGACGATGCGCCTGTCGGGGTATTGCACGGGATTGAGCTGGATGTGGCCGCCGGATCCACCGTGGCCATTGTTGGTCAATCCGGCAGCGGCAAAAGTACGCTATTGAATCTCCTGACCCGCTTTTACGAGCCGAATCAAGGGCGCATTCTGCTGGACGGCGTGGATATTCAAAGCCTTGAGCTAAATCACTTGCGCGCCCAATTCGCCTGGGTCGGGCAAGAAGTCACCCTGTTTGATGACAGCGTGGCCAATAACATCGCCTACGGCAGCATGCAGGGTGCGCCGCGTGAGGCGATTATGCGTGCCGCAGAGCTTGCGCAGGCCAGTGAGTTTATCCAGGCCTTGCCGCAGGGTTTCGACACACGGGTGGGCGAACGCGGCGTGCTGCTTTCCGGCGGCCAGCGCCAGCGTATCGCCATTGCCCGCGCCTTGTTGAAAAATGCGCCGATTCTGCTGCTGGATGAGGCAACCTCCGCGCTGGATACCGCTTCGGAGCGCATGATTCAAAGCGCGCTGGACAATCTGCTGCATCGCTGCACGACGTTTATCGTTGCTCACCGCCTGTCCACCATTCAAAAAGCCGATGTGATTGTGGTCATGCACGCCGGGAAAATTGTCGAGCAGGGCAGGCATGAGGATTTGCTGGCTCAGGATGGAGCCTATGCACGGCTGTATCGCTGTCTCTTATACA
>OGCK01000178.1_pt1 | contig 12622 bp, 13 predicted proteins | sample 1570051 | NCBI WGS metagenome assembly OGCK01 (sample SAMN06266181, study PRJEB24510) | hot springs metagenome | isolation source: hot spring sediment | place: USA: Zodletone Spring, Oklahoma | collected 2013-12-03 | reverse complement strand
GTCAATAATCTATTGAATGAGAATAGTATGGTATTTTTTAATCCATATAAATTCAATGAAGAAATGACCAATAGCATGATTCGCCTTCTGCAAAATGTGCCTCTTTTAGAGGAATTTACTGGAACCAGTAATGATCTTAATGGCAATAATCAAAACTCAAGTTTGAATATATTGGCAATCGTTATTTCATCCGTTGCTCTAGTTGTTTCTGTGATTGCAATTTTTATGACCCTTTAGCCTTGAAATCAATCATGCCAGCAAAGGATTCTGTCAATTACCTTATGTCGCATCAACAATTGGCCCAATGGCTGACCTGTAGCGGCACTTTCCCAGTGATTGCACTGGCGCTAACAATGATTGTCCTGCGCGAAGCGCCGCATTGGATGATCGTGGCGCTCACCAGCTACTCGGCCATCATTTTGGGGTTTCTGGGGGGAGTCCATTGGGGCATCGGTCTATCACTGCAACGCCCTTCACGTCTTGTTTTGGCGGTACTTCCAGCACTTTACGCATGGGGCGCGTTCCAGCTTGTATGGCCTTGGTCCGCATGGGTGCTGGCTCTTGGATTTGTGTTCATGCTTGGCGTGGATTGGTTTGATCGCCTTCATTCGCTTGAGTATCGCAAGCTTCGACTTTCTGCAACCAGCGTGGTGGTGCTTAATCTGCTCGCTGCCGCCGTCTTTGTGAGCCCTGCCCCACTGGCTCTTACAACTTCTCAGACGCAAACGGAGAGCCCCATGCAAAAGAACGTTCTAGGCACTGCATTGCAACTGTGCAGCTCAAACCCGCGCACGGGTTTTTACCGCAACGGACAATGTGAAACAGGGCCAGACGATCGTGGCACACACACGGTGTGCGCCGTGGTGACCGAGCAATTTCTCGACTTCACCCTTACGCGCGGCAATGATCTGATCACCCCGCGCCCTGATTACAATTTTCCTGGACTAAACCCCGGTGATCGCTGGTGTTTGTGTGCCTTGCGCTGGCAAGAAAGTCTTTTAGCCGGGGTTGCGCCGCCCGTTGTTTTAGAGGCAACGGATGACAAAACCCTTGATTACGTCAAGCGTGACGATCTTTTAAATCACGCTTGGCCACAATTCACGGGCGAAAAGTAATGCATCCAGGTTTCGAGCGCTTTATTGGCATTGATTACTCGGGCGCCAAATCACCCGATGACCCATTGTCCGGCTTGCGTGTATTTGCTGCCAAGAGGAAAGGTGGCGTTGAGGAAGTTCGTCCTAAAAGCCTGCGACATTGGACTCGACGACAAATCTTTACCTGGCTGGCGGATGAAATTCGACAAGGCCCACCCACGCTGATTGGTATCGATCATGGTTTTTCCTTTCCAAAAATCTACTTTTTGCGTCATGTTCTGAAAAGCTGGCCGGAGATGCTGGAACACTTTGTCCTGCACACTCCAAGTCATGAGTTCTCCATTGAAGACTTGCGCCATCAACAGCGCATTCGTACGGAATCAGCCACGAGCTTACGCCTGTGTGAAACCTGGACCAGCTCGGCGAAAAGTGTGTTTCATTTTGATGTGCAAGGCTCAGTGGCAAAGTCCACCTATGCCGGTTTACCCTGGATTTACTTTCTACGTAAAGAACTGCCCAATGCCCTGTTTTGTTGGCCATTTGAAGGATGGGAACCACCCGCTGGACGCAGTGTGATTTGTGAGGTTTATCCATCACTTTATAAACGTCGTTACCCGCGTGCCGATCGCGGCAAGGACGCGCATGATGCCTATGCGGTGGTTCGCTGGATGCAAGACATGCAGCAACGCGGCGTTTTGTTTGACTATTTTGACCCGCCTTTAAGTCCTGATGAACAATCCATTGCTCAACTTGAAGGCTGGATTTTCGGTGTTCGTTAACATTTACTGAGTCCATTTTCATATGCGCACTATTTCCCTCCCCGTCGCCGCCTTAACCCTGTGCCTCACCCCCATGCTGCTCAATGCCGCAGCAATTGAATTACCGCGCAGCCCCACGCCAGAAGGTTGGCAGCTCACCTTGGGAGTTGCTCCTGTGGTTGCCCCGGTGTATTCGGGTTCACAGGATTATGCCTTTTCGATTTACCCGGATATTCGCCTGCGTTACGAAGACAAGTTTTTCGCTTCGATTCCTGAAGGCATGGGCTACAACCTGATTAATACGCAAGCATGGAAAGTCGGCCCATTAATTAAGCTGCGCTTTGGCCGCAAAGAGGATACCGGTGGTTCAAGTTTCCTGATTTCAGGGGGAACCGACGCACTCCTCGGCATGGGGGATATTGACCCTGCAGGTGAAGCAGGTGGATTTGCGGAATATCGAACCCGCGAATGGTCAACCCGCGTGGAAATACGCCAAGGTTTCGGCGGACATGATGGCTTGATCGGCGACATCAACCTCAACTATTTCAATAAAATCGGCACCATTCGCTACACCCTGGGCCCGCGCATGACCATGGCTACTGATGGATTTACCAATGCCTATTACGGCGTCAACCAGGCGCAGTCGCAAGCCAGCGGTTACCGTTTTTACGAAGCCGGAAGCGGATTGGTCTCCGTAGGTTTGGGTGCCAGCGCCTTCATGCCCTTGGCAGGACAATGGAATATCGGTGTGGTCGCTGGGTATGATGTGCTTATGGATGCTGCAAGCGACTCGCCATTGGTTGAACAAACCAATCAATTCAGCTTGATTGGCTCGCTCAGTTACCGTTTTTAATCGCATAGATGCAAACCATGCCCAACACCCAAGCCATTGAACTTCTGCTGGCGCGCCACTCCACTCCGGCCAAATACCTAAGCGCCCCTGCACCGCAAGGCGAACATCTGGACTTGATCCTGCGCGCTGCCATGAGCGCACCGGATCACGCGGGTTTACAACCTTGGCGACTGATGCTGGTGCGTGACGCGGCGCTACAACGCTTGGGCGATTTATTTGCTGCAAGCTTTCAGCGGCGTAATCCAAACGCCGCGCAAGATCTCATCGAGCGCGAACGCAGCAAGCCCACGCGCTCACCGCTATTGATCTTGTTGGTTTCCAGAACGCAGCCCCACCCCAAAGTACCGGAATGGGAGCAACTGATGTCGCTCGGCGCAGCGGCAACTCACATGCAGCTCATGGCGCAGGCACTGGGTTACGGCAGTGTGTGGCTTTCTGGCGAGCGCTGTCAGGATCGCTGGCTGCTGGAACGGCTTGGTTTGAGTGCGGACGAGCGGCTTTACGGTTACCTCGCCATGGGCACGCCCAGCACAGACTGCGCGGGCAAGACGCGCAGCAATCCGTGGGACGTGGTGAAGGAATGGGTGGGATGAAATTAATGCAAAGGCCGTTGAAAACCAACGGCCTTTTTTAACAACGTGACTTATTGGCGCAAGGAATCAAACCACTTCTTTTGATCCAGAATGCCAAAGATAAACGTGCCACGATGGTCGGCTTTTTTACCGGCAAAAACCACGCTCACCGCGGCGCCATTGATCGTGTTTTGGTACGCCTCCGGCAAGGTGGCGATATATGGTGTGACCACCTCGTCCACTTCGCCGTAGTAATAACGTGAAGGGGTGCTGAAACGCCATTGATAGGCCTGATTTTCCTGCAAATGGCGGAAGAAGGTATTGGCGACCAGGGAGCTTTGCTGAGAAAAGGCCGGTTGGAAAAAGTCCGCGATTTTCTTTGGAAATACGCTGGAAGCCCCTTCCCAACCGATCTTGTTGCTATAAAACTCGTCTTGCGCTTTCTGGTAGGCAGGGTTAACCGCCACCGTACTCAAGCCGGGCATGTCGTAATACTCGCCATACGAGCCGATCAACAACGAAGCCGTGCCCACAAGCCAACCCACATCCAGCGCGGTGGGGTTATTGATCCAGCGGGTCATCAATAGATACAGATCATTCGGCGTACTGGCGGTCGCCGCGGCTTTCACTGGAACCTGCAAGGATTCGAGCCGGTTGCGGAATACCTGAGTCGCCCACGCGCCTTGCGACCAGCCGCTCAGAAACAGATCGTCGGTCTTGACACCGAGATGCTGCAATACCTTGCCCGAGGCCTGCAACATGTCATAGGTCGCCTGCGCCGTGCTTTCTTTCACCATGTAGCTGTCGGGCTCGGTGGAAATCCCCTTGCCGATATAGTCCGCCCCAATCACCACATACCCATTGCCGGCGAATTGCGCCACCATCAGCTGGGTTTCCATCGACTGATCCAGAAACGAAGGAACCTCAGTGCGACTGAATACCGTGCCATGCTGATAAGACAGCATCGGGAAGGACGCCTGCTTGGTCTTGGGAACCGCGATCAAGCCGCTCACCTCAACCGGGCGATTGTTTTTTTCCGGGACGACCGTGTGGTACTTCACCCGATAAAGACTCACCGCATTGCCCACCTGCGGAAAACTCAAGCCGGTAGGGATGGTCTCAAACGCCTGCCGATCCGTGGACAGGATCTGGTTCAGCTTGCTCTGATCGTATTCCCCCATCGCCTGAAAACTCACATCGCTGCTGACCGCGATATACGCCGTTTCCGACGCCGTCACGGGCTGAACCGAACCGAACAACAATGCGCCAAGCATGGAAACAACACCGCCCAATCGAAATTTCATACTGAACCTCTAGCAAGTTTGTATAGGAGGGAGCGCACAAGACTGATGGCTGACCGGGGACAACACTCAGCACATCCGCAGGGTCATGCTGAGCCAAAGCAAGCTGGAGAACAAGGCGTAGCTACGAACGATGTCTGCTTTATACCGCCTGTCCGCTGGGCAACTTAAGCGACAGCACAGCCGCCGATAGCAACAGCAGGCTGGAGGCCACTAAACAGCCCTCCAGCCCCCACACCGTGTACGCCCAACCCGACAGCACTGTGCCTGCCAGCCGCCCGCCCGCATTGGCCATATAGTAGAAGCCAACCTTCATCGCCACTTTGTCGCCTTCGGCGTAGGCAAGAATCAGGTAGGAATGCACGGAAGAATTGAGGGCAAAGAGCAAACCAAACAGCCCCAGTCCGCCAATCACGATCAGTGTCGGGTCAAAGCCTTGCTGCAAGCCCCATGCCATGAGTGCCGGAACAACGGCCAAGGCCAGCGCCCCGCCGACCACCGCGCCGCGTGCGGGAGAATGTCCCGGTTTCCTCCACAAGCCCGGTGCAGCGGCCTGCACAAAACCGTAGCCAATCACCCACAAGGCCATAAATCCGCCGACTTCGGCAAAGCCCCAACCCAGAACCGAATGCAAATACACCGGTAAACCGACCACGAACCACACGTCGCGTGCGCCAAACAGGAAGAAGCGTGCGCCGGACAGCCAGTTGATCGCCGGGGTGTTGGAGAAAATCTGCCCGAACTTGGGCTTGCCCTTCACCACGCCCAGCCCGCCTGGCAAGGTCAAAGTAACGGCCAAACCGACGACCAGCAGCGCGATCATCGCCCATAGCGCGCCGTGGAAACCCCACACCGCCAGCAACAGGCCGCCAAGGAAAAAACCCACGCCCTTGAGCGCGTTCTTCGAACCGGTAAGAATCGCCACCCACTTGAACAGGTTGCCCTCCCCGGCCACTAATTTGACTGAGGACTTGGCGCTCATTTTGTTCAAGTCTTTGGCGATACCCGACAGCGCCTGCGCCGCCATGACGTAGGGCACGGTCAGCAAGGCGGCAGGCGCGAGCAGCATGGCGAGCGAGACAATCTGCAAGGCGGTGCCGATTTGCATGGTGCGATTCACGCCAATGCGCGCCCCCAGCCAGCCGCCCACGGCATTGGTGACAATGCCGAACACCTCATAAAACAGGAACAGCATGGCGATTTCAAACGCGCTGTAGCCCAAATTGTAGAAGTGCAGCAGCACCAACATGCGCAGTGCACCATCGGTGAGAGTGAACGCCCAATAGTTGCCGGTGACGATGGCGTAGTTGCGCAGGTCGGGTGTCATGTCAGTTACTCGGAAAATTTTTAGCCACAGAGAACACAGAGGGCACAGAGAATAGGTTGGTCAGGGTGGATGGGATGTGCTGAACGCGAAGCTGGCGCAAGCCCGCTTACCCACCCGACCCAGCCACATGCAGAGTCTAAAAGATGCCTGAAGGGGTGTAGGTGCGAATTCATTCGCACACCGCCTTATCCAACATGGGCGTGCGAATAAATTCGCACCTACAAGATCACAACGTGCGTGCCACCTTGGCCGCCAGCTCCATCATGCGGTTTACATAGCCCCACTCGTTGTCATACCAGGCCATGACCTTGACCTGGGTGCCGTCGATCACCAGGGTGGAGAGCGCATCGACAATCGACGAGCGAGGGTCGTCCTTGTAGTCGATCGACACCAGCGGCAGCTCCTCGTAGCCGAGAACGCCCGCAAGCTCGCCCTGCGCGGCGGCCTTGAACAGCGCATTGACCTCCTCCGCCGTGGTCGGGCGCTTGGCCTCGAACACGAAATCGGTCAGCGAGGCATTCATCAGCGGCACGCGCACGGCGTGGCCGTTCAGCTTGCCATTCAATTCGGGGAAAATATCACCGATGGCTTTGGCCGAGCCGGTGGTGGTGGGAATCAGCGACAGCGCACTCGCCCGCGCACGACGCAGATCCTTGTGGCCTTTGTCGATCAGAGTTTGGGTGTTGGTCAAATCATGCAGCGTGGTCATGGTGCCATGCAAAATGCCGATATTTTCATGCATCACCTTGACCACTGGCGCGAGGCAATTGGTGGTGCAGGAGGCGGCAGTGAGCAGATCATGCTTGCTGGCATCGTAGAGATGATCGTTCACGCCCATGACGATATTCAGCGCGCCCTTGACGGGGGCGGCGACGATAACCTTCTTCGCCCCGCGCTCGAAATGCGGCTGAATCTGCTCGACCGTGCGCAGCTTGCCCGTGGCCTCGATCACGATGTCCACACCCAAACCCGCCCAGTCGATCTTGGCCGGGTCTTTTTCCATGCTGTAGGACATGCGCTGGCCATCGACCACAATCGCCTCGGCTTCGCTGGTGACCTCATGCGCCCAACGTCCATGTACCGAATCAAATTTCAGCAAATGTGCCAGTGACGGCGCATCGGCGCAGATCTCGTTGATATGCACAATCTCGAAATCCGTACTGCCCCACGCCGCACGCAAACCCAAACGCCCCATCCGCCCAAAACCATTGATCGCAACACGCACAGCCATAAACCACCTCATTACAGTTAACTTGCACAGCGCAGCGCACTGTCATAAAAACATTCAATAATCATCATATACGCTTTTGTGAATATAATGTTAGACGCATCCATCAAGCTTTTTTACGGAGTCATCAGCATGTACAAATCACTCGCTCTCGGAGCCGCTCTCATGTTCACCGCCATCGGTCAGGCCTGGGCGAACGACGAGCCGCTCAAAATTACCAAGGTCAATGAGCATGTGTATGCGATTGTTGGCGAGATTGATGACCGTAGTTATGACAACGATGGCCTAAATAACAACCAAGCTTTTATCCTCGCCAAAGACGGCGTGATTCTGGTGGACTCCGGTGCAAGTAAAATCGGCGCGGCGCGCATCGAAAAAGCCATTACTGGCGTGACCAAAACCCCGGTGAAGTGGGTCATCAACACCGGCAGCCAGGATCATCGCTGGCTGGGCAATGCGTATTTCGCCAGCAAGGGCGCAGAAGTCATCGCCTTTGAAGGCACGGTCGCCACACAGAAAAAAGTTGGTGCACAACAGATCGACGCGCTGAAAAAGACCCTGAAAGAGCGCATGGATGGCACCACACCAGCCTATGCCACACGCATTCTCAAGGACTCGCCTGCCAAGCTCGACCTCGGCGGTGAAAAACTCGAAGTGATGTACACCAACGCGCACTTCCCTGGCGACAGCATGGTCTGGCTGCTCAAAGAGAAAATCGTGGTGGCTGGGGACTTGGTGTACGTCGATCGTATGCTCGGTGTGCATGACACCTCCAGCGTGAAAAACGCCTGGGCCGCCTGGCAGGAGCTGGTCAAGCTCAATCCGACCACCGTGATTCCCGGCCACGGCCAAGTGTGCGACATGGCCAAGGCCAAGAAAGACACCGGCGACTACTACGCCTTTTTGGTGAACGTGGTTGGCAAGGCGGCGCAGGATATGGCACCGATGGACGAAGTCATCAAGGCCAATGCTGACCGCCCGGAGTTCAAGCACCTCAAGCACTACGACACTTGGCACAAAACGGTCATGAACCGCACTTATCTTCAGTTTGAAGGCCAGTAAACAGCGAAAAGACGCATGAACCCCAGCCAGCACGCGGCGCACGCCCACCCGGGACACAACCACGCACATGACCATGTGCAGGCTCCGGTGCGCGTGCTCTGGCTGGCGGTCGCCCTCACCTTGGGCTTTGCCTTGGTGGAGGCCGTGGCTGGCTGGTGGTCAGGCGCGCTCGTCCTGCTGGGCGATGCGGCGCATATGTTCACCGATGCCTTTTCGCTGGGGCTGGCCGCTGTCGCCGCGCTATGGGCGCTGCGCCCGGCGGATCAAAAACACTCCTACGGCTTTGGCCGCGTCGAAATGCTCGGCGCCTTTGTCAACGCCGTCCTTATGCTGATTGTGGTCGCCGTGCTTGCCTATGAGGCGATTGAGCGGCTGCAATCCCCGCCGACCATCAACGCCCAGATGATTGCCTGGGTCGCCTTGATCGGTTTGGCGGTTAATATTTTCGTGGCTCGCCTGTTGTGGCCGACGAGCGACAACAACATCAATGTGCGCGGTGCGCTGCTGCATGTCATCGGCGATATTCTCGGCTCCATCGTCGCCTTGGTGACCGGTCTCGTGCTGCTGTTTGTGGACTGGTACTGGCTTGACCCCCTGCTCTCCCTGCTGATCTGCGGCCTGATCGGTTTTTCTGCCATCAACCTGCTGCGCGAAGCGGCGCACCAGTTGATGGATGGTGTGCCGCTTGAGCTGGATTTGGACGAGATTCGCCACGCGCTGGATGAGATCGAAGGTATCGAGCGCAGCCATCATCTGCATGTCTGGCGCATCCAGGGGCAGACCATCGGCCTGACCGCCGAGCTTGAGCTGCACAATGCACAACAGTGGATGCAGGTTCTGTCTGCCGCGCAGCACATGCTGCACGAGCGCTTTGATATTGAGCACGCCACCTTGCAACCTGCTTTTGCCCGCGAAGGCCAGAGCGAATTTAAGGAGGTCGCGCATGTTTGAACGCTTGGCCGATCTTCTGGTTTACGACGGCTTGGGCTTGAGCGCACAAGAACAGCTAGGCGCTGCCCTGCATTTCTTCGTCATGGACGTGAGCAAGATTCTGGTTCTGCTCAGTCTGGTGATTTACATCATGGGCTGGCTGCGTTCGGCGCTTTCGCCTGAACAGGTGCGTGAATTCCTGCGCAAGCGCTCCAATCTTTCTGCGCGCTTTATGGCCGTGGGTTTGGGCGCAGTCACGCCCTTCTGCTCCTGTTCCTCGGTGCCGCTGTTTATAGGTTTCGTTGAAGCGGGCATCCCCTTGGGTGTCACGCTGTCGTTTCTTATCGCCAGCCCGATGATTAACGAGGTGGCCGTGATCGTGTTGGCCTCGGTGATCGGCTGGAAAATGACCCTGCTGTATGTCATCGCTGGCCTGAGCATCGCGCTGATCGGCGGTTATGTGCTGGAACGTTTTCGCCTGGAGCGCTGGGTTGAAGACTATGTGTGGAAAATCCGCATGGGCGAAGCCGATCTGCCTGAACCTGATCGTAGCCTGCGTGGTCGGCATCTTTACGCCCTCGGCCAAGCCAGGGAAATCGTTGGTCGGCTGTGGAAATTCGTCCTGATCGGGGTCGGCGTGGGCGCGCTGATTCATGGGTATGTGCCGATGGAGCTCCTGGCCAAGCTCACCGGCGACGGCGGACTGCTGTCGGTGATGGGCGCCGTGCTGATCGGCATCCCCCTGTATTCGGACGCGGTGGGAGTTATTGCGGTGGCTGAGGCGCTGCTCGGCAAGGGGGTGCCCATCGGCACCGTGCTCGCTTTCATGATGGCCGTCGCCGCGCTTTCCTTGCCGGAGATGATTATCTTGCGCAAGGTCGTGAAATGGCCGTTCCTCGGTCTGTTCGCGGCCTATCTCGCCTTGGCCTTTATCCTGGTCGGGGTTTTATTCAACAACATGAGGCACTTAATATGAGTAGCGGTTTACATGATTCGATTCTTGATTTAATTGCCATTGCCGCGCGCGTGGCCAGTAATCACCCGGGTGGCGATGTTTGCCTGATGGAACGCCTGAGTGCTCAGGGCGTGCCCGCTGAGCATATTGCGCAGGCGATTCAACTGGCGCGCAATGTGCGCGACGAAGCCAACAGCCTGTTCGATGCGCGCGTGGACGCACGCATGCTGGAAAAACTCGGCACCACGCCTGACCAAGCCAGCCTGCCCGGCAAAGGCTGCTGTGGTGCGTCGGCTTGCTGCAATTAAATCGGGGAGAGAGATGATGAAAAACATCAAAGTCTTGGGCAGCGGCTGTGCCAGCTGCAAAACGCTTTACCAGATGATTGCCGATGCGGCGCAGGCCAAGGGTATTGAAATTCAACTGGAAAAAGTTGAAGACATCGCAGAAATCATGCGCCACGGGGTCATGTCCACGCCCGGCGTAGTGGTGGATGGCAAGGTGGTGCATGCCGGTGGCCTGCCAAATCGCAGCAAAATTGATTCCTGGCTTTAGCGTCTAGCCGCCTGATTGGCTTAAGTCCAACAGGCGGCTATTGATTCGGCCAAGTGAAGTTTTAATTTTTTTTAGGACTTACGCAGAGTCGCGGTTTTACTCCCTCCCCCTTGATGGGGGAGGGTTGGGGAGAGGGTGATGAGGCTGGCTTAAGCTTATGTTTTGGCAGAGGCTTCAGCCCCCTCTCCCCAACCCTCTCCCGCGAGGGGAGAGGGAGCTAAATCCTAGTTTTACCTAGTCTTGCGCAAGCCCTACAGTTCAAACATTTTCAAGCCGGATCAATAGCCCATAGGAGACACCTTCTTATGTCCGCCCAATGTGAAGTCACCGCACGCCAAGCCGCTGGTCAGCCGATGAACCTGTTCGAGCGCTATCTCACGCTGTGGGTGGCGTTGTGCATTCTGGTCGGTATTGGTCTTGGGCATCTGTTTCCAAGCATTTTCGAGTCCATCGGTGGCATGGAAGTCGCGCATGTCAATCTGCCGGTTGCCGTGCTGATCTGGCTGATGATTATCCCCATGCTGCTGAAAATCGACTTCGGTGCGCTGCATGAGGTGCGTCGCCACTGGCGCGGCATCGGCGTGACCCTGTTCATCAACTGGGGCGTGAAGCCGTTTTCCATGGCGCTGTTTGCCGCCATTTTTATTTACGGCCTGTTCGCCGCCTGGCTGCCCGCCGATCAGCTCGATAGCTATGTCGCCGGGCTGATTCTGTTGGCGGCGGCACCTTGCACCGCGATGGTGTTTGTGTGGAGCCGACTCACCGGCGGGGAGCCGAACTTCACCCTGACGCAGGTGGCGCTGAACGATGTGATTATGGTGTTTGCCTTTGCGCCGCTGGTGGGGTTGCTGCTGGGCATGGCGGCGATCAGCGTGCCTTGGGACACCCTGCTGCTCTCGGTGCTGCTCTACATTGTCGTGCCCGTGCTGGTGGCGCAAGTCCTGCGCGGCATGCTGCTGAAAAGCGGCGGCGAGGCAAAGATTGAGCAGGTGCTCAAGGTGTTGCAACCGCTGTCGTTGCTTGCCCTACTCGCCACCCTGGTGCTGCTGTTCGGCTTTCAGGGTGAGCAGATCATCCGCCAGCCGCTGATTATCGCCCTGCTGGCCGTGCCGATTCTGTTCCAGGTGTATTTCAATGCCGGACTGGCCTACTGGCTAAGTCGGCGCTTTGGCGTGGCGCATTGCGTAGCGGGGCCTGCCGCCTTGATCGGCGCAAGCAATTTCTTCGAGCTGGCGGTAGCGGCGGCGATCAGCCTATTCGGCCTGCAATCCGGCGCGGCGCTGGCCACGGTCGTCGGTGTACTGGTCGAAGTGCCGGTGATGTTGTCCGTGGTGGCCATCGTCAATCGCTCGCGCGGTTGGTATGAGCGCGGGCAAGTTTCAGCCAAAGTCTAAAGGTTATTAAGACGAACAATATGAGCATGTTGAGGGCGATTTTTATGCCGCAATGCGCCGTTCAGCGAGATCGTGAACAGGTTGTCTCAACAAATAGGAATCCCTCTGCGCTTCTCTTCGTACCATGAGAGCGCAAACACTGCCATGCGATATGCTCGTGGAAATGTCACCGGATAGGATTCCAAGATGCGCATCACTGCCTCCCACATTCTAAATTGGGCAAATAATCACGCAAAAGAGGCACAAACGGATTTGCCGCGATGGGTTCGGAGGCTTTGTTTCGATGCCGAAGCGACCCGGCAACTTTCGTTTCCTGCCGGTGACTCCAATTTTGTGCCCGGATGGGATGGAGTCCTTTTCAGTGAGAGGGGAAATGCGTGGATACCGGTAGGCTCGTCTCGATGGGAAATTGGTTGTGATCAGGATGTGCCCGGCAAAGCCAACCGTGAGTACCTGAAGCGTACAGCGCAAATAGATTCAGATGAGCGTTTGAACTGCACTTTCGTTTTCGTCACACCTCGGCGCTGTCTCTTATACACATCTCCGAGCCCACGAGACCGTACTAGATCTCGTATGCCGTCTTCTGCTTGAAA
>OGCK01000175.1_pt1 | contig 12753 bp, 11 predicted proteins | sample 1570051 | NCBI WGS metagenome assembly OGCK01 (sample SAMN06266181, study PRJEB24510) | hot springs metagenome | isolation source: hot spring sediment | place: USA: Zodletone Spring, Oklahoma | collected 2013-12-03 | reverse complement strand
TTTCAAGCAGAAGACGGCATACGAGATCTAGTACGGTCTCGTGGGCTCGGAGATGTGTATAAGAGACAGAATTAAGATTGACGTTAGGGCTTATACGCTAATATTTGCCCTTATTGCTATCTGGTTACTTTTTGGTTCTTTAACTGGCGGGGTCTTCCTTTCCTCAAGAAATTTTTCAAACCTTTTAAGGCAGATGACTATCATATCGTTCCTTGCTATAGGGATGACTCCGGTAATTATCACGGGTAATATCGATCTTTCTGTGGGATCAATGACTGGCTTTATCAGTGTAATAGCTGCCTATCTACAGGCAATCTTACTTCCCACATTTCTCCCTGTACTATTTCCAACTCTTTCTATCGGATGGTTAGGTATACTGAGCACAATTATAACCATCATTACATGTCTTTTGCTGGGCCTATTGATTGGAATGGGTCAGGGCTATATTATTGCTTATGGAGGAGTACCGGCCTTTATTGTAACCTTGGGAGGAATGCTTATTCTTCGAGGAGGAATCCTTGGTGCTACTCAAGGGAAAACAATCGTTCCTATTGAAGATTCTCTAAGGTTAATGGCCCAGGGATATCTATCTAAATATCCAGGTATACTTGTAGCAATTATTGCTATAATAATTATTTTTCTGGTTACTTTGCATAGTAGAACTAAAAAGAAACAATACGGTCTTAAAACGAGATCTCTTGGTTATGATTTAGTGATAGCATCGGTGTTTTCCGCCCTTGTTTTAGCCTTCACTTTTATGATGAATAGCTATAGGGGAATACAGATCCCGGTATTAATTATGGCAATAATAGCCATATTGGTTACCTATCTGATGAATAACACTCGGTTTGGCAGGCACATATATGCTGTGGGAGGAAATAAGGAGGCAACGAAGCTTTCGGGTATAAATGTACAAGCTGTTGTTTTAAAAACTTATGCACTGATGGGTCTTCTATGTGGAGTTAGTGGAATTATTCTTACCGGTTATGTTGCCGCAGGAACCACCAGTGGTGGCATGAATTATGAACTTTCAGCTATAGGCGGTTGTGTTATGGGTGGCACAAGTTTAATGGGAAGCATTGGAACAGTCTTTGGAGCCCTAATGGGTACCCTAATTATGACAAGTCTCGAAAATGGAATGAGCGTTATGAATATGAGTGTTTTCTGGCAGTATATCGTTAAAGGCCTAATCTTAATTTTGGCAGTGTATGCAGATGTAACATCAAGGAAAAACAAGTCTTTATAAGAGCGTATTATATAGTATTATAGATATATTAGTATCAGCAAAAGAAGGAACAAATTTAAAAGAAGGAGCATATTTAACACAATGAGTAAAAGTAAAGTTATTTTCGGAAACTCAATCCTGATTAGAAAATGGAATTTAAGTAGTCTTTTTAAAGCAATTCGCAAGCAAGGTCCCGTTTCTCGAATAGAACTAGCTGAAATTACTGGATGTAGTGCCGGTACAGTGTCTAACCATGTTAGAACTCTGATTAAAAAGGGTTTTGTGGTTGAAACTAACAAGGGCATTTCTTCCGGCGGTAGAAAGCCAGTACAATTAATGATTAATCCCAACAAAGCTTATATTTTTAGTATTGAGATCGAGGTTAATCAGATAAAGATAGTCATGTTTGATTTAGAAATAAAAGTGGTCATGAAGAGCATCATCCCCATAATATATAAAGACGATTACAAGAAGACCCTTGAACAGATATTTTTTGAGATGGATAGGATGATAGAAGAAAAGCATTTAAAATTAAATGACTTCCTGGGGATAGGAGTAGCGGTGCCTGGCTTGATTGACAAAGTGAAGGGTATATTAGAATTTGCGCCTAATTTAGGATGGGAAAATGTCCATATTTCAAAGATATTTAAAGACAAATATGGTCTTCCTGTAGTTTTAAATAATGAAGCAAAAGCGGCAGCTATTGGGGAAAGAGGATCTATTTATTCTAAAATAAATAATATGGTATTTGTTTCTATTAACGAAGGGATAGGTTGCGGGATTTTTATAAATGGTAAATTATATAGAGGAGCAAGTGGAAACGCAGGGGAATTTGGGCACATTATTATTGATACTAATGGTCCCATATGTCACTGTGGTAATAGGGGATGTTGGGAGATATTTGCTTCGGAAAGCTATATTGTTAATAGGTATTTAGAATTACCTGGTAGCAATAAACAATTAACCAAGAAAGAGATATATCAATTAGGTAAAAATGGAGATAAAAAGGTCATTGAGATATTTAATGAAACAGGAAGAAATATAGGAATAGGATTAGTTAATATTATTAATGGACTTAGTCCTGAATTGTTAGTAATTGGTGGAGGAATTGTAGAAATAAAAGATTATATCTATAAGGAAATTATTAAAATACTTGAGGAAAGTGCTTTGTCTGTTTCCTACAAGAAAGTAGAAATTAAATTTAGTAAACTAGGCAGTTTAGCTGCAGTTTATGGGATGGCAGATTTAATTATTAATGAGAGCATTAAATTCATTTAATATAAGTTTCAGAAACGAAGAAGGTTAAACAATAAAAAATTTTTTTACAAATCAATCAATATAATTGTCTTGCTGTTTAAGGAGTAAAAAAATGAAAGAAAATAAATCATTACATAGTATCTGTCGATGGACTTTTAATGCGGGGAAGGGTGGTTTTGTCCCGGATGATATGAGACCAGAATGGAATTCTAAAAATTTTAGTACTGTTGATATGATTAAGCTGGTAAAAAATAGAGTTGCTCCGAGATTACCGGAAAATATAGAGTTAGGGATTGAAGTGCATTACGATAATGAATTTAATGAAAAGAATAGTTCTGAAATTGCCGATGCTTTAGTAGATTCCAAGATATATCTGGCCATGGTAACTCCGGGAGCACATAAACCTTTTGCTTATGGTGGGATAGCTTCCTTAGACCCTGTAGAGAGAAAATCAGCAGAAGAATTCGGAGAGAGGACGGTTGCTCTTACTTATGGACCTCTCCGGAAAGCCTGGCATCCCGATCCCTCAAAATGGCCAACTTTTGTCCTTTGGAATGGTTCCTTTGGTTATGACCTTTCATCTATAGGAATTTCCCAAATGTATCAGCATCTTAAGGAGAGTATTGCAAAACTTTGCAAATATGAAGAAAAATTAGGAGGAAATCTCTATTTTGCCTTAGAACCAAAACCCAACGAAGGACATCCGGCTCTTTTAATCCCAACCGTTGCCAGTGCCCTGGTCTTTTGGAATAAATTAGAAGAAGAATTTAAAATTACTCGTAACAAAAAGGGAGTGAATAAAGAGTTTGGGCATTCAGAGATGATAGGGCTTGACCATGTATATGATACGGTTGAAGAGATAGATAACCATGCTTTAGTTCATATGCACTTAAACAGTCAGGGTTATAATGATGGTATCATTCTTGGCGGACCGGGGAAATATGATATCGACCATGGGACACGGGTTAATGGTATGAATATAGCCATAGCTGGTCTAATCCGGGAAGCAGGTTTTAATCGCTGGAAAGGCCACGATATGCAGGTAAGGCCATATGATAATGAAGAGCAGGGAATTGACAGAGTAATCAGAAGCGTACTAAGCTGGGAGGCCTGTGCCCAAGCTGCCCAAGAACTCGATAAAGAACAATTAATGAAATACCTCAATAATCGAGAGACCGCTAAAGCAGAGGATATGATGAGAGAATCTCTAATAAATGCTCAAAAATATTTTGATCGAATGTATAAAGAGTGATTATTAATAATATTAAGATTAAAAAGTAGGTGTTTTATGGGTTTTCTTTTAGGTTTAGATATTGGTACCAGTGGAGTAAAAGCTCTATTAATATCAGTAGAGGGTAAGATTATTTCCAGTAAAATGGTTTCTTATCCCTTAGCAACTCCCCACTCTGGTTGGGCAGAACAATCTCCTGATGATTGGTGGGAGGCCACTGTAAAAGTAATAAAGGAAACACTATCTCATCATCCTATTGACTCTAACCAGATTAAAGGAATAAGCCTATCCGGACAGATGCACAGTTCGGTCTTTCTTGATGAAAAGATGGAAGTGATTAGACCGGCCATCCTCTGGAGCGATACCCGCACCTCGGAACAATGTAAAGAGATTTATACTATAGCGGGAGGATTGGAGCAGCTAATCCGTTATGTATCTAATCCCGCCCTGGAGGGATTTACCGCTCCCAAGATATTATGGTTAAAAGAAAATGAACCGGAAAATTATAAAAAGGTTAAACATATCCTTCTACCCAAAGATTATATCCGCTACAGGCTAACCAATGAGCTTTTTACTGAGGTCTCTGATGCTGCCGGTACGCTATTGTTTGATGTGATAAAAAAGAAATGGTCTACCGGCTTATTGGAAAAACTGGAAATTAATCAGGATTTACTCCCTACGGTGCTTAATTCATTCGATTTAGCTGGTAAGATAACTAAACCAATAGCCGAAAAGATCGGCCTTAAATTTGGAACTTCGGTAGTTGCCGGAGGAGCCGATAATGCCTGTGGAGCAGTGGGAAGTGGCATAACAGAACAAGGAAGGGTAATGATCAGTATCGGTTCCTCAGGGGTAGTCCTAGCCCAGACCAATAATCCGCAAGCTGATCAAGAAGGAAGGATACATCTATTTAATCATGCCTGTCCCGATAGCTGGTATATAATGGGAGTAATGCTATCAGCAGGTATATCCTATGAATGGTTAGAGAGAAAATTATTCAATAGCCGATTAAGCTATACTCAATTAGACCAGTTAGCAGGAGAGATAGAACCTGGCAGTGAAGGCCTGATCTTTTTACCCTATCTTTATGGAGAAAGGACTCCCTACAATGATGCCAATGCCCGTGCTGTATATTTTGGTATATCCGGCAAACATGACCAAAGACACTTTGTAAGGAGTGTCTTAGAAGGTGTAACATTTGGCCTAAAAGATTCTCTGGAATTAATTAAAGATAAAGGGGTTAAGATTAAAGAGATAAGGGCTACCGGAGGTGGAGCAAAAAGCAGGATATGGCAGCAGATATTGGCTGATATCTTAGGCAAGGAGATAAACCTTTTAAATGTAGAGGAGGGACCTGCCTTTGGAGCAGCTTTGATTGCCGGAGTAGGTATCGGCGTATATAGTAGTTTTGCAGAAGCAGTGAACAGAATTATTAAAGTAAAAAATACTATCATTCCCAGGAATCAAGCTACTGAAAAATATGATGACTATTATAAATTATACCGGAATTTGTATTACAATTTGAAAGAAGACTTTAAAAAATTAAAAAAATTATCCCATTCAATCTGATTTGTTTTCCTTCGTTTTATATCTTTCTTTCCCCAGATCTGTCGTTAGCGTAAAAATCGGAATCCATCCTTCTATCATGCCTATCTTCTGAATAAGATCTGAAAAATAGGAGCAGATAATTACTTTATGTTATCATACCGAGTATGGAGATAAATAAAAAGTGAAATTATTATACCTAAAAGACGTTGTTATACCCATGATAAACAATAATATTTATACAAATTATACAAAGCGAGAGGAAAAAGAGGGAGATTTTAGAAGTGATAATAAAAAAAATTGATACAGATTTTATGAGAAAATCATTTACCACAGAAAAGACAGTTCCAGATTATACAAGAGCAGTGGAAGAAATCGGGCTTTATGAAGATTGATAAAAATATGATTTGATAAAAAGAAGTTCCATAGGTTCGAGAAGCATTTTTTTAGCAGGTTTTTAAAAATTGTTTTTTTATTTGTCTTATCTATAGAAATAATATAAAATTAATACGTAGAAAAAAATAATTTAAAGGTGAGATGACATGAAAAAGAAAGAATATGACGTTATAATTATTGGTGCGGGACCGGCAGGGATTTTTACGGCCCTTGAGCTAACCAGGAAAAATAATCTTTCAGTATTGATATTGGAAAAAGGGGAAAAGATTGAAAAAAGAGAGTGCCTGATGAGAACTAAAAGCGGGGGATGTTTTCATTGTTCTCCCTGTGCAATAATTTCCGGATGGGGAGGAGCCGGCGCCTTTAGTGACGGCAAATTAAATCTATCCACTGAAATTGGAGGACAATTAAATAATTATATTGATAAAGACAAAGTAGCTGAATTAATTCAATATGCTGATGATATTTATCTCGAATTCGGAGCAGATAAAACTGTTTACGGAACAGAAGAAGGGGAGATAGATATTCTCAAAAAAGAAGCTTCTTTAGCAAAATTGAAATTAATACCTACCAGAATCAGGCATTTAGGGACAGAAAAATGTGTAGAAATATTAAAGAAGATGCAGGATTACTTAAAGCATAAAATTGATATTAAAACAGATACCGAAGTCAATAAAATCTTGGTGGACAAAGGAAGAGCAACAGGAATTGAGACGAAAAAAGGCGAGATAATAAAAGGAAAATATATAGTGGTTACACCGGGGAGAGCAGGTTCTGAATGGCTGAAAGAGCAGGCTGATGCTCTAGATATAAAAATAGCTAATAATCCGGTAGATGTTGGAGTAAGAGTCGAAGTTCCGGCCATAGTAATGAAGCGTTTAACAGATGCAGTATACGAGTCAAAATTAATCTATTATACCCAGATGTTTGATGATAAAGTTCGTACTTTTTGCATGTGTCCTTATGGGGAAGTGGTTACTGAATTTAGTGATAGCATCACTTCAGTAAACGGGCACAGTTACCAGGAGCACCGAACTGATAATACTAATTTTGCTGTATTGGTCAGCACGCATTTTACCGAACCCTTTACGGAACCGATTGCCTACGGAAAATATATCGCGCATCTGGCAAATATTTTAAGCGGAGGGGTTATTGTGCAAAGATTGGGGGATTTAGAGTTAGGCAGGAGATCCACACCGGACCGGCTTGCACATTCCATAGTAAATCCCACTTTAAAGGAAGCTACTCCCGGAGATCTCAGCTTTGTTCTACCCTATAGAATACTTTCCGATATCCTGGAAATGCTAAAAGCTATGAATAAAATTGCACCCGGAGTCTATTCTAAAGATACCCTATTGTATGGAGTAGAAGTAAAATTCTATTCTTCACGCCTGGAACTTTCCGACTGTTTGGAAACAAAAGTTACTAATCTGTTTGCTGCGGGTGATGGCGCCGGTATCACCCGGGGGCTAATTCAAGCTTCTACTTCAGGAGTTATCATAGCCGGCGAGATATTGAAAAGGAGAAATAAGAATAAATAAATTATGAAAATACTTTTAACTAATGATGATGGAATTTATTCGGAAGGTATTCAAATTTTAAAAAAGCAGTTGGATAAGATTGCAGAGGTTACGGTCATTGCCCCCGATAGAGAAAGGAGTACCATAGGTCATGCTATGACACTACGTAAACCTTTGAAAATGAGGAAAGTAAAAATAAACGGTGATTTTTGGGGATATTCCTTAGACGGTACACCGGCGGATTGCGTTATCATTGGTATATTGGAAATCATGAAAACCGAAAGGATTGATCTGATTGTATCAGGAATTAACTGTGGTCCGAATCTGGGCGATGACATTTTCTATTCGGGGACAGTTTCGGCAGCAGTGGAGGGAGCGATGAGAAATGTTCCCTCTTTGGCTGTTTCTATAGCCGGATTTGAAGATTTTAAATTTAAATCGGCAGCCTTATTTACTAAAAAAATAGCTTCCAAATTGATGAAAAATATTTTACCCGCAAATTTGGTTTTAAATGTTAATTTCCCCAATATCGATTATGAAGAAATTAAGGGAGTAGAGATAACCAGACATGGTAAAAGAGTATATCAGGATGAAGTGAAAATAATACATGACCCTCAGGGGACTACTCATTATTGGCTGGGGGGAGAGCTACCCGAAGGAAATATAGAACCTGATACTGATTTTGAAGCAATTTCTAAGAATGAGATTTCTATAACCCCGCTTTCTTTGGATTTAACTAATTATCAGATGATAACTAAAGTCAAGGATTGGGCAAAGAAATGGAATTTTTAAAAACTAAATTATAGTTCGGAGCAGAAAAAGAGATGAATGAACAGATATATTTAATATTAATTTTAATTTTTATCATTTTAGCCCTTTCCAGATTTATAGTAAGACTGTATCATACGGATAATACGAAAACTAAGGGGGCAATCTATTTTTTTCGTATGTTACTCGGATTTCTGATAGCCATGCTGGTATATGTCATAGTAGAAACCATCAGGGGGAATGATGTAGTAGACCGTTTTTTCTAAAATTAAATAGTAAATATTATTATAAGAGGAAGAGGCCTTATGGATTTTGAAAAAATGCGGGAAGAGATGATAAAACATCAGATACAGAGAAGAGGCATTAGGGATAAAAGGCTTCTTTCAGCAATAAGTAGTATTCCCCGAGAAAAATTTGTCCCGGAGGGAGAAAAAAACAGTGCTTATCTAGATTGTCCTTTATCTATAGGTATGGGTCAGACTATTTCTCAACCTTTTATGGTTGCCTTAATGACTCAATGCCTTTCCTTAAAAGGTGCGGAAACTGTTTTGGAAGTAGGAACCGGTTCAGGGTACCAGGCAGCGATTTTATCTAAATTAGCAAAAATGGTTTATACTGTAGAACGTCATAGTCAACTAGCGGATAGAGCAGAAAAAATACTTAAAGAATTGGAAATAAAAAATATAAAAGTTGTTGTAGGAGACGGGAGTAATGGTCTGGAGGAATATTCTCCTTATGATGGCATTATAGTTACTGCTGGGGCTCCGGAAATACCGCAAAGTTTAATAAAGCAATTAAGCGAAAAGGGAAGGATAGTCATTCCTGTAGGCAACTCTTTTTCTCAGGATCTCCTGCTGGGAGTCAAAGAAAAAGGCAAATTAAAAATATCCAATTATGGCGGATGTGTTTTTGTTCCCTTGGTAGGTCAATATGGTTGGTAGTATTAAAAATGGAGCGGGAAACGGGGTTCGAACCCGCGACCTTTGGCTTGGGAAGCCAACGCTCTACCACCTGAGCTATTCCCGCAATTATTTTGTCCCAGATATTATACCTAAATATTTATAAATTATCAACTAATATTTCTTATCGATTATAGCATATGAAGCGCATGAAGCAAAAGTAAAGAAGATAGGAAAATAAAAGAAAAAGATATTATTTCCCTTGTCTATTTACCTCTATACAGTTTAAACTAATGTAATGAAAATAAGTAAAAATTAAGAAAAAACAAAAATAAAAAGGAGTACAATTTATTGAAATATCATCCAAAGAAGAAAAAGAACAGAACGTTAAGAAAATTTTTATTATTTTTAATAATAATTATAGTTTCAATTAGTTTAATTGATGGGATTGATTTATTTAGAAATAGAAATAAAATACTATCCGGAGTATCTGCTTTTAGTGTTAAATTAGAGGGATTAAATAAAGAAGAAGCGCGAGAGATTCTGCAGCCCATTGCTTTAAAAATAGTAGAAACTCCCAGAATATTTATATTCGAAAATCAGGAAATAAAAGTTTTTCCTCATCAAGAACTGGGAGCTTTCATTGATTTAGATCAGGTGGTGGATGATGTTTACAGTGTTGCTCGTACCGGAAATGTTTTCAGGCGACTAAAGAACAGAATTGTAGTGGGGAGAAAAGGATACGAAGTGCCGTTTCAGACTGAATTCATTTCCCAGAAGTTTGATAATTTTCAAAATAAGATAAGATCTCTAATCGAACGTATGCCTGAAGATGCTTATATGGAAGATAATAAAATTATTGAAAGTAGAATAGGAATAAAGCTTGATTCAGAAAAATACAAAGAAGAAATTCAGGGATCACTAAACAGTGTAAGTGAAGAAAAATATACTATCAATTTACCGGTAATTACAATCGATCCCCGAGTTACTACTCAAGATATTTTGGAAGAATTATCAATTAACCAAGAAATAGGGACATATTCTACTTCATTAGAAAATAAAGAAGAGAATACTATATATAATATAAAATTAGCCTCTGGAGTGATAAACGGTATTGTTGTAGAACCACAAAAGATTTTTTCTTTTAATAAATATGTAGGCCCCGCTGAAAAGGCAGACGGATATAAGGAAAGCACTATCATTGCTAATGGCGTATTTGCAAATGGTTATGGCGGTGGAATATGTCAGGTATCAAGCACTTTATATAACGCAGTTCTTTTAGCTAATCTACCCATTGTAGAGAGGTATAATCATTCAGTATACGGAGAGGCAACCAAATACGTTCCTTTGGGCCAGGATGCAGCTATATTTTACGGATTTAAAGATCTAAAATTTAAAAATAATTCAAACCATGAGATAGTAATTTTTTCAAAAGTTTTAAAAGATGTATTACAGGTTAGTATCTTTGGCGGAAATGAAAGTAAAACAGATGTGGAAATTATTAGCAAAGATAAAAAGGTAATTGATTATCAGATAATTAGAGAGAAGGATCCTAAATTAGGGGTTGACCAAAATATAGTTTCTCAAGAAGGGGTACCGGGTTATCAGATAAAAACTTACCGAATTGTTAGAAAAGACGGAGAAGAAAAGAGAGAACTTTTAGCAGAAGATATTTACAATAGTGTGCCGATGATAGTTAAGGAAAATTAGTATATATAAACGAGTCAAATAAGTTTGATCCGCAAAGGGAATAAGTAAATGACAAAGAACCGCACCCCTATACATTTTCTTAAAATAATATTTATCTTATCAATATTGCTATTTTTTTGCTTCTCTCAAACTGCTTTACTGCATACTACTTTTGTTGAATATATTTGCGAAGGAACAGATTATGAAACACCTGTCTACATTATTAAAACTGATTATAAAGAACCAGTTATAATGGTTGTAGCCGGAACACATGGTAATGAAAAAGCAGGTATCATTGCTTCTGAATATTTAAAAGACAATTTAAACATTGAGAAAGGCACTTTGATTATGATACCCAAAGCAAACATTTTAGCTTGTGCAAAAAACGTAAGATGTTATCCTTCTGATATTAATCTAAACAGAGTTTATCCCGGAAATTCCCAGGGAAATTCCGTAGAACAAATAGCTTATGAAATATTTGATTTGATAAAAAAATATAATGTCAAATTATTAATTGATCTACACGAGTCGATAGAATTTTACCATAGGAATCCTAAAAATTATGGCCAGACTGTGGTTATCGATTCCGAAGATGAAAGCTTGGTGGACTTGGGTTCCTTTTTGGTTGAGGAGATGAACCGGGAAATTCATGAGAAGGATAATAAATATCAGCTTTTAGTGGACTCGATTAAAGGCAGCATTACTTATTGTGCTCATAATCAGCTCGGAATTCCTGCTATAACTTTTGAAACCTGTAGAAAATTACCCTTGTCATTTCGAAAGGAAGAGCAAATTAAGCTTGTAAAAATAATATTGTCTAAGTGGGATATGCTATGTATATCCCCATAAAAAAAAGGGGCCAAGTTTTAGCCCCTTTGAGTATTTCTCTTTTCTATCTCGAATTATATGAACTTGCCTTTAATTGTTATTTGAAGTATTTGAAGTATCCTGAGTATCATTGGTGGTAGTTGTCTCTCCTGAAGAGGTTGTCTGCTCGGTAGAGTTTGAGGGAGTTGGTTGGCTCTCTTCTGAAGAAGATTTTTTTAATGCTTCAATTTCTGCGTCAAAATCATAATTATAAACAATAACAGCTTCTTCTTTTAATTTTAAGAGAAGTGCTGTTATCGATTCATTTTCTTTTTGGGATCTCAAAGTATTATTAATTTGCGCTTTTGCTTCTTCAAAGGTAGGCGAATGTTCTTCTTTCTTCTCTTCACATTTGATAATATGATAACCGAACTGGGTATGTACTACATCACTAATCTCCCCCGGTTTCAGCGAAAAAGCAGCATCTTCAAATTCTTTTACCATCTGACCTTTCGCAAAAAATCCCAGGTCTCCACCGCTTGGGGCAGAGGGACCTGTTGACTTCTCTTTTGCCAATTCCGCAAAATCGATTATTCCTTCTTTAAGCTGTTTAAGAAGCATATTTGCCTCTTCCTCGGTTTCTACCAAAATATGCCGGGCATGAACTTGTTCTGGTTCAAAGAGGCTTTCTTTATGGGTATTATAATACTCTAATAATTCCTCATCACTAACACTTACTTGATTTTTGGTGTTCTCTAAAACAGAATTTATCATTAATTGTCGTTTTATGTCTTCTTTAAGTTTAGTGAGGGTAATATTATTTGCCTTTAAAGCTCCATCGAATTCTTCGGGAGAAGAAAAATTATCTTTAATTTGGTCAATTTGTGAATTAATCTGTTCATTTGAAATCTTAATCTTCTCTTTTTGAGCTTGCTGGTATAAAAGTTCATAGTCAATTAGTTGATTTAATATATTTTTTTTAAAAGATGCAATTGCAGCTTGATCCAAACTGGAAAGGGTTTTATCATCATATTGAGAGATAGCGTTCAAAAAGGCATTTTGTAGTTGGTTAGAAGTAATTCCTGACTTATTTACTTCGGCAAGGTAGTAGCTTTGCTTTTGATTACCGGAGGACTTATATTGGCCTAAGCCATAAAAAATTGAGATGCCAAAAAAGGTAACCAAGGCAATGATTACATATTTCATGTTTTTTCTTAATGCTCGCAACATAGTATATTTTAATTCTCCTTTTAATTTGATTTTAAAATCATTAGTTAATTTCCTGAATAATTGAATAATAAATGATCAGTATTAAAATATCTAATCAGGTAAATATCTTTTCTTACATCTGTCTCTTATACACATCTCCGAGCCCACGAGACCGTACTAGATCTCGTATGCCGTCTTCTGCTTGAA
>OGCK01000173.1_pt1 | contig 12778 bp, 10 predicted proteins | sample 1570051 | NCBI WGS metagenome assembly OGCK01 (sample SAMN06266181, study PRJEB24510) | hot springs metagenome | isolation source: hot spring sediment | place: USA: Zodletone Spring, Oklahoma | collected 2013-12-03 | reverse complement strand
CCGCGGTGAACCGGATCGTGCTGCTGGTTAGGACCCCTTCCATGCCCGGTTCATCCTCCGGGGTACCGCTGCAGGAAACGGACTTCCGGTGGACGGTGAGGGATGTTCACGGTGAAGCCGTGCCGATGGATGTTTTCAGGGGACAGGTAATGTTTCTGAATTTCTGGGCCACCTGGTGTCCGCCCTGCGTGGCGGAACTGCCCGAAATCCAGAAGGCGTATGACAGGTTCGGAGAAGAGGTGGCCTTTGTATTGGTCACCGGGGAGGATCCGGCAAGGGTATACGCCTTTTTTGAAAAGCACGGGTATGAACTTCCTGTCTATTTCCAAACCGGACCCGTCCCCGATGTGTTTGCACACCGGACCATCCCCACGACCTTCATCGTTTCCCGGGACGAAAGGATCGTCCTCAGTAAAAAGGGGGCAATGAACTGGGATTCAGGTTCAACCTTCAGAATGTTTCAGAAACTGATCAGGTAGTTTTCCTGTAATTTGTCACCGCCAGGGTGAGAATGACGGAGGCATACCCGATCATGCTGTAAAAATCCCGGCTGATATCCCGGAAGTCCGATCCCTTCAGGAGGACCATCCGGATCACCCGCATGAAATAGGCCACCGGATTGATCACATTGATCTGCTGGGCCCACCCGGGCATGCTTTCCGTGGGGGTGAACACCCCGCTCATGAGAATAAAAGTGACCATGAAAAAGAAAGCCACGAACATCATTTGCTGCTGGGTTCCTGATATGGTGGAAAGAAACAGACCGATCCCAAGGACCGCAAACAGGTAGACCGCAGCGAAGAGGAATAACAGCCAGAGGCTTCCCACAACGGGCAGGTCATAGAGGAGCCGTCCCACCACCAGTCCGAATCCCAGTTCAAATAGGGCGATGATCCAGAAAGGCAGCAACTTGGCGATGATGAACTGGTATTTACGGATGGGGGTCACATTGATCTGCTCGGTGGTCCCCATCTCTTTTTCCCTCACCAGGTTCAGTGCGGTAAGCAACATCCCGATCAGGGTGACCAGGATCACCAGGATCCCGCAGAACATATAGATTTTGTAATCAAACTCCGGGTTGTACCAGAAAGCGGGAATGATCTCCACGGCAGGGTTCCCGGACAATCCTCCCCCAGCTTTCCACTCCGGCCTGATCTGGCTGTTGAAGCCGGTGATGATGCGGGTGCAGTAGGCCCTGACCAGTCCCGCTTCCGTGGCATTGATGGCATTGATCAGCAGCTGCAGGTCCATGGGACCCTCCCGGTACAGCTCTTGCCCGAATCCCTTTTTCATTTGCAGGATCACATCCACCCGGTCCCTGTGAAGCAGCCGCAGTGCCTCCCGCTCATCTTCGGACCGGAACATGATCTTGAAATAGGGAGATCCGTCGAATGCGGAGGTGAGAAACCGGCTGGCCGTGGAATGGTCCTGGTCCACCAGCGCCAGTTTGATATCCTTCATCTCCAGACTGGCCGCATAGGTCAGGATGATCATCTGTACAAGGGGGACCACGAAGATGACCGGGATCATGAACCGGTTCCTGAAGATTTGCTTGAACTCCTTGATCAGCAATGTATAGAGGATTCTCATAATGGATCACCGTTTATAAATTCTTCATGGGTATCATTTCTCCAGCCTGACATTGAACCGTCTCAGGGCTGCCATGATGAAAAAAATCGTCATTCCCAGCAGGATCAGGCTTTCTTTCCAGATGAACGCAAAGCCTGTTCCCTTCAGCATCACATTCTTCACGACCACGATGAACCACCTGGCCGGCATGATGGTGGAGAGTCCCCTCAGGATCCCGGGCATGTTGTCCACAGGGAAAATAAAACCGGACAGCAGGATGGTGGGCAGCAATAGACCGAGCATGCTGAACACCATGGCCATCTGCTGGGTTTTTGCCACGGTGGAGATCAATACCCCCAGCGAGAGCGCCAGGGTGATATAGAGCAAACACTCCAGTATCAGGAGCGGGAGACTTCCCGACACGGGCACATTGAAAACCAGGGTTCCCAGAAGGATGATGCTCCCGGCATTGACAAGGGAAAGCAACACGTAGGGGGTGACCTTCCCCAGGATAATCTCCCATGGTTTCAAAGGCGAGGCAAGCAATAATTCCATGGTCCCGAACTCCTTTTCCCGGGTGATGGTTACCGAGGTCATCAGAGCCGAGATCAGCATCATGATCAGCGCCATCAGTCCGGGAACGAACATGTAGACACCTTTCATCTCCTCGTTGTAGAACATGCGGGTCCTGATCTCCACCTCCCATGGCAATCCCGCGTCCGGATTCAGCGACCGGAAGAATCCGGCAAGCACTCCCTGCAGGTAATTGAGGGCGAGCTGTGCAGAATTTGCATCGGAAGCATCCGTGACAAGCCTGACGGCTGCCCTGTTCTCCCGCATCAGCTTTTTCTCAAAACCGTGCTCAAAGATCACCACGACCTTGGCATTCCCGCTTCTGAAAAGGGATCCGATCTGCTCCTCGTGATCCAGGGTACCGGCCAGCACAAAATAACCCGAAGAGAGGATCTTGTTGATCGCATCCCGGGTAATCTGGTCTCCCGAACGGTCCCAGATCCCGATCCTCACATCCTTCAGCTCGTTGGTCACCACATATCCGAAAAGGACGATCATCACCACCGGCAATGCAAAAAGGATCACCAGGGTCCTCACATCCCTGAAGATATGCTGGAACTCTTTTTTTACGAAACCAAAAAACCTTTTCATCGCTTTCTGGCGAGTTTTATGAATACCTCATTCATGTTTGCCGAATGATACTGTTTCTTGAGCAGGACGGGTGTATCCAGTGCTTCGATCCTCCCCTCCACCATGATGGATACCCGGTCGCAGTACTCCGCTTCATCCATGTAGTGGGTGGTCACGAACACGGTGATCCCGTCGCGGGCAGCTTCGTGGATCATCTCCCAGAATTGCCGCCTGGTGATGGGATCCACCCCGCCGGTGGGTTCATCCAGAAATACAATGGCCGGACGGTGGAAGATGGCCACCGAAAATGCCAGTTTCTGTTTCCATCCCAGGGGGATTTTGCGGATGTATTCATTTTTTATGTGCCGGAGACCCAGGCTTTCAAGCAATTGTGTTTCCCTCTCCTGGATATAATTCCGCTTCAATCCGTAAATTCCCGCGTACAGCCGGATGTTCTCCGATACGGTCAGGTCCTCGTAAAGGGAAAATTTCTGGGACATGTACCCGATCCTGCGCTTGATCTTTTCCCGCCCGGTGTAGACATCATGACCCGCCACCCGGATCTCCCCGGAAGTGGGGTAGGAAAGCCCGCACAGGATTTTGATGGCGGTGGTCTTCCCCGCCCCGTTGGCACCCAGGAACCCGAAGATCTCTCCCCTGTGTACCCGGAAGGTGAGCCGGTCATTGGCCACGAAAGACCCGAATTTTTTCACCAGGTCCCTTACCGCGATGATATCTTCTCCTGAACCTGTCATCTGTCCGTCCGGTATTTGATCCCTGCACCATGCCCGCTGTCAGGTTCCTGTTCCTGCCTGATCAACCGCATGAACCGGTCCTCGATGGAAGGGGCAATGGCCACCCATTCCAGGGAAGGTTCCTTCCAGCGACCGATCTCCTCCCTGATCAGAGGTTCATATTCCTTGGATTTCAGGGTGACATGCAGCTCATCCCCGAACAGCCAGGCACTTTGGCAGCCTTCCTGTTTCCTGATCCTTTCCAGGTATGGATACACTTCGGAGCTGCTTCTCAGCGCAAAGAGTGGAACCTCCTCCCTCGTGCTCATTTCAGCGGGATCTGCCACTTCCAGGATTCCGCCCTTCTGCATCAGGGCCACCCGGTCGCACAGTTCCGCCTCATCCATGTAGGGGGTGGAAACCAGGATGGTGATCCCTTCCCGGCGTATCTTTTCAAGCATCTCCCAGAACTCGCGGCGGCTGACCGCATCCACCCCGGTGGTCGGTTCGTCCAGGAGAAGAATCCTGGGTCGGTGGATCAGTGCACAGGAAAGGGCCAGTTTCTGTTTCATTCCTCCGGACAATTTTCCTGCCGGCCGCTTCCTGAATGGCTCAATGTGCCGGTACACCTCCCGGACCAGGTCATGGTTCTCCCTGACGGTGGTCCCGAATACAGTGGCGTAGAAGTTCAGGTTCTCTTCCACCGAGAGATCCATGTAGAGAGAAAACCTCCCCGGCATGTAGCCGATCAGCTTTCTCACTTCCCGGTACTGTTTCACCACATCAAATCCAAGGACCATGCAGGACCCTGCATCGGGGATCAGGAGGGAGGCAATGATCCGGAACAGGGTGGATTTCCCCGCCCCGTCCGGTCCGATCAAACCGAACAGCTCTCCGTCCCCGACCTGGAAACCCACCTCATTCAGGGCCCTCACATCCCCGAATGATTTACTGACCTGCTGAAGGATTACCGGCATGATTCGCAAACATTAAAAGAGCACCTCTCCCGGCATGCCGATTTTCAGGCTGCCGTCGTTGGGCACCAGTACCTTGATGGCGTACACCAGGTTCACCCGCTCCTCCCTGGTCTGGATCGTCTTCGGTGTGAACTCGGCCCGGGGCGAGATCCAGGTGATCCTCCCGCTGATCTCCTCCAGCCCTCCCGGCACGTCATACCGGACCTTCACATCCGCTCCTGTCCTGATGGCGGACAGTTGATTCCCTGTCACATAAGCACGCAGCACCAGTTGCTGCATACCGGCCATCTGATAGAGTGGCTGTCCGGGACCCACCACCTCCCCTTCTTCCCTGTATTTCGTGAGCAGGATCCCCTCTTTCGGATTCCTCACCGTGCACCTGCGGAGCTGCTCTTCCACCTGTTCGATCTGCACCTCAAGGGTCCTGCCCTCGGCATAAACCGAATTTTTCTGGGTTCTGAGGGCCTCTGTCTGGGCTTTCAGCAGTTCTATCCTGTCGGCCATCTCATCCCGCTGTTTGGGCGTGGCTGCCCCTCCTTCCAGCAGGCGGATGATCCGTTCCATCTCCTCTTCCAGGTTCTTCAGCTGTACCAGGTTCACCTGCTCCTGCGCTTCCAGGGTTTTGATTTGCGATTGCACGGACGATTTGCCCGTAATCAGCTGTTTCTTTTTCAGAAAGAGTGCTGTGGTGTCGATCAGTGCTACCACTTCACCGGCTTTGAGTTCATCGCCTTCCACCGGATCAAAGCGGAGGATCCGGCCCTGTGATTCGGCGGAGACGATCACCTCGATGGTTTCAAAATTGCCATAGGCATCGGACTGATCGGCCCGGGAACTGCATCCCGCCAGCCATATCATCAATCCGATTAATACATATCTGTGATCCATGTTTGAAAAGTTTTAAAGTTTCCCCTGGAGGGTACGGTAATTCACGAGTGACTGAATCAGCTGGAGCTGGTGGGTGGTGAGCCGGTTGCGGGCCTGGTTCTCCTTGTTGAGTTCGATGAGGTAGTCCGTGGCCGTGAGGGTGCCGTTCTCCAGCCTGGTCGCCGCCCGGTCTGCAATTTCCTTCTGCAGCGCAAGCACCTGCTCGTCCAGCGCCAGGGTTTCCCGGTACTGCGCGATTCTCGCCTTCTCCTGCACCATCCGGGACTCCAGCTGTTGGTCAAATGCGGCCCTCCTGCTCCTCAGTAATTGTTTCTGCTGCTCCAGGATCGTGGCTTCCGACCGGCTCCTGTCCCAGTCCCAGATATTCCACCGGATCCCTGCACCCACCATATAGTAAAAGTCCCACTCATCATTGAGCATGTTGTACCCGGGCTTCCCGTAACCGGTCTGCCCGAAGGCGTAAAGGACCGGTATTCGTTTTCTCGATTGCAGTTCCTTTCCCGCATCCAGGGTGGCTTCCCTGAGCTCGAAGAGGCGGTACTCGGGCCTGGTCCCCTCTTCCTGCGGGATTTCTTCCGGCTCCGGTCTCACAAGCACAGCGTGCTCCCGGAAGTCCCTCCCGCAGAGCACTTCCAGGGCTTCCAGGCAGGATCTCATGCCCGATGCGATTTCCGCCATCGCCTGCCTGACCCTGAGGATTTCCACATCCATCACCATCAGGTCCGATTCCAGGACGACCCCGTGATTCAATCCCGTCTGAAGAACTTCTCGTCTCCGTACCAGGTTTTCCAGGTTGATTTCCATGTTGCCCAGGTTTTCCCTTAGGATCAGGAAGTTGAAAAAGAGCTGGTTCACCTGCTCCCTGATTCCGTAGAGATCCACTTTTACCTGCTGGAACTCCGCTTCGGCCTCCGCCTTTTCGAGGGCTTTCTTCCGGCTGTTAACTCCCCCGTCATACAGGGTCTGGGAAAGATCCAGGTTCAGTCCGTACTGGTCACGGGGGACTTCCGGAAATGCGACCGGGATCGGGGCATCCTCCAGGGCAACTGTCACCACATCCGACTGGTAGCTGAACCTTCCGTTCACATTCAGTTCTGGAAACCAGTTCTTCTGTATATTACTGATCTTCAGTTGCGTGATCTTCCGGATCACGGCACTGTCCCTCATCCTTGGCGCATGTTCGGTGGCCAGGCTGTAACAGTCTGACAGGGTGATGCTGTCCTGCCCCTGAAGGGCAGCACCGGCGCCTATGAGCAGCAGGAGCATCCTGATTTTTTTCTGGGTTTTCATCTTTCGTTTAAGAATTTCATGATCAGTTCCGGAAGCAGCTTTTTCCGCTGTTTCATGGCCAGGAGATAGGCTTCCTGATCGCCGTTGTAGAGGATTTCGGTGACAACCGGTCTGGCAGCAAAAGGGAAAATGCAAAGGCTCAGCACATTCAGGATAAACTGGCGCATGTCCAGCCGGCCATGGAGTCCGGCATCCTGTGTAAACTTCTGGAAACCCTTCTCCGGATCCACTCCCATTTCCCTCATGATCTGAGGCATTCGGGACGGGTTGGAGGTGAGTTCCTGGAGCACGAAGATCGGGATCTGGGGATGCTCGATCATCGTGTCAATGATGGTTTCCACCAGGTGCAGGATGTACTCCGAAAACCGCATCTCGGATTGAAGCATGGCGGCAAGCCCGGGTACAAATCTTCCCATGGCCCTTCTGAACACAGCCTCAAACAGCTGGTCCTTGCTTCTGAAGTAGTAGTTCAGCAGGGTCCTGTTGATGCCGGCATCATCGGCAATGTCCTGCATGGAGGTCCCGGCCTTGCCTTTCTGGTAAAACAGTTTTTCAGCTGAAGCAACGATGCGCTGCTCCGTTTCTGTATTGAGTACCATATCTTGACAGAATTGTTATACAATCTTGTTTAACTTTTACGTTAAACTATTTTGTAAATATAATCCTTCCTCCCATACGTGTCAAGTTTTTTTAGAAAAGAATTTAATCGTATCTTTTGCCTTTTTAAAATCATTATAAATAGGTTCTCTAAATCACATATAAAGAGTCATTTAACATGAACAAAGTATTCCTGTTCCTGTGGATTCCGCTGTTGATTTCCGCGTGTGCTCCCCGTTTTGAAAAGGAGATCACGCCGGAAGAGGTTGAAAACCACCTTGCCGTACTGGCATCCGATGATTTGAAAGGACGTTATCCGGGGACGGAGGAGGATGAAACACTGACCCGGTACATTTCCAGGGAACTGAAAAGGGCCGGATTGATCCTCCATGAAAAGGAAGGGCTGCAGCGGTTTGACATTGTGACCGATCTGAGCGAGGGACCCGACAACAGCCTCTCTTTCAGCGGGATCATGCTGGACCCCGGTACAGATTTCCGTCCTTTCCCCTTCAGTGCCGATGGTTCGGTAACAGGTGAGGTCATCTTTGCAGGATACGGTTTCCGGATCGACGAGGACACCCTTCAATGGAACGATTACGCATCGGTGGATGTCACCGGCAAAGTGGTGATGCTCCTGCGCGGAGCCCCCGGGAGCCGGGAAGCAACCTCCCCGTACATGAATTATGCGGAGGACCGGGGAAAGGCACTGCTTGCATCGGACCTGGGTGCTGCCGGGGTCGTCCTGGTTTCCGGACCCGATGATGATCCTGAAGATGCGCTCGTGGAGCTCAGGGGAAAACAACATCCGCTCCGGGTACCGGTCATTCATATGCGCCGTTCGGCAGCCGACCGGTTCCTCATGGCCGCGGGGGCCGGTTCGGTGGCTCAGCTGGAATCCGGGATCGAAGCGGCCCGGCAGCCCCTCACTTTCACCACGGGAACGGAGATCAGCATGAAGACCGACCTGGAGCCTGTCAGGGTGGGGACCGCCAACGTGATTGCCGGTCTGAGAGGGGCTGATCCCCTGCTCCGCCCGGAGTATGTCCTGGTGGGAGCCCACCACGACCACCTGGGCATGGGCGGTCCGGGTACATCGTCCCGTCGGCCGGATACCCTGGCGGTGCATTACGGGGCGGACGACAATGCCTCGGGAGTGACCGGGGTGCTGGAGATCTCAGAGTACCTTGTTGCGGAATCCCCTTCCCGGAGCATGCTTTTCATCACCTTCGGCGCGGAGGAGATGGGACTTGTGGGATCAAAATATTTCACCGAGCACTCTCCTGTCGATCTCTCGGCGGTCCAGGCCATGATCAACCTGGACATGGTGGGACGTCTGAATGCGGAGCGACAGCTCCAGATCGGGGGGATCGGCACCTCTCCCGCATTCAGGGCCCTGCTCGACTCGCTGAACCGGGAATATGATTTCAACCTGAAATATGCCAGCGAAGGGTACGGTCCCTCGGACCATGCTTCCTTCTATGCGATGGATGTGCCGGTGATTTTCATCTCCACCGGTGCCCACACGGACTACCATACTCCTGCCGACAACCTCTCCGGCATCAATCTGGAGGGATCCGTGGAGGTCTACAGATTCGTGGCGTCGCTGGCGGAAACGCTGGCCAACCTGAAAGAGCGCATTGCTTTTACCGAAGCCGGACCCAAGGTAAGGATCGAGCGGCACGGCAGGGCAGGGAAAGTGACCCTGGGCCTGATGCCGGATGTCACCTATGACGGAAACCGGGGACTGCCGGTCATGTTCGTGACCGAAGGCCGGCCGGCCGCCATCGGGGGGATCCTCAAAGGAGACACCATTACCGCCATCGAGGGAAAAAGCGTCGGTAACGTATATGACTACATGAGCCGGCTGGACCAGCTTGAAGAAGGCAGGGTGATCATCGTGACCGTCAAACGGGGAGAGGATCAGATGGATTTTTACATCCGTTTATGAAACAAGGGAAAGTATGATGAAAAAATTGATTTTCTGGGTCCTTGCGGTGATTCTGTCCCTGGGGATCATGGTTTACCAGCGGATGACCGGGCCCACCTACGAGAAAGACTATGAGATCGAGTGGGAAGGAAGCACCTATGGCTTCGAATTGCCGAGGTCGCACGGAGGAGAGGAAGACTGTCCGGTTGCCCTGGAACTGCCCGGACAATTCCGGGGCCGCATCATCTTCCGGAGGTTTCCGACCGACGAGCCCTGGGATACCCTGCAGATGAAAAGGGACAGCACACATCTGACAGCCAGTCTTCCCCACCAGCCCCCGGCGGGCAAGCTGGAATACCACCTGGAACTGGAGGCCGGCGGAGAGATGGTCCCGCTGGGGGATACGGAAAATGTGGTGATCCGGTTCAAGGGGGATGTCCCGTCATGGGCACAGATCCCCCATATCCTGCTGATGGTGCTGACGGTCATCTGGTCCACGGCGGTGATCTTCTTTGCCCTGGCCCGCATGCCGGAGTTCAGAAAACACCTGGGTATCACAATCCTGTTGCTGCTGCTGGGAGGATTTGTATTTGGTCCGGTTGTCCAGTATTACGCCTTCGGGCAATTCTGGACCGGATGGCCCCTGGGGGAGGACCTGACGGACAACAAGGTCCTGCTGGCACTGGTCGTTTTCCTGGCGGCCTGGTTTTTCAGAAAGAAAACCTACGGACGGTGGCTGGCGGTGGTGGCTTCGATCGTGATGCTCGCCGTCTACCTGATCCCGCACAGCATGAACGGATCGGAACTGGATCCGGAAACGGGCGAGGTCGTCACGGGGACCCTCATGATGTTGTTAAATAAAAAGAATGCAAAAGTATCAGTGCACCGTATGCGGCTATGTCTATGATCCGGTAGAAGGAGACCCGGACGGAGGCATCGCACCCGGAACCGCCTTTGAGGACATCCCGGAGGACTGGTACTGTCCCGTCTGCGGGGTGGGCAAATCGGATTTCGAACCGGTCATGTAAGGGAGTCCGAACAACCGCTCCCCCGCCGGCTCAGTCCGCGTCCGGGGCCTGCTCCAGCAGTGCCAGCAGGAATTTCCAGAATTTCTCCACCGAACCGATGTGGATCCGCTCTTCGGGTGTATGTGCGCCTTTGATGGTGGGTCCGAAGGAGATCATGTCCAGCCCCGGGTATTTTTCCAGGAAAAGACCGCATTCAAGACCGGCGTGGATGGCCCTGACCTCCGGGTCGCTCCGGAACAGTTCCCGGTAAACTTTTTCAGCCACATTCAGCACCTCTGACCGCCGGTCGGGTTTCCAGCCGGGATACCCTTCGGAGTGAACGGTGTCGGCTCCCAGCAGGCTGAACAGGGCGGCCATCCGGTCCGCAATGTCCCTTTTGGAGGATTCCACGCTGCTGCGCTGACTGGTCACAATCTCCATCTGGTCCTCCCCGGGTTGCCGGATGGATGCCAGGTTGGTGGAGGTTTCCACCATTCCGGGAATGTCCTGGCTCATGGAGATGACCCCGTGGGGACAGGCATAAAGGGCACTGAACAATCTTCTCTGCTGCTTCTTCCTCATGACGAACTCGGGAAGAGCGGTTTCTTCCATGGTCATTTGGAAGTCCGGCTCCAATGCTTCCAGTTCCTTTTTCAGGATCTTCTCAAACGATTCGAAATAAACCCTGATCAGTTCAATATCGCCCGCCGGCAGCGTGATCACCGCCGTTGCCTCCCTCGGGATGGCATTTCTGGCTTTTCCCCCTTCCAGCATGGCAAGCGCGATCTTGAAACGCCGGTCGGCATTCCACAGAAACCGGTTCATGATCTTCAGGGAATTGCCCAGTCCCAGGTGAATCTCATCCCCCGAGTGTCCCCCCCTCAGCCCGCCCAGGTAAATTCGCAGGGCCGGCCAGTTCCTCTTTGCCCGTTTTCGCTTCATCTTCAGCTTTCCCACCGTATCGATTCCTCCCGCGCACCCGATGAAAATCTCACCTTCATCCTCCGAATCCAGGTTCAGCAGGATAGATCCATTGAAGAATCCCGGCTGGACACCCACCGCTCCCGTCATTCCGCTCTCCTCGTCCACCGTGAACAAACATTCGAGCGGTCCGTGCGGGATCTCAGAGGATGCCAGAATGGCCAGCGATGCGGCCACCCCGATCCCGTCATCCGCACCCAGCGTGGTTCCCCTGGCCTTGATCCATTCACCCTCAATGAAGGCATTGATGGGATCCAGGTCAAAATCGTGGTCCACACCGGCCTGCTTCTCTCCCACCATGTCTACATGCGACTGGAGGATCACTCCTTTTTTTCCCTCCATCCCTGCGGTGGCGGGCTTTGAGATCAGCAGGTTCCCCACCCGGTCCTTCTTGCATGAAAGCCTGTGTTTACGGGCAAAATCTTCGATGTAAGCGATGATCTTTTCTTCTTTTTTTGACGGTCTCGGAATGGAGAGGATCTCATGAAACAGGGTCCATACCTCTTGCGGCTGGAGATCGGTAATTTTTTGCATGAACGGGTTGAATGTTTGGCTTTATCTTTTGCAAATAAAAGTTTACATTTAGCAAAGATAATAATTCTCTTATCCCCCAAAAGACTGTTTATGAACATGCAGGAAAGGACCATCGTGATCCTGCCCGGAGACGGCATCGGAAGAATCGTGCTGGAGGAAACCCTCCGGGTGCTCGACAGGGCCGGATTTAGGGCCGACTATGTGGAAGGCGATATCGGATGGGAATTCTGGGTGAAGGAGGGGAATCCCCTTCCCGACAGGACCATCGCACTGCTGGAAAAGCACAAAACCGGACTTTTCGGTGCCATTACCAGCAAACCCAAGGAAGAGGCATCGTCCGAACTGGATCCTTCTCTCCGGGGGAAGGGACTGGTCTACTCCAGTCCGATCGTGGGACTCAGGCAGCATTTCAACCTGGATATCTGCATCAGGCCGTGCAGGACCTATCGCGGCAATCCGCTCAATTTCATCCGGCGGGGACCGGGAGGAGAGATCGAGGAACCGGAAATCGATGTGGTTATTTTCAGGCAGAATACGGAAGGACTTTACGGGGGAGTGGAATGGAGCAATCCGCCTGACCTGGTTTACCGTGCCCTGGCCAGTCACCCGAAATTTTTAACGAATTTCGGGAACACGCCGGTGGAGGAACTTTCTGTCTCCACCCGGATCTTTACGAAAAAGGCCACCGAAAGGATCCTGCGGGCTGCCTTCGATCATGCGGTAAGATACGGGTACCGCAGTGTGACGGTCTGTGAAAAACCCAACGTGATCAGGGAGACTTCCGGGATGATGTATGCGATGGCCCGGCGGATCCGGGCTTCCGATTATCCCGCCATCGAACTCTGGAACACCAACATCGATGCCCAGATGATGTGGCTGACAAAGAATCCCGAAACCTACGGAGTGATCGTGGCAGGGAACATGTTCGGGGACATTGTTTCCGATGGCTTCGCGGGATTGATCGGGGGACTGGGATTTGCGTGCAGCGCCAACCTGGGGGAACAGGTGGCGCTCTTCGAGCCCACCCACGGATCGGCCCCCAAATATGCGGGATACGCCGAAAGCATCGTGAACCCCATCGCCATGATCGAGTCTGCCTGTATGATGCTGGATCACCTGGGAGAAGAACAC
>OGCK01000172.1_pt1 | contig 12906 bp, 13 predicted proteins | sample 1570051 | NCBI WGS metagenome assembly OGCK01 (sample SAMN06266181, study PRJEB24510) | hot springs metagenome | isolation source: hot spring sediment | place: USA: Zodletone Spring, Oklahoma | collected 2013-12-03 | reverse complement strand
GGTCTCGTGGGCTCGGAGATGTGTATAAGAGACAGTTCTTATTCTGTATTACAGGTATGAAACGAAAAACTGGTTCTTTCTGCTGGTGCTGGCCCTGTTCTTCTTCTATATTAGGGATATTTTCCTTTTTTACGATTTTTCGAATTTCAATTATGTAGTAATGGTCACTTTCTTTGCGGGACTAATGATCATTTATGGGTTTGCCGTGACAGGTTTTCCCAAAGCTAAGGTGCACTTGGTGGAGTGGATATCTCTGTTCATAATGTATGGTTTTCTCGGATTCCTGTTCTACACGATAGCTGACCTGGTGCCCGAAGTAATTTCAGATTTTACCTATCGTGCCTATGCTTATCTTTTTCTGCTGGTCTTTTTGCTGGCAATTACCTTTACCGCTTACCTTCTTAAATCGCACTATGCCTCCCTCTGGTTAATGCTGGCTTCGGCGTCGCTGCTGGTCTCTGAGATTTCGCTCTTCTTTAAGATGTACGTAATTTCTGATATTAGCGTTGAGTTGTTTTACCCGGTATTCCATGTCATCGCTTATTATTCTCTTATTGAACATGGGCTGCACAGAAGAAGATCTGCTGAAATTCCTTATTTCTAATCGTTCTTTATCGGACTTTTACATCCATTTATCTAAAAAAATAGCTATTCTTAAAGCGAATAGACGAAATTCCTATATTGCGGTAATTTCTGAAGCATGAAACAAAAGATCTTTTTTGCTTTACTGGTTGTAGGGGCTATTGCCGTAAATATTATAGGGATTTTTAATGAAAACTTTTGGCTGGAACAATCCGGAAAGCTTTTGTTCATTCTACCTCTACTCGCTTATTACTACAAGAGGCTTCCGGTAGGAAATTACAACCTCTATGCTTTCCTCTTTTTTTTGATCTCTGCCACCTCCCTCACTTTTTTTCACCAGATCTGGTTCTTTAGTTACATAAGTATTGGTCTTTTTATAGGCTGTTACATTTTCCTGATACGAGAAGCCATTAAGCATACAGAATATGAAAAAGGCAGCAGGTTCATGTCTTTATATTTTGTGATAGTTGTCGCGATTTATGCTTATTTGCTATCCCTTCACGTCCTGGAACTGGAACGAAACCTTAGGGATACATTCCTTTTTTTCTATTATATTATCTATTACCTGAATATTCTTATCCTGGCAATAACAGCCTTGATCTATTACCTCAATTCCTTTTCCAAAAAGTCGGTGTTTTTCATGTGCCTCACTATTGCGTTCATCTTCGCAGATGTTTTCAGGGATATGAAAGTATTTTACTTCCCCGATCTGAGTATAGAGATCGTGGGTTCCCTCATCAGGTTTGCGGCCATTAAACTTGCCCTGCTCTTTTTTGTGACGCCCGAAAAGAAACTACGCCTCTTGCACCTGGTTTAGAGAAATTCTTATTGAACTCTTCTCTTTGTGTTTTTATAATACCTAATTTTGCACTCTATGCTTTCAAACCTAAAGATTGGAGTTGCCCGAAGAAGAATGGCAGCAGCTATTAAAAGATCCCTCTCAAATGACGAGAAACAAAGTCAGCGAATAGGGGTGATCCTTGACAGGGATGATGAAGTGCTAAAGAAAAAGTTTCTTCAGCTAAAAGAGGATCTGCAATTACGCGATACGAACTTCCAGGTGGTGGTTTGTAAAGACGAAGGGCAGAAAGGAGATGTTTTCCAGGGACTGGTATTTACACGGAAGGACCTTGGCTGGAACGGAAGGATCCGCAATGGAGAGATCAGCATGTTCGCACATCAGGAAATGGATGTTTTGATCTCCTTTACCGAAGCTGACAATAAACTGGCGGCCCTGCTCGTTTCTGTTGCCAATGCTCAATTAAAAGTAGGGCGCGCAGAAGGATCGAGTTCTGTGGGGCTTTTCAATATGGTCATCTCCACCGGGTTTGATGAGGTCGATATTTTTATCGCTGAATTAAAGAGATATTTACACATTTTAAACAATACAGATTAATGGAAAAGTTCATTGGTACCGGTGTGGCTTTGATCACTCCTTTTACAGAGGACCTGAAAGTGGATGTTGATGCTTTGAGAAAACTGGTAAATTTCCAGGTAGAGAACGGGATCGATTATATGGTGGTACTGGGAACCACCGGGGAGAGTGCTACGCTTTCAACCGAAGAAAAAAAGCTGGTCATAGCTACCGTAGTAGAGGAGAACAAAGGCAGGCTTCCGCTTGTTTTGGGAGTTGGTGGAAATTGCACTTCCAAAGTAGTGGAAGAGCTGGAAAAGATCGATCTTTCTCCATTTGATGCCGTACTTTCTGTTTCTCCTTATTATAATAAGCCATCACAAGAAGGGATCTATCAGCATTACAAAGCAGTGGCAGCTGCTTCTCCAAAACCTGTTATTTTGTATAACGTTCCGGGGAGAACCGCTTCCAATGTGCTTCCGGCGACGGTAAAAAGACTGGCAGAAGACGTTGATAATATCATTGGGATCAAAGAAGCTGCCGGTGACATGGTGCAGGCCATGAATTTGATCAATATGGTGCCAAAAGATTTCCTTGTGATTTCCGGAGATGACATGATCACGTTACCCATGGTTCTTGCCGGGGGGCACGGGGTTATCTCGGTCATCGGCCAGGGATTTCCTGCGGAATTTTCCAGAATGGTAAGACTGGGACTGGACAGGGATGTGGATAATGCTTATAAACTGCATTACAACATTGCGCCTTCCATAGACCTTATTTTTGCTGAAGGAAACCCTGTAGGGATCAAAGCCCTGCTCGCTAAACACGGGATCTGCAAGAATACCCTTAGGTTGCCATTGGTGAAGTCCAGCGAAGGATTGACCCAAAAGATCAATTCTTTCGTGGATAATTTTTAGGGTCCTGCGGTAATTAGATGAGAAAATTTCCTGAAAGTGCCCGTAATTCCTGAAGGAACTAAAGTTTTTGTAATAAGGTAGAAAAGAGTATTTTTGCCAGATGTTAATAAATAGAATGAAGAAAATAATCCTCCTATTAAGCGTTGTCCTTATAGCGACTTCCTGCAGTCAATATCAAAAGGTTCTAAAGAGCAAAGATACCGGGTTGAAATATACCACTGCAGAAAAGTTGTACAATGAAGCCAAAGCCGGAGAAGGAAATACAAGCCGAAAATTCAAAAAAGCCCTTCGTTTATTTGAGCAGATCGTGCCTGAGTATAGGGGCAAACCCCAGGCTCAAAAATTGATGTTCATTTACGCTGACACTTATTACGAACTGGGTGATAATTACCTTGCCGGTTATCAATTTGAACGCTTCGTGGAGACCTATCCTCAAAGTGAGAAGATAGAAGAGGCTGCCTTTAAGGGAGCTAAAAGTTATTATTTTCTTTCGCCACGTTACGACCTGGACCAGACAGACACTCATAAGGCCATCGAAAAATTACAGGCCTTCATAAACCGTTTTCCGGAGAGTGATAAACTGGAGGAAGCAAATGATCTGGTTACAGAACTTCGTATAAAGCTGGAGAAGAAAGCTTACGAGATCGCAAAGCAGTACCACCACACCCGCAATTATAAAGCGGCAATAACAGCATTCAATAATTTCATTTTAGAATATCCGGGTTCTCCTTTCAGGGAGCAGGCTTTCTTCTACAAGTTTGATTCGGCATACCAGTACGCCATAAACAGTTACGCTTATGCCATGCCCGAAAGACTGAAGGAAGCACGCAATTTTTATGAAGATTACCTGCGTTATTATCCCGAAGGGAAATTTGTTTCTGAAGCCGAGGCTGCTTTAACAGATATAAACGAAAAAGAACAAAATTTATAATCAAGAAGAAGTAACAATGATAGATTTAAAGAAGACTGATGCGCCTGTGAATACCATTACTTTGGATAAGAATTCAATTGATGCGCCTACTAACAACATTTACGAGGCCATCTCTGTTATTTCAAAGAGGGCTACGCAGATCAACTCAGAGATCAAAAAAGAGTTGTTGGAGAAATTGGATGAATTTGCTACTTACAACGACAGCCTTGATGAGATCTTTGAGAACAAGGAGCAGATCGAGGTTTCCAAGTTCTATGAGAAATTGCCAAAGCCGCATGCTTTAGCAGTTCAGGAGTGGTTGGAAGACAAGATCTACTATCGCAACACTAAAAGCGAAGAATAATATATGTCTGTATTAAGCGGCAAAAAAATACTACTTGGTGTTACCGCTGGTATTGCCGCTTATAAAACAGCTTTTCTGGTTCGTCTCTTCGTAAAAGCGGGAGCAGAGGTAAAGGTTATCCTTACCCCGGCAGCCAGGGAATTTGTAACTCCGCTTACCTTATCCACTTTATCAAAAAACCCGGTTATCTCTTCCTTTACACAGGAAGAAGATGATAACGGCGTGTGGAACAATCACGTGGATTTAGGCCTTTGGGCCGATCTTATGTTGATCGCACCTGCTACTGCCAATACCCTTTCAAAAATGGCAACGGGGAACAGCGACAACTTTTTGCTGGCCACCTATCTTTCGGCTAAATGTCCCGTCTATTTTGCGCCGGCAATGGACCTGGATATGTACCGGCATCCTTCTACCAAAAAAAGCTTTGAAACCCTTGTTTCCTTCGGAAATATCATGATCCCTGCAACCTCGGGCGAACTCGCAAGCGGCCTGGTAGGCGAAGGCAGGATGGCAGAACCCGAAGAGATTGTAAAGTTCATCGAAGAACACATTTCTGAAAACCTGCCGCTTAGAGGTAAAAAGGTTTTAATAACAGCAGGGCCTACATACGAAGCTATTGATCCTGTACGTTTTATAGGAAACCATTCCAGCGGAAAAATGGGATATGAACTGGCAGCGGCAGCGAACAGGGCGGGGGCAGAGGTGGTCCTTATTTCAGGACCAACCCATTTGCAGAATCCTGACCCGGCGATAAAACTTCTGAGGGTGCAGAGTGCCCAGGAGATGTATGAAGCTGCCATGGAAAATTTTGACGGAATGGATGCGGCTATCGCCGCGGCAGCCGTTTCAGATTACAGGCCGAAGATCGTCGCGAACCAAAAGATCAAAAAGGCAGATGAAAATCTGCATATGGAACTGGAGCGCACTCCAGATATTCTGGCTTCTCTGGGTAAAAAAAAGATGCGCCAGGTGCTTGTTGGCTTTGCCCTCGAAACTGAAAATGAACAGGAGAACGCCCGCGGAAAACTGGAAAGAAAGAACCTCGACTTTATCGTTCTGAACTCTCTCAATGATAAAGGTGCCGGATTTAAATCTGATACCAATAAAATAAGTATCTTGTTCAATGATGGCAGAAAAGCCGATTTTGGTTTGAAGTCCAAAAAAGAGGTTGCCGAAGATATTTTGAAAGAATTAATCCTGTTGTTAAATGAATAAACTGCTCTTTTTTGCGACACTTTTTCTATTTAGTAGTCTGGGTTTTGGGCAGGAGCTCAATTGCCAGGTGGTGGTGAATGCCGAGCAGACGGGAAGGACAAATGTGACGGTTTTCAAGACCCTGGAAAATTCCCTTACAGAATTCATTAACCAAACCAAGTGGACCAACAGGCAGTTTTTACCCCACGAGCGTATTGATTGCAGCATGTTCATCAATATTACCAGCTATGAAGCCGATTCATTTACGGGCACTATCCAGGTGCAATCCTCCCGTCCGGTTTTTGGTTCCACAATGGTAAGTCCGGTATTCAATTTCAAAGATGATCAACTGGGTTTCACTTATACAGAGTATGCTCCTTTCAGTTTTAATCCCAATGAATACGAATCGAACCTGGTTTCGGCAGTGACTTTTTACGTGTACACCATTCTGGGTCTGGATGCCGATACTTTTGAAGAACAGGGAGGAACCGCTTATTACGAAACTGCCAACCAAATAGCCAACACTGCCCAGCAGGGCGGCAGGACAGGATGGAAGGCTATGGATGGAAATGCTTCAAGGTACAGGCTTATTACCGACCTGTTATCCAATTCTTACTCGGGTTACCGAAATGCCCTTTACCAGTACCACAGGAATGGACTGGACCGAATGCACATGGCACCTGCCGAAGGCAAAAAGGCCATTGCCACGGCCATTCTTGACCTGGACCGGATGAATGACCGCAGACCGAATTCCCTGCTGGTGCGAACATTTTTTGATGCCAAGGCAGATGAGGTGCAGCAGGTTTTCAGCGGTGGCCCTTCGGTTTCGGTGAAAGAGGTAGTGGATGCCCTCAATTCTATGGCACCCACTTTTTCTGAAAAATGGAGTAACATCAGGTACTAAAATTCCGCTTTGATTCGGAATGATTTCTCCCGTATCTTTACCTAAAATTTATTTCTCTTGCTAACAACGCTTTCGATAAAAAATTACGCCCTTATTGAAGACATCCAGATGAACCTTCAGCCCGGGTTTACCATCATTACAGGGGAAACCGGTGCCGGAAAGTCCATCATGCTGGGGGCTTTATCTTTGCTCCTGGGAAAAAGGGCTGATTTTAGTGCCATTCGCGATCCCGAAAAAAAATGTGTGATAGAAGGCACTTTCAATATCGCCGCCTATGATCTTAAGTCGCTTTTTGCTGCTGAAGATCTTGATTTCGAAACGCAGACGATAATAAGGAGGGAGATCCTTCCGTCAGGAAAGTCAAGGGCTTTTATAAATGACACTCCGGCGAATTTATCTTCGCTGCAGGTTTTGGGAGATAGGCTGCTGGATATTCATAGTCAGCATGAGACTTTAAGCCTGGGAGACAACGAGTATCAATTCCTGGTTATTGATTCTTTAGCCGGAAATGCCGAAAAATTACGTTCCTATCAGGAGTCCCTAAAGGAGTTAAAGCGACTTCAGAAGCAGTTGCAGCACTTAAAGGAGGAGCAGGCGCAGGCCACAAAAGAATATGATTATAATCTTTTTCTTCTCACCGAGCTTCAGCAGGCAAAATTAACGCCCGGAATGCAGGAAGAGCTGGAAGAGCGGTATGAGGAGCTAAGCAACGTGGAACAACTCACCGAGCAATTGGGGAGTGCCGTTAATTACATTCAGCAGGAAGAAATCGGAGCTGCGGCAGCCTTGCGGGAGGCTCGTAATAACTTGCAGAAAATTTCAACGATCTCGGCCACTTATCAGCAGTTGTATGAACGCCTTCAAAGCGTCAATATTGAGCTGGACGATATCGCTACAGAACTGGAATCTTCCCTGGAAAAGGTAGAGGCCAATCCCGAGGAGCTTGCAAAGATCAATGATAAACTTCAGGTTTTGTATAACCTTCAGAAAAAACACATGGTTTCGACCGTGACCGAACTTAAAGAGATCGAGGAAGAGCTGGCGCAGAAAGTTTCGGTTTCAGAAAATGCCGAAGAAGAGATCGGCAAGGCCGAAAAAGCGATTTCTGCCCAACAGGAGGTATTGCGAAAGCAGGCTGCAGAGATCCATGCCTCCAGGAAAGCGATCATTCCGAAGTTTATAAAAGAAATAGAAACCATTCTGGCAGATCTTGGAATGCCCAATGCCCAGCTGAAAATTCAGCTGGAAAAACAAAACGACTTTTTTCCCAACGGGCAGGACAGGCTGTCGTGGTTGCTTTCGGCAAACAAAGGCGGGAGTTTCAATGATATCAAAAAAGCCGCTTCGGGCGGGGAATTATCCCGAATCATGCTGGCGGTGAAAAGCATCCTTGCTACCTACAGCAAACTGCCAACGATCATTTTTGATGAGATCGATACGGGAGTTTCGGGAGACATCGCACAAAAAATGGCGGGAATCCTTCAGAAAATGGGAAAGAACATGCAGGTCATTGCTATTACCCACCTTCCGCAGATCGCAGGAAAAGGGGATTCTCATTTCAAGATCTTCAAAGAAGATGCGGCGCACAGTACCATCACCAACATCAGGGAATTGGAAGGGGATGCCCGCATTGAAGAACTGGCTATGATGCTGGGCGGCAAGAACATTAGCGAATCTGCCGTAGCCCACGCAAAAGCGCTGCTTAATTGAAAGATGTTTATTATATTTACCCGCTTAACAGAAACCAAAAAATTATACCATGTCTTATAATTTATTAAAAGGAAAAAAAGGGATCATCTTTGGTGCCCTGGACGAAAACTCGATCGCCTGGAAAACTGCTGAGCGCGTACATGAAGAAGGCGGCCAGTTTGTGCTTACCAATGCACCTATTGCCATGAGAATGGGGAATATCAAAGATCTTGCTGAAAAGACCGGATCGCAGATCATTCCTGCCGATGCTACAAGTGTAGAAGACCTTGACAACCTTGTTGAAAAGGCAATGGAAATTCTTGGCGGGAAACTGGATTTTGTACTCCACTCCATCGGGATGTCTGTGAACGTAAGAAAAGGGAACCATTATACGAACCAGAATTACGATTTCACGACTAAAGGCTGGGACGTTTCTGCGGTTTCTTTCCACAAGACCATGCAAAGCCTTTACCAGAAAGACGCGATGAACGAGTGGGGAAGCATTATGGCCCTTTCTTATATCGCGGCGCAAAAGGTATTCCCTGACTATAACGACATGGCCGACAATAAAGCATATCTTGAATCTATTGCCCGAAGTTTCGGGTATTTCTTCGGAAAAGAAAAAAATGTGCGCGTAAATACCATTTCTCAGTCCCCAACTCCTACCACGGCAGGAACCGGGGTGAAAGGTTTTGACGGATTTATCGCTTATGCCGATAAGATGTCACCACTTGGAAATGCAACCGGAATGGATTGCGCCAACTATATCATTACCCTTTTCTCTGATCTTACCAAAAGGGTAACCCTTCAAAATCTCTATAACGACGGAGGCTTCTCCAATATGGGAGTGAGCCAGCAGGTAATGGAGGCTTTTGTAAAAGGGCAGGAAGAGTAAGCTAATTCAAACTTCATACACTTCTGGAGGCTGCGAAAAATCATTTTTTGCAGCCTCTTTTTTTATCCTGCGCGACATATTTCTTAATACATTTGTGTTATGGAGATCACCTACTCTTTTATTATTCCGGTCTACAACAGGCCTACAGAAATAAAGGAACTTCTGGAAAGTATGCAGGAACTTAAGTTCGATGCACCTTTTGAAGTGGTCATTGTAGAAGATGGTTCTACAGACTCTTCTGAAGATATTGTGGAGAAGTTCTCCAAAATGCTGAACATCAGCTATTATAGGAAACCCAATTCGGGTCCCGGCGATTCAAGGAATTTCGGGATGAAAAGGGCAAAAGGGAATTATTTTCTCATTCTTGACTCAGATGTCATCCTTCCTCCATATTACCTCGCAGAAATTGACAAGGCGCTAAAGAAGAAGTTCGTCAACTGTTTTGGCGGTCCCGATGCCGCACACGGCGATTTCTCGACCGTTCAAAAGGCGATCAATTATTCCATGACCTCGGTATTGACAACCGGAGGTATAAGGGGAGGTAAGAAGATGGTTGGAAAATTCCAGCCCCGCAGTTTCAATATGGGGCTTTCTAAAGCAGCCTTTGAGGCTTCGGGAGGTTTTGGAAGGATCCACCCCGGTGAAGACCCCGATCTTGCCCTGCGGCTTCAAAAAAGCGGTTGTGAGACCAATCTTTTACCCGAAGCCTATGTGTACCATAAAAGAAGAATTGACTGGAAAAAATTCTTCCAGCAGGTATATAAGTTCGGTTTGGTTCGCCCCATTCTCAATAAATGGCATCCGGAATCGGCCAAGATCACTTTCTGGTTTCCCACGGTCTTTTCGGCAGGATTCATATTGAGCATTATTTTGCTGATGATGGGATGGCCATTGCTGTTCAGCCTTTATCTCCTGTACTTTTTTGTGATCTTCCTTCATTCCCTGGTGCTTAACACCAGCCTCGAGATCGCTCTCTATTCGGTTTGGGCTGCACTGGTGCAATTTTTCGGGTACGGACTTGGTTTCTGCCGTTCTACCTGCTATCTTAGGTTTTTTAATGAGGCCCCCGAAAAGAGGTTTCCGAAGTTATTTTTTCAAAATGGTAAAAAGACTGAAGACCATCACCAAGAACCGGTTTAAAAAAACCAATTTTAATTCATTTTTCTTTTTTCTTTTTTTTGCCGTAGTCATTTGGATCTTTGTACAATTTTCAAAGCAGTACAACGAGATCGTGGATATTCCCGTTAATTACGTGAACATTCCGCCAGATAAGCTTATAACCGGTGACAATCCCGCTTCTTTAAAGCTGCGCATGGAAGAGAATGGTTTTAAAATAGCCTGGTTTTCCTTATTTCCGCCCACTCTATATGTAGATATTTCAAAGACTGTTCAAAAGAACGGCACGCTGCTCTACTATATTGACGACAACAGGAAAGAGATCCTTTCGCAAATTGATATCGATTTTGAGGACAGCAGGTTTGTAAAAGATGTCCTGGTCATCAATTATCAGCAAAAAAAGGAAAAAAAATTACCTGTAGTTTCACGGGTAGAGATAGAGTTTGCAGCAGGTTATTCGGCCACCGATACGCTTCGGCTGCAGCCCGATTCTGTAAAGGTGACGGGCCCCGATGTGCTTCTTGATACCCTCACCCGGCTTTACACGGAAAAAAAGGTACTCAAAAAGGTGAAGGAGGACGTCGAGGGAACCGTAAAGATCGATACCACCGGATATAAAGACCTTACCGTTTACAAACCAGAGCTCAATTTTTCTGTGGATGTTGAAAAATTCACCGAAGGCAGTGTACAGATCCCCATAGAGCTTATCAACGTACCCAATAATTTGAACGTGGTGATCTTTCCAAAAGAAACCCTGTTGTTCTATAAGGTCACTTTGAAGGATTACAACAAAGTGAACGCCTCCGATTTCAGGGTGGTAGCCGATTTTTCCAGGTTGCAGGATAAGCAGGATTTCCTGGTTCCGCAGGTGGTGAAAAAGCCTGGATTCACCAGTAACGTCAGGGTGAATGAAAAAAGGATACAGTTTATCATCAAGAAATGAAAGTACTTGGACTTACAGGAGGAATTGGCAGCGGGAAGACCACGGTGGCAAATATCTTCAGGGAACTGGGGGTGCCGGTATATATTGCCGATGATGAAGCCAAAAAGCTCTTGAACTCAGATGCTGGGTTGAAAAAGGAGATCATCGCGCTGTTTGGGGATGAAGCGTATCAAAATGGGATACTCAACAGGAAATATATCGCGAACAGGGTTTTTGGGAGCAAGGAACTGCTTGAAAAGCTGAATGCCATAGTTCACCCTGCTGTAGGAAAAAACTTTGACCAATGGAAGGAAGATCAGCCCTCGGATTATGTGGTTTATGAAGCCGCGATTCTTTTTGAAAAAGGAGGTTATAAAAAGTGCGATAAGAACCTGTTGATCACAGCACCCAGGGAGGTAAGAATTCAGCGGATAATTTCCCGTGACCGGGCTACACCAGCCGAGATCGAAGCCCGAATGAACAACCAATGGCCGGATGAAAAAAAAGCCGAATTAGCCGATTTTATCATCAACAATAAAGATCTCGAACAAACCCGCGAAGAGGTGCGAAAAATTCATCAAATTATGCTCGAGAGCGCGTAGATTCAGGGTTTGTTTTGTTAACTTTTGGTTAAATGGTTAAAAGGCTAAATGTTAAAATCATACTTTTGGGGTATGAACAAAAAGATATTTTTTCTTTTGGTGGTTCTCATGAGCCTCTCCCTTATAGGAATCATTTTTGTTCAGGGTTATTGGATAAAAAACACCGTTGAAAGTAAAGAAGAACAATTTTCTTTTAACGCCAAACAAATATTACGCAGGGTAGCAAGTGAAGTTGAGAACAATGAACTTGAGAACTACTATTTTGCGTTACAAGACGTCGTGGACAGCTTGGGAGTACAGCCCGACAGTTCCATCATGAGTGAGATCTTTAAGGTACAGCGCGATGAATTCTCGAATGAGGTTTATGTTTATTCGCACGGTATCATTGAAGAGGACTATAAGCTTTCAACGGCATTTTTGGATGCTTCTATTGATTCGATACATTTCAAAAAGTTGATCAATTCGAAGGTTTCAAAATTGGTAAAAAACGACACCCTGAACGAAAATTCGCTCTCCACCCCCAGCAGGATCAATCGCATCTTCAGAATGAAAGATGTGGAAAAGGAGTTTATTCGATCTACGGTAAGTGAGTACACCAGCAAAATACCCATTCACAAAAGGGTCTCAAAAAGTTATCTGGAGAGCCTAATCGAGAGAGAACTGAAGAACAGAGGATTGAATACCTCCTTTCAATACGGAATTTACGGTAATGGGCTGGCTACCAAGGTGAGATCTGAGGATTTTAAGCTAAACGCCAAAACCACCTATCGCGTTCCCTTATTTGCTAATGATGACGGTACAAATGATTATCAATTATTCGTGAATTTTACAGAGAAGAAGCAGGTGGTTTTATCTTCGATCACGTTGATGGCTGCGCTTTCGATCATTTTCACTCTAATAATCGTGATCGCCTATTCCAGTGCATTGTCACAGTTGATAAGGCAACGGCAGATCTCGGAGATCAAGACCGATTTCATCAATAACATGACCCATGAGTTCAAGACTCCCATTGCCACTATCAATCTGGCTTTGGATGCGATAAAGAATCCGAAGGTGATGAGTGATCCGGCAAAAGTTTCCCATTATCACAGGATGATCAGGGATGAGAACAAAAGAATGCACGCCCAGGTAGAGAATGTTCTGAGGATCTCCAGGCTGGAGAAAAATGAACTCGATCTAAAAAAGGAACGGCTTGACCTGCATGAACTAATTGAAGAAGCGATCACTCATATTGAATTGATAGTAGAAGACCGGCAGGGATATATCCAGACCCATTTTGGAGCTCTAAAAGCTTCTATTCTGGCCAATCCTACCCATTTCACCAATGTGATCGTGAATATTCTTGATAATGCCGTAAAATACTCCCCCGATGTGCCAAAAATTGACATCTATACAGAAAATGTCAAGAACTACATTGTGATGAAGATAAGGGACCAGGGAAGTGGAATGAGCAGACC
>OGCK01000171.1_pt1 | contig 12917 bp, 9 predicted proteins | sample 1570051 | NCBI WGS metagenome assembly OGCK01 (sample SAMN06266181, study PRJEB24510) | hot springs metagenome | isolation source: hot spring sediment | place: USA: Zodletone Spring, Oklahoma | collected 2013-12-03 | reverse complement strand
GCAGACCATGAAGCACTGGTACACCACTCACCCGCATTTGTTTCATAAACGGCCTTATGATCGTCCGGGATGTGACATTTAGCCAAACCGCTGAAAAAATCCAGGCATCGATTCAAAGCCGTGATGCGCTGGCAAAAGAACGCCTCAGGCTGATTCAGTATTACCCCGATATTGCTCAGGATCAAAGTTCGGGTCAGGAGTTATCCATCGAGCGCGTGAAGCATTTTGCTCACGCCATGGGCGATGATGCGCAGATTTACGCGATTTATACCGGATACCCTAATGGTGATCTTTTTGAAGTCATCAGTATGTCGTGTGCGTCGGAATTATATGACTCCCTTCACGCACCTCTAGCAACGCGCTGGATTGTTTTACGTGTGTTTGATACTCCGCGACATGGCCGTATCAAGGTTATGGACTTCCTGGATGAAGAGTTCGAGATCATTGTGACGCGCGATGAAGTAACAAACTACGATAGTCGTACCCGGCCCTGGTTTGTGCAGGCTCAAGGTGAAAATGACACGGTGCGCAGTCAGCCCTATTTGTTTTCGAGCATACACCAACGAGGTATTACCTTTTCAAGGTCGTTGGCGATGGATGGGGGCGTGGGGGTGGTTGCCCTCGATTACACACTGCATGGTTTAAGCGCCCTGCTTAAAAATGAGGCGTTTTTTTCCACGGGGATTATTTACGTTTTATCAGCCGAGGGTGATTTGATCGCATCCTCGGGTCGAGACAGTGTGACGGATAAAGCTCTGATCGACGCTGTAGTCAAGGAAAATACGAATCAAATTATTCATTATGAAATGGGTGGCCTGGGTTACTATGGTTTTGTCTTTCCATTAAATGGAAAATCTGAAGAAGGTTCTTTAATTGGTTTTAGTGTGTCTGTCAAAGAAATGCTTGATCCTTATATGGATAGCATCACTTACTCATTTCTTGGTGCCTTGCTTATACTTCTGTTCATGTATCCGGTTGTGCGCTATGCGACTGGATTGATTGTGCATCCGATCAAAGATCTGATGAGCGAAAATGAAAAGATTAAAAACAGGCAATTCAATGCGGTCATGCCGATCAAAACCAATATTATTGAGTTTATTGAGCTATCGCAATCTCAATTGGCTTTGTCGAAGAGTATTCTCGAATATGAAGAGTCGCAAAAGGAGTTGCTTAAATCGTTTGTCCGTCTGATTGCTGATGCGATTGATGAAAAGTCACCTTACACCGGCGGTCACTGTAAACGTGTTCCCGTAATCGCGATGCTTCTGGCCAAGGCTGCGGATGCTCAAGATGAGGGTGTTTTGAGTGGGTTCAAGTTTGCAAGCCAGGATGATTGGGAAGCCTTTGAAATGGGGGCTTGGTTACATGATTGCGGGAAAATTACCACACCGGAATTTGTGGTTGACAAGGCCACCAAGCTGGAAACCCTGTACAACAGGATTCATGAAATTCGTACGCGCTTTGAGGTTGTTTGGCGTGATATTGAAATTGAATCCTTATTAAGGCTGCAACAAGGTGAATCTCAAGTTGAGCTTGAAGATTGGAAAAATAAGCAGCATCAGCAGCTGATAGAGGACTTCAACTTTATTGCAAGATCCAATCTTGGTGGTGAGTTTATGAGTGATGCGGATATTCAGCGTATTTATAGTATTGCTCAACGCCGATGGATCAGGCACTTTGATGATCGTTTGGGTCTTTCTGATTGGGAATTGATGCGCTACAAGAATGTAAAGCCGCTTGATCTTCCCGTGGCTGAGTGTTTGCTTGCGGATAAGCCAGAACACCGCATTGAGCGGATTGATTTTGATTATGAAGCCTACGTCAAGGATGGATTTAAGCTCCAGGTTCCTGAATTGCTCTATAACCAGGGTGAGTTATATAACCTAAGCATTGTGAAGGGGACGTTATCAGCGGAAGATCGCTTTAAAATCAACGAACATGTGATTATGAGTATCAAGCTGCTGGAGCAATTGCCGTTTCCGGGCGCGATGCAGCGCATTCCTGAGTACGCAGGAACACATCATGAAACGATGGATGGCAGTGGTTACCCACGTGGGCTCACTCGCGACGAATTATCTATTCCGGCACGAATTATGGGGATTGCGGATATTTTTGAGGCATTAACGGCAAGTGATCGACCTTATAAGCGAGGCAAAACGCTTGCAGAATCGTTAGGCATTATGCGGCGCATGGTGATGGAGCAACATCTTGATGCTGATGTGTTTGCGCTGTTTTTGCGTTCAGGGGTTTATCTTGAATATGCCCAGAAGTATTTGAAGCCTGAGCAAATGGATGATGTGGATATTGATGCATTGCTGCGTTTTGATTCGGACTCGGTTTGAGAGTATCCGAACCAAGTCGGCAAATTTATTATGGCTTGGGCGTGCTCTTGGGCTCAGGCCAGACAAGGATGGCCAACACGGCGATTGCGGTGCCTATACATGATTCGATAAAGCGCAGTCCGGCATTCTGCAGTGGATTCAGGGTTGGGCTCAGGCTGGCGACCGCCATGATGACAACCACGGTGATTGAGGCGAGGCGGGCGTGGTCAGGGATGCGCGCAGCGTGACACAGCAATACGGTTGCGAACACGGTCGCGGCCATGCCGATGGGGCTAAATGGCAATAAGCTCAGGTAGACGGCGCTGATGGTGGCTCCGATGAATGTTCCCAGCACGCGCAAGCCAGCGGATGACCAGGTGTCGCGCTGTGTGGCTTGGAGTACAACAATGCCTGAAATGGCTGCCCACAAAGCACCGATGCTGGCGGATGCCCCGTGAAACAGGCTGGTGAAAGCATATCCGGCGAGGTAGGCTGCAAGCGCAACCAGGGCGATTTGCAGGGCGATGCGCAGGGACACTGGAGCCGTCATGGGCGTGTCGCGCTTTTATTTGCCCGCTTGTTTGGCCGCATTCCGTCGCGCAATTTCATCCCAGTCGATATTGTTACAGGCTTCGCATTCTTCTTTGAGGATGCCTAGTTTGACGAACAACGCATGCACCTTGCAGCCGACGCAAAAGCCGAGCACGCTTTCCATCCACATAAATCCAAGGCAGACCCACACCAGGATCAGCGGGATCCAGTAGGGCATAAAGCTTACGGTATCGGGCAGTAACGGCTGTCCGGCAAGGCCGTTGACAAAATCGGCCACGGGCACCGGGTTAAAAAATACCAGGCAGACGGCAATCAGGGTTGCGCCGATGCTCCAGGCAAAGCGTTTCGGTGCGAGCGGTTTCCAGACTGGTGCGGTTTTGCGTGCGAGGAAGGTTGAGATCAGGATGGTGGGGGACAGACGCGAGGTGATGACGCTCATGCCCGCCAGCATTTCGAACAGGCCGTAGAACAATACGCCGGTTTGCACCGAGTATTCCCAGGTGCGTTTAACGACCTGCGCCGCGTAAATAGTGTGACCATCCCAGTCGGTGTCATAGGTGTCGATCAGCGAGTTGCCATCCACAATCCAGCGTGTTCCCCAGATCGCGTCGATCAAGGTGAGTGTCATGTACAAAGGAATAATGAGCAAAATACCAGCACGAATACGCACGGCGACTTCATTGATATAAGGGGTGGTTTCGCTTGTGTCTCTGAACCATAGGTTTTTGAGTAGCTGGATCATGGAGTTGCCTCGGGAATGAATATTGGTAATCGATCTGGCGAGCCCTTGAAACGAATACTTCAGCAGGCCGCTGGGTTTTTTGCTGCATCGCTATCATACGCCCCGCATAAAAATCTGCGCTTTGCATGTTTTTATGCTGCATTAGCAATGGCTTATGCGTTGGCTTGTTTTTTGAGCTGTGCCAGAGCGAGTCTGGCTTGGGTCTGCGCGTCAGTGGCTGCGTTCGCATAGCACCAGCGCAGATAGTGTTCGGTAAACTCAGCGGCCAGCGGGGCAAGCTCCGGGTGCTGTCTGTGTAGGCGTTGCAACAGGGCGCGCGGGGATTCGCTGGAGATGATTTCCACGCCACGGCGTTGCAGTTGTTTTAGAAACGTCAGCCACACGCGCTGCTGCGGGCTGCGTTTGGGTTGCGCGCGCCAGTGCTGCACAAGTTTGATGGCGACCAGGCTTAGCGCCAGGCTCAGGACAACCAGCCCCCACAGGCGCAGGTTTTGATTGCCGACCCAGCCTAGAGCCTGTAGCAATTTTTGCTGGTCGCTGGCATCAAAACCCAGGACCCAGCGGTTCCAGCGATTTTCCACGCCATCCCAGCGCAGGCGCACGTGGTGCAAAAAGCCAAAATCACGGCGCAAGGCGGCGGGCAGCGGGTTGGCATTAGCGGGTACGGCGGCCGCCGCGCCGCCCTCAATGCGTTCTGGGGCAACGCTGGCCGTGGGGTCAATGCGCACCCAACCTTGACCATCCAGCCAAATTTCCGCCCAGGCGTGTGCATCGCCCTGACGCACGATCCAGTAGCCATCCGGGTGAAGCTCGCCGCCTAAATAGCCGGTGACTACGCGGGCAGGCAGACCGGCAGCGCGCATCAGCAGGACGAATGCGGTGGCATAGTGCTCACAGAAGCCCGCGCGAGTGTTGAATAAAAAATCGTCCATACCGTCCTGGTCTTGCAGAATCGGCGGCTCAAGGGTGTAGCTAAAATTTTCGCTTTTGAAGTGATCCAAGGCGCGTTGAATGCGTTCTTGCGCGGGTAGCTTGCGCCAGGGTGCAGCCAGATCTTGCAGTAGCGGATTATCCGCCGCAGGCATTTGCAGGCTCAGTTTGCGTAAGCGCTCGGGTAGTTCGCTGTCGAGTTTGGCCTTGGGGTCGCTGCGCAGTTCGATAAGTTGGCGCGAGTCTTGTGGCAGGCGAAAGCGCAGGCTGTGGTCGGCGAGCAAGTTGGCATGGTTTGGCGCATTCAATGGTCGGTCAAGCGCGGGCAGGATGGTGCCGTGGCTGGCTTCCAGCATGAGGCTGTAATCCAGAACCTCGCTTTGTGCCTGGATGCTACGCGCTTTTTGATCCTCGCTGAGCATGGCCAATTCGGGCGGCAGACGCTCCCAGCGCTGACCGTCGTAGCCCCAAAACACCGGGCCGCGCCAGTAAAGCTGGTTTTGTGCGGGTTGCTGTCCCTGAAATGTGGCGCGGAAGGCAAGTTCGGGCGAGCGCGACAGTTGGCTGATACTGCCCGGCGCGAGCTCATCCGATAAGCCTGTCCTGGCCTGCGTGGCTTGGGGGACTCCAAACAGCGGGGCGCTGGGGCGGGGCACGATAACGAATAGCACGAGGGCAAGGGGCAGGCTGTAAGCCATGGGAAGCAGGCTGGATTGGAGGCTTGCGGCGAGCGGGCGCGGCTCAGCGTTGTGGCTGAGTTCGTTGAATAAGCTGATGAGCAGGGCAAAGCTGAGCAGCGACCACAGCGCGGCGAGCGGGCTTTGATCGAACAGGAACAAGGTAAACAAAAGGAAGAGTCCCAAGAGCGCGACCATGCGCGCATCCCGCAGATTGCGCGCCTCCAGCAGTTTGAGCGATGTCAGCATCAAAATAAAACTCACACCGCCGTCACGTCCGATCAGTGTGCTTTGTGTGCTCCAGACCAAAGCCATGCCGCCGAGCATGAGTAGGATCAGCAGCCAGCGCGGCGGCGCAGGCAAGCGTTGTGTGAGATGCAGAAATTGCCAGCCGAGGCCAAAGGCAATCCATAGGCTGATGGGGGGCGGCTGGAAAAAAACCTGCGGCAAAACAATCATGCCGATCACCAGCAAAACCCGCAGGCGCATGCTGGATGAGAGCGCTGGGGCGGGTGTTTTGGCGGATCGTGTGCGCAGAATATTCATGTGGCTTCGGCCAAAAGACGCAGGCATACCTGACGATGCGTTTCACCTCGCCCGGCAGGCGTGGCGGCACGCTGTAGCAGGCGCAGTGCATAGGGTTCGTCGTGATGTTCGCAGTGCAGTATCCACGCGGCGAGCTGGGAAAGGCGTGCCTCCAGTGGCAGATCCAGCAGCTGAGCCTCATCCAGCAGTCTGGGCATCGGCTCAATCGTGGTGTCGCTGCCAAATTGTTTGACTCGCAGCAGCGGCTGCTCCGGGCTGGATTTGGCGAGGGATTTCCAGTGGATGCGCGCCGGGCTGTCGCCAGCCTGATAGCTGCGCAAACCGTGAAAATCGTCCTGCCCTTGATTTGCGTTGGGCTGGGCGATGTCCGGCAGCGGACGTTCGCCGTGCGGCGTGGGATAAACCCAGTATTTGCCAGCCAGGGGATAAGTGCGTTCGCTGCGCAGCAGACCCATAGGGTCGCGGGTGGCCAGACGCACGTTTCCGGCAAGATGGACACCGCGAGGGCGCTGAGGAAGGACGAGTTGTTGTGAGGTTTGGGTGATTTCAATGGAAGCAGGAGCAGCCGGACTCGCTGTCTGCGGCGTGGATGGCATGCTCATAGATAACCACAAGCCCTGTGCCCCGCTGAGCTCAAGCTGGAGGTGCAGTGGCGTGTTGGCAAAGCCTGAGTCAATCTGCACGAGCTTGACCTGCACGCGATCCAGCCGTGTGCGCAGGCCAATCAGCCCGCCTATCGCCAATGCAGCCAGCCAGAAGGCGAAGAAAAAGCCGAGGTTGTTGGCATATTGGGCGGAGCCAAACAGCAAGACGATAACCACGGCCAAAAAGGGCAGGGCGAGCGGCTCAAGGTGCAGGCTTTTCATGCGACGCTTTCAGGGGTCGCAATGCGCTCCAGTAGCCAGTGCGCGGGGCTGGCGTGGCTTTGTGCGAGGATGGGGTCGGCAAAGCTCAAACGATGGCCGCTGATGTGTGGCGCGAGCTGGCGCAGGTCTTCCGGCTCAACATGCGAGCGCCCATGCAGCAATGCCCACGCGCGCGCGGCATTCAGCCAGCCCAATCCAGCACGCGGTGAGAGGCCATGAATAAAGATTCCGTGTTGCCGACTGGCGGTAAGCAGATCCAGTAGATGCTCAATCACCGGCGGGCTGGCATGAACTTGGTTGACCAGGGCGCGTAATTGCAGCACTTGATCGACGCTGAGGCAGGGCTTGAGACCTTGCGCGAGCGAGCGCGTGCTGCCTAGTGAAAGCATCAGGTTTTCCGCGCGGCGCTCCGGGTAACCCAGTGAAAGACGAAATAAAAAACGATCAAGCTGGGATTCGGGCAGGGGGTACACGCCGTGCTGTTCCAAGGGGTTTTGCGTGGCGATCACGAAGAAGGGATGCGGGAGTGGATGGGTCGTGCCATCCACGCTCACCTGCTGCTCTTCCATGGCCTCCAGCAGGGCGCTTTGCGCTTTCGGGCTGGCGCGGTTGATTTCATCAGCGAGCAACACCTGGGCGAAAATGGGGCCGGGCTGGAAGCGAAAGCTGCTGGTGGCAGGTTGATAAATCGATGCACCAATCAGGTCGGCGGGCAGAAGATCACTGGTGAATTGCAGGCGATGCGCGTGCAGACCAAGTGTTTGTGCCAGTGCCGTGGCCAGCGTGGTTTTGCCCACGCCGGGAATGTCTTCGAGTAACACGTGCCCACCCGCCAAGAGCGCGGTCAGGGCAAGGCGGATGCGATCTTGTTTACCAATCAACGCTTCGGAAACGCGTGCGATGACACAATCAAGCTGGGCGCGAATGGGGGGCGATGGGTTCATGGGTGCTGCCGGTTTTTTTTGAGAATTAAGACCTAGTCTAAGTTGAAGTGTGCAAATGTCATTGCTCCGTAGGCTTTCATTCTGCGGTGCGCGCTGCGCCTTGATCTTACGATTCAGCGAAAACTGTGCTATCGTGCCGCGCTCATTGAAACCGGATTGCCCGTTGATGGCCTGCTGCAGGCCTGCTTTTTGGGGTGGCGGCGAATGTATTTGCGAAAGTGGCGGAATTGGTAGACGCACTGGATTTAGGTTCCAGCGCCTCTGGCGTGGGGGTTCGAGTCCCCCCTTTCGCACCATATTCTTACCCCAATGCCGCAAGTCGCGGTGTTGGGTTTTTTCTATCTGTGATGAAGTATTTTTGGGGTGTTTGACGTGCAAGTAACTTTGGAAACTGCGGAAGGCCTGCTGCGCCGTTTGTCGATTCATGTTCCGGCGGCTCGTTTAGAGGAAGCCACCGAACTTCGCTTAAAAGAAATTGGTCGTCGTGTGCGCGTCGATGGTTTCCGCCCAGGCAAGGTTCCCGCGCAGGTGATCCGTCAGCGTTATTTGCCCCAAGCACGCGAAGAAGCGCTGGATACGATTGTGCAGAGCACCTATGGCGAAGCGCTGCAGCAGCAGTCCCTGACTCCTGCCGGCGCGCCGCGCATCACCGATTTCAAGCTGCCCGAAGGCGAAGAGGGCCTGCGCTATGTGGCTGAGATCGAGGTGTATCCCGAAATTACTCTGGCGGCCATGAGCGAAATCAAGATTGAGCGTCCGCAAACCGAAATCAGCGAAGCCGATGTGGATGTGATGATTGACAATCTGCGCAAGCAACGCGCCACCTTTGCAGTGGTTGAGCGCGCAGCAGCAGACGGTGACCGGGTGACTGTGGATTTCAAAGGCAGCATCGACGGTGAGGCTTTTGATGGCGGCTCCGGCGAAAACATGCCGATCATTTTGGGTCAGGGTGCCCTACTTAAGGATTTTGAAGCCCCCATCGTTGGCATGAAGGCCGGTGAGGCCAAGACGATTGAAGTGACCTTCCCGGCGGATTACCACGCCGAGCCTCTGCGCGGTAAAGTCGCGAGCTTTGAAATCAGCGTGAAGAGCGTCGAAGAAACTGTGTTGCCTGAATTGGATGATGCTTTCTGCGAGGCCTTTGGCGTGAAAGAAGGCGGCGCGGCTACGTTGCGTGACGAGGTTCGCAAAAACATGGCACGCGAACTGGAGCAAGCCATCAAGCGCAGTCTCAAGTTGCAAGTGATGGAAGGTCTGTTGGCGGCGAATGAGTTTGCGGTTCCGCAAAGCATGATCCAGGAAGAGTCTGCACGTGTGCGTGAGCAATTCACCAAGCAAATGCGTGGCGCGCCGCAAGGCGAATTGCCGTTGAAGTTGTTTGAAGGTGAAGCCGTGCGCCGCGTGAAGCTTGGCCTGTTGGTGTCCGAGCTCGTTAAATCCAGCGAGCTGCGCGTGGAGCCTGAGCGTCTGAATGCGCTTTTGGACACCATTGCGGCCAGCTACGAAGACCCGGAAGAAGTGAAAAACTATTACCGCAGCCGTGCTGATTTGATGCAAAACCTGCGTGACATGGCCGCAGAAGAGCGTGTGGTGGACTTTGTACTGGAAGCTGCCAACGTGGTTGATGTGCCAACGGCGTTTGCCGATGTGGTTAAACCCGCACAATAAGACTTTCTCTGTCTTCAGTAGGACGATCATATGAACTCGGCTAACAGTCATAGTGTGAATGGAATGAGTGAGTATCAGGCTCCCTACGCCGGGCTTGTGCCCATGGTGGTGGAGCAGAGCGCGCGCGGTGAGCGGGCGTATGACATCTATTCGCGGCTGTTAAAAGAGCGGGTGATTTTCATTGTCGGTGAAATTGAAGACCACATGGCCAATCTGGTGGTGGCGCAGTTGTTGTTCCTGGAATCCGAAAGCCCGGACAAGGACATTCATCTGTACATCAACTCGCCGGGTGGTGTGATTACCTCCGGTATGGCGATTTACGACACCATGCAGTTCATCAAGCCTGAAGTGAGCACCTTGTGCATCGGCCAAGCGGCGAGCATGGGTGCGTTTCTGCTGGCGGGCGGCGCGAAGGGTAAGCGTTTTTGCTTGCCTAATTCACGGGTGATGATCCATCAGCCGCTGGGTGGCTTTCGTGGGCAGGCTTCGGACATCAAAATTCACGCTGAAGAAATTATCAAAACGCGCAACCGCATGAATGAGTTGTTGGCGTACCACACCGGACAGCCGGTGGAGCGTGTTGAGCAGGATACGGATCGTGACAACTTCATGGATGCCGACACGGCTCAAGCCTATGGATTGATTGATAAGGTATTGAATCGTCGCGAGTCTTGATTGATAGGTTTTTTTGACAGGTTTATTTTTGAAGCGCTGACGATGTTTTTTACGCCCCTGCCGTGCGCTTGCATCGCGGGGGCTATTTTATTGTGCTGGTTTTTTACGGGCTTGCATCTGCGGTACAAAAGCAGCATGTTTGTCACACGATTGATATTTGAGACTCACGTTTAAGAGGTTGCCCCAATGGCTAAGAAAAATGATGAAGCCACCCAAGACAAGCTGCATTGCTCGTTTTGTGGCAAGAGCCAGGATGCTGTACGCAAACTGATTGCCGGGCCGTCGGTGTATATCTGCGATGAATGTGTGGATCTGTGCAACGATATTTTGCGTGAAGAACTGCAAGAAGAAATCGAAAGCGGCGAGCGCAAACTACCTACGCCGCATGAAATTCGCGCCATCCTTGACGAATATGTCATCGACCAGGGTGCGGCCAAAAAAGCTTTGGCGGTGGCGGTTTACAACCACTACAAGCGTTTGGATTTGTTCGGCAAACGCGGTAAAGCCGATGAGTCCGAAGTGGAAATGGGCAAGAGTAACATCCTGCTGATTGGCCCGACCGGTTCGGGCAAAACCCTGTTGGCGGAAACTTTGGCGCGTATTTTGGATGTGCCGTTTGCCATTGCTGATGCCACTACGCTGACCGAGGCGGGTTATGTGGGTGACGATGTTGAAAGCATCGTGCACAAATTGCTGCAAAAATGCGATTACAACGTCGAACGGGCGCAAACCGGCATTATCTTTGTGGATGAAATCGATAAAATCACGCGCAAGGGCGATAACCCCTCCATTACGCGCGATGTATCAGGTGAAGGCGTGCAGCAAGCTTTGCTGAAATTGATCGAAGGTACTGTCGCGGCGGTGCCTCCTTCCGGTGGGCGCAAGCATCCGCAACAGGATTACCTGCATGTGGATACCTCCAACATTTTGTTCATTTGTGGTGGAGCCTTTGAGGGGCTGGACAAAATCGTGCAGCGCCGTGCCGAGAAAGGCGGGATTGGTTTTTCTGCCGATGTAAAAAGTAAAGACGACAAGCGCTCCTTGAGCCAGCTTTTCAAGGATGTTGAAGCCGAAGATCTGGTGAAATACGGCTTGATTCCTGAAATTGTCGGACGCTTGCCCGTGACTGCGGTGCTTGAAGAATTGGATGAGAAAGCGCTGGTACGCATTTTGACCGAACCGAAGAATGCGCTGACCAAGCAGTTTGCCAAGTTATTTGATATGGAAGACGTGCAGCTTGAGTTCCGTCCGGAAGCATTGAATGCTGTAGCAACTAAAGCCATGTTGCGCAAAACAGGCGCACGCGGCTTACGTACTATTTTGGAACACACCTTGCTAGATACGATGTACGACTTGCCTTCATTGGCCAATTTGCAAAAAGTCGTGGTGGATGAGGCTAGTATCAAAGGTGAAGCTCAGCCTTACTTGGTGTTTGAAAATCCTGAAGTTACCCGGGCTGCTTCATAACTGCGCTAAAACCATTCCGATAGGGTGGGCGTGCTTGTAACCAAGAGTTCACGCCCTTAATGTCCAAAACATTAAGCAGCGTTTTGCTGCATTGAGGACACAGTTATGCCCCATTCTGAAGTTGAAAACGTCAAAATTGTCGCACTTGCGACAGAGCCTGTTCCGGTATTGCCGCTGCGCGATGTAGTGGTTTACCCGCACATGGTGATCCCGCTGTTCGTTGGGCGCGAGAAATCCATCGCGGCACTGGAGGCCGCAGTTAAAGCCAACAAGCAGATTGTATTGGTTGCGCAAAAAAGCGCCGATATTGACGACCCGATGCCGGAGGATTTGCACAGCATCGGTACGTTGTCGCAAATTTTGCAATTGCTCAAATTGCCCGATGGCACGGTCAAGGTGCTGGTCGAGGGTGGCGAGCGCGTACACGTCGAGCACATGGCGCAAACCGAAGCTTATTTCACAGCCAGCGTGGACGCGATGGGTGAAGAAGTTCCTGTGGATGAGCGTGATCTGGATGTCCATCGTCGTACTTTGCTCGGGCAGTTTGAGCAGTACGTCAAGCTCAACAAGAAAATTCCGCCGGAAATTTTAAGCTCGCTCGAAGGGATTGATGATGCCTCGCGCTTGGCCGATACCATTGCGGCGCACATGGCGCTCAAGCTGGAAGAAAAGCAGCGCATTCTTGAAATGGTGGTGGTTGCCGAGCGCATGGAGCAGCTTATGGCGCTCATTGAGGCCGAAGTTGAGCTATTGCAGGTGGAAAAGCGCATCCGTGGTCGCGTCAAGCAGCAGATGGAAAAAAGCCAGCGCGAGTACTACCTCAACGAGCAAATGAAAGCCATCCAGAAAGAGCTGGGTGAGATGGAGGACGCAGCACCAAGTGAACTGGAGTCGCTGGAGCAACGCATCCAAAGCGCCGGGATGCCCAAGGATGCGCTGGAAAAGGCGCGCGCCGAATTGAATAAGCTCAAGATGATGCCGCCGATGTCGGCAGAGTCCACGGTCGTGCGCAATTACCTCGATTGGCTGCTGCAAGTGCCGTGGAAAAAGCGTAGCAAGGTGCGCAATGACCTGAGTTTGGCCGAAAAGGTGCTCGAAGTCGATCACTATGGTTTGGAGCGGGTCAAAGAGCGGATTCTTGAATATCTCGCCGTACAACAGCGGGTCAAGGCGCTCAAGGGGCCGATTCTTTGCCTGGTCGGGCCGCCGGGTGTGGGTAAAACCTCGCTTGGGCAGTCGATTGCCAAGGCGACCAATCGCAAGTTCGCGCGCATTGCTCTGGGTGGCGTGCGTGATGAGGCGGAAATTCGCGGACACCGCCGTACCTACATTGGTTCTTTGCCGGGGAAAATCGTGCAAACCCTGGCCAAGGCGGGAACCAAAAACCCGCTGATTTTGTTGGATGAAATCGACAAAATGTCCAACGATTCGCGTGGCGACCCATCTTCGGCCATGTTGGAAGTGCTTGATCCTGAGCAAAACAACAGCTTTGCTGACCATTACATGGACTGTCTCTTATACACATCTCC
>OGCK01000170.1_pt1 | contig 12942 bp, 16 predicted proteins | sample 1570051 | NCBI WGS metagenome assembly OGCK01 (sample SAMN06266181, study PRJEB24510) | hot springs metagenome | isolation source: hot spring sediment | place: USA: Zodletone Spring, Oklahoma | collected 2013-12-03 | reverse complement strand
TTTCAAGCAGAAGACGGCATACGAGATCTAGTACGGTCTCGTGGGCTCGGAGATGTGTATAAGAGACAGGTAATAGACGCCGTAAATCGCGTAAAGCACCCAGACGTGCCAGCCTTTCCCCGCCAGGGCCACTCCCAGGTAGATGGCGGCGTAGACGAGCCACCCGCCGATGATGACCTTGCGCCGCCCGATGCGGTCCGAGAGCGAGCCGGCGGGCGTGGAGACCAGTGTGTAGATCAGGTTGAACGTGACCAGCATCGCCAGCACGCCCACGACGCTCAGCCCGCGTTCTTTGGCTCGCAGCACCAGGAAAGCGTCCGACGAGTTGCCCAGGTCAAAGAGGCCGACGATGAGCATAAAAGTCATGAAGGGTTTTCCCAACGCCTTGAATGCAAATTTGGGGCGCTCCCGCTGTTTGGTTACCGGCGTGTCTTTTGCGCCGACCGCCAGTGAGAGCACGGCCAGGACGGCGGGCAGCAGGCTGATGAGGACTACCGTGCGGAATGTCTGTTCCTGGAGGTCCGTGCCGCTCGCCTGGCTTAACCAGACGACCAGCAGCGCGATAATCAGTCCCAGGACGTCGCCCGCGGTATCGGCGGCGCGGTGTAGGCCAAATGCAAGGCCACGGTGTTCCTCTGCGATGGAATCGGCGACCAGCGCGTCGCGCGGTGCGGTACGGATGCCTTTGCCAACTTGGTCGGCCCAGCGCACCCCGGCAATCATGCCCCACGAGTTCGCCCAGTATGAAGAAGGGCTTGGCGAGCGCCGAGATGCCGTAACCGGCCACTGCCAGCCATTTGCGCGCCTGCAATTTATCGGAAAGCCAGCCGGAGAACACTTTGAGCAGGCTTGCCGTTGCTTTGGCAATGCCCTCAATCAGGCCGATGACGTCGGTTCTCACGCCCAGCACGCTTTGCAGGAATAGGGGAAGAATGTTGATCACCATCTCACTGGAAATGTCCATAAAAAAGCTGGTCAAACTTACGGCCCAGACGTTGCGCGGTAATGCTTTCGTACCCTTTTTTTTGATCGTCATCTGTCAGTCTCCTCGGGTCGCTGTGGTGGATCAGGGAATACAGTAAAGTTATACTTCAGGTGTTCAAAATATCAAATGCGCAGATTGTGCTGATGCGAGAATTTTGGCATTTTGGCTAATCGAAGTAGAATGTTCATGAGAGTTATAAAGTGGTAAGTTCTCTACGGATGAGATTTATACTTGTATTCCGTACTTCTCTAACAGGGTTTACAATGGTAAGATAGTGACACCCATAGCATAACTGAGGTGTCACCATGCTAACCGACCTAAATGATGTTGAATTTGAAACGCGCACGATTGGGCCTTTGGTACTGACGCGCCCCGTATTGCATAAGCTGGGCCTGCGCGAGATTGTTGATCGGCATTGTCCCATTGCGGAACAAGCGGACATGGGACATGGTCTCGTGGCGGAACTGGTAGTGCAGTGCCGCTTGACCGAACCGGCCGCCCTGTATGATATGCCGGAGTGGGCCACCCGATACGGGATAACGGGATTGTACCCGGCGCTGACAGCTGCCGGACAACTGAATGACGACCGCGTAGGCCGGTTGCTGGATGTGCTGTACGCGCACCGGGCAGTGATTTGGGGGGAGTTGATTGGCCGTGCGGCGCGGTTGTATGGGGTTGAGTTCCGGCGCTTGCACGCGGATAGTGCCCCCATCAAGTTTGCGGGGGCGTTTGCGGAGCAAGCGGAAAGCGCGGGCGTGCCGCGCTTGGAACCGGGCTATAACCCACAAGGGGAATGGGTGCAGCAGCTGAAGTTGTTTGCGTTGGCGACGGGGGACGGTGGCCTTCCCGTGTGGTTTGAAGCGCTGAATGGGGGCGCTGGTGACAGTCCGCAGTATGTACCGCAATTTGAAGCCTTCTGTGAACACGCGCGGCTGGCGACCTTGTTGCCGTTGCACGAAGTCATTGTCATTGGCGATCGCAAAATGCCCACCGTGGAGAATCAACTGGCCTGGTTGCGCTTGGGCGTCAGCTATATCGGCCCGGTGACCATGCAGGAAACGCACCGTGAAACCTTGCGCGAGTTGTTGAAAGCCGGGCAGACCTGGCGTGAACTGCCCTACGTCGCTCAGCGGGACGCTAAAAAACAGCCGCACGCGCGGACGGTCTACGCCGGAGTGAGCCATACAGTGCCACTCACCGATCCGGAGAGCGGTAGGCAGTATCCGGTACGCCATCTGTATATTCGCTCCAGCGCCTTGGCGAAGCACGCGGCGCAGCGGCGGCAAGTGGAGATGACGGCCATCGAGCGTGAAATCCAGCGCATTCAGACATTGGTCAACAAGTACGATTACACAACGCCCGCAATCATTGTACAGCGGGTGCAGCAGAAGGCGTTCAAGAAACGGGCCGCGCAACGTTACTTCACGCTTGAGGTGCGCGTCCATAAGGACCGCCCCACGACCCCGCTGGAACTGTGCTACACGGTGGAGCACGCCCGCGTGCAGCAGGACGCCGAGTTGGATGGCGTCTACTTGTTGGTCGCCGGCGGTGCCGTGGCCAGTTGGGAAGAGGCGGCCGTGTTGCAAGAGTGGAAAGGCCAGTACAAGGTCGAGCACTGCTTTCGGCTGACCAACCAGCTCTTTCTGGTCGGCCCCTTGTTCCTGAAAACCGCCGCACGGATTGCCAGTCTGCTCTTTCTGATCATGGTAGGCTGTCTGGTGGCGGGGTTGCTCGAACGCCAAGTGCGGCAAGCGTTGAGCGCACGCCAGGAACCCATCCATGGCCTGATGCCGGAAGGACGGGATACCTTGCGGCCTAGCATCCCGCGGATTCTGAAAGCCTTTGCCCAGTACAGCTTGGTCATTGTCCGCAATCAGGCGGGCGTGATCGTCGCGCAACAGTTTGGTAAACTGAATGCGGTGCAGGCACAAATCCTGCAGGTGCTGGATATTGCGCATCCGGCGGCGGTGTTTGGGTGAGCGCGCCAACCGGCGGCATGGCATAGTTGGACCAATGCACTTACCCCAGCGGATTAATTGCACCGCTGGGTCTTGACAGTGCTGTGTCCAGTATGTAGACATCACAAATTGTACCTTTTTAGGCGAATACTCAAGTAACGAAGCTGATCACAAGCGTCTTTTCATCCGCCGATTGTCTGCCAGGAGCGCCCACGATAATGCATTGGCTTGAATCAGCGGATAACCCATTCTACAAAGTGCGGAATACAAGTTATAATGACATAATCTGCTAAATCTGCTTAATCTGCTGACAAAAGAAGCTATCAGTCAACCGACAAAGGAGTTGCCGATGGTCACAAACCCTATTCGCATCCTCATCGCCGATGACCACCTGATCGTCCGTGAGGGGCTGCGGCTGATTTTGGAAACCGAGGATGGCTTTGAGCTGGTGGGCGAAGCCGCCGACGGTGCGGAAGCCCTGCGGCTGGCGGCTCAACTTCACCCGGACGTGGTGCTGATGGATTTGCGGATGCCGGGGATGGATGGCCTGACGGCCATTGAGCGACTACGCGTTGAGCAGCCAGAGGTTGCTGTGGTGATCCTCACGACGTATAACGAGGATGATCTGATGGTGCGTGGCTTGCGCGCGGGTGCGCGGGGTTATTTGCTGAAGGATACCGGCCGTGCGACGTTGTTCAACACCATCCGCGCGGCGGCCCGGGGCGAGACATTACTCCTGCCGGACGTGATGGCGCGTGTCCTGGCTCATACCGAGGCTCCCCATCCCGCCGGCCCCCTGGCTCTGACCGAGCGCGAGCATGAGGTGTTACAGGCCGCGGCGCAGGGCGAGCGCAGCAAGGAAATTGCCGCCCGGCTTGGCATCACCGAGCGCACCGTCAAGGCGCACCTGACCAGTATCTACAACAAGCTCGGTGTGGATTCGCGCGCAGCAGCGATTGCGGCGGCGGCCCAGCGGGGATGGTTATGACGGCACAGATTTATTCTTATCCCGTGCCGTTTTCCTTACTCGACATTGGCGAAAATCACCTAGTATAAAGAATAAGGATGCATAAGAGCGAGACATGAGGTATCCTTCTGTACAGATTCCAATATCTTGTAACAGGAGGATACACTCATGCCAAACAGCACTTTATCAAAGAAGTTGACCAGCGTCAAGCCAGGAACGCTGTTCATTGGTATAGACCTGGCGCTGGACCGCAATGTCGCGGTGGTGCTTAACAATACTGAAAAGCAAGCTGCAATAGGCCGGGGATAGGCGCGCGACATCATCCTGGATTCGGGGTGTTTTTTTCGAACCCAAGCGCAGCGCCAACGACAGCACCTGAAAGACTACAACGCCGGTATGGTTTCCAGGCGCAAGAAGCGTTGTAGCATGGCCTCGGCATCGTTGGTTTCGACGGTCATCTGAATGGCCGCGCGCAACCAGGCGACGGCATGTTCGTCCCGATGCTGTCGGAGGATGTCGCCGTAGGTTTTGACGTGGGGCGAGCGTTCGTTGGCGAAGCGTTGCTCGACATAGGCCCAAGCCAGGTGTACGACGACGATATATCTGTCCACCGCCTCGAAAGATTGCACGCGGAAATCGCTCAAGCCGACTTGGTTTTTGAGGTAGAAGTTGGCGGTTTCGCAAGACCAACGCCAGGTGTATCCTTGCAACGCCTGTTTGGCGGAGCAGGCCAAATCCGTACATGCGATGTACGCCAGAGCGGCGGCTCTGGGATGCCGTTTGGAAAAGAAAACGCGGAACACAAAGGGGACATCGGCTAACCGGCCTTCCAGCCAGCGCACAAAGTAGGTTTCTGAGTCCCCGTCCGCAGTGGTGACCTGTACTTCGGCATACCACTTGTGCTTGAGGGCCTGGGCATGAGTCTTGAGTTGCGTACCATTGAGCGTGCGATTGCTTTTGAGCGCGCAGGTGGCGTGCCACCCTTGGCGGCGGACATACTTGAGCAAGCGTGCGGAAGCATACCAACTGTCGAATTGCACGTACACTTGCCAGTCGCGGGGGAGTAGGGGTGCCAGCTGCACCAACATCTGCCGGGCAATGCGGTACTTGCTGCGAAAGGACAAGCGTTGCGCGCGTGGCCGCCGCCGATTGAGCTTGCGGACGGTCTGCGCACGGAGATAGAGTTGCAGGTCGAGAGTCGCCACGTAGTCGCCACAGCGCAGCGTACAGACCACGTAACAGAAAGCGTTTTTGTAGCGTGGACGGTTTTTCGTGCTCTCGCTGTGGTCGTGGAACCATGTCACCGGTTCCAGATGCTGCGTCGCCTTGTCTTTCTCGCCGAGGGAATCGTCGATGTTGATGTAGAGCACTTTGGGTGCGCCACTGCGTTCGGTCGCGGCGAGCACCCACGCGACCTGGTGTTGGCGCAAGGCCGCGCCCACAGCATCCGCCTCCCACGGGCTGATGCGCAGAAAATCGGCCATGTTCGAGGCATCGGGCGCTTCCACAAATTGCCGTTGCAGCGCCGCGAGGGTTTTCTCGTCCTCGCAGACTAACAACGCATCGGCCATGTTGCGCAAGTGCCGCCACTGCGGTTGACTGAGGTCTAGACCTAACTGTTCGACAAAGGTACATAGTTTTTCAGAATTGTGTACAATACGGGTGAGCATGGGATGGCCTCCTGTTGGAACTGGTAGATTAGTGATATCTCTATTCTACTCAGGAAGCGTTCCATGCTCTACCCCCTAATTTTCGCCAGAGTCGAGTAACAATGTCAGCGCAAGTTCAAGCCACGATAACTTTGATCACGTGGGGGGTGCTCATGACGCTTTACGCGCTCAACAAATACGTCATCAAGGGCCGCTTCCTCAAATCGCCGGTCCTTGTGGATCTGAGCACCGTTCCGGCTTCACGCCCTGGATCGTTCATCGCGGGCGCCGGGGTTTTGTTCACCTTTGTGAGCAACATTGCCGCCATCGGAGTGGTGTTTGGCTGCGCGCTGTCTCCGGCATTCGAAAACGCCGTGCGCTTTCTGCGATTCGAGCTGCCGTTGTGGGTCAATGTCGCGGGTAGTGTCTTGTTCGTGCTCTATTCACTGTGGGGACTGTTGGTGTTGTTCTACAATCCCAACTATACCCCTCTGTACAAGCAAACGCGCGGGCGGTACATCATCGTCACCGAAGGGCCGTACCGGTGGGTGCGCCACCCACGTTATGCAGCCGAGGCCCTGGCTAATCTCATCTTTTTCCTGTTCACCGGCGTTTGGCTCTCGCTACTCGGCGTTCTGGGGTGGGCAGCGGTCTATGCTCAGAGCAAAGCCGAAGAACAATTCCTATTAACGCTTGCGCCGCATGTATACGGCGACTATCGCCGCAGAACGGGGATGTTTTTCCCACAGATTCGCCCGCCCGCCAGGCTAACATGATCTGGATGTAAAGACGATCGAATTGGCATAGGGGAAGGTCAAAGTGAAACCGCTCGGAGAAACCAAAATGACGATCCGTAGAGCAATAGGTGTGCTGGTCTTTGCAGCGACGTGCAGTGTCCTGATTGCGACAGCCGGTGGAGGAGCAGCTTTTATCCAACGCCCGGTAGGGGTAACGTACCTGGCATTGTGGAGTGGATGGTGGCTGGTGATCGCAATGGGACGGCAACGTGGCGACAGGTCGACCTACGACAAAAGCCAATGGGGCGTCATTGCCCTGGGGACTCTGGCTTTGATCGGACTCATCATCCTGCCACCCTGGGAATACGCGCACTTCACGGGGCCAATTCCCCGCGATGGACTCTGGGCGTGGGTGGGCTTGGGGCTTTTTGCAGCAGGTATCGCGCTGCAAGCGGCGGCCTTTCGGGCGTTACGCGGCTTCTACACCTCCAGGCTGGGAATACAGCCCGGACATCACCTGGTAACCGGCGGGCCATACCGCTTTGTTCGTCATCCGGGCTATCTGAGCAACCTGATGTGTCTGACGGGGATGGGGCTGGCATTGAGCAGCATCGCCGGGCTGGCGTTGGTTGCCTTTGTTGTGCCGCTCATCGTCTGGCGCATCGCGTGCGAGGAACAGATGCTTGTTGCTGAATTCGGCGCGGCCTACCAGGCCTATAAACAGCGAACGCGCTGGCGTCTGATACCGTTGATTTATTGAATCGACTACACGACAAGGACGGTGGATTGTGATCCGCCTTAAGCGTTGAAGTAGAGCCATGTTGAAAGGAGAAGGAACAATGAAAAGAAAGAACGCTATGTGGGTTGTGGCCGCTCTGCTGGGCGGGCTGGTCGTCTTTTGGCTGCTTGGACTCAAGCTCCTTATGAAGCTGATGAAAGGCCGTGGCGAACCCTGCCCCACCTCGTGGAGTTGGCTCGTGGATAACCCCCTGCGCCGCTGGGATGTGCGCCACGCGCTCGACCGGGCCGGGCTGCGTCCTGGCGAGACGGTGCTGGAACTCGGCCCTGGGCCGGGCGCGTTCACCGTGGATGCCGCCCAGCGCGTGGGGCCGGAGGGCCGGCTGATCGCCGTGGACATCCAACCGGGGATGATCGCGCAGGTGCAGGCGCGTGTGCAGGCCGCCGGTGTGACCAACGTCGAAACCTACGTCGCCAGCGCCTACGAACTGCCGCTCCCCGACGCCAGCGTGGACCGCGTCTTCCTCATCACCGTGCTGCCCGAAATCCCCGATCCCGTGCGCGCGCTGCGTGAACTGCATCGCGTGCTCAAGCCGGGCGGCGTCGTCTCCACCACCGAGGAATTCCTCGATCCCGATTACCCGCGCCGGGCAACGACCATTGCCTGGGCCAACGCCGCCGGATTCGAACTGGCAGGGCGCTACGGGAACTGGTGGAATTACACGCTCAACTTCCGCAAACCTGCTGCTGAGGCATCACGATGATCTCGATCCAATCGAAAGTGCGCGTTGCCGACGTCAGCGGCGCAGACCTCCTCGATTTCATGCTCAACTGTACCGACCAACGGTATCAGGCGTGGTGGCCGGGCACGCATCTGGCTTTCCATACCGTCAAGCGCCGGCCGGGCGATGTCGGCAACGTCGTCTATATGGACGAGTACGTCGGCAAGCGCCGGATCAAGATGCAGGGCGTCGTGACGCAAGTGATACCCGGCAAAAAGATCGTGTGGCAATTCAGACAAATCATCCGCCTGCCGGTATGGCTCATCCTGGAAGCCGACGACGAGGACGGAGGCGTGACGCTCACCCACACGCTCCAAACCGGGTTCGGGGGCATCGGCAGGATTCTGGACCCCTTGCTCCGCCTTTATTTCTCGGACGAGTTCGCTCGCGCCATGGACGAGCATGCCCAAGCCGAGTTCCCTATGCTGGGCAACCTGTTGCACAATCGTCTAGACAAATCTTGGGTTGAAATGGAGGAACAACCAATGAAGGACAAACCTACTGTATGGGGATATGCAATCGCGGCGCTGGTGGGCACAGTGGCCGGTGGGGTGGCGGTGGCTCTGGCCGCGCGCCTCGCACCCAAAGTAATGGGGCAGATGATGGAGAAAATGATGGCCGAGTTTCCGCGCCGGATGATGGCCCAGATGCAGGCCGAAGGGCGCGATCCAATGGAGATGTGCCAGCGAATGATGGCCGAATTCCGCGCGCAAGAGCAAAAGGAATAACTCAATGGGAACAACCAAAACGAACGTCCAGCAGCTCAACGCCGCTGCCGAGACGCTACTGCTGCCGCTGGCCTATCGCGCCGCCGAAAGCCGTCGCCCCGATGCGCTACTCCACGATCCGCGCGCTGCCGAGATTATTGCACAGTTGGATCACGATTTTTCCAGGCTGGAACGGCAGCAATTCCAGCACTTGAACGTGGCCATGCGCGCCCGCGAATTCGACCGCGCCGTGCGCGCGGCCCTATCTGCTGATGCGTCATCTGCTGATGCGTCATCTGCTGATGCGTCATCTTAGATTTTCTGTCTGACTTTTGTGTTTGCCCCCCCAGATGTCGCTCGTGTGGCATCCGGCCTCTTACATCCTGGCTCCTTTTGACAGCCTTATATTCTCAGGCATAATGTGATCGTGCTGCCAACACGCTTTACGCAGTACGCACTACGCAATACGGAGGAACCCATGTGTGATACCTGTGGTTGTGACGACCACCAACACGAACAAGAAACACCCATTCAGACGGGCCGTATCCCCGTCGTCCAAAACATTCTCAGCGCCAACGATCAGGCCGCGCAGCACAACCGCGAGCACTTCGCGGAGCACGGCATGGTGGCGTTCAACGTGATGTCCTCGCCCGGCGCGGGCAAGACCACGCTCTTGATGGCCACCATCGCCGCGCTGAACGGGCGCAAACGGATTGGCGTCATCGAGGGCGACGTGGCCTCGCAGGTGGACGCGGAGCGCATCGCCACCACGGGCGCGCCCGTGGTGCAGATCAACACCGGCGGCGGCTGCCACCTCGACGCGCCGATGGTGCACAACGCCCTGCACGCGCTAACCGGCGACGTGGACCTGCTCTTCATCGAAAACGTCGGCAACCTGATCTGCCCCGTTTCCTTTGACCTGGGCGAGGCGCGCAAAGTCGCCCTGATCAGTGTGCCGGAGGGCCACGACAAGCCCTACAAGTATCCCGCCATCTTCGAGGCGGTGGACGTCGTCGTCGTGACCAAGTTGGACTTGATGCCGTACCTGGATTTTGACCTGGACGCCTTCCGAGACCTGGTGCACGGCCTGAATCCCGGCGCGCCCGTCCTTTCCCTTTCCGCCAAAACCGGGGCGGGCATGGACGCGTGGATTGAGTGGTTGGAAGCATAAGATTAGAAAAGCTATTTTTCGATTTCGCGCTACGCGCGAAATCGAAAAATAGCCCTTTAACCCCATTCTCGTGTGGAGAAGACAGTGTGTTAGACAAAACCGAACAGGGCATTGCCGATGAAATAGAAATCCGTGACTTGCTGGACATCCTGGCCGAATTAGACGAACAGCGGGCGGCGGTGGCCGCGCCGCTGCTCGAACGGATTGCGGCGCTTGATGAACAGATCACCCGGGCGACGGCCGACCTCGACGCGCAAATCGAGGCCGTGCAAAAAGCCGTGCGCCGCGCCATCGTCGCCCACGGCGCGACGGTGGAGACGGAGCGCGTCCGCGCTATCTACGTCAAGCCGCGCGTCACCTGGGATACGCAGCGGCTCGAAGGTTACGCCGAGGCTCACCCGGAAATCAGGGTGTTTCGCAGGGAAGGCGAGCCGGGTGTGCGGATTATGGTGATGGGAGAGAAGGAGTAAAACGTGAGACGTGAAGGGTCTCTTACGGCGTTGCTTTAATGACACAAGAAAAAATTAACAGGACGCGCGTTCCCTTGAAAACACGCGCTAAATCGAACACGCGGCGACTGGGCTTGCTCCTCGTGCTGGGGCTGGCGATGCTGGCCTGCGCGCTGCCCACGCCGCCCCAGAGTCCGACGCCGTCTCCTGCCCCGCCCTCGCTCACGGCGATGCCGGAGCCTTTGACGGCAACGCCCCAGGATGGCGAGGCTTTTTTCCCGCTCGTTGTGGAGGGTGTGTTGGAGTCCCCGATTTCACCGCTCCCGTCCCCGACGCAAGCGCCGCCTCCCACGCAACCTCCCCCGACCGAGCTGCCGCCGCCGGTGCCCAAGCCCTCCTTCGGCATTCAAATTGATCCCAACACGGATGACCTGTCGCGGGTGTTGCGCTGGGTGGAAGGGTTGGGCTTTGGCTGGGTCAAAGTGCAGGTGCAATGGGCCATCGTCGAGCAGCAGCCCAATGCGTATCGCTGGGAGGAATTGGATCGTCTGGTCAATTTAGTGCACGATTTTCACTTTAGCCTCCTGATCGGCGTGGTTGATGCGCCGGGTTGGCTGCGCGCGGAGCCCGGCTACAACGGCCCGCCCAGTGACCCTGCCGAGTTCGGGCGCTTTATGGGCGTGTTGGCCTCGCGTTATGCCGGGCGCGTGGCGGCGTATGAGCTTTGGAATGAGCCGAACCTGGCCCGCGAGTGGTACGGCGCGACGTTGGACCCGGCCGGCTATGTCGCGCTGCTCGCGGCCGGGAGCCAGGCGGTGCGCGGGGCGGATGCCCAGGCGCTCGTTATCAGCGCTGCGCCCGCCGTTACAGGGATCGACGATGGCGTCGATGCGATTGACGACCGGCGCTTTTTGCGCGAGATGCTGGCGGCGGGCGCGGCGCAGTGGGTGGATGGGATCGGTGTGCATCCCTATGGCTACGCCAATCCGCCGGGGGAACGGGCAGCGGACGCTGCGCACAGGGCCTCCGCCTGGAATGATCATCCCAGCTTCTTTTTCCTCGATACGTTGGAGGACTATCACGCGATTTTGGTCGAGGCCGGGGTGGACGCGCCGTTGTGGCCGACCGAGTTCGGGTGGCCCGCTGCGGAGGGGATTCGTTCTACTAATTTACCGCCTGACTTTCCTTATCCGTATGCGGCCTGGGTCACGGAGCAGGATCAGGCGGATTACCTGGTGAGCGCGGCCCGCCTGATGCGCGAGCGCCCGTGGGTTGGCCCGTTTTTTATCTGGAATCTCAATATGAGCGCGGTGTGGGGGCGTGAGCGCCCGGAGTCCTTGTTCAGCTTGCTGCGCCTGGACACGGCCTATCGCCCGGCTTACATTGCACTGCGACTGCACCGGCCGTGAAGTAGCCTGGCCCCTTGCGGGCGTTCTTGTGGGTGTTCACATGGCACAGGACGGGCACAGGACGGGCACAAGGCCCTAGACTACTACTTCTCAAAAAGTCGGGGTAATGTAGCTGAGGTTTCTATACCTCGCAGACCTGACGCGCTATGGAAAGCGCGGCTACGTCGGCAATACCCCGGACTATTGAGATGATACATTTTCGGTAGGTTCTTAGACAATGTTAAAAACATGACTATAATAATGAGTAAATCGCAAGGAAATTTTGGGATGTTGTTTTTGGACTTTGGACTTTCTACTTGTTGAGACTATTTTCGGAGGAGATAGCTATGCTCCCCATCGCGGACATGTCATTTGAGACAGCTTTAGCCGAATTGGAAAGCATCGTAGAAAAGCTGGAGGCGGGCACGCTTGCTTTGGATGAAACCGTGTCGCTTTATCAGCGTGGACGAGGGCTGGCGGAACAGTGCCAGCACCTTCTCGACACGGTGGACTTGAAAGTACAACAGCTTGTAAGCGACGGCGAGGGCGGGGAAGACGTCGTTGACTTTGAGGCGGGCGCGTGATGGTTCGTCAGGTGACGCGATTGCCTGGGGCACACTTCAAGCGTTGGGCGCTTGCGGCCGTGCTGTTGGGGGTGACGCTGGCTTGTGCAGTACCTGTCCCCACGGTCGAGCCGCTCACTAAAATTGAGCCGGTGGACGAGGTCCAGATTATTGGGTTGGAGGGCGCGGAGCGCGCCGAAGTGCGCCTGCGCTTGGTGTCCGACAGCATCATCGTGCGCCCTCAGGCGGGCCTGGAGCTGCTGCGCGGCCGTTTTTCTTACAACGTGGACGAGTGGTCGCCTAACGTTAAGCAAGATACGGACGCGGGGCTAACCCGTGTCACGATTGGGCAGGGGATTGGGAGCCAGATTCCGCTTGGTAAGTCCGACGAGTATTTCAATGCATGGGAAATCGAGCTGGCACCGGGCATCCCGCTTGACCTGGGCGTCGATATCGGTTCGGGTCAAGCCGCCCTGGATTTGACCGGCCTGTCAGTTCGTAACCTGGGCGTGACTACCGGAAGCGCCGACGTCTCGCTGGCGTTTAATGCTTTCAACCCCGAGCCGTTGGCCCTGTTGCGGCTGACCACGGGGACCGGAAAGTTTATAGTGTCGGGGCTTGGTAATGCTAATTTCGATCGGCTGTCTGTTCTCGGGGGTGCGGGCACGGTAGACCTGGATTTTAGCGGCGCGATGCGGCGTGCGGCCATCGTCGATGTAAAGGCCGGGGCTGGCAAGATCAACGTCCGCGTGCCCTCGACCCTGGGCGTGCGGGTTACCTTCACCAGCACCCCCGCCAGCTCCGTGGACGCTGTTGGTTTTAGCGAGCAGAGTGATAATGTGTATATC
>OGCK01000168.1_pt1 | contig 13005 bp, 15 predicted proteins | sample 1570051 | NCBI WGS metagenome assembly OGCK01 (sample SAMN06266181, study PRJEB24510) | hot springs metagenome | isolation source: hot spring sediment | place: USA: Zodletone Spring, Oklahoma | collected 2013-12-03 | reverse complement strand
TTTTTTTTTTTTTAATGATACGGCGACCACCGAGATCTACACTATCCTCTTCGTCGGCAGCGTCAGATGTGTATAAAAGACAGATTATATAATGATAATCTATAATTTTTTATGTTTTACTTTATACGTATTGATTTTAATCTTATCCCAAATTAGCATACTTTCAGATATCCATTTGGAGAGCCATGAAAATTTCAAGCTTTTTGGCTTTTGCTGAAGGACTTTTTATTTTTAATGAAAAGAAGGATTTAATCATTTTATCTTGAGAGGAACTACCTTATTGGACTTAATAACTAGAATTAAAAAGATATTTGTCATCTTATGTGTAAAAGCACGCCGTTAACTATTTTTCTCTAAAATAAAATCTTTATTTTATATACATTTTAAATTTCAGTTTGAGGTCATCTTGGCTTCTTTTTTACTTAATGTTGACAAATTCTATTAAAAATATAAACTGAAACAAGGAACCTGAGTTCGGATATAAAAAAGTTATACGCAAGCCTAGCTGAAATGATACTGAGAAAACTGTTAGCCATCCTTGGCTGGCTTGATGCTGTAAATGAAAAGGAGGATCAATCATGACTAGAAGACAAAAAACCCGAAAAGCTATAATCTTAATTTCGTTTTTATTATTTCCTCTTACCATAAGCTATTTTTCTCCCTACATCATCATTGACGGTGCTTCACAAGGGATTATTGCAGGTAGTTTTATTACCTTTGCACTTTTATTTATTGTATCACTATTTCTTGGTAGAGCTTACTGCGGATGGGTGTGCCCAGGAGCCGGCATTCAAGAGTGGTGTTTTACAGTCAATGATAAAAGAGCTCGAGGAGGAAGGCTCAATTGGATAAAATACTTCATTTGGATCCCCTGGATTAGCATTATTATCATTATGGCGATATTAGCTGGAGGATTTCATACTGTAAACCCATTGCATCTGACTGAAACCGGAATATCAGTATCTGAACCTGCTGCTTATATGATGTACTTTACCATTGTGGGTCTATTCGTGATTCTATCGTTCACAGCTGGAAAGAGAGCTTTCTGTCATTATGTCTGCTGGATGGCGCCATTTATGGTCATTGGTATTAAAATAAAAAATTACTTCAAGTGGCCTTCGCTTCATTTAGAATCTACAAGTGATAAATGTAAACAATGTAAGATATGCGATAAGAATTGTCCTATGAGTTTAGAGGTTAGCAAGATGGTAAAAAACAGTTCTATGGAGAATGCAGAATGTATTCTATGTGGCACCTGTATTGATAATTGTTCAAACGGGGCAATAAAGTACTCCTGGAAGTGCAAAAAACATCTCCAGTAATAAAAATAAATGGAAAAAAGTAGAGACACATTCCATTTTCTTGGAGAATTAATATTTTATTTTTAAAATAGATAAATAGGGGAGGGTATATCAGGTCAATAATCCGATAACTTTTTCTAACTTTTTGTAATGGATTTAATAATCAATATTAATATCAAATATTGATTACTTCTTTTAAATTCCGATACACTTTTTCAGTATCCTCACTCATACAAAAAGTTCGAAAATCGTTTTGTCTGGCCGACCATTTGGAAAATTTAAGAAAATTGAAAAAGAATTTACCGATAAGTTATTTCTTGAAAAAACTATAGTAAAAGATCGCTTAATATTTTTTTAATTTCTTATTTTTGATAAATGTACTGTCTAAATTATATATTTAGCCTTAAAAGAAATTTCGTGTTCTTTTGCAGATTGAAACCAGCATCAACATAACCGGAACTTCGATTAAAACCCCTACTACTGTTGCTAAAGCAGCACCAGAAGATAATCCAAAAATCATAACAGCTGTAGCAATGGCTACTTCAAAATGATTACTCGCCCCAATTAAGGCAGAAGGAGCAGCATCTTCATAGTTCAGTTTCAATAGTTTTGCTAATCCATAAGTTAGAAAAAAGATAAGGTTAGTTTGGATAAAAAGTGGAATAGCTATCCATAGTATGGTTAAAGGTTTAGTTAAAATGACATCTCCTTTAAAGGAAAAAAGAAGGATTAGAGTAAATAATAGAGCAACAATAGATACCGGAGTAAGCAGGTGTAAAAAATTCTCCTTAAACCATTTTTCCCCTTTTACATTTATAATCCATTTTCTGGAAAAATAACCTGCCACCAATGGCAGGGCAACATAAATACTGATAGAAAGAAGTAAGGCTTGCCAGGGGACAGGTAATCTTCCTACACCAAGTAAGAATCCGCCAAGTGGCCCATAAAGAAAAAGCATAGTTAGAGAATTTATTGCCACCATAACCAGCGTATGTCCATCGTTCCCTTTCGCTAAGAAACCCCAAACTAAGACCATAGCTGTACAGGGGGCAATTCCCAATAAGATATTTCCAGCAAGAAAACTTCTCCACAGAGGAATTTCGAGCAATTTCATCCCATTGTTTACCACTACAGTTCCAGCCCCATGAATAGTCCCTACTACCCAATCTGCTCCAGGTGGAAGTTTTACTAAATCTATTGCCTCACTTCCAATAAAATTTTTAAAAAGGAAACCTAAAAAAAAGATGGATATAGCATACATGGTAAAAGGTTTTATTGCCCAGTTAGCGAATAAAGTCAGTCCAACCGGTTTAATAGATTTTCCTGCTTTTAACACTTCCCCGAAGTCAATCTTTACCATGATCGGATACATCATAAAAAATAGACAGATTGCAATCGGAATAGAAACTACCGGTGCCTCACCAATATAAATGGCTAATCCATCCAGATATTTTGCTACTCCGGGAATAATCTTACCAAAAATAATTCCAATAACAATACATAACAAGACCCATACTGTTAGATATTTTTCAAAAACATTCAGGCCTCCCCTTTTTTCTTTAACCATAGTTAATCTCCTTTCAAATATTCCAAATTAAATATATTCCGCCTAAAATTATTAGAACGCCACATATTTTTTTGACTACTATCACCCCTTGAGAACTTTCATTCCAATTAAGATAATTTTGAATAATTTCGGTAAAAGTTCCCGCAAAAATGATAACCGAACAATGACCAATCCCATAAAAAAGCAGAAGCAAAACTCCATAGTAAAGCCGTGTTGTTGATACTGTAAATACAATGCCCAGCATCGGTGCCATATAGGCAAAAGTACAGGGACCAAGCGCAATACCAAAAATAAATCCTAATCCAAAAGCAGCCAACAATCCTTTTTTCCGGAAGGCCGGTTGATTAGTTTTTCCCAGAAAAGGTAACTGAATAACTTCTAAAAGATGAAGACCTATAATAAAAAATATTATTGCTACTACATAATTTCCGTAAGAACCGATATCACCAAGCATTCGACCCAAAAGTCCTGTAATAAGTCCGATAACAGTAATTGTGGTTAAAATACCCAGAGAAAAAGAGGCTGCCAGCCAGAAAGCCCTCTTGGTTGATGACTTACCCTGCTCCCCGATAAACGCTATAATCAAAGGAATACTGGCTAAATGACAAGGACTTAATAATATGCTTAACATTCCCCATAATAAAGAAGCGGTTAAAGCAATGATAAAGTTTGATTGCATTGAATTAGAAAGCCATCCAAAAATATCAAGTATCATTAATTGACTCCTTGTGTTTTAAGAACTTTAATTAATTCGTCTTTGGCAAAAAAACCTAGATGCCTGAAGTATTCATTCCCATCTTTATCCAGAAAGACCTGAGTAGGGATTGCCCTAATACTAAATTCCTTAATATAAGGTTTGCCTTCTGCGGTCTTCACATCGTGAAAAACCACTTTTACCTGTCCTTTGTATTCTTCTGCGATTTCTTTCATAATTGGCTGCATCTTATCGCAAGGGATACAGCCAACCGATCCAAGCTCTACAAAGGTTACTTTTATATCTTCGGTTTTTATACTTTCCTGGGTTAGAGTAGTTTCATTTAAATTAGCTTCATTATTATTAGATATCTTTTTAAAGCCAAAGGCAGCAGTCAAAAGTAGCAAAAAAATTATTATATAAATGTATTTTTTTCTATTCATTTAGTAAACCCCTTCCTTATTTTATTTTCGCATTTAGCAAGAATTGCATGAACATCCTGATTTTTTATCACCTTCAGCATTATTCCCCTTGACCCACCTGATAATTTCTTCTTTATTAGGAGTTCTACCTGCTACCTTTACAACTCCATTGATAACTAAAGCCGGGGTAACCATAACCCCGTAATCAATAATTTCGTTGAGGTTAGTTACTTTTGAGATCTCTGCTGTTATACCCAGCTCTTTTATGACTTCCTGCGTTAATTCATTTAATTTTTTACATTTAGGACATCCTGTTCCTAAAATTTCAATTTTCATTTTTTATGACTCCTTATAATTTTGTATTTTAAAAAAAATAGCCGAACAACATTCCGCTAAATGTTGCCATTATTATCACCAGAGAGATAAATACTAATGTTTTTTTAGTGCCTATAATGCTTCTTATAACTAACATATTGGGCAGACTCAATGCCGGACCAGCCAGCAAAAGAGCTAAAGCCGGGCCTTTATTCATTCCTGCACTCAATAGTCCCTGTAAAATAGGTATTTCGGTAAGGGTAGCAAAATACATCAAAGCACCAGCTATCGAAGCAAATAAATTTGACCATAAGCTATTTCCACCTACTAAATTTTCTATCCATATTGTTGGAATTAATCCTTCACTTTCGGGTCTTCCAAATAAAAGTCCTGCTACCAATACACCTCCCAGCAAAAGAGGTAATATTTGTTTGGCAAAATCCCAACTTGAACTTGCCCATGGAATCAATTCATCTTTGCTAAACCATTTAATAAGCATCCAGGTTAAAATAATTAAAAGGATACCGGTGAGTACCCATTTAAAATTATAAATGGTTTGCCAAATTTTAATTGAATCATCTTTTCCCCAATTGGCAAAAACTAATATCCCTACCAGAATTGTAAAGTAAAATGTTATCCGCCAAATTGATCTTTCTTCTTTTACAGTAGTTTTAGTAAATGTATTTTTGTCTCTAATTTTTTCTTTTTCGTCTTCTTGAAAGATAAAGTGCATAGACAAGCCGATTACTATAGAGAAAATAATTGCTCCAATGGCGCGGGCTAAACCCAATTCAAATCCTAATACTCGAGCGGTCAAAATAATTGCTAATATATTAATGGCAGGTCCAGAATAAAGGAAGGAAGTAGCTGGCCCTATTCCTGCTCCGCGTTTATAGATTCCTGCAAAAAGAGGTAAGACTGTGCAGGAACAAACCGCCAGTATGGTTCCGGAAATCGAGGCAATTGAATAACTGATAAATTTATTAGTCTCTGCGCCAAAATATTTTATAATATTTTCTTGACTGATAAAATTGGCAATTGCCCCGGCAATAAAAAATGCGGGAATCAAACATAATAATACATGTTTTTGTGCATACTCCTGGGCCATTAATAAAGATTCTAATAATACTTGTGGCATTTCGAAATGACCAAATGGCATATAATAAAAAAAAGTAAATACTCCAGAAATAATTAAAAAATTATATTTTTTCTTCATTGTTTCCTTTTCTATTTTCTCTAAGTAATATATGAGCATATTATCATGTATGCATATTATTGTCAATATGCCATGTATAAAATATCGAAAAAAACAACAATACCTTCCACTAGCATATTAAAAGTAAATCATAATATTTTATTTTTCATAAAAAGAGGATTTTTACTATTTTTGCAGTATAGATAAGGTAAGATGAAAATTACTAATTGATTATAAATATATCCTAAGAAGGAAACAGCGAATGAAAAGATCGTAAAAGAAAGGAAGGATCAAGCTCGATGAAGGAAGATAAAAAGTTAGTTGCTTATTGCGGACTTTATTGTGGAGATTGTGTCAATTATAAGGGAGAGATTGCAGATTTAGCCAGAGATCTGAGGAAAAAATTAAGACAAGAAAAGTTTGACCGTGTCTCCAAGGGGTTAACTAAATACTTTAAAGAATTTAAAGACTATGAACAATGTTATACTGTTTTGGGCGCAATGGTAAGGTTACGTTGTAGTAAAGTTTGTAGAGATGGAGGCGGGCCGCCATTTTGTAAAATTAAAAAATGTTGTGAAAAAAAGAATATTCTGGGCTGCTGGGAATGTGAAGAGTTTGAAACTTGCACCAAATTAAATTTCTTAAAACCGATTCATGAAGATGCCCATCTAAAAAATCTAAGGAAAATTAAAAAGCAAGGGACCGAGAAATTTATTCATGGCAAAAGATATAGTTAAAGGAAGAAAAATATTTAATTTTTAGCGAGAGTTGAATTAATTCAATTCAGAGAAGTTTAGTTGATAAATTGAATGTTTTTCTTGAAAAAGAGGATTTTTGTTTATTTTATAGAATAAAAAATTAAGAAGATTTTAAAATTATTTTTATTGACAATTATGTATAATCTTTATTCAGGTGTTACGGATTAATAATTTTTGAAAATAAAAAGGAGCGAAGAGGTTATAAAAAAAGATGGATAGAGTTTTGTTTTTTATTTTAATAGGTTTTATGCTAATAATTATCGGAAGCATTTTTTGCACGGCGTTAGCTCAAGAACAAATTTTTTCTGTTTCCGCTATCGAGGGTATCTGGGAGGGCAAGTTGAAAGTTTCTGGGACAGAGCTTAGGATTATCTTCAAAATATTGGGAAATCCCGATGGGACCCTGACTGCAACATTAGATAGTCCAGATCAGGGAGCAACCGGTATTCCCGTTGAAGAAATTATTTTTAAAGATAACACTTTACACCTGGAAATAAAATCTGCGGGAATTATTTATGAAGGGAAGGCAGGTGAAAATTTTTCAGTTGTTGAGGGAGAATTGAAACAATCCGGACAGGTTTTCCCCCTTACGGTGAAGCGGATTAATGAAACAATGGAAATCCTTAGACCTCAGGAACCCAAAAAACCATATCCTTATATTGAAAGACAAGTAGAATATACCAACTTAAAAGCTGGAGTAAAAATTGTTGGTACACTGACCTTGCCCTCTGACCAGGGTCCTTTTCCAACGGTATTATTAGTAAGCGGTTCCGGACCTCAGGATCGAAATGAAACAGTATTTGGGCATCGTCCTTTCCTGGTATTAGCAGATTATCTGACTCGTCAGGGTATTGCAGTTCTCAGGGTAGATGATCGGGGAGTGGGAGAATCTACCGGGGACTTTTCTCAGGCTACATCTGAAGATTTTTCTTCCGATGTGTTAACAGGGGTGGAATATCTTAAAACCTGCAAGGAAATAGATCTCAATAAAATAGGTCTTATCGGGCATAGCGAAGGTGGTATTATTGCCCCAATGGTTGCTGTAGAATCTTCAGATATTGCTTTTATAGTAATGATGGCGGGAACAGGGTTAACCGGGGAAGAAATTTCATATTTACAGGGTGCTTTGATTTCCAGAGCCATGGGGATTAGCGAAGAAGACATTGACAAGAATCGTCAGTTTAATGAAAAGATATTTTCCCTCATTAAGGAGGAAAGGGACAAGAAAACTACCGAAGAAAAACTTCGTCAGATGTTTGTGGCTAATTGGGCAGAATTAAGCGAGGAAGAAAAAAAAGCGATAGATAATCTGGAAGTTTACCTTGAAGCCCAGGTTCAGAGCTTATTATCTCCCTGGATTAAGTTTTTCCTGACTTATGATCCCAAACCAACCTTGAGTAAAGTAAGGTGTCCGGTACTGGCTATCAACGGGGAGAAAGATTTACAAGTTCCTCCCCAAGAGAATCTAAGTGCTATTGAAGCAGCTCTTGTCGCCGGAGGAAACAAAAATTTTACGGTCAAAGAATTACCCGGCCTTAATCATCTTTTTCAAACTTCTCAAACGGGATTGCCTGCTGAATATGCAAAGATTGAAGAAACGATTTCGCCAGAAGTGTTAAAAATAATAGGAGATTGGATTTTGGAACAAACCCGAGACAAATAATGGGGTAGCTTATTTTGTTATACCATATTGCCAAATGGATTGGTTGGATTATTTTTAAATTAATTTTCCGGCTAAAAGTAACCGGTCGTGGGAGTATACCTAAGAAAATACCGTTTATTATAGTGGCTAATCATTCAAGTTTGTTAGACCCGATTGTCCTGGGAGTATCAATTAAGCCCAGAGTAATTTTTGTCGCTGCAGCCTATCTTTTCAAAATAGGTTGGCTTGGCTATCTATTAAGAAAATTTGATTCTATCCCGGTGCAAAAAGAGAATGATATTAAGGCTATAAAACAATCTTTGAAAATATTGGAAAAAGGCGGAGTTTTGGGAATTTTTCCCGAAGGAGGCATTGACCGCCAAAAGAATAATTTACCCGTTAGGGGAGGAGCCGCCTATCTGGCTGTCAAAATAGGAGTACCCATTATACCTATAAGAATCAAAGGAACAGATAAAGTTTTACCGAGGGGAGCAAAATTTATAGAAAGCTTAAACAAAATTAAAGTGGAAATCAAGAAACCAATTTTCTGTTCAAATAAAATTAATAAAAATAGGGAAATGATTAATCGGCTGGTAGAATCTTATTCCAAAGAGATATACCAATAGGAATATATTTTCTATTTTCATTAAGGAGGAGAATAAGACATATGAATAAAATTTATTTAAAAGAAAAAATAGAAATTTTGAATAGCCCAAAGTTTATCTTTGTGATAGTTTTATTTATCTTGTTCATTGTTTTAGCCAGCATTCTTTTATTAATCTGGTGGCCGGTAAAACCATCGTTTGCGGAAATAACCAATTCCTGGATTTCCTTAATAATGGTCTATTTAGTTCTCAGCGTAGCATTATTTGAAAAGCCTATTTATAAGTTATTTGAAGAATTTATTATGGCTAAAAAATCAAGAAAACAAGATTCTCAACAATCAAAGCAAGAGCAATTTCTCGGTTTGGTTTCAGATATTAATATTAGCGATTTTATTCCTTCTTATGATTTTGAAGGGGAGAATATAATTAAAAAAGAGAATCAGAATATAGATACTGTTATATTAAAAGAAGAAGAAATGACCAAGCATATACGAAAACTGCACCAAGAAAATACTAAATGGCGATTTCTCTATGCCGATACTTATCTGGTCTTATACGCCAAATATGTTTTATTCTGGTTTAATAAATCTAAATCGGTAAACCGAGAAGAATACGATAATATATGGCAGTCCAAAATATCCGAAAGCAAAGAACGACAGGCTATATTAAATGCCCTTCTTGATTTAGAATTTATTAGAAGAGAGAAAGGAGACGATTTTTCTATTACTGATTTAGGATTAGCCTACATAAATTACCTGAAAGAAATAGATAGATCAAAGGATGTGTCAAGTGGACGGTTCTCTTGACAATGTAAATGTAAAAGAAGGTTAAATGACTCAATTGATTAAAAATAAAATCTAAGCATGGTTAAATTTGATATAATTTAACCTGATATTGAATGAACTTAAAATTGATTTAAAAATATTTAAAAAGGGGGAAGTATGGCTAAAAGAATTAAAAGCGCATGTGTATATGGTATCGGGGGTGTCGGTGGATATTTTGGTGGCAAAATAGCTTATCAGATTAATAAGGATAACCTTGCTCTACAGGTATATTTTATAGGTCGAGGGGAACATCTAAAAGCAGTGCAGCAGCACGGTCTAAATCTGATCACTGATAAAGGGGAATTTCTTTGTTTTCCACGTATTACTACCGATAATATAAGGCATATTCCTACCCCGGATTTATACTTGTTATGTGTAAAGGGATATGATTTGGATAATGCTGTTACTTCAATCTCAAAAAATATTTCTGCTGACACTATCATCCTTCCCTTACTTAACGGAGTTGATATCTACGAACGTATACGAAACAATTTGCAAGAAGCAATAGTCTCACCTGCTTCTGTTTATGTTTCCTCCAGTATCGAAAAACCAGGCAGCATAAGACAAAAAGGTCCTGCAGGACATATCGTATTTGGTAAAGATCCGAAATACTTAAACTATAATTATCAGTATCTTATTGAATTCTTTAATGAAATGGGGATTAGCAACGCCTGGTACGATAATCCCTATCCGGCTATATGGAATAAATATATATTTATCACCGCCTTTAGCTTAATGACTGCCTATTCCGGAAAAACAATAGGTGGAGTACTTGCCGATAGTAAGCTAAGAAGCATGACGGAAAATATCATGGAAGAAGTAATGTCTGTGGGAAAAGCAAAAAACATAGATTTTGAGCAAGATATAGTAAATAAAAATATACAAAAAGCCCAAGCCTTCCCCTACGAAACCAAGACTTCCTTTCAAAGGGATTATGAAAAAGGGAAAACCAGGCATGAAGGAGATATATTAGGAGGAACTTTAGTTCGCTTGGCTAAAGAACATCATGTTCTAATTCCTACAATTAGCAAAGTGTACGGAGAACTGATTGTACTATAAAATTTGAATGTGCCTTTATATAGGGGAGGAAATAAATGTTACAAGAATTAATCCAAAATGGTTATGGAATTAAAGAAGACCTAAATTGTGCAGAAACTATTTTATATGGCGCTAATCAAGTTTATCATCTTAATCTAAAAGCGGATTCTCTTAAACTTGCTGCTGCCTTTGGTGGGGGAATGGCTATCGAAAGTGTATGTGGTGTATTGACCGCATCTCTTATGGTTTTAGGGAAGCTCTTTGTCCCGGATATTGCTCATAAATATCCGGAAATTAAAGAATTGAGCAAAGAACTATTTGATACTTTTAAGCAAGAAATGGGCGATATCCTTTGCAAGCCTTTAAAAGACAATTACCGAACAGAAGAAAAAAAATGTAGAGAAGTTATTTTAAAAGCAGCAGAAATTTTAGATAAGATAATCATGAAAGAACTAAATAAAAGAAAAGGCTAATTAATCTTAATATAGGAAGTTAAAGAGTAGTTATCTTCAAAAATGACCCTCTTTTTTTACCCTTCTTCCGGAATAAAGGGAGAAGGAGCAGGTTGAATAGTGTCTTTATACTCATGAATAACTTGCTTTTTCCATTCTCCCTGAAAGTAAAAGAAGAGGGCTATAATGGCAGCTATTACATTACTTAAAGCCATTCCCCACCATATTCCGGTAGAACCAAATTGAACGCCGAGGAAGTAAGCGAGCGGGATTCTCAGTCCCCAAAGTCTTACCATATCCACAATCATAGGTTGAACATTATGACCGGATCCTCTAAATAGCGCCATAATTGCTCCGACCAAACCAAAAAAGGGGATGCCCAAAGTGAAGATGGTGAGAAAATGAATCCCTTCAGCAATAATATCCGGACGATTGGGAATAAATAGCATAAACAGAGGAACTTTTAAAGCAAAGACCAGAGCAGCTTCCAACAAAGTAATAAGAAATACTACCCGAAGACTTTTTCGGGCGATTTCTTCTACTCGATTAATAAGGTTTGCCCCTAAATTCTGGCCAATTAAGGTTATAATACCTGTTCCCAAGCCATCTACCACAATAAAAATGATGCTAATTAGTTTATCTCCTACACCATAAGCAGCAATCACTGTTTCTGGATTATTTACTCTACCGATAATAGCCATGACCAACCCGAATCCAAAGGCAGTTGTAGAGTAACCTATAGCTGCCGGCAGTCCTATTTTGAAGATTTTTTTCAGCCATTTCCAAACCGGAATTAGACTATTTGTAGTAATTTTTATTCCTTTTGTTCCTCTAAATAGAAGATAGATAGAAATAGAGGCAGCTATGCCTTGACATATGACTGTAGCCAGTGCGGCTCCCAGTACACCCAAGTAAGGAAAACGCCACCACCCAAAAATTAAAAAAGGATCGAGTATAACATTTAATGCAACGGTGAAGAGATTGATATACATTGGAGTTATAGTATCACCCTTTGCGGAGAGAATGCTTTGAAAAGTGAAAGCTACAAAAATAAAGGGCATTCCCCAGAAGATTAGCTGCATATAGGTTATCGCTGTTCTGGTGACGGTGGCTGATTTAGTAATAAGAGGAACCAGATAAGGGGTTAACATAAATCCAAAAATAGCAATAATTAATCCAAATAAAAGGGAAAGAGAAAGCATTTGACTGGCTATTATATTGGCATTTCTCTTTTCCTTTGCTCCGGTATATTGAGAAACGAGCGCCATACCGGCTATTCCGAACCCGAAAGAGAAAGAAATGAGAAACCAGATAACCGGCCAGGAGATCTGTAATCCGGCGACTGCCTCTCCGCTTTCACTGGGAGGAAGATGACCCAGCCAGAAGGTATCAGCGAGATGATATAAGGTAAGTAAAAATTGGGAGATCATCACCGGAAAGCTCAATAAAAACATCACTTTTAAAGGATCAGCGGTTAAAATTTCTTCGGAGGTGAATTTTCTCATTTGCTTTCCTCTTTAGGGATAATAAGTTATAATATAACAATTTTTGTTCTATTATACAATTTCTATCTCAATATGTTTTCCTTCTTCTTCATCCTCTACATCCACAATTTTTCCGATAAATTCCGGATCGTTCATTGCCTTATTAAGCTCTTCCATATCAATGGGTATTTTTTCTCCGCCAACATCCACGGTGTTCTTGCCTATTTTACTGGCAATATTTAAACCCCAATTAATTAATCCGAAGGGAAGGGTAACATTTACCTGTGGTTTATCACCTTTGGTGACGTGAATTTTTAGAAATCTTTTTCTTTTGGTGGAAGGAATATTGTCTTCTATTTTTTTTGATTCCCTTAAAGCGTCCAATAATTCTGTGGCTTCCTCATTGGTTATTTTCTTTTCTTCCAGCATTTTTAATACTTTTTTAATTTCTTCTTTCATTTTTAAAACTCCTTTTTTTATTATTCTGCTTCTTTCACTAATTTTACTGCCTCAGCAACGGTAATTTCTCCTCTTTCCAGAGTAGCTAAAATTTCTTTTTCTTTCAGTCCTTCACTTTCATCAAGTAATCCCAAAGTAATTAACAATTTATCCAGGCGATTTTTTACGGTAGGGTAAGAGCTGTCTCTTATACACATCTCCGAGCCCACGAGACCGTACTAGATCTCGTATGCCGTCTTCTGCTTGAAA
>OGCK01000166.1_pt1 | contig 13042 bp, 13 predicted proteins | sample 1570051 | NCBI WGS metagenome assembly OGCK01 (sample SAMN06266181, study PRJEB24510) | hot springs metagenome | isolation source: hot spring sediment | place: USA: Zodletone Spring, Oklahoma | collected 2013-12-03 | reverse complement strand
GATCACCAAGCGAGGCTTCGGCTTCGACGGTGTGCGTCGCCTTGTTCGCCGCCAGCGACTCGCCACTCAACATGCTTTCGTCCACGGCCAGTTGATGTGCACGCATCAGGCGCAAGTCGGCGGGCACCCGATCACCGGCCTGCAACAACACCACATCGCCAGGCACCAGCGCCTGGCTTGGCAGATGCTGCATCGTCCCGGCGCGCAACACCTGCGCATGTGGCATCAACATGTGTTTGAGCGCTTCCATCGCCTGCGCCGCCTTGCCTTCTTGCACGACACCGAGCACGGCATTCAACAGCACCACGCCCATTATCACTGCCGTATCCACCCAATGCCCAAGCAAGGCGGTCACCGTGGCCGCCAGCAACAAGACATAAATCAGCGGATTATTCAGCTGGGCAAAAAAACGCCGCACGATCCCGGGATGGTGCGGCTCGGGCAGGCGGTTTTCACCGTACAGTTCAAGGCGGCGCTTGACTTCGTCATCACTTAGGCCATACCCAAGATCACCCTCCAACACCGCCACGACATCGGCACACTCCAAGGTGTGCCATAGAGGTTGATCGAGCGGTGGAGAATGTTCCATGATGCGGCTCCTCAGGACGTATGACCTGGTTCGTTAGGAAGGCTTTTTGGCTTCATCCAGCACTTTGAGCAATTCCGCCGCTGGGCGGTAGCCTGAAATCACCATACCGCTTTCGGTCACGATGTACGGTGTACCCTCCAGCCCGAGCTGTCCACCCAGTTCAAGCTGCTTGGCCAAGGGATGCGTGTCGCATGCAGGTAGATTCACTGTCTGTCCAGCCAGCGACTTATCCATCTCCGCCTTACGATCCTTGGCGCACATGATGCCGATACTGGATTTACCAATCGGCGAGTCCAACCCGGCACGCGGGTACAGCACATAACGCACTTTCACGCCGTTTTTCACCAATTCAGGCACCTCCGCGTGCAGCTTGCGGCAATACGGGCAGCTTGGGTCGGTGAAAATGGTGATGGTGTGTTTTGGCGTGCCCATCGGCGCATAGACAATCGTGTCCTCATCCTTGAGCTGCTTCAACAGATCGGCGCGAATCCCCGTGCGACGCGCTTCGGTCAGGTTTTTGCGTGCTTCGAAATCCACCAGCACGCCCTGAAACATGTATTTGCCATCGGCGCTCATGTAAATCACATCCGAGCCGGCCACCACTTCATAAATTCCCGCCACCGGGGTCGGCGTGACCGAGGTCAGGGGAAGCCCAGGCATGGCCGCCTTGAGCTTCTGCGCCAAAGCATCCCCGGCCGCATCGGCCAATACCACCGGCATGGATGCCAGACTCATGGATAAAACCAGGCTCGAAATCGCCACAACACGCTTCATGCGTTTTTCCTCAAAGTTTGTAATAAAAATCTCAACTACCCACGTGGGTGGTGCTCATGATGCAAAGCCTTCAAACGCGCCCGCGCCACATGGGTGTAAATTTGTGTGCTGGATAAATCCGCATGCCCCAAGAGCATTTGTACCACACGCAGGTCAGCACCGTGATTTAACAGATGCGTGGCAAAGGCGTGACGCAGGGTGTGCGGCGACAAATCCATCTGCACACCAGCCTGCTGCGCATAGCGCTTAAGCAAAATCCAGAACATCTGCCGCGTCATACCGGCACCACGCCGGGTGACAAACAATGCACCACACTCCCCCACACCCTCCAGCAAGGCCGGGCGCGCCTCAGCCAGATATTGTTCAATCCAATACACCGCCTCGTCGCCCAAGGGCACCAGCCGCTCCTTGCGCCCCTTGCCCAACACACGCACCACACCGGAGGACAGGCTCATCTGACCGATACTCAGGTTAATCAGTTCACTCACCCGCAAACCGGTGGCGTACAAGGTTTCCAGCATGGCACGGTCACGCAGCCCCAGCGGCGTATCCGTCGGCGGCGCAGTAATCAGACTCACGACATCGCTTTCACTCAAGGTTTTAGGCAAAGGTCGCCCAATGCCCGGCGGCGGAATATCCAGGGTCGGGTCGAGCGCCAACTCGCCATGCAGCACCAGCCAGCCATAAAAACGCCGCGCCGCCGACAACATGCGCGCCAGACTGCGCGCTTGTTTGCCCTCGCTCATTTTTTCCGCAAGATAGCTCAGAATATCCGCACGTTGGGTGCGAGATAGCGATTTTTCACGCAAAGCCAGCCAAGCCGCAAACACGCGCAAATCGGTTTCATACGCCGTCAAGGTATGCTGCGACAAGCCTTGCTCTAACCAGAGCTGTTGCATCACCCGATCCAGCAGGGCTTGCTCGTCTTCGGCAATGTCGATGCGTATCGGTCTCATGCGAACTCTCTCGTTAATGAATGTAGCCACAAAATTAGCCACAGAGATCACCGAGTACACTGAGAAGGAAAAAGCATTTCAACGTGTACGGTGCTCACAAAAGGCTCGAATCTCTTTAATCTCTGTGTCCTCTGTGGCAAAAAACAGCTTTCCTATAGCCCGCATCATAGTTGCACCACCGCACCAAACGGCGGTCTGCGCACATCGTCACCCTCGCCCGCCAGCGCCCACAATACCGGCACACTCGGCGCAGCCAAGGGGTAGTCACCCTTGCCGTCGGTAAAATAAATCAGCGCATCAAAACTCGCCTCGCTCTGTTCCAGCCAGGTAAACACCGGACGAAAATCCGTGCCCCCCTGCCCATGCGGGTCAGGCCATTGCGGAACCTCGCCCGGCGCAAACACCCACGGCGCACCTGCCGCCAGCTTGGTATCGGCCGCCAACAACGTGAGCTGCATCGGCAGCTGCCCGGCAAGGCTCTGAATCTCCGACCAAAATTGTTGCAACTGCGCCTGCTTGATCGAAGCACTGGTATCCACTGCCACCAGCACATGCGCCGCTGCCGGGCGCAGGGCGGGCATTAAAAATGGATGAACTGCACGACGCGAAGTGCGTCCGTAATGCGCCTCTGCCCGATGCCAACGCTGCAAAAATGCCGCCAACGCCGCACGCCAGTCCTGCCCGGACGAGTCAGGCGCAGGCCCAAGCAACGCGCGCAACAACACGCCATCGGCCTCACCCGCCCCCAAGGCTTCACCCAGCGCCTGCCGCGCGCGCAGCCGCCATTGCTGCACCTGACCTTGCCGCAACGTTGCGCTGGGCGAATCATCGCTCACGGCAGCGCCCATACGCTGCTGCGCCGCCGCGCTGCTCTCTTCAACCGCCTCGCTCCACCAACGATGCTGCTCCAGTCCATCCGACGGCGGCACACCCAAATCCAACTGACGCAGCAGGCGATTCACTTTGGTATCACAGAGCTGCGACCACGCTTCCGGCTGACCGGCGGGTGGGTCAAAATGCAGCAAGGCGGCGTGCAGCGCGGCATGTGCCAACCAAAAACCCAGCGCCGCATCCGTCGCCTGGTGGAAATACACTGCGTCAAAACGCACCCCCTGTGCTCCTGTTTCCAGCGCACAGGCCACATCCTCCACCACCGACACCTCAAGCAAGCTCGCCAGTCGCCCAAGGATCGGGTTAGTGCGGCTCAAATCGCGGCGAATACGCTCAAATCGCGGCTGCATCCGCTCCCGCCCCGTTAGCCTGCGACTTCACCGCCCAATCATCAAACGCCTCCAGCGCATACAAACCATCACCCAGCCGTTCACGCAAGGCGCGCACCAACCGCTCCCCCATCACTGGCTCAAACAGCGCCGCCAAACGCAACAAAGCGCTAGCCGTCGCGGCATCATCCGGCGCAAGCGAACGCACCCGCACCAAGGCCGCATCCAGCACCGCCCAACGCGCATCGGCATCCAGCGGCAACACAGGCTCGGTCTGTGTCAGCAAGGCATCCAGATCAAGAGCAGGCTGTTGCAGATACGCCATAAACAATAACCCCGCCACTTCGCCCACGCAGGCGATCAGCGCCACCTCCAGCAAGTCATGCTCATCCGCAAACTTGCGCAAAGCACGGTCGACGAACGCCCAAGAGCGCGGACTAGGGAAAGCGTACTGATTGGCACGCTCGGGAAAAACCATCAACAGATCAGGCCGCTGGCGCAAAAACGCCCGCAAACGCGCATCCACGCCCGCTGTGTCCGCCCAAACCAGCCAATCCTCAATCGACGGCTCCAACTCCACATGCGTAAAGCGATTCGCCAAAGGCGCAGGCATGGCATAGGTCACCCCCCGATCCCCCAGCCGATTGCCCGCCGCCAAAATCGCCCAGCCCGGCGGCAAGCGGTAATCACCCAAGCGCCGATCAAGAATCAACTGATAAGCCGCCGCCGCCACCTGTGGCAGAGCCGCATTGATCTCATCCAGAAACAGCACGCCCCGCGCCCCATGGCGCATTGCATCCGGCAACATGGACGGAATCGCCCACTCCACCCAGCCATCCTTTTGATACGGCATCCCGCGTAAATCCGAAGGCTCAAGCTGCGACAGGCGCAGATCAATCATCGGCACGCCGCAAGTCTTAGCCGCCTGCGCCACCAACGCCGACTTACCTACCCCCGGCGCGCCCCACAGCATGACCGGCGTGTGCTCGCCCTGCGTTGCGGCTTGAATTTCACGAACCAGTAAACGACTCAGTTGCTGTGCGTGCATACAGGCAAATTCTCAAAAGTAGCCAAATGTTCAGGCCAGAGCTTACCAAGAATCCTGGTTCCGTATTCACTTCAGGGCGCTTCCCTCCGCATGCCTGAAGTCATACTGCATTGATGTCATGGCAATAGGCGGGCAATACGAGGATTGAGCTGAGCGATGATCTACACTCGCGCGTAGTCAACCTCCGGAGGCTTTATGAGCACCATCATCCGCATCCTGCTTGAAAACATCACCTTCACCCTGCTCGTGCTTGGATTTGTGGTCACCGGAGTTGCATTGCTATTCAAGCCGCGCCCGCTGACCTCCCGTGTTGTCACCGAGGCGCTGCTGGCCTACTTCATCCTGTTTTCGATTGCGCTCAGCTATTTCTACAACTTCGTCATGCACGTCTTTTTCGGCGAGATGGTGGCGCACTTTATCGGCTGGGCGGACAGCCCGTTCCAACGCGAAGTCGGCTTCGCCAGCCTGGGCTTTGCGGCGGTCGGACTGCTCGCCTTCCGTGGCGGTTTTCAGGTGCGACTTGCCGCTGTGCTTGGCCCCGCGTTCTTCCTGCTCGGTGCCGCTGGCGGTCATATCTATGAAATCATCCAAACTGGGAACCACGCCCCCGGCAATGCCGGTGCCATTCTGTACACCGACATTGGCTTGCCCCTGCTCGGTTTTTTTCTGCTCTGGCTACAGTACCGCGCCTCGGCAGCAGAACGCACTGGAAAGCATTGAGAAGCATTGACCTATGCACACGCACATCGAGCATGCCTCGCCAGCCGACATCCCCGACCTCTGTGTCCTGTTATCGCTGTTGTTTGCGCAGGAAGCCGAGTTCACCCCGAACACGCAGGCGCAGACCAAGGGGCTGACGCAAATCATCCACAATCCGGCGCTTGGCACAATTCTCGTGGCCAGGAATGCCGACGGGATGGTGGGCATGGTAAGCCTGCTGTTCAGCGTGTCCACCGCTCTCGGCGGGAAAGTCGCGTGGCTGGAAGACATGGTGGTCGCCCCGCAGGCTCGCGGCAGCGGCATTGGCTCGCAACTCCTGACCCAAGCCATCGCCCTTGCTCGCAGCCAGGGGTGCAAGCGCATTACGCTGTTGACCGACGGCAACAACGCGGCGGCGCAGCATTTTTACGCGCAACATGGATTCTCACGCTCAGAGATGCTCCCCATGCGTCTGTCATTGGATGACTGAACCAAGCCCATGAACCATCACCACGCCATCCACCCTTTTGCACACCTGCATGTCTGGCACCGCTTCGTAATCGCCAGCGTTATCGGACTGTTAAGCGTGCCGCTCCTTTGGCTCTTGATTCCAGAGGGCAACTGGGGTGTTCACCTGCTCGCCGCTTGGTTGGTCGCGGGCGGCAGCTATCTGAGTCTGCTGGTCATTGGTCTGGGCAAACTCGATGCGCATCTTTCGCGCTGGCGTGCCCAGCGGACTGACCCAGGAGCCAACGCTGTCTTCAGCATCCTGGCCGTGACCATCCTGATTAGCCTGCTGGGCGTACTGACCATCGCCGAAGCCGCCAGTTCGCTGCACGGATGGGAGCGCTGGTTGCGTATCGCCTTGGCGCTGACTGCACTGGCCATCAACTGGCTGCTGATTCAGGCCATTTTCACCCTGCACTATGCCCGCCTGTACTACGCCCCCGATACGGACACGCCAGATGAGCGCGACACGGTGGAAGGCTTGCTATTTCCCGGTGCACAAAAGCCCGGTTACAGCGATTTTGCCTACTTCGCCCTGGTGATTGGCATGACCTCGCAAACCGCCGATGTCAATATTGCCGACCCACGCATGCGCCGCCTCGCCATATTGCATGGCCTCACTTCCTTTACTTACAACATTCTGGTGTTGGCCATGACGCTGAATTTGTTGGCGGGGGCTTTGGGTTAACGCGGGATTCGTGCCTTTCTTGTGACAAAAGCATGACCAAGCTTTCCTCGCAGGCGTAGAATGCGCGGGTTAAAAGCCATAACGACCACTGAGGAGCCAACCATGTCCGACGCACTCGAATCCAGCCTGCACGAAACCCGCCTCTTTCCGCCATCTGCCGAGTTTGCGGCGCGTGCGCGACTGAACGAAGAGCGTTTGAATGCGCTGTATCAGCGTTTCAATGCGGATTTCGAGGGGACATGGGCAGATCTTGCGCGCGTTGAAATCGACTGGAACACCCCGTTCTCCACCACCCTCAACAGCCAAAACGCGCCACATTTCAAATGGTTCGAGGACGGCAAGCTCAACGTCAGCTACAACTGCCTCGACCGTCACCTTGAAAAGCGCGGCGACAAAATCGCCATTCGCTTTGAAGGCGACAAAGGCGACACCCGCGAGATCAGCTACCGCGAATTGCACGCCGAAGTCTGCCAACTGGCCAACGGCCTGAAGAGCCTGGGTCTGGAACAGGGCGACCGCGTCATTATTTATATGCCGATGATCGCCGAAGCCGTGGTCGCCATGCAGGCCTGCGCACGCCTAGGCTTGGTGCACTCCATTGTCTTTGGCGGCTTCTCCGCCGAAGCGCTGCGCGACCGCATCAACGATGCCGGGGCGCGCGTGGTGATTACCGCCGATGGCGGCTTCCGCGGCGGGCGCACCATTGCACTCAAGGACGCGGTGGACAAGGCGATGGAGCACGGTTGCCCCAGCATCGAAAAAGTCGTGGTCTATCAACGCACCAACCACGGCCCGACCATGCATGAAGGGCGCGACATCTGGTGGCATGAGCTGATCGCCGACCTGCCCGCCGTCTGCGAGCCGGTGTTCGTCGAATCCGAACATCCGCTGTTCCTGCTTTACACCTCCGGCTCCACCGGCAAGCCCAAGGGCATTCAGCATTCCAGCGGCGGCTATTTGCTCAACGCGATTCTGACCAACAAATGGGTGTTCGATACCCAGGACGACGACGTGTTCTGGTGCACCGCCGACGTAGGCTGGATTACCGGCCACAGCTATGTCGCCTACGGCCCGCTGGCCATCGGCGCGACCCAGGTCATTTTTGAAGGCGTGCCGACCTTCCCCGATGCCGGGCGCTTCTGGAGCGTGGCGCAAAACCACGGCGTGAGCATTTTCTACACCGCCCCGACGGCGATTCGCGCGCTGATGAAAATGGGCGAAGAGATTCCCGCTCAATACGACCTGAGCAAGCTGCGCCTGCTCGGCTCGGTCGGCGAGCCGATCAACCCGGAAGCGTGGATGTGGTACCACCGCGTGATTGGCCGCGAGCGCTGCCCGATCGTCGATACCTGGTGGCAGACCGAAACCGGCGCGCACATGATCGCCCCCATTCCCGGCGCGGTCGCCACCAAGCCCGGCTCATGCACCCGCCCGCTGCCCGGCATCATGGCCGACGTGGTCGATGACCACGGCAACCCGGTCGATGCCGAGCATGGCGGCTACCTGGTCATCAAAAAGCCCTGGCCGTCGATGGTACGCACCATCTGGGGTGACGATGCACGCTTCAAGAAAACCTACTTCCCGGATTACTTCCCCGGCTACTACTTGGCGGGCGACTCTGCACGCAAGGATGCCGACGGTTATTTTTGGATCATGGGACGCATCGACGATGTGCTGAACGTCTCGGGCCATCGTCTGGGCACCATGGAAATCGAATCCGCCCTGGTTGCCCACCCGCGCGTAGCTGAGGCCGCCGTAGTCGGCAAGCCACATGACATCAAGGGTGAAGCGATTGCCGCCTACGTGGTGCTCAAGGGTGAGCGCCCCGTGGGCGACGAAGCCGCCAAAATCGTGGACGAATTGCGCAACTGGGTGGCCGAGCAAATCGGCCCGATTGCCAAACCGGACGATATCCGCTTCGGCGACAACCTGCCCAAAACCCGCTCCGGCAAGATCATGCGCCGCCTGCTGCGCTCGCTCGCCAAGGGTGAGGACATTACCGGCGATATTTCCACCCTGGAAAACCCGGCGATTCTGGAGCAGCTGCAGGGCAAGGCCTGATTAAAAACACACTTATCACATGGCATTGATTCATTAGCCCTACAGGTTTAATGTCTACATACGTCAAGGTTATTGATCGGGCGTATGCCACAAACCAAGTGATGAGAGGTGTTCCATGAATCTGATTATGAATAGTCCCGCTGCGTGGATAAGCATTGTTGTGATGACGGTTCTTATGGTTGGTGGCGTGTACGCCATTTATCGTTTTTTGAAATAAACCACGCTGATCGCACGCACTGAAGTGCAACACCCCATCCACCCGGCCTCGCCGGGTTTTTTTGTGCCCCAAAAAAAATCTGCCTGAAATTCACGAGCGTTGCTTGACACGTCAAAACTAATTAACTAGTTTAGTAGTCATGAAAATACATCCCAACGACCCGCTCCCTACCGACTGGGAGGCCTACGCCAAAATTTTCACCGCGCTCGGTGATACTCAGCGCCAACGCATCTTGCTGATGTTTTCACCCGAAACATCCTTCAGCATCAGTGAGATTGTCGATGCCATGCCGCTTTCGCGCTCGGCGGTGGTGCATCATCTTCAGGTGCTCGCCAACGCCCAAGTGCTCAGCGCCGAACGCTGCGGCAAAGAGACGCGCTACCGCGTCAACAGCCCGGCGATTCGTGAGGCGCTGAACCGCGTGCTCGGCTTCCTCGACCTACACAACTACCCCTAAACGGAGCTGCCACCATGATCCGCCGCCTGCTTGCCTCGCTATTGCGCATGATTCTGCGCCCCATCGTGCGTCTGCTGTTTCGCGTCAAGGTTGAGGGCGTCTTCGACACCGGCGGCGGCTCGCGCGTGGTCATCATCGCCAACCACGAATCCTTTATCGACGGCCTGCTGATCGGCCTGTTCCTGCCGGTCAATCCGGTGTTCGTGGTGCATACCGCCATCGCCCGCCAGCCGATGTTCAGGCTGGCGTTGTCGCTGATCGACTATCTCACGGTCGATCCATCCAACCCGATGGCGATCAAGAGCATCCTCAAGCTGGTGCAGCAAGGCCGCCCGGTGGTGATTTTTCCGGAAGGTCGCCTCACCGTGACCGGCGGCCTGATGAAGGTCTACGACGGCCCGGCCTTTGTCGCCGCACGCACCGGTGCCACCCTCATTCCGGTGCGCCTGGACGGGCCGGCGCGCAGCACCTTCGCCCGTTTGCGCGGCGAGGCGCGCCGCCAATGGTTCCCGCGCGTGCGCCTGAGCATTCTGTCGCCGTGCAAAATCGAACAGTCCACCGGCGGCACGGCGCGCACACGCCGCCACCACGCCGGCGAAGCCATGCGCCGCATCATGCAGCACATGATGTTCGCCAGCCATCCGGTGCGCCCGCTGTTCTGGGGGCTGGTCGAAGCAGGTCGCACCCAGGGCTGGAGCATGCCGATCATCGAAGACGTGCGCCAAACCCCGTTCAACTACCGCCAGATCGTGCGCCAGGCGCTCGGCGCGGGGCGCTACCTTGCCGCACGCAGCGAGCCCGGCGAGCGCATCGACATGTTGCTGCCAATCTCGCCATCACCGCCGCCAGCCTGGTCGGTGCCACCGCCTTCAAGCGCAGCGTCGCCGTACTCAATCCCACGGCCGGGGCGGACGGCCTGCGCCATGCGCTGAACGCCGCGCAGATCAAACGCGCCCTGACCTCGCGCGCCTTTATCGAAAAAGCGGACTTGCAGACCACTCTGGATGCCCTGCCGGATATCGAATGGCTTTATCTCGAAGACCTGCGCCCCGGCCTGAGCCTGCAAGACAAGCTCTGGGTGTTGGCGGCGAGCTATTTCCCGGAGCACTTTGTGGAACGCGCCTCGCCCGAAGACGAGGCCGTGACCCTGTTCACCTCCGGCTCGGAAGGCACGCCCAAGGGCGTGGTGCTCTCGCATCGCGCGATCATCAGCAACGTGGCGCAGATTCACGCGGTGATCGACCTCAACCGCATGGATCGCATCTTCAACGCCCTGCCCATGTTCCACAGCTTCGGCCTGACCGCAGGCACGCTCTACCCGCTGCTCTCCGGCATCCCGGTGTTCCTCTACGTCAGCCCGCTGCACTACCGCGTGATTCCCGAAATCATCTACGACCGCAGCTGCACCGCGCTGTTCGGCACCAATACCTTCCTCAACTACTACGCGCGCTTCGCCCATCCCTACGACTTTTTCCGCCTGCGCTATGTGGTCGCCGGAGCGGAAAAGCTCAGCAACACCGTGCGCAACACCTGGTTCGACAAATTCGGCATCCGCATCTACGAAGGTTACGGTGCCACCGAAACCGCGCCGGTGCTCGCCGTCAACACGCCGATGGCCTACCGTCCCGGCACGGTCGGCCAGTTCCTGCCTGGCATCGAATACAAGCTCGTGCCCGTGCCGGGGATTACCCAAGGCGGCCAACTGCATGTGCATGGTGCCAATATGATGTCCGGCTACCTGCGCGTCGAAGCGCCGGGGCAGCTCGAACCGCCGCGCTCCAGCCAGGGCGAGGGCTGGTACGACACCGGCGATATCGTCAGCGTGGACGCGGATGAGTTTGTGCGCATCGAAGGCCGGGTGAAGCGTTTCGCCAAAATCGCCGGCGAGATGATCTCGCTGGAAAGCGTGGAGCGCATTGCGCAAGCGGCTTCGCCGGAGATGCAACACGCCGCCACAAGCCGCCCGGACGAGGCGCGTGGCGAAGCGCTGGTATTGTTCACGCTTGAAGAAAACCTCAGCCGAGAACGCCTGCTAGCCGCCGCGCAAACCCTCGGCCTGCCGGAAATCGCCGTACCGCGCACGATTCGCAGGGTGGATGAACTTCCCTTTCTGCCCACGGGCAAGGTGGATTATTTGCGCTTAAAGGCGCTGGCATTGCAGTAACTTCGCTCTCATCAGCAGGGGAAAATAGGCTTTAGCTCCCTCCCCCCTCGTGGGGGAGGGCTGGGGAGAGGGGGTGCGATAGCCAAACAAGGCACAGCCCCTGCCAACGTCACCACCCTCTCCCCCACCCCTCTCCCATCAAGGGAGAGGGGAGAAAAACCCGTTTCCTTACATAAACTCCATCTCATTTTCAGGTCGTCGCCATGTCCAACAACTCGAACACCCACCTCCCCATGCTGCACAACCGCGCCATGCTCGCCCTGCTGACGGCGCAATTCCTCTCCGCCCTGGCCGACAACGCCCTGCTGATCGTGGCCATCGCCACCCTCAAGGCGCAGCTTGAGGCAGGCAACGTCCCCTGGCTGCAAATCGCCTTCGTCCTGCCCTTCATCCTGCTCGCGCCCTTCGTCGGCGTGCTGGCCGACGCCATGCCCAAGGGGCGGGTGCTGTTGATCGGCAACGGCGTGAAACTGCTCGGCGGCCTGAGCCTTTTGCTCGGCGCGCATCCCATCGTCGCCTACGGCATCGCCGGCATCGGCGCGGCGATCTACTCCCCGGCCAAATTCGGCATCCTCACCCAGCTTTTTCCGCCGCAAAGCCTGGTGCGCGCCAACAGCCTGCTCGAAGGCTCGACCATCGTCGCCATCCTGCTCGGCGTATTCCTCGGCGGCCTGCTTACCGATTACGACCTCGACCTGGCGCTAACCAGCGTGATCGGCCTGTTCTTCCTTGCCGCGCTCATCAACCTGCTCATCCCGCGTTTGCCGATTGAATCGCCGCTCAAAGACCACCACCTCGGCGCGACCCTGCGCAGCTTCGGGCGCGATCTTGCCACGCTCTACCGCATCCCCGACGCCCGCGCCTCCCTGCTCGCCACCACCAGCTTCTGGGGCTTGGGCGCGACCATGCGCCTGATGCTGTTCGCTTGGGTGCCGCTGGCGCTCGGCGTGGCGGACAACAGCACGCCATCCAACCTGATGGGCGCGGTGTCCATCGGCATCGTCTTTGGCGCGGCCATCGCCGGGCTGCTGATTCCACTGCACCAGGCCAACCGCGCCCTGATCGGAGGCCTGCTGCTCGGCCCGCTGGTCATGCTGCTGGCGCTGACGCAAAGCCTGCCCGTGGCCGTGGCCTTGCTGATCGCGCTGGGTGCGGCGGGCGGCATGTTCGTCGTTCCCATGAACGCCATGTTGCAAAACGCGGGTCACCGCACCATCGGCGCAGGTCGTGCGCTGGCCGTGCAGAACCTTTGGGAAAACATGGCGATGATGCTGTTTGTCGGCTTGTACTTGTTGCTCAGCCAGCTTGGCGTGTCGATTGTCGCCAATCTGTTTATCTTTGGCGCGGTGTTGCTGGTCTTGACTGGACTGATTAGCTGGTTGCGTTTGCGGCAGGCGCAAAAGGCATAATCCCCCCTAATTCAAGCCGCTTGCAATCTGAACACTCAAAAAGTTATTGACGTCAGACTCGATTTAAAACCTGTGTCGCTCCTAGTCGCTAAGGTTGAGTTCATTACAATTTTTTGAGTGGATATCGACAATCAAACCCTCTCACAACCAACAACCCTAAGCACAAAAACGCATCCTATTGTCTGTCTCTTATACACATCTCCGAGCCCACGAGACCGTACTAGATCTCGTATGCCGTCTTCTGCTTGAAAAA
>OGCK01000163.1_pt1 | contig 13084 bp, 15 predicted proteins | sample 1570051 | NCBI WGS metagenome assembly OGCK01 (sample SAMN06266181, study PRJEB24510) | hot springs metagenome | isolation source: hot spring sediment | place: USA: Zodletone Spring, Oklahoma | collected 2013-12-03 | reverse complement strand
TCTACACTATCCTCTTCGTCGGCAGCGTCAGATGTGTATAAGAGACAGGATGGGCTTGGGCTATCCCGGTGGTGCGGCTTTGGCCAAGCTGGCGGAGTTGGGGCGTGCGCCATCACAGTCTGGCGTGCCGCCATTTCCGCGTCCGATGACCGATCGACCCGGGCTTGAGTTTAGTTTTAGCGGTTTGAAAACGCGCGCGATGCAGATTTTGCGTCAGGTCGAAGCGGGTGAGACACCCGAACAGGGGCGTGCCGATGTGGCGCGTGCCTTGCAGGAAGCGATGGTAGACACCTTGGTCATGAAGTGTGTGCGCGCCTTGGATCAGATGGGCATGCAGAACGTGGTGGTGGCGGGCGGTGTAGGCGCTAATTTGTACTTGCGTGAGCGCTTGAGCGCTACGTTGGAACAGCGCGGTGGGCGTGCCTATTTTCCACGACAGGCCTTTTGCACCGACAACGCGGCCATGATTGCCTATGCGGGCTGGCTGCGTTTGCAGGCTGGGCAGGGGCGGTTGGTGTCGGGTTTTGCTGCGCGTGCACGCTGGCCGCTGGATCAGCTCTCGCCCTTGGTTTGAGTCTCGGTCTGGGCTTTCTTCTGGCCAATGCGGCTTTCCTCACCACGCAGCAGGCGTTGGATATTGCCAATATGCCGCCAGATCAGCAGCGCACTCATGAGGCTGATGGTGATAAGGATGGCGCTATCCAGGTGCAACAGCCAGCCGATCAGCGGAGCCGCCAGGGCGGCGGTCAGCGCGGCCAGCGAGGAATAGCGCAGGGTGAAGGCGATCAACAACCACACGCCCAGTGTGCTCAAACCCAGCCAGGGTGAAAGCCCAAGCAGCACGCCCAAAGCCGTAGCGACCCCTTTGCCGCCCTTGAACTGGAAGAACACCGGGAACAAGTGGCCGATAAATGCAGCAAGCGCGGTTAGGGCAATAATTAAATCGCCAGCATCCAGTGCGCGGGCAACCAGTACAGGAATCAGACCTTTTAATAAATCGCCAATCAGCGTGGCCAAGGCCGCAAGTTTATTGCCGGTACGCAGAACATTGGTGGCTCCGGGGTTGCCGGAACCGATGGTACGAGGGTCTGGCAGGCCAAATAAACGGCTGACAATTACAGCGGTGGCAATCGAGCCGAGCAGGTAGGCGGCGAAGGGGAGGGCGTAGGTAAGCCAGGTCATGGGTGAAGGAAGGTCAGGAAAATAAGGTCTGGCGATGATACGTTGCTGGAGAATGGATACCAAACCGTAGTTGGGCTTCATCCCCAATCTGCGCGCTACATGGAAATGCAGACCCTTGCGCTCACCCGAAGCACGGCTTCTTGATGGAACCTCTCCTTGTACGATGCGACTAATTCTTCGATCGACTTCTCTGCGGTGGCGCTCTCTGGGTGCACTAGGCTGAGGACGTGTGAAGGCTCCCGGATGATGGTGCCGGAAGAGGAGTTCCATTGCCCGGAGGCTTGCCAAGTGGTGAAGCCTTCGGGAAATCTCGGTGTGACGGTTTCACCAAGAAACTGGTTCCAATCCTCCGGCGTGACATGCTCGATCGGTTTGTCTGTTCCGAAGTACAGCAAATCTTGAACCGCAGCCTGTTGCCCGATCGGACACGATGACGCGATGATGGGGGCGCAAGCGGAGAGTGCAGCGAGGGCGGGCGCTGCTGCGAAGAAAAAAATTGGGGCCAAGTTTTTCGGCATCACATCCCCACCTTCAAGAACACAGCCTGTAGATTCGACGTGAATGACTCAAGATAAACCCATTCGTTCTGAGTCTTTCGAAGCCCCTTGGGGAGGCTCCAGTAATGAACATTCGTCGTGACATTTTATGACTGGGTCATTTAGAAAACACCAAAGCTACTGCTTGATGGCTCGCATGTCTTGATGGAGTCTATAAAAAACCTTTATCGTCATTGCGGTTGTTGCGGCTTGCTGCTTCACAATGACAAGTGGCTTTGGTTGCTCCTGACGAGAAGCTGGTGCAAGCCCGCGCTGACGGTTTTTAGACATTCTCTTGAGTCAGCGAAGCATTATCATGCCGATCAAGTTAAAGGAGTTATTGGATGAGTGCAATCATTCGGGGTGACGCGCAGCAGCTCCCTGTCGTTTGGCTGCACGGTTGGGGCATGAGTTCGGCGATTTGGCAGGCGGTGCCGGCGTTTGCGCAGCATGATTCGTTGGCGCTGGATTTGCCGGGGCATTGTGCTGCACCGTGGGATGCGTCGTTGGGGAATGATGTAACACGCTGGGCGGAGGCTTTGTTGCAGCGCGCACCGCCGAGGGCGCTGTGGGTGGGGTGGTCGCTGGGCGGCTTGCTGGCTTTGGAGGTGGCGCGGCTTGCGCCTGAGCGTGTCGCCGGTTTGTATTTGATGGCGAGCAGTCCGTGCTTTGTGGTTAAGGATGATTGGTCTTGCGCGATGAGTGAAGAGACCTTTGCGCAGTTTGAGGCGGGGCTGGCGCAGGATCATGCGTTGACCCTGCGGCGTTTTTTGGCGCTGCAAAGCGTGGGGGCGGGCGATGCACAGCGGGTGCGCGGCCTTCTGAACGCGGCGGCACTGGATGCGGAACAGGCGGATGTGTGTGCTTTGCGTGCCGGGTTGGAGGTTTTGCGCCAAGCGGATTTGCGGCATGTTCTGGCGAGCTTGCGCCTACCTTGGGCGGTGATGTTGGGGGGGATGGATCGCATTGTGCCGCCCTGTGTCGCAGAGGCTTATCAAACGTGGCAACCAGATGCTCCCGTGTTGATGCAGGCGCGTGCGGGGCATGCTCCCTTTTTATATGAGAATAATGATGTGTCGCAGGACGGGCGGGATGTTCAATCCTGGTTGCTTGCCATGCAGGAGTCGGCGCGATGAATGAATACCAAGTGGATAAGCCGCGTGTGCGTCGGGCGTTTGATCGTGCGGCAGCCACCTATGCGCAGTATGCCAAGCTGCAAGCCTTGGTGCGCGAGGAGATGTTGGCGCGTCTGCAAGGCTTGAAAATTGAGCCGCAAACGGTGGTGGATTTGGGCTGTGGCACAGGGGAGGCGATGCGCGTGTTGCGTCAGCGTTACCCACGTGCGCGGGTGGTGGGGTTGGATTTCTCGAGTGGCATGTTGCAGGAAGCAAGTCGCTGGCGTCCCTGGATGCGCAAACCCTTGTGGTTGTGTGGCGATATGGAGCGCTTGCCCTTGCGCGATGCGAGTGTCGATCTGCTGTTTTCCAGTCTGAGTGTGCAATGGGGTAATGATCTTGCGGCAACGTTCAGCGAGGCTAGACGGGTGCTCAAGCCGGGGGGCGTGTTCATGTTTTCCACGCTGGGACCGGACACCTTGAAAGAGTTGCGTGCGGCTTGGCGCAGTGCGGATGGTGGCCAGTATGCGCATGTGAATATGTTTCTGGATATGCACGATGTGGGTGATGCGCTGCTGGGGGTCGGACTGCGTGATCCTGTGATGGATGTTGAGCGCATGACGCTACGTTATCCAGATGTGGACGCGATTATGCGCAGCCTGAAAGGTATCGGGGCGCAGAATAATACGCAGGGGCGTGCGCGCGGTTTAACGACCAGGACACGTTTGCAGCGCGTGCGTGAGGCGTATGAGGATAAGCGTAGCGAGGACGGCTTGTTGCCCGTGACTTATGAGGTGGTGCACGGTCTGGCCTGGGGAGGGGAGGCTGGGTGTTTTTACGCCGATGCAGCCGGTGAGGTGAAAGTTCCCTTGCATGCCTTGCTTGGGCGCACGAAAAAGTAATCAAACTTTTTTATGTAGGGTGTCGTTTAATTAAGTATGTGTTTGAAAAGACCATGTAAAACATGGGATTACACGAATCTCCTAGACTTTTGCCCGGAAAAGGTGTGAACTTTAGCGATTCCTAATGTTGCAGTACCATGCGCGCACGGATTAGGGCGGGGATCGGTTTCCGTTTTCTTGTGCCTGAGTTCTGTCGGTCTAAAATCTGGAGGGTCATACGATGACAATGAGTACAACAGCCGGCACGATGGCAGGCGCCAAAGCCGGTTCGATGGCGGGGAAAACCGCTGCGGTAGAGCAATACAACTACGATATCGTCAAAAAATTCGCCATCATGTCGCTCGTTTGGGGTGTGTTGGGGATGTTTGCCGGTGTGTGGATCGCCAGCGAACTGGCGTGGCCGTTTTTGAATTTTGACGTGGCCGAGATTACTTTCGGTCGTCTGCGTCCGGTTCACACGACGTTGGTGATCTTTGGTTTTGGTGGTAGCGCGCTGTTCGCGACTTCGTACTACATTGTGCAACGCACCTGCCAGGCACGCCTGTGGGGCGGTCGCTGGTTGGCAGAGTTCACCTTCTGGGGCTGGCAAGTGGGTGTCGGTGCGGGTGTGATCCTGTACATGCTGGGCTTTACCCAAGGTCGTGAGTACGCCGAGTTTGTCTGGCCGCTAGATATTGCCATCGCGGTGGTGTGGATTGTGTACTTCCTCGTGTTCACCATGACTCTTGTGAAGCGTTCGCAACCGCATATTTATGTGGCGAACTGGTTCTTTATGGCCTTTATTTTGGCCACCGCCTTGTTGCACATTTTCAACAACCTCGCTGTGCCTGTCTCCTTCACCAGTCTTGAGTCCTACAGCCTGTTCTCGGGCGTGCAGGATGCGATGACTCAGTGGTGGTACGGTCACAACGCGGTAGGCTTCTTCCTCACCGCAGCCTTCCTCGGCATGATGTACTACTTCGTGCCCAAGCAGGCGGGTCGTCCGATCTACTCCTACCGCCTGTCGATTGTGCACTTCTGGGCACTGTCCTTCCTTTATATGTGGGTCGGTACGCACCACCTGCACTGGACGGCGATTCCTGACTGGACTTCAACCTTGGCGGCGACCTTCTCCATCCTGCTGTTGTTGCCTTCATGGGGCGGCATGATTAACGGCGTGATGACCCTGTCTGGCGCGTGGGACAAGCTGCGTACCGACCCGATCATTTTGTTCATGATTACTGCGCTGTCCTTCTATGGCATGTCCACCTTTGAAGGCCCGCTGATGTCACTCAAGAGCGTGAACGCGCTGTCGCACTACACCGACTGGACCGTGGGTCACGTGCACTCCGGCGCACTCGGTTGGGTGGCAATGATTACCTTTGGTTCGTTCTATCACTTGATCCCGCGTCTGTGGGGCGTGGCCAAGGGCATGCACAGCACCAAGCTGATCTACGTCCACTTCTGGTTGGCGACCATCGGTATCGTGCTTTACATCTCTTCCTTGTGGGTGGCAGGTATCGGTCAGGGCTTGATGCTGCGTGCTTTCGATGAGTACGGCAACCTGGCGTATACCTTTATTGAGACCGTGACCTTCATGCACCTGCCCTACGTGGTACGTGCGATTGGTGGCATGTTCTTCCTCGCGGGCATCATCCTGATGGTTTACAACGTGTACATGACCATTGCCGGTGCCAAGCGCAGTGTTGAAGTTGATGTGACTGCGCGCTCTGCCGCTGTCGCTCGTTGATAGGAAAAAATCAAATGAAGCATGAAAGCGTTGAAATTAATGCCGGGTTACTGATTGTTCTTACCCTGACGGTCATCAGTATCGGTGGATTGGTTGAGATCGTGCCCTTGTTCCACATCAAGGACACCGTGGAAGAAGTGAAGGGCGTGCGTCCTTATACGCCGCTGGAGTTGCGTGGACGCGATCTATATATCCGTGAAGGCTGCTATGCCTGCCACTCACAGATGATTCGCCCGTTCCGTGATGAATACCTGCGTTATGGTCACTATTCACTGGCGGCAGAGTCCAAGTACGACCATCCCTTCCAGTGGGGCTCCAAGCGCACTGGGCCGGACATCGCCCGTTTGGGTGAGAAGTATTCCGACCAGTGGCAAACCCAGCACTTGGTGAAGCCGCAGGCTCTGGTGCCTGAGTCGATCATGCCCCCCTATCCTTGGTTGCTCAAAAACGAGCTCATGTACAGCGACATCGAGAATCGCATGAAGGCGCTCAAGGCCACCGGTGTGCCTTATTCACTGACGGCAGAAGAGTATCAAGCCAACGTGACCAACTTTGGTCAGCCTATGGCCGATAAACTGCATATTCCTAATGGCAAAGCGACGCTTGAAGCGGAAGCTACAGGCCGTAATTGGGATGGTGACAAAGATCGCATTACCGAAATGGATGCGATGGTGGCTTACCTGCAAATGCTGGGTACGCTGGTTGACTTCAAAAAGTACGACCAAGGTTATTTTGCAAGTTTCCGCTGATAGCCTCGTGCGGTTGTTTGTGAGCTTGAATAGGCTTTAGGGCATGTCAAAGGTAAATGTAAATGTCTGATCTATGGATGTGGTTGGGAAACTTGACCAACAGTAAAGTCACGGCATTGCTGATCTTCTTCACGAGTTTCGTCGTGATCGTGCTCTACGTCTACAGCGGCAAAAAACGCAAGGCCAGGCTCGAATCTTATAAAGACATTCCATTTGTTGACGATCACGACAAGATTCCAGGCTCCTCGGCTGGATCAAATAAGGGAGATAACTAATTATGGCGCTCTCAAGCGATAAGAAGCCCGAGCAGGTTGAGACTACCGGGCATGTGTGGGATGGTGATTTGCGCGAATATAACAACCCACTTCCCCGTTGGTGGTTGTGGACGTTTTACGCCACCATCGTGTTCGCCGTGGTGTACTGGATTATGTATCCCGCATGGCCGGTGTTCAAAACCTTTACCCCAGGCGTGAGCACGCTTACTGTCGAACTGGACGGTAAGGTGCAGGAAGTTCCCTGGAACTCGCGCTACCTTTTCATTCAGGAGATGCAGACCAGTCCTTCGGCTGTGCGTCAGCGTGAGTTTGTTGAAAAGGTAAGCGCTGCCAGCTTCGAGCAAATTGTTGCTGACCCGAACATGTTGGCTTTTGCTCGCTCCATGGGTGCGGGGTTGTTCGGTGATAACTGTGCGGCCTGTCATGGTCAGGGGGGGCAGGGCAATTTGCCGGGCTACCCGAGCCTTGCCGATAACGATTGGTTGTGGGGTGGTTCGTTTGCGACAATCAGCACCGATATTGAGAAGGGTTTGAAGGGCAATATGCCTGCCTTTCCCACCATTCAAGGTGAAGCGCTTACTGACTTGTCCAACTACGTGTTGAGTTTGTCAGGGCTTGAGGTTGATGCCGCTTCCGCAACGCGTGGTAAAGCTGGTTTTGCCATGTGTGCGGCTTGCCACGGTGCCGAGGCTAAAGGTAATCCGATGCTGGGTGCGCCGAACCTGACGGATATGGCATGGTCGAACATTGACGTGGTCGGCGCGCCCACGATGGATGCGAAACGTCAAATGATTGCCGGTGTTGTGACCAAAGGTATTCAGCGTCAAATGCCCGGTTTCTCTAATCGCTTGACTCCGGTTGAAATCAAGATGTTGACGGTGTACGTGCATGAGTTATCCGGCGGTCAGTAAAATTTGCCCATGATTCATGATTAATATCGAGCCGGCTTATGCCGGCTTTTTATTGGGGGTATCAACTGTTGGACAACACAATGTGTTTTGATTCAAAAATCGCCGATCTGGCAATTCTTGTAGGTTCGAGCCTAAGTAAAAAAAACCTCCGGCTCGCGGCGGCGGAATCCTGTACTGGTGGCTGGCTGACCAAAGCGGTGACGGATATTGCAGGTAGTTCGGCCTGGTTTGATCGCGGCTTTGTGACCTATAGCAATCAGGCCAAGCAAGACATGTTGGGTGTGCCTGAGGCGGTGTTGCGTGAGTATGGTGCGGTGAGTGAAGCGAGTGTTTTGGCGATGGCTGAGGGCGCGTTGCTACACAGTCTGGCGGATGTCAGTGTGGCGATTAGTGGTATCGCAGGGCCAGGTGGCGCGACTGCCGATAAGCCTGTGGGAACGGTTTGGCTGGCGTGGGCACAGCGCGGCGAGGTTGCACTCGCCAAGCGCTTTTTGTTTGCGGGTGATCGTGAGGCTGTACGTGCGCAGGCGGTGATTGTCGGGTTGGATGGGCTTTTAGAGTTGATGAAAGCCCGCTAAGTAAATACTGATTTATTCCATCCATGGAATAAATCAGCAAGCTTCGTTGCGGTACACGCCCGCAACGGTCTTCACGAATCAATGGCTTACGCCATTGTTCGTGTTGGGCATCCTGCCCCACGCGGGAAACGCTGATTAAATCAGCGTTTCCCTAATCAATCTGGATTCACGCGGTCATTGTTGATGTGCGGTGGTTAGGCTGATTTTTGGCGTAAAATCACCCCCTATTTTTTGATTTTCAGGTCGTTGCATCCATTCCATGACCGAATTCCTGCTTATTTTTGTCAGTACGGTGTTGGTCAATAACTTCGTTTTGGTGAAGTTTCTTGGCCTGTGTCCGTTTATGGGGGTTTCGCGCAAGCTGGAGACCGCCATGGGCATGGGCTTGGCCACGACTTTTGTGCTCACGCTTTCCTCGGTATTGAGCCATCTGGCGCAAAACTACCTGCTGGAGCCGTTCGGGCTGGAGTATCTGCGTACCATCGCCTTTATTGTGCTGATTGCGGCCGTGGTGAATTTCACCGAAATGGCGCTGAAAAAAGCCAGTCCGGTGTTGCACAACGTGTTGGGTATTTATCTGCCGCTGATTACTACCAACTGCGCGGTCTTGGGGGTGGCGCTGTTGAATGTGCAGGAAGAGCACAATCTGGCGCAGGCGGCGGTGTATGGCTTTGGTGCGGCAGTGGGCTTTTCGCTGGTGCTGGTGTTGTTTGCCGCGATGCGCGAGCGACTGGCGGCAGCGGATGTGCCCAAGCCGTTTCAGGGCACGCCGATTGGCCTGGTGACGGCGGGGTTGATGGCTTTGGCGTTTATGGGCTTTGCCGGGCTGGTTAAAGTCTGATGTGGACGGCGATTCTGGTATTCACCTTGCTGGCTCTGGTGTTGGGCTTGTTGCTCGGGTTTGCAGGCCAGGCCTTTAAGGTTGAGGGTGATCCGCTGGCCGACAAAATTGATGCGCTGTTGCCGCAAACGCAGTGCGGGCAGTGCGGCTATCCCGGTTGCCGCCCCTATGCGGAGGCGATTGCGCGCGGTGAAGCAGACATCAATCAATGCCCCCCCGGCGGTGAGGCGACCATCAAGGCGCTGGCGGATCTGTTGGGGGTAGAACCCAAGCCACTCAGCGCCGAACATGGGGTGGAAAAGCCGAAAACCGTGGCTTGGATTGATGAGCAGGTGTGTATCGGCTGCACGCTGTGCATCCAGGCCTGCCCGGTGGATGCGATTGTCGGCGCGCCGAAGTTGATGCATACGGTGATTGTGGATGAGTGCACCGGCTGTGAATTATGCGTTGCACCCTGTCCGGTGGATTGTATTTACATGTTGCCGTTGCAAGCGCAGCTGGAGCAATGGCGCTGGCCGAGTCCGGAGGAGCGCGTGGAGATTGCGGAGGCTCCGGTGCCTCATGTGAGCGAGGGACGGACGCAGGCTCTTCCTGAGCGAGGGGATGTCGCATGACCGAACGCATTCTGCAGCGCTTCCCCGGCGGCCTGCATCCGGAGCAGCATAAGAGCGAATCGAATGGCACGCCGATTCGTCGGGCGACGATGCCTGCGCAGCTGGTCATTCCGCTGAAGCAGCATATCGGGGCGGCGGCTGAGGCGCTGGTCAAGGTGGGTGAGCGCGTACTGCGCAATCAGCGTCTGGCCAAGGCGGATGGTTATGTCAGTGCGCCCATCCACGCGCCGACCTCAGGCAGGGTGTTGGCGATTGAGGCGCGTGCCGTGCCGCATCCTTCCGGCTTGAGTGCGCCCTGTATCGTGCTCGCGCCGGACGGTGCGGATGAGGCCGTACAGGCCTTCGAGCCTTGGGCGGATTTCACGGCCATTGCGCCGCTGTTGTTGCGTGAGCGGGTACGCGAGGCGGGCATTGTGGGTTTGGGCGGCGCGGTGTTTCCCAGCGCAGTGAAAATGGCCGGCACACCCGGTACAGCGATTCACACCGTATTGCTCAATGGCGCGGAGTGCGAGCCGTACATCACCTGCGATGATCGTGTGATGCGCGAGCGTGCCGCAGACGTGCTGCGCGGCGGGCAGGTGCTTATGCACGTTGTGGGGGCGAAAACCTGCCTGGTCGGTGTGGAGGACAACAAGCCCGAGGCGATTGCCGCTCTGCGTGAGGCTGCGCGCCAACTGGGTGATGCGCGCTTCGAGATCGTGGCGATCCCCACGATTTATCCCTCGGGTGCGGAAAAGCAGCTGATTCATGTGCTGACCGGAGAAAAAATCAGCCGCGAAACGCGCGTAACTGAGCGCGGTTTCCTTGGACAGAACGTGGCCACGGCAGCGGCGATTTATCGCGCGGTGGTGCTGGGCGAACCCTTGACCCGCCGCGTGGTGACGCTGGCCGGGAGTGGCTTGCAGGCTCCTGGCAACTGGGATGTGCCGTTGGGAATGTTGGCAAGCGATTTGATTGAGCAGGCCGGTGGCTATCACGCGGATGTTGCGCGCCTGGTGTTTGGCGGGCCAATGGGCGGATTTGCTTTGAGTACGGATGAACTGCCGGTGACCAAGGCTGCCAACTGTTTTTTGGCCTTGGCTGCAAAAGATGCACCTGTCGAACCTTTGCCGATGCCGTGTATCCGTTGTGGCAAATGCGCTGAAGGCTGTCCGGTCGAATTGCAGCCGCAGCAACTGCTTTGGGATGCGCGTGCGGGCGACTTCGAGCGTGCGGAAAAGCAAGACAGCTTGTTCGAGTGCATCGAATGTGGCATTTGTGCGGCGGTCTGTCCGTCGCACATCCCCTTGGTGCAGTATTTCCGCTATGCGAAAACCGAGATTTGGCAGCGCGAGCGTGAGCACGAGAAAGCCAGTGTGGCGCGGGAGCGCTTTGAGTTCCGTAATATGCGTATCGAGCGCGACAAGCAGGAGCGTGAGGCTATGCTGGCGCAGAAGCGCGCTCAGCTTGCGGCACAGAAGCCTGCGACGGATGAGGGCGGGATGGATGACAAGCAGCGTGCCATTGCCGAGGCCATGGAGCGGGCGAAGGCACGCAAGGCGGCCCAAAGGCAAGATCAGGAGCCAGATCAGGAGCCCGAACAGAAGCCAGCGCAGGGGAATGAGACGGTATGAATATCGTTTTATTGCACGGAATTTTTGACACGGCACGCATATTCCGGCGCATGATTTCAATGCTGGAGGCAGAGGGACATCGTTGTTTTGCACCGGATATGCGGCCTTCCGATGCGCGCCACGGCATTCATGATCTGGCTCGTTTTGTCGAGCGCTACATTGCCGAGCAATTCGCGCCGGATGAGTCTTTTGCGCTGATAGGCTTTAGCATGGGAGGGGTGATTGCGCGGCAGTACATGCAGGTTTTGGGCGGCGCGGCGCGCGTCACGGCATTTTTTCCGATTTCTTGCCCACATGCGGGATCATGGTGGTCGTACACCTATTTTGGGCAAGGCGCGCGTGATATGCGTCCGGCAAGTGCGCTGCTGGCCAACTTGCAAGCGACTGAGTCTTGTTTGGACGGTATGCCGATTCACAACTATTGGACTTCGCTGGATGTGGTCATTTTTCCGGCCACCAACTGCCGCTGGGCGAGAGCGGACAGTGAAATGGACGCGCGCGCATGGTTGCATCGCTGGATGCCGCAACATCCTGTTGTTTGTCAGGATATTCTGCGCCGCCTCAATGTCCTTGCACATGACCCGAGGGGGCGCGCGCAGGGGATGCCTCTGGAATCTGCCTCATGAACCCACCACGTTTTTGGAGCGTGTTATGGCCAACAGCATTGTGGATGCTGCTGGCTTTCGTGCTGATTTTGCTTATGGTGAGAGGCCGGACGGCAACGGTGTTGATTTTTTCCAGTATGCCGCTGATTGGCCTGCTTGAAGCTGTGTTGTTCAGGCCTTTGTTTAATTTGATAGCCTCCCCACTGCGTTTGCAGGCTGCAATGTGGCTGATGATCGTGGTGTCGTATCTGCAATGGACCGCGTTGGCCAGCGGCCTGGCCTATGTTTGGCGGGTATGGAATTATCGTCGTGCCCTGGCCAAATTTAGGGCAAAACCGCCCGCAACGAGGTCTGATTGATGCGCTTTCCAACCATTGTTTCGCCGCATGTCGCACCCGTGAATGATGTCAGTCGCATCATGCGCCAGGTGTTGCTGGCGCTTGTTCCCGGCACGTTGTTGGCGATTTATTTCTTCGGCTGGGGCGTGCTGCTGAATATCGTGCTGAGCGTGGCGGCGGGCTTATTGAGCGAAGCGGCGATGTTGGCGCTGCGCGGTCGCCCGCTCAAGCCGTTTTTGAGCGACGGCAGTGTGATCGTGAGCGCCTGGTTGCTGGCGGTGTGTTTGCCGCCGCTGGCGCCGTGGTGGATTCCGGTGGTCGGCATCAGTTTTGCGGTGGTGTTCGCCAAGCATTTGTACGGCGGTATCGGTTACAACCTGTTCAATCCGGCCATGGTGGCTTATGCCGTTCTCTTGGTGTCCTTCCCGAAAGAAATGACGCAATGGGGCTTGCCGCAGGGTGTGGCGGCAGATTCCCTCAGTTTGCTGGACAGCGTGAGGTATGTTTTCAGCGGGGTTTTACCTGCGGGTGTGGGTTGGGATGCGCTTGGCGGGGCGACCGCGTTGAATGTGCTGAAGACGGAGCTGGGGCAGGGGGCAACGTGGGATAGCCTGCAGCACCGTCCGGTTTTTGGCGCATTCGGTGGCACAGGCTGGGAATGGGTGGCGCTGGGTTGGCTGGTGGGCGGGCTGTGGATGCTATGGCGCGGGGTGATTCAGTGGCGCATTCCGCTGGCCGTGTTGACGAGCTTTAGCTTGCTGGCGCTGGGTTTTCATCTGTATGACCCGACGCATTTCGCCTCACCGCTGTTTCACCTGCTTAGCGGCGGCTTGATGCTGGGGGCGTTTTTTATCGCCACGGATCCGGTCAGCAGCTCAACCACACCACGCGGGCAGTTGATCTTTGGCGCGGGCATCGGCGTGCTGGTGTTTGTGATTCGCGGCTTTGCGGGTTTTCCGGATGGCGTGGCGTTTGCGGTGTTGTTGATGAATATTGCCGCGCCGTTGATCGATCATTACACCCCGGCACGGCCTTTTGGTCGCCTGCCCAGCAAATCGCCCAAAACGTGATTCATGCCATGAGCCATACCATGAAT
>OGCK01000161.1_pt1 | contig 13113 bp, 12 predicted proteins | sample 1570051 | NCBI WGS metagenome assembly OGCK01 (sample SAMN06266181, study PRJEB24510) | hot springs metagenome | isolation source: hot spring sediment | place: USA: Zodletone Spring, Oklahoma | collected 2013-12-03 | reverse complement strand
AAAAAGGCACAAAATAACCTAAAAGAAGCTCTTATCGAAACAAGTGCAAAAATATCCAAACAGTTGGGATATAATGGCAAATTATCATTAAATGAAAATTGAAAGATAAAAAATTATTTTAGTTAGGTGTAAAAAGTGAATCAATATATGACCAGTATAAAAAACAATTTCATTTTATCTAAGCTCAATCATAAAATATTACCAATATTTTTATAAAGGAGATTATTTAAATGGATAAGACCCTTGAAAGAATCGGTGAATTAGGAATTGTCCCGGTAGTTAAAATCGAAAAATCTGAAGATGCACTTCCCTTAGGGAAAGCACTTCTTGCTGGTGAACTCCCTATTGCCGAGATTACCTTCAGGACTTCTGCGGCAGAGGAGTCAATAAAATCTTTAACTAGTAAACTTCCAACGCTTTTAGTTGGCGCGGGGACCGTATTAACTATTGAACAGGTAAAAAGGGCGGTTTCTGCAGGTGCTCGATTTATTGTTTCTCCGGGTTTTAACCCAAAGGTGGTAGATTATTGTATAGAAAACAGGATTCCGATAACTCCTGGTATAAATAATCCAACCCAAATTGAGATGGCTTTGGAGAGAGGAATTGAGGTAGTAAAATTTTTTCCAGCGGAAGCATCAGGGGGATTACCACTTCTTACTTCTATGTCGGCACCATATTCAGGTATAAAGTTTATTCCCACCGGAGGAATTAACCTGAATAACTTAACTTCCTATCTATCCAACAAAAAAGTTCATGCTTGTGGAGGCAGTTGGATGGTAAAAGATAACCTAATTTCTTCGGGTAATTTTAATGAGATTACCCGACTCACCAGAGAAGCGGTTTCAACCATGTTGGGTTTTGAATTTTCCCACCTGGGGATCAATGAAGAAAATAAGGATAAAGCCCTAAATTCTGCCAACCTACTGTCGCACCTTTTTTCTTTACCTATAAACGAAGGTACCACTTCTATTTTTGCCAGCCCAGTCTTTGAGGTGATTAAAAACGGATATCTGGGGAAACATGGTCACATTGCCATGGCTACTAACGATATTAAAAGAGCAATAACCTACTTTAAAATGAAAGGTATTTCCATTCTTCCAGAAACCGCAAAAGAAAAGGAAGGTAGACTTAAAGCAGTTTATTTAGATCAAGAAGTATCCGGATTTGCCCTGCATCTTCTGCAGAAATAATCGTTGAAAAGGAGAAGATCATGAAAAAATATATTACTTTTGGAGAAATAATGTTGCGGCTTAAACCGCCTAATTGGGAAAGGTTTTTCCAGAGCCCTCTTTTGGAAGCAACCTTTGGAGGGGGAGAGGCCAATGTAGCCGTCGGATTAGCCCGATTTGGCTTGAATGTAGCTTATGTTTCGGTGATTCCTGATAATGCTATTGGAGATGCTTGCATCAGAGAACTAAAAAGACAGAATATTGATACTTCTCTTATCATGAGAAAAGGAAATAGATTGGGTATCTACTTTTTAGAGGCTGGGGCCAACCAAAGACCTTCTGTAGTTATTTACGATCGTTCTCATTCAGCCATTGCTGAAACAAGTCCCGGTGATATTAATTGGGATAAAGTATTTGAGGGAGCAAGTTGGTTTCATATTTCCGGAATTACGCCAGCTATTTCTCTTTCGGCTTCAGAACTTTCCTTAGAAGCAGTAAAAAAAGCCCAGGAAAAGGGACTCACTATTTCCTGTGATCTTAACTTTAGAAAAAAATTATGGCAATATGGGAAATCAGCTATTGAGGTAATGAATGAATTGGTAAAATATGTGGATATTGCCCTAGGGAATGAAGAGGACTGCCAGAAATCTTTAGGAGTGAAGGTAGATATTAACGTAGAGTCGGGAAAGCTGCAAGCTGAAAAATATAGAGAATTAACTGAACAAGTACTGGAACTGTATCCCAATATAAAAAAAATAGCCATTACACTAAGAGAAAGCCATTCTGCAGATGACAATGGCTGGGCGGCAGTGCTGAATAATCGAAAAGAATTTTATATTTCTAGGAAGTATGAAATTCATGATATTGTCGACAGAGTGGGAGGGGGAGATACTTTTGCGGCAGGCTTAATCTATGGTTTTAATAACTTGCATAATGATCAAGAGGCTCTTGAATTTGCGGTAGCGGCATCTTGCCTTAAACATTCTATTCCTGGCGATTTGCCTCTGCTTTCGCTGAAGGAAGTAGAAAGTTTAATGGGGGGAGCTTCCTCGGGGCGAGTCCAGCGGTAAAAGAGAGTAATAAAAAAGGTTAAAGCCGATTCTCACCGGATGATTAGGACGAAATTTAGGTATGGCTTTAAAGGGGAGGTGATAAGCTGAGAGAAATAATATAAAAAGTAAATTTTGTAACTAACATTATTAGTTCAATGTTAAATAAAATTAATTAGGAGGAAAGATGAGATGAAAAAACTAAGTATAATTTTGTTAATGACTGTAATATTAATATCGATATGTTCTTTGATGGTATCTGCGGAGGCGAAATATGTGCTGAAGTTTAACCATGTACTTTCTCCCAATGAACCCTATCATCAGGGTTTTCTAAATTGGGCTGAACGAGTTAAAGAAAGAACAAATGGTGGATTAGAGATCCAAGTTTTCCATAGTGCACAGTTGGGTGTTGAAGAGGACATCATAGAACAGATTCGCCAGGGTGTTAATGTGGGACAGAATACCGATTCAGCACGCCTGGGAAATTATGTTCCCGGAATTGCAGTAATGAATGGTCCCTATTTTGTAAATAGTATTGAAGATGTTGTAAAACTAAATCAGCTTCCTACTGTGAAACAATGGAATGAAGAATTGGCTACCAAATATGGGTTAAAGGTTCTTTCTTTTAATTGGGTGCAGGGTTTCAGACATTTTATGACCAATAAGCCTATCAGATCACCTGAAGATTTAAAAGGACTTCGTATCAGGACCCCCCCTGCTCCTATCTGGCAGGAATCTGTGAGAGCACTGGGTGCAGTACCCACAGCTATTAATTTCGGAGAAATCTATACGGCATTACAACAGAAAGCAGCGGACGGGGCGGAATTGGTTTACGCTAATATCTTTGGTGCCAATCTATTTGAGGTACTGAAATATGTTAGCGAAACCAAGCATTTTCTGCTGATAAACTTTGAAGTGGTAAGTGCCAAATGGTTTGACAGCCTTCCTGAAGAATATCAGAAAATATTGATTGAAGAATGTGATCGGGCTGGATTGGAAACTTCTTATGGAATGGAAGAAGGGATTCCTGATTTCAGAAAACGGGCAGTGGAAAAAGGCATGACAATCATTCAAGATGTTGATATAGAGGCATTTAAAGAGGCAGGAAAGGCTGCTTATGAAGTACTGGGTATTGCCGACGTGAGAGAACAGATCATTAAGGAATTAGAAGCTTTACCATAGTTGACATCTTGTTTTGTCTATCACTATAAACAACAGTTTTGTGATAATAAGAGGGCAAAGCTATTTACTAATATTGGAGCAAAGGTAAACATGCTTTGCCCTCATTTTACCAAAGTTATTATTAAAACATCCATTATATCTATCATACTTTTCTTATAACGATTATGAAATTTGTTTTCAATTAACCAAAACAGACAAAAAGGCGAATCATTTTAAAGCGGATCCATACGAATATTTGGATCCACTGAACTTATTATCCTTTTACTGACAGATAGGGGGTATTTACTTGATTAAATTTAAACAAGCTTATGAATTTATCGGTCATGCAGAGAATTTTTTATCCAGCTTTTTTTTCATTGTGATGGTAGTGATTATATTTGCAGCAGGGTTTGGAAGGAGTATTGGTTATCCTATTGGATGGGCAATGGATACCTCGACCTTTCTTTTTGCCTGGGCAGTATTCTTCAGCGCCGATATTGCCATGAGAAAAAATCGGCACGTAAGAGTAGAAATATTAGTAAACAAATTACCCAAAAAAATTCAAAGTTATATTACTTTACTTAATTATGTCATCATCGTTGTCTTTCTAGTTTTCCTTATTATATATGGTATCAAGCTTTGTTTTATTACCAGATTCAGGGCTTATCAGGGCATTCCAGGATTTAGTTATACCTGGGTTACCTTAAGTATTCCTGTTGGATGTACATCTCTTCTTGTAACTATTCTGCTTAAGATATGGAATTTGATTAAAAGTGAGAAGATTCAAATATTTAAGATGAAATAAAGCCATAGTGCGATATGATCACCATGATTGACAAAACGATTAAATGATCCCGAGTACTTACTAAGGAGGAATGATAATGTTACTTGTCTTTATTTTATTTGCTGTTTTTCTGTTGTTGGGTATGCCGGTAGCTTTTGCCATAGGAATATCGGGATTTGTCTTTTTTATCCAGCAGCCAACCCTGCCGTTTACCATGCCGGTTCAATTAATCCTTTCACAAACCCAAAATTTTACTTTACTTGCCATTCCTACGTTTATCTTTGCCGGTAATTTGATGAATAACACCGGAATAACTAAAAGACTTGTCAGATTATCTTCGGATTTAGTCGGGCATAAACCAGGCGCTCTAGCCCAAACCAGTGTGGTGATGAGCACCATGATGGGTGGTGTTTCAGGTTCGGCTATTGCGGATGCTTCTATGGAGTCACGCATATTAGGACCGGATATGACTAAACAAGGCTATGCTCGTGGCTATTCGGCAGGGATAAACGGGTTTTCAGCATTAATTACCATATCGATTCCACCTAGCATTGGTATGGTATTATACGGAAGTATTGGTGAAGTCTCCATTGGACGCCTTTTTGCCGGCGGAATTGTTCCCGGTCTTTTAATGATGCTTTTTTTAATGGTTACCGTATCAATTACCGCAAAAAAAAGAGGTTATCTTCCGCAGAATAAGGAGAGGGTGCCTGCAAAAGAGATGATAGCTACATTTCTGAGTAGTATCTGGGCAATTTTATTCCCGATTATTCTGTTAGTGAGTTTGAGATTAGGTCTGTTGCTCCCATCAGAAGCCGGAGCTCTCGCTTGTGTCTATGCCTTTGCCGTAGGCTTGGTTGTCTATCGTGAATTAACCTGGGAAAAGTTTAAAAGTGCAATTTATAATACTATACTGGATGTTGGTATGATTATGTATTTAATCGCCCTATCAGGTCTGGTGAGTTATGGAATTACCTGGGAGATGATACCGCAATTATTATCTCAATATCTTTTGGGATTAAGCGAAAATCCTTTAATTATTACCTTCATTATTTTACTATTTCTCTTATTTTTGGGGACTGTCATGGATTCCACGGTTATTATTTTATTATTGACTTCCATTCTGGTTCCCATTATGAAAGCACTGGGTGTAAATTTAGTATTTTTTGGGGTTGTCATGGTCATTACCTGTGCTATCGGTTTGTTAACTCCACCGGTAGGAGTGGCCATGTATTCTGTTTGTTCTATCATGGATTGTTCCATAGGTGAATTTGTGAAGGAAAGTTGGCCTTTTTTCTTAGCTGTCGTGTTTGTGGTATTATTATGCGTATTCTTCCCGGGCATTGTTACTTTTGTTCCCGACCTGATTTTTGGGTAAAATGAATACAATGAAGATTAGATAGAAACATAAACTATAAACATATCATTTGAAAAGGAGACTGCTCTATGTCTAATAAAAAGTTTAAAATCATCATTACAGATTGTGATCATCCGTCTGTGGAAATAGAAAAGAAAATATTGAGTGAAATTAATCCGGAGCTTACTCTGGAAACTTGTACAACAGAAGAAGATGTAATAGCAGTAGCGTCAGATGCCGATGGAATTATCAATCAATATGCTCCCTTTACCAGGAAAGTAATTAAGTCATTAAAGTGTTGTAAAATAATTGCTCGCTATGGCGTAGGGGTAGACAATATCGATGTTGAAGCAGCTACCGAACATAATATTATTGTGGCTAATGTTCCCGATTATTGTGTTGATGAAGTTTCTACTCATAGTATAGCCCTAATTTTAGCATGTGCCCGAGGGATAGCTTTATTGGATAGAAAAGTACGAGAAAAAAAGTGGGATTTTACCCTGGCTAAACCTCTCTTTCGAACCCAAGGGAAAACTTTAGGTCTTTTTGGTTTAGGCAGGATTGCCAGGATGGTAGCACAAAAATCTTTGGGATTTGGCTTCAAAGTAATGGCTTATGATCCCTATGTATCTAAAGTTGATATAGGAGTAAAGCTGGTTGAACTTCCTCAGTTATTGACCAATTCGGATTTTATCTCAATTCATGTCCCATTAACAGATAAAACAAGACATTCTTTTGGAGAGAATGAGTTAAAATTAATGAAAAAAACTGCTTATTTGATCAATACTTCCCGTGGTCCAGTTATTAATGAAAAGGATCTCTACATAGCACTAAAGGAAAAATGGATTGCCGGTGCAGCTTTGGATGTAATGGAGAAGGAACCACCCGATTGGGAAGACCCTCTAGTAAAATTGGACAATATAATTATTACACCCCATATTTCTTTTTACTCAGAGGAATCCTATGTGGAGTTGAAGACTAAGGTTGCCGAGTCAGTTCGTGCAGTTTTAAAGGGAGGATTACCCAGGGCAATGGTTAATCCCCAGTTAACCAAAAGGAAGATTTTATAAGGAGGTAGGCAAATGGATTTAGTTGATAAAGTAGCCATAATAACCGGTGCTGGTAGAGGCATAGGAAAGGCTATAGCGATTGCATTAGCCCGGGAAGGAGCAAGCGTCATTATTAATGATGTTGATATTCAGACAGCTGAGAAAGTAACCAAGGAAATTAAATCCTTAGGTTGGAAAGCTTTGGCTATCCAGGTAGATGTTTCAGATAGCAAAGAAGTTAATCAAATGGTACAATCAGTTATTAAAAAATTTAAAAGAGTTGATATTTTGGTAAACAACGCAGCCATTATCAAGCGTGGCTTGATAGAGGATCTTAAGGAAGAAGATTGGGATAGAGTTATTGACGTAAATCTCAAAGGTGCTTTCAATTGTATGAAAGCGGTCGCGGGAATTATGAAAAAGCAGAGATACGGTAAAATAGTAAATATTTCCTCTATTGCAGGAAAGGTCGGAGATCTTGCCTCTGCCCCTTGTTATGGAGCCTCTAAGGCAGGCATGATTTGCCTGGCAAAGTCATTAGCCAGAGAGTTAGCCCCCTATAACATAAATGTTAATGTTGTTGCACCCCATGCCATTAAAACAGATATGAGCAAGGAATGGTCAGAGGAAAAAAGAAGAAGTATTATTGCTGATATACCACTTGGCCGAATGGGCGAACCTGAGGATATAGCAGAAGCAGTAGTATTCTTGGTTTCAGATAAAGCAAAATTTATCACCGGAGAAGTCCTGGATGTCAATGGTGGATATTTAATGGATTAATAGGGGAGGGATTGGGATTAAATCTCTCAGCCAGTACATGTTTATTTTTAGTAAGCAATGAAGGGAGATTATACTTATGGACAATTCTATCCGAATTGGAATTGTTGGTTGCGGTTTTGCTGCCGAATTTCATTACACTGCCTATCAGCGGGTAACGGATATAGATATAGAAGTAGTTGGAATTACTTCACTTACCAGGGAACACCGTAAAGATTTTGCGAAAAAACGTGGAATTAAGTCTTTTGATTCCCTAGAAGAAATGCTTCCCGAGGTAAATGTTATTGATGTTTGTACTCCGGGATATGTTCATGAAGAAGTTTCTATAACCTCTTTAGAGGCAGGAAAACATATAGTAGTTGAAAAACCTTTTACGGGATACTTTGGGTCTCAAGAAGATAAGAATTTTAAAGGGAATAAATTTTCCAAGGGAAAGATGTTAGAAAGCGCAGTTGCTAGTGCGAGACGTATTATTGCAGCAGCTTTAAAGAGTAAGAAAAAACTTTGCTATGCAGAAAATTGGATTTATGCACCGGCAATTCAGAAAGAGGCTGAAATTATTACTAAAACCAAAGGGCAAATTTTATGGGCTTTGGGAGATCAATCACATTCAGGAAGTCTTTCTCCGGCTTATGGAATATGGAGATTATCAGGAGGAGGATCGATGGTAGGCAAGAGCTGCCATCCTTTAACCGCTGTATTATATCTGAAACAGATAGAGGGTCTTGCTCGTAATGGTAAAGCTATTCGTCCGCAGACAGTTAGCGCTCGGACTCATGAGATAACCCGGAATCCAAAGTTTATTGATAAAGGTTTTTTAAGAACTGATTATGAAGATATTGAAGATTACTGTCAACTTCATGTAATTTTTAATGACGGTATGATTGCTGATATTTTTGCTTCGGAATTAGTCATGGGAGGTGTACATAATTGGTTGGAGATTTTCGCGAATAATCATAGAACTAAGTGTAATCTAAGCCCTGTTAATGCAATGGAACTATACAATCCCCAAGAAGAACAACTTAAAGATGTATACGTGATGGAGAAGATTGGGACCAAACAAGGATGGTCTCATCCTACGCCAGATGAAAACTTTATGTTTGGTTATCCACAGGAGATTCAGGATTTTATGGAAGCGATTGCTACCGATCGTGAACCGAAGTCGGGAATGCTGGCAGCAAGTGATGTAGTGAGTGTTCTATATGCTGCCTACCTTTCAGCGGAATGCAAAGGAACTGAAGTTGAGATACGGCTTGACCCTTCCATATAAGTGTGTAAGATTTTGGAAGTTTTAATATAGGAGAATATTATGATAAATAATTTGGAAGTAAATGAAAAGAAAAAACGAATCAGGAATCTTATGAGTAAATTGAATCTTGATGCTATTCTTCTAAGGAAACATTGTAACTTTTCTTGGTTAACTTGTGGCGGAATTAATTATGTCAGTATAGCAACGGAAATGGGATCCGCCTCTCTTTTAATTACTGGGAATGAAGAATATGTTATTTGCAATAATATTGAGGCAGAACGCATTGAGAAAGAAGAGAAACTTTCGGAACAGGGTTATCAAATTAAATCTTTTAAGTGGTACGAGGATCGGGAAGGAAAAATGGTCGAAGAAATTACTCAAGGTGGAAAAGTCGGTTGTGATGGTGATTTTTCAAGGACCATAAATATTTCGAACGATTTAAATCCTCTTCGCTATTCTCTTACTTCATGGGAAGTCGAAAGATATAAAGAAGTCGGCTATCTTACTTCCAAGGCTATCGAAGAAACTGCTGAAACAATAATACCAGGCAATAAGGAATGTGAAATTGTCGGAAGACTTGCAGAAAGATTGTGGTATGATCGTTTAGATTATATTACCACATTTTGCGCTGCGGATGAGCGAATTTCTTACTTTAGGCATCCTATTGCTTCAGAAAAGAAAATTAATAAAAGAGCAATGCTCTGTGTCAATGCCCGGAAATGGGGATTAATTATATCTCTTACCAGATTTGTACAATTTGGTAAAGTTCCAGATGAGTTAAGAAAGAAATACGACGCCAATGTCTATATTGATTGTGTTCTAATGGCAAATACCATACCGGGAAAACCGGTGGTCGAAGCTTTTGAAAAAGGGATAGAAGCATATAAAGAGGTGGGATATCCTGAAGAATACCAACTTCATCATCAAGGGGGAGCTATTGGTTATAACGGAAGAGATTATAAAGTAAATTTCCAAACGAAAGAGGTGGTACAGGAAAATCAAGGATTTACCTGGAACCCATCTATTACCGGTAGTAAAAGTGAAGATACTATGCTGGCTACTTCTGATGGTCCGTTACTTTTATCCAAACCTATAATCTTCCCCAAATTAGAAATAAAAATAGGAGGTGATTATATCTTTATAAGACCTGATATTCTGGAAAGATAGTTAAATTATCAATAAATAATTTGGATAAAAAATTATTAAAAGGAGGTATCTAATGAAAATTTTTATGAAGAGCAAGAAATTGATTGTTTGCATAACTGTGATTACTTTACTGTGTCTCGTGCTTATCCCCGAGATTTTAGCTCAAGAAGCTTACCCTTCTCACGAGATAGAGCTGATGATCCCCTGGAGTATTGGCGGCGGAACGGATATAGCATTCAGGACTTTTATTTCCATACTTCCCAAATACTTAAAAGTTCCGGTTATGATTGTTAACCGACCTGGGGGAGGAGCTGTTCCGGGATATGCGGAAGCAATGCAAAAGAAGCCGGATGGATATTATATCCTTGCCTGGGCTACACCTTCACTCACCAAAACTCACATGAGTGTTACCCCTTATGATTATAAAACCTTCGATCCGATTATTAATTTGGTCAATGCTCCCTGCTGGATTTTAGTTCCAAACGATTCACCCTTCCAGAATTTAAATGATTTTGTTAAGGCAGCAAAGGAAAAGCCCGGTGAGGTTACCATTGGTAATGCAGGAGCAGGCGGTGGAACACACATGATTGCCTTAGCATTTGAACAAGTGGCGGGAGTTAGTTTTAATCATGTACCTTATCAAGGAGGAGGTCCGGCACTGGTTGGAGTAATGGGATCACATGTTGATTCTGCAATTCTTTCTCCTCCCGAGGGAGTAGCACAGATGGAGGCTGGGGGATTAAGGTGTCTGGCTATTTTTTCTAAAGATCGACTGGAAGATTTCCCGGATGTTCCCACAGCAATAGAACAAGGGGTTGATTTTACCCTGGGACAGTGGAGAGGTCTTGCAGCTCCTAAAGGCACCGATCCAGCAAAGATAAAGGTTATCCATGATGCTTTTAAAGCCACTATGGAGGATCCTGATTTTCTCACCCTTGCCAAAAAGGCAGGAATACTCCTCGAGTATAAGGGGACTGAAGAGTTTACCAAATGGGTTGAAGAGCAAAATGAGTTCTATAAAAATTTAATTATAAATAATAAACTAGGCGATAAGTATAAATAATAATTAGAGATTGTTTGAAAGGTGATAGATAACTAAACACTTATCACCTTTCAAACTAAAAACCAGAAGGAATTAATGGGTAAAAAAGAGATTTTATTAAGTATTTTTTTTATGATAATTTCCATGGCAATTTATTTTTTAACTTTTCAGTTTCCCAAACAAACTGTTGCTCTATCACCCAAAGTATTTCCCCAGTTTGTTAGTGTAGGTCTATTCCTGCTTTCTTTGATACTCTTATTACAAGGGATATCCGGGGCCAAAAAGGAGTCCGAACAAAAGAAAGTAAAGTCGGATTTAAATAAAACAGTTCTTATTAAAATACTGATCATGATAATCTTAGCCTTTTTATATCTACGAATTCTTCCTTTGGCCGGTTACTTAATAGCCACTCCATTATTTTTAGCAGGCTCCATGCTTCTTTTTAATGAAAAAAGGTGGTTTTTGATTGTGACTATTTCAATATTTGCTACGGTTTTGTTCTACATTTTATTTAGAATAGTATTTAGAATTCCTCTACCACGCTTTAATCTTTTTTAATCTTTTTTACAAGGTGATCTAAATGTCGGAAATTATACAAGGATTCTTATATGTTTTGTATCCTTTTCACTTTATATTTCTTTTTTTAGGAGTAGCTGGTGGAATTATTGTGGGAGCTATACCGGGATTGACGGGTTCAGTCGGAATAATTTTACTCCTTCCCCTTGTTTATCGTTTAGATGCAAGCACTGCCATGGTCATGCTCTGCGGAATGTTCTGTGGAGCAATATACGGAGGGTCAATATCTGCTATCCTTCTCTCTATCCCTGGAACTCCTTCTGCTGCCGCAACAGTGCTCGATGGATATCCCTTAGCTCAGAAGGGAGAAGCGGGAAAAGCAATTGGAATTGCTACAATTGCCTCAACAACCGGAGGAATTATCTCTACTTTCTGTTTAATGTTTATTGCCCCGCAATTAGCACGATTTGCCCTTAAGTTTGGGCCAGAAGAATATTTTGCCCTAATGATATTTGGACTTACTATTATTGCCAGTGTCGCTGGGAAATCGCTGGTCAAGGGACTGATTGCGGGCTTTTTTGGTCTTCTCATTGCAACGGTTGGGCTAGATCCGGTTACTGGTTATGCACGTTTTTCTTTTAACATTCCTAATTTAATGGCTGGTTTCCCCCTTTTGCCCGTTCTTATTGGTTTATTTGCTGTATCACAAATTTTTATTCAACTAGAAGCGATAGGTAAAAAAATTAAACATTACCAACAAAAAATTTATAGGATATTACCATCTTTTCAAGAATTGAGAAACATTTTTCCTACTATTATTGCCTCCTCCTTTTTGGGTACTTTTATTGGCATTATTCCCGGAACCGGAGGAACTATCGCCTCATTTTTAGCCTATGGTGAAGCAAAAAGATGGTCGAAAAATCCTGATTCTTTTGGAAAAGGGAATATTTTAGGTGTAGCAGCACCTGAGGCAGCAAATAATGGGACAACGGGTGGAGCAATGGTTCCACTTTTGTCCCTGGGAATTCCCGGAGATGTCGTTACTGCTGTCATGCTCGGTGCTTTACTGCTTATCGGGATAAAGCCCGGTCCTTTTTTATTTAGAGAACATCCTGAAATTATAAATTCAATCTTTGCTGGACTATTGCTGGCTAATATTTTAATACTTTTACTCGGAATTTTGAGTGTAAGGTTATTCCCTCGTATTTTAAGAACTCCCGATGCCATTCTTTTTCCTTCTATATTTACTTTATGTTTTTTGGGTGCCTTCTCACTTAATAATAGTGTTTACGATATGTCCGTTGCTCTTCTATTCGGAGTAATTGGATATATTATGAGAAAAAACGGCTTTCCCATGGCCCCAATTGTTTTAGGTGTGATATTAGGGCCTATTGCAGAAGACGAACTTGGCAGGGCTCTGATCATAGCTCATGGAGATTGGACCGTTCTTTTTCAATCCCCTATTGCAATCTTTTTCTATGTGATTTCTCTGCTTTCCTTGTTATATTCTTTTAGAAGACAATTTTCTGCGCACCCGAAAAACTAAACGAAGAAATGTTTTTAAATAATATGGCAGGGTAAAAATAAATTCAATTCCTTTAATTTTTGCTACGCTCTTTTTCTGCGTTAAATAATTGAAGGAAATGATGTTATAATTAATTAGACCCAGAAATTCATCAAAATGAATTATGCAATAAAAATCTGTATTTGTTACCCCTCAAAGGCATGGTAAAACCTTTTAGGACCTGTCTCTTATACACATCTCCGAGCCCACGAGACCGTACTAGATCTCGTATGCCGTCTTCTGCTTGAAA
>OGCK01000159.1_pt1 | contig 13242 bp, 11 predicted proteins | sample 1570051 | NCBI WGS metagenome assembly OGCK01 (sample SAMN06266181, study PRJEB24510) | hot springs metagenome | isolation source: hot spring sediment | place: USA: Zodletone Spring, Oklahoma | collected 2013-12-03 | reverse complement strand
ATGCTGACCTTGATGTCTTCCGGGGTGAGGCCTTCGTCGACCTTCATCCGCCAGACCGTTGCTGCGCCGATGTCACCGCCGCTCTCGACGAACTTGTCGTAAAGATCACCGTAGACGTCCATCGCCTTCGGGTCGAGGTTGTCCTTGATCGAAAGAAAGCCGCAGCCGGACAGCGACAGGATGGCGACACCGAGAACGGATGCCTTGAGGAAATTACGCATGGGTGACTCTCCCTGTGGAAATATTTCGCAGTGGAACTCTTGGGCTCCTAGCGAGCCGATTATCGTCTCATCAGTACTTGCTTACAAACTGGATTAATTTACCTCGAATAAACAGGCTTAATCTGGCTATCCATAGTCGGTCATGGGCGTCCTCTCATGGCATCGCCAGACCCGTCACGGCAACACCACGAACCGTGCGACCGCCTCAGAGCACTTCGGCGGCAAACTCGGCCAGTCGGGAGCGTTCGCCGCGCGCCAGGGTGACATGGGCGCCGTGTCCCCAGCCACGGAACCGATCCACCACGAAGGTGAGCCCGGAACTGGTCTCGGTCAGGTAGGGGGTGTCGATTTGTGCGACGTTGCCCAGGCAGACCATCTTGGTTCCCGGCCCGGCGCGAGTGATCAGGGTGCGCATCTGCTTGGCGGTGAGGTTCTGCGCCTCGTCGATGATGACGAACTTGTTCTGGAAGGTCCGGCCGCGCATGAAGTTGAGCGAGCGGATCTTGATGCGCGACTGCAGCAGGTCGTTGGTGGCCGCCCGCTCCCAGGAGCCCCCGCCGCCGTCGGTCTTGGCCAACACTTCGAGGTTGTCCATCAGCGCCCCCATCCAGGGCGTCATCTTTTCTTCTTCGGTACCGGGCAGGTAGCCGATGTCCTCGCCCACCGGGATGGTCACGCGCGTCATCACGATCTCGGTGAACTGCTTGTGCTCCAGTACCTGCGTGAGCGCGGCGGCCAGCGTCAGCAGGGTCTTGCCGGTGCCCGCCTGTCCGAGCAGGCTGACGAAGTCGATGCTCGGGTCCATCAGCGCGTTCAAGGCAAAGCTCTGTTCGGGGTTGCGGGCAGTGATGCCCCAGACCGAGTGACGTTCCTGCTCGAAATTGGTGATGCTCTCGAGTACCGCCGTGCCGTCGTCATGCACCTCGCGAACCACCGCGGTGAATGGCGCCGGGGCTTCGAGGCGCAGATAGAGGTTCGGGTACCACTCGTCGGTGTCCGCGCCCCGAACCCGGTAGTAGACGCGGTCCTCGGCCTGCCAGGATTCGAGCGACTGGCCATGCGCCTCCCAGAAATCGGGGCCCAGGATCTCGTAGCCGGTGTGCAGCAGCGAGACGTCGTCGAGTACCTGGTCGTTGTGATAGTCCTCCGCCTTCAGCCCCACCGCGGTGGCCTTGATGCGCAGGTTGATGTCCTTGGAGACCAGGATCACCTCGCGGTCGCTGATCCGCTCCTTGAGGGCGAGGGTGATCCCCAGGATCTGATTGTCCGCACGGTTGCCCGGCAGACTGACTGGCAATTCGCTCTTTTCCTCATGTGTCTGCAGGAACAGTCGGCCGGTAGGTGCGGCGGGTTGCTCGCCCTGGCCACGCAGGGCGGTTTGCACCGGCAGGCCCTGGTCGAGGGTGCCGATATCGATGTCAGCGAGCATCTCGTCGAGGAACCGGCTCACCTGTCGCACGTTGCGGGCGGTTTCCGATTGGCCCTTCTTGCCCGCATCGAGCTCCTCGAGGACGATCATCGGCAGATAAATGTCGTGCTCCATGAAGCGGTAAAGCGCCGTGGGGTCGTGCATCAGCACGTTGGTATCCAGAACGAACAGACAATGGTTCTTGCGGGTGGTGGCGATCATCGATGCAGGGTTCCCGATGCGTTGGGGTGGCCGTTGCCGGGCAACGGATGGTCAGAGTTCCTTGACGGCCTCTAGCACCTCGTCGACATGGCCCGGCACCTTGACCTTGCGCCAGGCTCGCCGGATCACGCCGTCGGCGTCGATCAGGAAGGTGCTGCGTTCGATACCCTCGAAACGCTTGCCGAACATTTGCTTCAAGCGCAGGACGTTGAAGGCCCTGCTGAGCGAACGGTCAGTGTCGGCGATGAGCGGGAAAGCGATGCCCTGCTTGTCGCAGAACCGGCGGTGGCTGGCCGCATCGTCGTTCGATACCCCGATCACCCGCGCCCCGCTCGCCTCGAACTCGGCCAGCCGCGCCTGGAAGTCGCGTGCCTCGGTGGTGCAGCCGGGGGTGTTGTCCCGTGGGTAGAAATAAAGCACGACGGGTGTGCCCCGCAGGTCGTCGAGGGCCAGTTCGTCCCCATCGGTGCTCAGGCCACTGAATGCGGGGGCCGCGCGGCCTTCGCTCGGTTCGATCGCTTGACGGGCGCTTCGCTGCTTGCTCATGGGATGTTCCGGGGTTTCCTTGACCGTTTCCTGAAGGGAAAGCCGCGTTGATACGGGTGATCCTTGGTCCAATATAGCAGCCGTCGGAGTGGCTGCGACCGGGCATGGCGCAGCTTGTCACCAGGGGAACTCCGCACGAATCGATAGTGTCTGAAAGCGGGACCGCCAAGGGTCCAGATGCAAGGCGCGGTGCGCGGTGAAAGGCCGTCGCCATTCGCACACGCGGCAACGCCTAAGATGAGCCCTGGGCGGCCCGCCCGTGCGGGGCTCGCGGGTTTGCCCGCACGCCGCAAAGCCGTCTCTCGACGGGCCCGAGTAATTGCCTTGGGCCGTCTTCGAGCCGGCGCCAGAAAAGCGAACAAACCCGCGAGCCAGAGGCACCATCGATTCGTGCAGAGTTTCTAGGGAACCTCTGCACGAATGCCATGCCACTCTGGCTGGGCGAGTCGTTCGTGATCGAGGCGTGATGTCGCCGGCGTGCCGGCGGCCACGTCAAGACATCGCAACGCGGAGCACGGTCGACTCGCCAAGCCCCGCCGGGCGCGCCTTGAGCCGGGCATCTGCTGCGTTGTCGTCCTTGGAAAGGGAATCACCCTTCCGCGGCGGACGAACGCCTTGCATCTGCCCGGCTCAAAGCGCGCTTCAGCGGTATGGCATTCGTGCAGAGTTTCCCTAGCGGATATCTGCCGGTACTATGCGACCTTGGTCCCCGCCTCGAGCGCGCAGGCGCGGGGCGGTCACGTACACCCGTTTGCGACGATTACACGCGAGGCGACATGGCGGCGAATCCGATTACCGGCAGCATGGTGGCCCTGGTCACCCCATTGCACCCAGACGGCGCAGTGGATTATGTCGGTCTCAAACGCCTGATCGAATGGCACGTCGCCTCCGGCTCGCACGCGATCGTCGCGGTCGGCACCACCGGTGAGTCCGCCACCCTCGACTACGAGGAGCATATCGCCGTGATTCGTGCGACGGTGGACCTGGTCGCCGGGCGACTGCCGGTGATCGCCGGCACCGGCGCGAACTCCACCCGCGAGGCGCTGGCTTTGGCGCGGGGCGCGCGCTCGGCCGGCGCGGACGCCCATTTGTCCGTGACGCCGTACTACAACAAGCCCACCCAGGAAGGTCTCAAACGGCATTTCCGTGCCATCGCGGACGCGGTCGACCTGCCGATGATTCTCTATAACGTCCCGGGACGAACCGCGGTGGACATGGCGCCCGACACCACGTTGAGCCTAGCCGAGCATCCGCGCATCGTCGGGGTCAAGGAAGCGGCCGGTTCGATCGAGCGCATTCGTGATCTCGTCGTGCGCGGCCCGGAGGATTTCGCGGTCTACAGCGGTGAGGACAACCTCGGCGCGGCCTGTATGCTGGCCGGAGGCCAAGGCAGCATCTCGGTGACCGCCAACGTCGCCCCCGGCCTGATGGCACGCATGGCCGAGGCTGCCCTGGCGGGCGACGCGACGGGGACCGAGGCACTCGACGCCCGGCTGGCACCGTTGCACCGCGAGCTGTTCTGTCAGACCAACCCGATTCCGGTCAAGTGGGCCCTGAACCGTATGGGCATGATTGGACCGACCCTGCGCCTGCCCCTGACCGAGTTGGATGGCTACTGTCATGCCGGCCTCGCCGAGGCACTCGACGCGGCTGGCTGCCTGCAGCCGACCTGACCCATTTCCCATTCATTCAAGACACTGGAACCGAACCGGCATGCGAAACTCGACCCACCCCCGGACGTTGACCCTCGCCGCCCTGGCGGCCACCGGCCTGATCAGCGGGTGCTCCAGCCTGCCCTTCGTTGGGGACGATGAGGGACAGCAGCCCGATCGTGCCGCCCAGCTCGCGGTGCCGCCGGCCTTCTCCGGTCCGGCGGCCAGCGGCACGGTCGCCTTGCCCGAGATCGCCTCGGCACGCGCCGAAGCGAGGGCTCGCGACGAGGAATCTGGCGTGTTGGCCACTGGGACCGACATCGAGGTCGCCGGTGAACCGGGCAGCCGTTACCTGGTGGTGGGGGCCGATCCCGACACCGTTTGGCCGAAGTTGCAGGGGTTCTTGCGCGACGAGGGCTACAGCATTCGCCGGCTTGAGCCCAACGTCGGCCTGATCGAGACGGGCTGGACAGGCGTGGCCAGCAACGACGGCCCCGGCTTCTCGATCATGCGTTTTCTCAAGATCGCCCAGGACACCCTGTTCAAGCCCGACTCGATCGAGAAGGTGCGCCTGCGCATCGAGGAGGGTGAGGGCGACCAGAAGACCCTGGTCTTCGTTACCGGGCAGAAGCGGGAGCTGACCGGCGACGAACCGCTGGTGCCGGGTGAGGAAAGCACCACCTTCGAGTACAGCAACACGGTGGATTCCTCGGCGCTGACTGCGGAGACCATGTCACGCCTGGCGGCCTATCTGTCGGGCAAGACCGCCGAGGAGTCGCGTGAGCTGGTCGGCTCGAAATTCCAGTCGCGCTCGAAGGTGGTCAGCGCCGATGACCCCGAGGACCGATACATCCAGGTGGACCAGTCCTACCCGCGGGCCTGGAATCGCGTGGGCCTCGCGCTCGACCGCCTCGGTTTCGATCCGGTCTCGCGTGACCGCGACGAAGGCGAAATCGAGGTCAAGCACAGCTACCCGCAGGCGCTTTACGAAGGCATCGTGATGCGGGGTTTGAGCGTGGACCAGGATGCGGAGATGACGCTGCACCTGTCTCTGGGCGTCTATCCGCGCCGCGACGGGGGCACTGAAGTGCGCATCGAGCGCATGAACGTGGCGGGTGGCACGTTGCCCAAGGACCGCTCCGTGGTCCTGTCGCGCCTCAACGCCCAGCTCGAGTGATGCCGTCCGGCGGTTGAGGCGGCCCCGGTTGGGTTCGTGAGCCTCGGCCCTCTTCGACAAACCTCGGGCCAGGGCGCGATCGCCGCCACTTATTGCGCAGCGTGCATTGCGCGCGGGTATTGGTCATTCCGGCCCTTCGGCGGTCCGGGTCGTGACAACATCGATCGGTGCCCTCGTATCCGTACCGGGGGCCTCCCGGGCCGCCCCGACCAATGCGAAAAGCCCCGTCCGAGGACGGGGCTTTTTCGTGCCGGTGCCAGGTATCGGTTCAACGACCGGGGCGGTGTATCACGGCCCAGGCGGAGTGGTTGTGGATCGACTCGAAGTTCTCGACGCTGATCGAGAAACCGTTGAGTCCCGGGTAGTCCTCGAGGGAATTGGCGACGTCCCGCACCATGTCCTCGACGAACTTCGGGTTGTCGAAGGCGTACTCGGTGATGTATTTCTCGTCCGGGCGTTTCAGTAGCCCCCAGAGTTGGCAGGAGCCTTGCGCCTCAATCGCGGCGATCAGGCCGCGCAGCGACAGCGACGGGTCACGGATCTCGGTCTCGACGGTGATGTGCGAGCGCTGGTTGTGCGCTCCGTAGGCCGATATTTCCTTGGAACAGGGGCAGAGGCTGGTGACGGGAATCACCAGTTTCAGGCCGATGTGCGCCCGATGGTGCTCGACGCGTCCGCTCAGGGTGACGTCGTAGTCCATCATCGCGCCTTGGCCACTGATCGGCGCCTCCTTGGCGACGAAGTAGGGAAAGGTGAAATGCGCCTCGCCGCATTGGGCGTCGAGTCGTTCCACCATTGCCTGGGTCCAGTCCGCCAGCGTGTCGACGGACAGGGTGAGCCGCCCCTCGTTGATCAGTGCCACGAAGCGCGACATGTGCGTGCCCTTCTTGTCCGCCGGCAGGCCAACCGTCAGCTGGCATTCGGCAACGCTCGCCTGTTCCTGGCCATCGTCGCGGATGGTGACCGGGTGGCGAATCGCCTTGATGCCCACCTGGTCGATCGCGATGTCGCGCGCATCGTGGCTGGACTGGATATCGGGCATGTCGTGGCTGTTCATGGGCAATTGAAACGGTTGCGTTGAAAGGGACGGTGGATTCTCCGGGGGCCGACTCTATCACGTCGCAGTCCTCCTCGCGCCCGCCCGGGGCGGTTGTCGCGAATCTGGCCCGCCCATGACGGCCTCGCCGGCAGGGCACAACGGCTTGCCCGGCCTCGCTGTTCCCGATCCTGGCTGGGTCGGAGGTTGTCAGGTTGGGTTGGTCTGCGTGTCGGCGCCTTGATGGCGAGCAAACCCGCGGGCTTGACTCACCATCGATTCGTGCAGAGATCCCTTAGAGACGGAAAGTCACCGCCGAACGGGCGTTCTCCCAGACGGTCACCGCCGAGACCTGGTATCGGTCGCTATGCATGTCTGCCGCCAATGCCTGGTGGAAATAGGCTGCGATATGCTCGGCCGTCGGGTTGATCGCATCGAAGGGCGGCACCTCGTTGAGGTAGGCGTGGTCGAGCCGCTTGGCGATCTCGCGGGCACGGGCACGGATGGTCTTGAAGTCGACCACCATGCCGATGTCGTCCAGTGTCTGGCCGGTGACCTCAATCACCACCCGCCAGTTGTGTCCGTGTAGGCGGGCACAGTTGCCGTCGTAGCCGTTCAACCGGTGCGCGGCGGCAAATTCCACTTCGGTGGTCAGGGTGTACCGGCCACCACTCGGCAGGGAGGCCGGGTTGTGATCGGGCCCAGGCCGTCTCGTCTCACCGGCCTGCTGCGTGGGGTTTTCGCTCACTGTTCACCTTGTCCGGTTGATCTGTCTCGCCCTTGCCGCGGGGATCGCTACCCGGGAAGTCAGGACGTTCGCTCTGGCGTTCGCGCTCGTTCGGCGCGTGCCGATTCGAGGAATGCGGCGATCTTATCCTCGATCGATCGAGAATCAAGTCCGGCCTCTGCGAGGCATTCTTCGCGGGTGGCGTGCTCGATGAAGCCGTCGGCCAGACCGAGCCGCAGGCCCGGGCGATGAACGCCATGTTCGGTCAGGGCATGCATCAGTTCGCTGCCGACACCGCCGATCCGGCTGCCTTCCTCGACGGTAACCACCGCGTCGTGCTCGGCGGCGAGTTCGGCGAGCCCTTCGATCGATTGTGGCTTGGCCCAGCGCAGATCGACCAGTGTGGCTTCGAGCGTTTCGCACACCGGCACCAGGCGTTCCACCATGGCGCCGACGCCAATGACGAGCACCGAGCGCCCCCGCCGCAACAGCCGTGGAGCCGTCGGCTGATCGCCGAGGGACTCGCCGCCGAGATCGTCCGGGCAGCGATCGCGCGGGTAGCGGATCAGGACCGGGCCGTCATGGGCCAGTGCCCAGCGCATCGCCGCTTCGAGATCACGGCGATCGGCGGGGACGGCAATCGCGAGATTGGGCACGCTCATGCCCAGTGCCAGGTCGAAACTGCCGGCGTGGGTGGGGCCGTCCGGACCGACCAGCCCGGCACGATCGACCAGGAAGGTGACCGGCAGGCGCTGCAGGGCGATGTCGTGGATGGTCTGGTCCCAGGCGCGTTGCAGGAAGGTCGAATAGATCGCCACGACCGGGCGCAAGCCTTCGGTGGCAAGCCCGCCGGCCAGGGTCACGGCGTGCTGCTCTGCGATGCCGACGTCGAAGAGGCGCTCTGGGAAACGTTGCGCAAAACCCTTGAGCCCCGAGCCCTCGACCATCGCCGGCGTGATGACGACCAGGCGGTCGTCTGCCTCGGCCTGCTCGCAGAGATAGTCGGCGGCCGCCTTGGTCCAGGTGGCCGGCTTGGGCGGGCTGGCGGGTGTAGGGTGGCTATCGACGGCCTGGCTGACGCCATTGCGAGGCACGCCGTGAAAGCCGACCGGGTCGCGCTCGGCCGGGGCCAGTCCACGGCCCTTCTGCGTGACGATGTGCAGCAGACGTGGCCCCTGCTGCTCGCGCAGGTTGGCCAGAGTGTCGAGTAAGGTATCGAGATCATGCCCGTCGATCGGCCCGTAGTAGCGAAACCCGAGTTCCTCGAACAGGCTCGACGTGCCCATCAGATGGCGCACGCCGTCGCGCAGCCCGGCACGGGTCGATTCCAGCAGGTCGCCCAATGGCCCGGCCTGCGCGAGCATTTCTTCGCCGGAATGGCGGAACCGTTCGACCAACGGATTGCTGCGCAGACGCGTGAAGTGCCGGTTGAGCGCCCCGACGTTGGGCGAGATGCTCATCTCGTTGTCGTTGAGGATGACCAGCATGTTCGCTTGCCGGTCGCCAGCGTGGTTGAGGGCCTCGAACGCCTGACCGGCCGTCATGGCGCCGTCGCCGATAATCGCTACCGCCTGGCGATCCTCTCCCCGCTGTTCGGCGCCCAGCGCCATCCCGAGCGCGGCGCTGATCGAGGTGCTGGAATGCCCGGCACCAAAGGGATCGTATTCGCTTTCGGCTCGACGCGTGAAGCCCGCCGGCCCACCGCGCTGACGCAGCCTGGCCATCCAGCCCCGCCGTCCGGTCAGCATCTTGTGCAGGTAGGCCTGGTGGCCGACGTCCCAGACCAAGCGGTCGTGCGGGGTGTCGAAGACGCGGTGCAGGGCCAGGGTCAACTCCACCACACCCAGGTTGGCAGCGAGGTGGCCACCGGTCTCCTCGACCTGTGCGAGCAGGGCATGCCGCATCTCCTCGGCCAGCGCCGGTAGTGAGTGGCGTGGCAGGGCGCGCAGGTCGGCCGGGCGCTCGATCAGGTCGAACAGACGCGTCTGGCGTGGTGGAAGAGCCATCAGTGTTGCCGCTGGGTGACGAAGTCGAGGCAGGCGCTCATCGCCTGCGGGTCGGCGCCGAGCGTGGCCAGTTCCCAGAGGACCGCGTGCGCGTGGCGCACCATGTCGTCGAGTTCGCGCCGGGCCCCGTCGAGCCCGGCAACCGTCACGTATGAGCACTTGTCGGCGGCGGCGTCCTTGCCCGGTGTCTTGCCCAGGGCCTCGGCCGAACCGGTGACGTCGAGGATGTCGTCCTGGATCTGGAAAGCGCGGCCCAGCAGCCGGCCGTAGTCGTCCACCAACCGGATTTGCCGGTCGGGCAGATCGGCCCAGCGAGCACCGAGGGCGAGCGAGGCGCGGATCAGCGCGCCGGTCTTGCGGTCGTGCAGGTCGGCCAGCGTAGCGAGGTCGGGGTGCCGGTCGTCTCCGCCGATGTGCCCGGCCAGCGCGAGGTCGATGGACTGGCCGCCGATCATGCCCGTCGGGCCGGCGGCCGTCGCCAGTCGGCGGGTCCAGTCCAGCCGGACCGCCGGGTCGGCGTTCGCCGCGGCGAGCGTGTCGAAGGCCAGTGTCTGCAAGGAGTCGCCGGCGAGGATGGCGGTCGCCTCATCGAACGCCCGGTGCAGCGTGGGTCGACCGCGGCGCATGTCGTCGTCGTCCATGCTCGGCAGGTCGTCGTGAATCAGGGAGTAGACGTGGATCAGCTCGACCGCGACCGCGGCGGACCACAGGCCCTCGAAGCGTTCGTCCGAGCCGTCTGGCCAAGGGGGATCGGCCAGTGTGCCGAGAAAGACCAGCGCGGGACGCAGGCGCTTGCCGCCATCGAGTGTCGCGTACCTCAGGGCCTTGGCCAGGGAGGGCGGGGCGTCGGCCAGTTCTCGATCGAGCACGGCGGCGAGTCGACCTTCGATCTGTCGGCGAATCGATTGCAGCCAGTCGTCGAAACCTGCGGCGGCTAACTGGGCCTGGGGTGCGTGCTGGGTCACCCGGTCAGTCCGACGGGCCGCTGTCATCACCCGTCCGTTCGGGCGGTTGGTTGATCTCGGCGACGCGGCGCTCGGCCTCGTCCAGTGCTCGCTGACACTGTCGCTCGAGCTCCATCCCCCGTTCGTAGTCCTTGAGCGATTGCTCCAGGCTCTGCTCGCCGGCTTCCAGGCGTGCCACGATCTGTTCGAGCTCGGCCAGCGCCTGCTCGTAACGGGTGATCGCGGAGGGATCGCCCGTCTCGACAGTCTGGTTCGGCGCGGATTGGGGCGGGGTCGACGTGTCCATGGGAGACCTCGTGGGTAGGTGGCGCTGAGTATATCGTCGCCGGGCGAGGGGGGGCAAAGCTCGTGGCGATCCCGTAGTCGAGACCCATGACAACCCCGGCCCGGGTCGGTCACTCAGTCGGCCACTCAGAAGGTGTCGACGGCCTCGATCGCCTCGTCGAGGTGGCCGACACCGATCACCTCAAGTCCCCCGATCGGCTTGGGCGGCTTGTTGCCTTTCGGAATGATCGCGCGGGTAAAGCCGTGCTTGGCAGCTTCGGCCAGTCGTTCAGGGCCGCCGGGCACCGGGCGGATCTCGCCGGCAAGCCCCACCTCGCCGAAGATTACCAGTCCCTGGGGCAGGGGCCGGTCGCGGAAGCTCGAGAGCATCGCGATCAGGCTGGCCAGATCCGCGGCAGTCTCGGCCACCCGCACGCCGCCGACCACGTTGAGGAACACGTCCTGGTCGAACAGGGCGACCTGGCCGTGGCGGTGGAGTACGGCCAAGAGCATCGCCAGACGGTTCTGGTCGAGCCCCACGGTCAGGCGACGTGAGCCGCCACCGGGGTGGTCGGCCACCAGGGCCTGGACCTCGACCAGCATCGGTCGGGTGCCCTCGCGCGTGACCATCACCACGCTGCCGGGTACCGGCTTCTCGTGACGGGATAGAAAGATCGCCGAGGGATTGGAGACGGGCTTCAAGCCATGGTCGGTCATGCCGAACACGCCCACCTCGTTGGCCGCGCCGAAGCGGTTCTTGACCGCCCGGATCACGCGAAAGCGCGCCCCCGGGTCGCCCTCGAAGTAGAGCACGGTGTCGACCATGTGCTCGAGCACGCGCGGGCCGGCCAGCGCCCCTTCCTTGGTGACGTGGCCGACGATCAGGACGATCACGTCGAACCGCTTGGCGAAACGGACTAGCTGCGCGGTCGCTTCGCGCAGCTGCGAGACCGAGCCGGGTGCGGCCGAGAGTTCCTCGGTGTAGAGCGTCTGGATCGAGTCGACCACCATCAGCCCGGGCAGGGATTTCGAACAGGCGGCGAGGATCGACTCGATGCGCGTTTCGGAAAGCAGGGTCAGTTCGCCGGCCCGTCCGGTGAGATCCGCGCCCAGCCGGCGACCGCGCAACGCCACTTGCTGCAGGGATTCCTCGCCGGTGACGTAGAGACACTCGAGGCTGTCCTGCAGGCCGAGCACCGTCTGTAGCAACAGGGTCGACTTGCCGATGCCGGGGTCGCCGCCGAGCAGGACCACCGAGCCCGGCACCAGGCCACCGCCAAGCACGCGGTCGAGTTCGCCCAGGCCGCTGGATCGTCGTGGCGTGTCGCTGACTTCCACTGCGCCGATCGCGGTGATGGTCGGTGCCTCGCCGGCGTAGCCAGCCGTGGCGGAGGCGGCCGACTTTCCGCCGGGCAGGCGCATCTCGGCGAGGCTGTTCCAGGCACCGCAATCGTTGCAACGTCCGGCCCACTTGGGGTGGTCGGCGCCGCACTCGCGGCAGACAAAAGCGGTCTGGCTCTTCCTTGCCACGGCCTAGGCCTCGCCCTCATCGGGAGGGAAGGTGGTGATCAGGGCGGTGTCGACGGCGCGTTTGCGTACCGTTCGCACCTCGATGTGGGCCTCGGGCAGCTCGACCGTCGCGCCCACGGTGGGCAGCGATTCCAGTTGCTCGATCACCAGACCGTTGAGCGTGCTGACCTCGTGGGTGGGCAGGTCGATCTTGAGCTCGCGGTTGATCTCGCGGATGGGCAGGTTGCCGCGAACGATGTAACGCCCGTCGTCCTGCACGGTGATGCCCTCGTGATCCGAATCCGGCGAGGTGGTGAACTCGCCGACGATCTCCTCGAGGATGTCCTCGAGCGTCACCAGCCCCTGGATGTCGCCGTACTCGTCGACCACCAACGCCGAGCGGCGCTCCTGGCGCTGAAAATTCAGGAGCTGGGTGGTCAGCGGGGTGCCCTCGGGGGTGTAGTAGGGCTCGGCCAGGCGGCGCTTGAGGCGGCTCAGGGTCAGGCTCCGGTCGATCAGTGGGCCGATCAGTCGGCGGACGTTGATCACCCCGATGGTGTGTTCGACCGAGCCTTCGAAAACGGGCAGCCGCGAGTACGGGGCGTGGATGAGTTGATCGAGAATGTCGGTCCAGTCCTGGGTGATGTCGATGCCGACGATCTCCGCGCGCGGGATCATGATGTCCTCGACGTTCGCCTGTCCGAGCTCGAGCACGGAGAGCAGCATCGTCTGGTCCAGATCCGGCAGGCGCTGCCCGGATTCACGAACCACGGTGTGCAGCTCGGCACGAGTCAGGGCGTTTGATCCCCGATGCTTGGGGTGAAGGCCGACAATCGACAACAGGTTGTTGGCCAACCAGTTGATCAACCAGATGACTGGGCGCAGGGGGCGTATCAACACGCTGTAGACGAATGATGCCGGGAAGGCGAAGCGTTCGGGGTAGACCGCGGCGGCAGTCTTGGGCGCGACCTCGCCGAAGATCAGCAAGAGCAGGGTCATCGCCCCCGTGGCGATCGCGATGCCCGAGTCGCCGAACAGGCGCAGGCCGATCACCGTCGCGATCGACGATGCGAGGATGTTGACGAAGTTGTTGCCCAGGAGGATCAGTCCGATCAGCCGGTCGGGCTCATCGAGCAGGCGCGAGGCCAGCACCGCTCCTCGGTGGCCCTGTTTTTCCAGGTGGCGCAACCGGTAGCGGTTGAGTGCCATCAGGGCCGTCTCCGAGCTGGAGAAGAACGCGGACAGCACGATAAGGACGGCCAGGGCCGTGAACAGGAAACCGAGCGGGATGTCGTTCAAGAGGGCGTTGCTTGCGATTGGACCAGCGGGGAGTGTACGGCGAAGCCCTGCTCATTACGAGCCGGGGACGAATGGCAGGAGGCCGACGGTCAGCCCAGGTCGAGGATCCACTCGAGCACGATCTTGGTGCCGAAATAGGCCCTGTCTCTTATACACATCTGACGCTGCCGACGAAGAGGATAGTGTAGATCTCGGTGGTCGCCGTATCAT
>OGCK01000157.1_pt1 | contig 13287 bp, 13 predicted proteins | sample 1570051 | NCBI WGS metagenome assembly OGCK01 (sample SAMN06266181, study PRJEB24510) | hot springs metagenome | isolation source: hot spring sediment | place: USA: Zodletone Spring, Oklahoma | collected 2013-12-03 | reverse complement strand
TTCAAGCAGAAGACGGCATACGAGATCTAGTACGGTCTCGTGGGCTCGGAGATGTGTATAAGAGACAGCAACACAACTTGTAAAATGAATTCAATCGAAGTTTACGAAAAAGAATTGGCCTTTCAGGCAGATCGTCGCCGTGCAGCCGTACAGTTCATCAAAACTGTGAGTGACCTGTGGTATGACAAATCTATTGAGTTGGTCCTTTTCAGGAATCAGTTGATAGACCGCAACGTGAGTGACATCCTTGACCTGCATGAGTACGCCGGGGAATTCGTCCAAAAACCCATTTCCATTTTTGACTCGGTAGAGATCGCCGAGGCCATTAAAGCCCTGGATTTCCCATCAGCCAAACTGGATATAGGAAAACTCACTTATGAGTATCACCTGGAAGATCAAAAATATGCCAATGCCACTGCCTTTGTTTCAGATAAACTGAAGGACGCGAAAAAATCGGAGGAGATAAAGCCAAAAGATGTGGTGCTTTACGGCTTCGGAAGGATTGGAAGATTGCTTGCACGAGAACTAATGACCCGTACCGGAAAAGGAAGCCAGTTGCGCCTGCGCGCGATTGTTACCCGCGGAAGTATCGATGCCACCGTCCTCGAAAAGCGGGCTTCCCTGCTTAAAAATGATTCCGTTCACGGAGATTTTTCAGGAACCGTTTCTTATAACACCGAAAAGCAGTGCCTGGTGATCAACGGTACCACCGTTCACATGATCTCGGCAAATAATCCGGAGGAGATCGATTACACCCAGTATGGAATAAACGATGCCCTCATCATTGATAATACAGGAGCATTTAGAGACGAGGAAGCTCTCAAAAGGCACCTTACCTCTACAGGAGCGAGCAAGGTGTTGCTTACAGCCCCAGGAAAAGGGGTTCCAAATATCGTGCACGGAGTGAATCACCTGGAATATGATCCAGATGAAGTTTCTATTTTCTCAGCCGCCTCCTGCACTACCAATGCCATTACCCCTGTATTGAAAGCTGTAGAAGACTCGCTAGGCGTGGAGCACGGGCATTTGGAGACCATCCATGCCTACACCAACGACCAGAACCTGGTAGATAACATGCACAAGAAATACAGACGTGGCCGTGCAGCAGCCCTCAATATGGTGATCACCGAAACAGGTGCCGGAAAAGCGGTTTCAAAAGCCCTGCCCGTCTTTGAAGGGAAATTGACGTCCAATGCCATTCGTGTACCGGTGCCAAACGGCTCTTTGGCTATTTTAAACCTGTCCGTCGAAACTCCTACCTCTAAAGAAGGAATCAACGAGATCATTAAACGCTATGCCCTGGAAGGAGATCTGGTGGAGCAGATAAAGTACTCCCTTGACAATGAACTCGTTTCTACTGATATTGTAGGCTCTGCCCAACCTTCGATCTATGACAGTAATGCTACCATAGTTACCGAAGACGGTAAAAACGTGGTACTATATGTTTGGTATGATAATGAATACGGCTACAGCCATCAGGTGATCAGGCTGGCTAAATATATTGCGAAAGTGAGAAGATTCACTTATTATTAGTAGATTTCTTTTCAAAACCTTAAAACCCATCCCCGGCCGGATGGGTTTTTTTATTACTTCCTTAACTGCAGGAGAGGATCGAAAATCCGAATTTTATTATTTAAAAACTTCAGGAGGTGAAAAAGAAATGGAAAATTCTTCTTCTCATAGCCGTTTTGCTAATTATAGCAAGGATACTCCTGCCCTATTTCCTGGAAAAATACGTCAATAAAACCCTCAATGATATTCCGGGATATAAAGGCCAGGTAGAAGATATTGATGTTGCTCTGTACCGGGGAGCGTATGTCATTGAAGGTTTGAAACTGGCAAAAGAGAGTGCCTCATTCGATTCTCCGCTACTGAATTTTCCAAAATCGGACATTTCGATTGAATGGAAATCCTTGTTCAAAGGGAGGATCGTGAGTGAGATCGTGCTGCACAGCCCTGAAGTGAACTATATTTTTGAACATCAGAAAAAGAACGGTTCCGAAGAAAAACCCGATGTGAACGACTGGACAAACGCGCTGACCGACCTCGTCCCGATCAAGATAAACCACCTGGAAGCCCACGACGGAAAATTGAATTTTGTGCAATTCTCTGCCGATCCCAATATCGACCTGGTGATGAAAAACATTTTTCTTACTGCAACCAACCTGCAAAACGTAAAAAGAGCAGATGACGTTCTGCCGTCGACGGTCAATGCGACAGCCATCTCCTTTGGAGAAGGAAAGGCATCCCTTAACGGAAGGATCAATTTGATGAAAAAGATCCCTGATATGGACATGGAATTTTCCCTCGAGAAAGCCAATGTTACCGCCCTTAATGAGATGTCCCTCAAAGCGGTTGGCGTGGATTTCGCCAGCGGCACCTTTGAGCTTTTCGCGGAAGTAGCCATTGCCGATGGTTACCTAAAAGGTTATTTGAAACCCATGTTCATCAATACAAAGTTGATAGGAGAAGAAGATAAAGGCTTTTTTGAAAAGATCTGGGAAGGTTTTGTGGGCGTCTTTAAATTCCTTTTCAAGAACCAGGGAACTGACACTCTAGCCACCAAGGTTCCTTTAGAGGGAGATCTCAACAATGTAGACACGGGGGTATTCTCTACCGTTTTGAACATTTTCAAGAATGCCTGGATCAAGGCCTTTACCACAGATGTTGATGAAGATATCAATTATAAAGAAGCAGTGGAGGAGTCAAAAAAAGACAATTAAAATTCTCTTAAAAATTTATGATTTTCACCTGTGAAGGAAGTTCTTTTTATTCTTAGTTTTGCATTCGCGTTTGAACGAACGTGTGATGAAAGACAGGCAGTTAAGTGTGAAAAAAAAGTGAAATTATTTCACAATAAGCCCACTCCTGTCCCGTTGTGTAAGTGATAAAAAAAAATTAAAAACCCTATGAAAAGAATTCTATTCGCCTCCATCTTTACCCTTTTTCTAACTGCTTATGGGTCTGCCCAGGTTTCCCCTGAAACCACTATTGATGAAAAATTTGCTGAATTGATCACCAACTCCAACAACTTTAAAGGATACAAAGTTGTAGACACCGGGGAACTGACCACTTTACAGAGCCTTACCTCCAAAAGGATCGCTGAACTAAAAGAAGAGATCGCCGCTTCTAAAGAAGCCAGTCTTGCCTATAAACAAAAGATCGCAAAGTTGAATGCCGACATGGAATCTTTGGAAGCAAAACTCCAGCAGGTAACTGCAGAAAAAGACGCGATCACCTTCCTGGGATTTCCGTTTAGCAAAACCTCCTACAAGAGCACGATGTGGGGTATAGTTGGAATCCTGGTCCTTGCGCTTGCGCTTTTTGTGGTTCGTTTCCAAAAGAGCAATATCCACACAAAAGAAGCCAGAAAGAACCTGGCTGAGCTTGAGAAGGAATTTGATACCTATCGCGCAAAAGCCCTTGAAAAAGAGCAACGTTTGGGACGTCTTCTCCAGGATGAGAAGAACAAACAAATGAAGCTGGCAAAATAATAAGGGAAATCCACTCCTTAAATCAAGGCTAAATGTAAATTTGCATTTTAGCTAAAATCTCCTTTGCCATGCGTATCGATATAATCACTGTTGTTCCTGATATTTTAAAAAGCCCTTTTGAAGCATCTATTTTAAAACGTGCCATAGAGAAAGGCCTGGTGGAGATCCATCTTCACAATCTAAGGGATTACGTGACCGATAATTACAAACAAATCGATGATTACCAGTTTGGTGGAGGTGCCGGAATGGTCATGATGATCGAACCCATTGATAAGTGCATCTCGGCCCTGAAGGCTGAAAGGGAATATGATGAAGTCATTTATATGACCCCAGATGGAGAAACATTGAAGCAAGGCACGGCAAATGAGCTGTCGCTTAAGAAGAACCTCATCATCTTATGCGGGCATTATAAAGGAGTTGACCAGCGAGTGCGGGAACATTTTGTGACCCGGGAGATCTCTGTAGGAGATTATGTGCTGTCGGGAGGCGAATTAGGTGCCGCAGTATTATGCGATGCAGTGATAAGATTGTTACCCGGAGTGTTGGGCAATGAAACTTCGGCATTGACAGATTCCTTTCAGGATAATTTGCTTGCCCCTCCCATTTATACCCGTCCCGCCGAATATAAAGGATGGAAAGTGCCTGAGATCCTTACCTCCGGAAATTTTCCGAAGATCGAGGAATGGCGGGAAGAACAGGCTTATAAACGCACGAAAAAATTAAGACCGGACCTGCTCAAGGAATAGGAAAATAAAATTACCGATAGGTGACCGGGGATTAGAATATTTTTATAATTTTGCACACGTTTCTGGATCAACCTCTGGCGAAAACCGTGAATGTTGTTTTAGACTTTATTTTAAACCATAATTGAAATGGAATCGTTAATTAAATTTGTACAAGACGAATTTGTAACAAAAAAGGATTTCCCAGAATTTTCAGCGGGAGATACCATTACTGTTTACTATGAAATTACAGAGGGTGCTAAGACCCGTACGCAGTTCTTTCGTGGAGTTGTAATTCAAAAAAGAGGAACCGGAGCTTCTCAAACCTTTACTATTCGTAAAATGAGTGGTACTGTGGGAGTTGAGCGTATCTTCCCATTGAACCTTCCTGCGCTTCAAAAGATCGAGATCAACAAGCGTGGTAAAGTACGTAGAGCAAGAATTTACTACTTTAGAGAGCTTACAGGTAAAAAAGCCCGTATTAAAGAAAGAAGAAGATAATCGCCACAGATATTCTTTAAAAGCCCCGAAATTTCGGGGCTTTTTTAATGGTGTTTCTTTCGGGATCCCCTCCTGAAAATTTTAGGATTTTTTTACCATTAATTTGGTCATAAACACTTGCTTTTCAGCTTCTTTATCCTTAATTTTAGTAGTGGATTTTAGAAGATCAAGAATGTCGCAAGGAATTCTCTTTTAAGATTTAGGTAAAGCTTAGATCTTTACGTTAGTTTTTATCTTTTTGAATGTTTCAACTTATTGAAAATTTAATAGGTAAAAACAATTAGAAGCAATTTACACACACTCTTTTGGGAAATGTGAATTGTTTCAGATGAAATAACAACTTGCCTGGAGACGATGAAAAGTCTCGACCAGAATGTAAAAGTTCAGCAACCATTGTTATTTCATTAGGAGCCATTTCATTATAAAACTATAGTGAAATGGCTTTTTTTTATCAAAAAAACACCCATTTCCCCCCGCTTCTTCCCTTCTATACCTATGATAAAAGCTTTAAAAATGGTAAATTGCACAACCTTTATTAAAATCAAATATTGACCATAATGACACAGAAAACGAAGATCATCTATACCAAGACAGATGAGGCCCCTGCCCTCGCAACATATTCGCTACTTCCAATAGTACAGTCTTTCACCAAACCTGCAAACATAGACCTTGAAACAAGAGATATTTCCCTTGCAGGAAGGATCCTTTCTCAATTCCCCGAGAAACTGTCGGAAAACCAAAAGGTTTCAGATGACCTGGCCGAATTGGGTGCACTGGCAAAGACTCCCGAAGCCAACATCATCAAACTTCCCAACATTAGTGCTTCTATCCCTCAGTTAAAAGCGGCTATAGAAGAACTTCAGAAAAAGGGATATTCGCTGCCAAATTATCCCGATGATCCTGCAAATGAAGAGGAAAGAGCAGTTAAAGCAAAGTACGACAAGGTCAAGGGTAGCGCGGTAAATCCTGTTCTTCGTGAAGGAAATTCAGATAGAAGGGCGCCAAAAGCAGTGAAGAACTATGCGAAAAAGCATCCTCATTCCATGGGAGAATGGAGCTCTGATTCCAAAACCCACGTTGCTACAATGGGAAAAGACGATTTCCGCTCCAATGAGAAATCGGTAACGCTTTCTGAAGCGACAGATGTAAAGATACAGTTAATCGGAAAATCTGGAAATACCACCGTTTTAAAAGATAAGCTTTCTCTAGTAGAAGGAGAGGTCATCGATGGAACCTTTATGAGCAAAAAAGCTTTGGTGAAATTCCTGGAAGAACAGGTGCAGGATGCCAAAGACAAAGGAGTTCTTTTCTCCCTGCACATGAAGGCTACAATGATGAAGGTGTCAGATCCTATTATTTTTGGTCATGCGGTAAAGGTTTTCTTTAAAGATATCTTCGAGAAATATTCTGCAGATCTGGAAAAAGCCGGTGCAGATCCAAACAGCGGCTTAGGAGATGTTTTAAGCGCCATAAGCAAACTTCCTGAAGAGAAACGAACAGAGATCGAAAGGGCTATTCAAAACGACCTTAAAGATGGACCGGATCTGGCTATGGTAAATTCAGATAAAGGCATCACCAACCTCCATGTACCCAGTGATGTGATCATTGACGCTTCTATGCCGGCCATGATCAGGACATCTGGGAAAATGTGGAATGCAGATGGCGAAACCCAGGATTCGAAAGCCGTTATCCCAGACAGTAGTTATGCAGGGGTGTACGAAACCACAATTGAATTCTGCAAGAAAAATGGAGCTTTTGACCCTACCACCATGGGAACAGTTCCTAACGTTGGATTAATGGCGCAGAAGGCCGAAGAATACGGTTCTCATGATAAGACCTTCGAAATTGCTGAAGACGGGAAGGTACAGGTCATCACTTCTAAAGGTGACGTTCTTATGGAACACGAGGTTGAAAAAGGAGATATTTGGAGAATGTGCCAAACCAAAGACGCACCGGTGCAGGATTGGGTAAAACTTGCCGTGAATCGTGCAAGAGCTACAGATACCCCAACCATCTTCTGGCTGGATAAGAACCGCGCACATGATGCCGAATTGATCAAAAAGGTCAATGAATACTTACCTCAACACGAGACTACCGGTCTTGACATCAGGATCATGTCGCCAGAGGAAGCCACTCAGTTCACCCTGGAACGTCTTAAAGCCGGAAAGGATACGATCTCTGTAACCGGAAACGTGCTGAGAGATTACTTAACTGACCTCTTCCCTATTCTTGAATTGGGAACCAGTGCAAAAATGCTATCTATTGTGCCCCTTATGAATGGTGGCGGATTATTTGAGACCGGAGCCGGAGGATCTGCGCCAAAACACGTACAACAGTTTGTGGAAGAAGGCCACTTGAGATGGGATTCTCTAGGAGAATTCCTTGCACTGGCAGTCTCCCTGGAGCATTTAGGAGAAAAATACGGAAACAAAAAAGCACTTGTCCTGGCCGATGCTTTAGACAAGGCCACGGAAGAATTCCTCGAAAAAGATAAATCCCCGTCACGGAAGGTGAATGAACTGGACAATCGCGGAAGCCATTTCTACCTGGCATTATATTGGGCTCAAGCCCTGGCCGAGCAGGATAAGGATAGTGAATTAAAAGAACATTTTTCAAAGATCGCGAGGGAGCTGGAAGAAAATGAAGACAAGATTCTTCAGGAATTGATCGATGCTCAAGGTTCTACGGTTGATATCGGAGGATATTACAAACCCCAGGATGAACTGGTAAGCAAGGCTATGAGACCAAGTGAGACCCTGAACAGGATCTTACCCGGAAACTAGACTGAACAACAAACAAAATGAAGAGGGCCGAAATTTACTCGGCCCTTTTTTTATTTCGGAAATTCCTCAAAAAAGGTATTTTTAACTCACTAACCAAAACCTATAGATATGAAAAAACTACTTTTTGCAGGATTCTTTCTGTTAACCTTTCTGGGACAGGCTCAGGAAACATCGGGCACGCAGATAACCGTGACAATTCCGAATGTACCCGGAAATGAAGGAAAAGTGATAATCAGCCTTTATGATGAAGAGACATTCATGAAAGCTCTCCCACTGCAAAACGGCACTTCAGAAATAAAGGATGGTAAAGCCACCTTTACCTTTAAAGAAGTTCCTGCCGGGGAATATGGCATAATAAGCATCCACGACGAAAACAACAATGACAGGATAGACATGGAGCCTACAGGAATGCCCACAGAGGCATATGGCGTGTCCAACAATCCTATGAGCTTTGGACCACCACAATGGTCTGAAGCCAGGTTTGAAGTTAGCGATGAGCCGATTTCCCTGGAAATTCGTTTTTAAACAAAAAAGCCTGAATTCACAGAATTCAGGCTTTTCATTAATCGCAATTTTTCTTAGAACTTGAGGTTCACATCAAGGATGAAATTGTTGTTAATGGTATTGTCTCCTAAGTTAGAAAAGAAGCTACCCGATCCATAACGGATCCCATATTTCGTCCTGTCGATCACCACCTGTGCGGTTGCAGTTCCTTCTTTTACTTCCATATCAAAGGTTACCGGCTCTGTTTTTCCTTTAATGGTAAGGTCTCCGGTCACCTCATAGGTACTTCCCTCTTTAGGATCTACACTGGTGATGACCAATTTGGAGGTGGCATAATTATTCACTCCGAAGAAATCGTCATCGTTAAGGTGGTTCTCCAGCTTGGTTTTGTACTCTCCAGATAGGTCTGTCACCACAATAGTGTTCATGTCCATCACAAATTCACCGCCGGTCAACTGGCCTTCATCGGTTAGGTTTAGAAAACCTTCCTTAAGCTGAATACTCCCTGTGTGGGCAGCTCCTGTGATCTTCTTACCTGTCCATTCTACTGTACTGGCTTTGACATCAACTTCTTTTTTAATGGTAGTAAAAGAAAGTGTCGTAAGAATAAGTACCGGGGCAGCTGCGCCAAAAAATCTGTTTTTCATAGTTTCTGTTTTTAAAATTTAAGTTTACTGTTTACTTATTGATCATTTATTGGTATACACATTATTTGTATATACAATTTTAGTGGTAAAATTTTTTATTTCTTTAAACCTCTTAGCAATTCAATGAGGTTATCAATTTCCTTCTCCTCAAGCCTGCTCATCAATTTTCTCTCTGTTCTTGTAATTACCAGATCCAACTCCTTGAGAAGATCCAGGCCTTCAGAAGTGATGGTCAATTCGATCTGCCGTCTGTTTTCGGGGCATATGATCCTATCTACCAGACCTTTCTTCAATAATTTATCTATCAGCCTGGTCGTGTTGCTCATCTTATGGATCATCTTTTCATTGACACAACTTAAAGAAGCAGGCTTCCCCTTTTGACCTCTTAATATTCTTAGCACGTTGAACTGTGCTATGGAAAGCTTATAAGGTTTCAGCGCCTCCGAAAGATGATCCTGCACCCAGGTACCGGTCACGATCAATTCAATGACCGCTGTACGGGCTAAAAGAGCGGGATCCATATTTTCTTTTTTCGCTTCCATTTATGTAATTACAACATTTGTATGTACAAATATATAACCGATTTTCTGATCTGCAAAACTTTAAAGGTAAAAATATTATTTACCCGCCACCACCCAGCCGGCGATCTTTAATGTTCTCCTTACCTGGTGCTCTACAGCGGCTTTAATGTTTTGGTTTAAATTATCTTTGCCCGCGGTCACGCTCACCCCGTACGGATTTCCTCCCGCTTTGAACATCACTCCATCAGTATAACCGGGTGCCGCCACAATTGAACCCCAGTGGTGCATTGTTTTGTATAAAGCAAGGAGAGTAGATTCCTGCCCCCCATGAGGATTACTGGCACTGGTCATTCCTGTCACTACTTTATTGGCTAATTTGCCTGTGGACCAAAGCCCTCCCGTGAGATCCAGAAACTGCTGGAATTGTGAAGGAAGATTCCCGTACCGCGTTGGAGTGCTGAAAATAACAGCGTCTGCCCATTCCAGATCTTCAATGGAGGCTTCTTCAACATCTTTGGTGGCTTCTACATGTTTTTTCCATTCCTCATTCGCAGCTATAGCCTCTTTGGGTGCGAGCTCCTTCACCTTCCGCAATCTCACCTCCCCTACTCCGGCTTCTTTTGCAGCTTCCTCAGCCCATTGCGCCAGTTGATAATTGGTTCCGGTTGAACTATAATAAATAACAGCAATTTTTAGATCTTTCATATTGTAAAATTTAATTAACACTTGAATATCAGGTATATAAATTACAATTCTGAAATCTTTTTTTTATTAAACTTTCTATAAACCTCAGGTGCCGCAGTTCAGAATGAGGTAAAAAAAATCCCCGCCAAAGCAGGGATCTTAAATCTTATGTTGATTTTATTTATTTTTCCATGGCCGCAGCTACTCCTGCAGAAAGCCTTTTGTAGGTGCCATTTTCGAGAAGCTCCCTGATAGCTGAAAAAGCGGTTAAGGTTTCCTCTACATCCTCAAGGGTATGAGTCGCAGTAGGGATCAACCTTAACAGAATAAGTCCTTTTGGAATCACCGGATATACCACTATTGAGCAGAAGATACCGTGGTTTTCCCTTAAGTCTTTTACCAATGCCATAGCTTCAGGAATACTTCCCTTAAGGTATACAGGGGTTACACAACTTTGTGTAGTTCCAATATCAAATCCTCGATCTTTAAGTCCGCTTTGCAGCGCATTCACGTTCTCCCATAACTTCTCCTTCAATTCGGGCATTGTGCGCAGCATCTCGAGCCTCTTAAGGGCTCCAACCACAAGCTGCATTTGAAGCGATTTGGCGAACATCTGCGAGCGCAGGTTGTATTTTAAATAATCTATGATCTCCTGGTCGGCAGCAATAAATGCTCCTGTACTGGCCAGGGACTTGGCGAAAGTGGCAAAGTACACGTCAATTCCGTCCTGTACTCCCTGTTCTTCTCCTGCTCCTGCACCGGTAGCACCAAGGGTTCCAAAACCGTGGGCATCGTCAACAAACAATCGGAAGTTATATTTCTCCTTCAATGCAACGATCTCCTTCAGTTTTCCCTGCTCCCCTCGCATTCCAAACACACCTTCAGAGATCACCAGGATCCCTCCACCGGTTTGCTCGGTGATCTTTTCTGCTCTTTGCAGGTTCTTTTCAATGCTTTCAAGGTCGTTGTGTTTATAAGTAAACCGCTGACCCAGGTGAAGACGTACCCCATCAATGATACAGGCGTGTGCATCTACATCATATACAATAACGTCCTTTTTCGAGACCAGAGCGTCTATGGTAGACACCATTCCCTGGTATCCAAAGTTCAGGAGGTAAGCGGCTTCTTTACTTACGAAAGAGGCAAGTTCCTCCTGCAATTTCTCATGCAAATCTGTATGCCCACTCATCATACGGGCACCCATAGGATAAGCCGAACCGTATTGTGCGGCAGCCTCGGCATCAACCTTTCTCACTTCAGGATGATTGGCCAATCCCAGGTAATCATTAATACTCCAGGTAATGACATCCTGACCTCTAAACTTCATTCGGTTTGAAATAGGCCCCTCCAGCTTTGGAAATACAAAGTATCCCTCTGCCTGTTCTGCCCATTTACCCAATGGTCCTTTATCTTTGTATATTTTGTCAAATAAATCTGCCATTTTATAATTTTTTTAACTTACTGCAAAAGTAATAAATTAATAGCAACCGCATAATTTGTTTCTCCCCAGAACGCTGAAAAACATTTGTTTCGTACATTATTTAACACTTCTGCCACAGCAGAAGCGAAAGCAGGGGGATAGTCAAAAAAGGGAAAATTTTAAGATATTTTTGTCCCTTTAGGGTGTCGCTTGCTTAATAAGAGGGAAATGTAAACCTGAAATAGGTTATTTTACAAATTCGATCCTGTTGGTAGTTTTTTCGTGTTTGCTGTCGAAGAATCCCTGTTCGGTCATCCAGTCATCACTGTAGACTTTGCTCATATAGCGGGAGCCGTGGTCAGGAAAAATAACCACCACCTTACTGTTACTGTCAAACTCACCTTCTTCGGCCAGTTGCTTCACTCCCTGAATGGCTGCACCGCTGGTGTACCCTACAAAAAGACCTTCGGTCTTGGCAATTTCGCGAGCCGTGTGAGCGCTGTCTTCATCGGTCACCTTGATAAATTTATCAATGCTTTCGAAGTCTGTTGCCGTGGGAATGAGATTTTTTCCAAGGCCTTCTATCCTGTACGGATAAATTTCAGAAGAATCGAATTCTCCGGTTTCGTGGTATTTTTTCAGCACAGAACCGTAAGCATCGATCCCTATAACCCGAATTTCAGGATTTTGTTCTTTAAGAAACTTCGCTGTTCCCGAAATAGTTCCGCCGGTTCCGCTGCACGCGATAAGGTGCGTGATCTTTCCTTCGGTCTGTTTCCAGATCTCGGGACCGGTAGATTTCACATGAGCTTCAATGTTAAGCTCATTAAAATACTGGTTGATATATACAGAGCCTTTGATCTCGTCATGCATCCTCTTTGCTACCTGGTAGTAGGAACGTGGATCATCTGCCGAAACATGCGCCGGACAAACGTAAACCTTTGCTCCCATTGACCGCAGCATATCGATCTTATCTTTAGAAGATTTTGAACTCACCGCCAGGATGCAATCGTATCCTTTAATGATGCTCACCATGGCTATACTGAATCCTGTATTGCCCGATGTAGTTTCAATGATCGTGTCCCCCGGTTTGAGAATACCTTTTTTCTCGGCTTCCTCAATGATGTATAGTGCAATTCTATCTTTGGTGGAATGTCCCGGATTAAAAGCTTCTACTTTAGCGAAGAAGTCTCCTTTGAAATCCTGTGTTATTCGGTTTAACTTTATAAGGGGGGTGTTACCTATCAATTGCAACACATTGTCGAAAACCTGTAAATCTTCTCTCATAAATTGAAGTTATCTACAATAATCCTGCTTGCGAGGGATTCCCCAAACACGATTACAAAACGCAGCAAATTTAAGTCAAATATTTTAATTATTGGTCAATTCCTTCCAAATCCAGCAGAAATGCGTACTCTTCAGCGACTTCTTTCAGCGCCTCAAAACGGCCTGAAGCACCACCATGTCCCGCTTCCATATTGGTATGGAACAACAACTTCTTGTTATCGGTCTTCAGTTCCCTTAGTTTAGCCACCCACTTCGCCGGCTCCCAGTATTGCACCTGTGAATCGTGCAGTCCTGTTGTTACCAGCATATTGGGGTAATTCTGGGCTATTACATTGTCATAAGGAGAATAGGATTTCATATAGTGGTAAAATTCCGGCACATTTGGATTTCCCCACTCGTCATACTCTCCCGTGGTAAGTGGAATTGTCTCGTCAAGCATGGTCGTTACCACATCCACAAAGGGTACAGATGCAATGATACCGTTGTACAGCTGCGGAGCGATATTGGCAACCACACCCATCAACAATCCTCCTGCTGAACCGCCACTGGCGTAAAGATGTTCTGCCGAAGTATATTTCTCTTTAATGAGGTGAAGGGAACAATCTACAAAATCTGTAAAGGTGTTCATCTTCTTTAGCAACTTCCCTTCCTCATACCACTTTCTTCCCAGGTATTCCCCTCCCCTTATGTGGGCCAGGACAAAGATGAATCCGCGGTCAAGAAG
>OGCK01000156.1_pt1 | contig 13300 bp, 10 predicted proteins | sample 1570051 | NCBI WGS metagenome assembly OGCK01 (sample SAMN06266181, study PRJEB24510) | hot springs metagenome | isolation source: hot spring sediment | place: USA: Zodletone Spring, Oklahoma | collected 2013-12-03 | reverse complement strand
TCTACACTATCCTCTTCGTCGGCAGCGTCAGATGTGTATAAGAGACAGGAAGAAAATGGTGGTGTAGCCCAGCTCTTCCGTCTTCAGTTTCAGTCCCAGGGGGATGTCAATGTACTGCAGCCGGTGTTTCAGGCTCTGTCCGGGAAGGGCGAAGAGCGTATCGCTTTTGGAAACGACCATCGTGGAATCCGAATAGAGCAGGGAACCTCCCATGTTGTTAATGCCCAGTCCCACGGCAAATGCATAATGATTGGCAAAGAAAAGATCCATGAATACGCCGGTCTGCGCATGAAATACCGACCCGTCCGGTGTCACATGCGCTTCATCGGAGCGGAACCAGGAAAACTGCGGATCTGCATGGACGCTGAATCTCATACGCTGCCCGTAAACGGCCGACAGTGAGATAAGAATGAGCAAGGTGACCAGGATTCGTTTCATATTGTGTATTTTTAAAGCCTTATAACAACGGTTCAAATTTACATAATATGATGAGACCTGTTCAAAAGATCTGCTTTTTTGTGTCCTGCCAGCTGGTGATCCTGATTGGGTGCAACCGGAACCCGATGGAGGTGGACACCACGGGCATCCGGGAGACCGTGCTGGTGGAAAGGTTTGACAGGGAGCTGTTTGAAATGGATATGGACACACTGGAGGAGGCCATCGGATATTTTTACGACAGCTACGGCGATTTCTTCGACATCTTCAATGTGCACATCATCCGGATCGGTCCCGGATCGGGGAAACGGTACCCGTCGTATCTTTCCATGTTCGTGAATGATCCGGCGAACAGGGAGGTCTATCAATACACCGGTCAGGTTTTTTCGGACATGGAACAGGTCAACCGGAAACTCACGGACGGATTCAGGCACTACCTTTACCACTTTCCCGATTCCACCCTCCCAAGGGTGGTGGGATATGTGAGCCGGTTCAACCACGGGTTGTTCACGGTCGACCGGTTTATCGGGGTGGGCCTGGACCAGTACCTGGGCAGCGATTGCCCCTACTACGAACAGATGGGGATCCCCAGGTACCTGACCAGGAACAAGATCCCCGAAAAGATCCCGGCTGATGTGCTGTATGCATGGGGCACCCGGATTTGTCCCTACAATGATTCGGTGGACAACCTGCTCACAAGGATCATTCACCAGGGGATGCTCCTTCATTTTCTGGATGCCATGTTCCCCCGGCTGGAGGACAGCCTGAAAACAGGGTTTACAGCCGCGCAGCTGGAATGGTGCAGGAAAAATGAAAAACAGATGTGGACCCACCTGGTGGAGCAGAAACTGCTCTTCTCAGGCGATCCGCTGGTGATCAGGAAATTTGTGGACGATGCTCCCTATACCTCCTATTTTACAGGGGAGTCGCCGGGCAGGGCAGCAGTCTGGCTGGGCCGCCAGATCGTCAGGGAATATGCGGGCAGACATCCACAGCGCACGCTTTCCGGTTTGATGACCCGCCGGGATTACTACGCCATCCTCAGGGAATCCAGGTACGATCCCTGAGGAAACCCTCCGGCCTGAAAACCGTCGTCAGTCCCGGTTTGCCGTCTTTTTCCCCCTGGCGAGGGAGGCAAACACCCCCAGTGTGCAGAGTGCCGCAAAAATGACCAGCGTCGTTCGCATGCTGGCCAGGAATTCGCCGGATACCCCTGCGGAGAGCGGACGGTTCCCGATAAACAGTTGCAGCATCATGGTGGCCACGCCCATGCTGACCATCTGTCCCGTCAGCCGCATGGTCCCCACGGTGGCGGATGCCACACCCAGGTATTTTTTCCCAACCGAGCCCATGACCGCATTGGTATTGGGGGAGGAGAACATCCCGAAGCCCAGGCCCACGACCACCAGCGAGGGGACAAGGTAGGTGAAGGGAGTGACTTCGGACAGGAAACTCAACAGGACCAGTCCCCCGACAATCACCCCCATCCCTGCGGATGAGAGGATCCGGGGATCGTATTTGTCCGACAGTTTTCCGGACCAGGAAGCGACAAGTGCCATGGTCACCGGCTGGGTGATCAGGACGAACCCGGCATCCCTGGGAGAGAGCCCTTTTACATACTGGAGATAGAGGCTCAGCAGAAATGTGATGGCAAAGGTCGTGGCATAATTGATCAGGGCGGCCAGGTTCGAGAAAGCGAACAGCCTGTTCCGGGTGAACAGGGCAATGTTGAAAACAGGGTGCTTCGTCCGGAGCTCCAGCAGGGCAAACGCAATCAGCCCCGAAAGTCCTGCGGCGGTGAGGAAAACGGAAAGGGTGTCGGGAAGCCCTGAAAACCCGAACATGAATGCCGACATGGAGAAAAGGTACAGGACCGCACCCCGCAGGTCGAATTTCTCCCCCCTTGCATCGGCCCACTCATCCCCGATCCCCAGCCAGGTGACCAGGATGACCAGCAGCTGGAAGGGAATGATGGCATAAAAGATGCTCCTCCATCCCAGGTACTGGGTCAGGATCCCGCTCAGGAACGGAGCCAGGGACAGGCCGACATAAACGGCGGTCACCGAGATCCCGATGGCCTTGCCCCGCTCTCCCGGCGGATACACGGAAGTGATGATGGCCACACCGGTTCCGAAGACCATGGCGCTCCCGATACCCTGGAGCGCCCTGAAAATGATCAGCATGGTTCCGGATGGGGCCAGGGCGCAGAGCAGCCCGGTGATCATGATGATCACATTCCCCCACAAAAAGGTCTTTTTCCTTCCGTTGATATCGGCCAGCTTCCCGAAGGGAACCAGGAACACGGCCGAGGAGAGGATGAAGGCCATGGCCACCCAGCTCATGCCCACCGCACCCATGGAAAACTCCCCGCTGATGGCCGGCAGGGCGATATTGATGGCACCGCCCAGGAAGGGATTGATAAAGGATGTGATGACAATGATGGAGAGGATCAGCCGCTTTGAGTTGCCGGGTTCTTGGTTCATCCTGCCGCGTGATTTTGGTTAGTACAACGGACTCCCGCATATCTTACAGAAACGGGCATCGTCATCGTGCGGCTGGTGGCCGCAGGCGGGACAGGCCTTTTTCCCTTTCCGCCTTCCTTCCCGCACCGCCTTCCCCAGTTCCACCGAGATGATCCCGGTGGGGACCGCAATGATGGAATGACCTGTCAGCATGGCAACGTCAAAAGCCTTTCCGGCAGGAGTGTCCGTCCCGAAAATGACGGTGAATATTTTTCTTTTCAGTTTCATCTGATGAAATCCGGCCGGGCTTAAAAAAAACAGGGTGACTGAGACAGCCACCCCGGTTTGTCTTTTATGATCCTCTTATTCAGGGTGAATAGCCTCCACGGGACATACATCTGCGCACGCACCGCAGTCGGTACAGAGTTCGGGATCGATCACATAGATATCTCCTTCGCTGATCGCTTCCACCGGACATTCGTCAATGCAGGTACCGCATGCAGTACAATCATCTGTTATTACGTAAGCCATTTCTTAAGTTTTATTGATTGATACGGCCCAAATTTAGTTTCATTTTTTTGATTAACCTTCCGCTCCCGGCTTTTTTTTTAAACGGGTGGGTGGTTCAGCAGTTCAACGGCCAGGAAGGAAAGCAGGGCACTTCCCGTTCCGAGTGCGGACTCATCCGCCCTGAATCCGGGAGTGTGTAGTGCGAACACCTGCTCCGATGCGGGCGACCTGACTCCGAGCCGGTACATCATGCCGGGAACGGCACCAGCGAACCAGGAAAAGTCCTCGGCGGTCATCCGGATCCCCATCTCTTCCACCGAACCTTCGCCCAGGAACCCGACGGCCAGCTCCCTGGCTTTCAGGGTTAGCTCCACGTGGTTCCGGAGCACCGGGTACCCGTGGCGGATCTCCAGATCTGCTTTTCCGCCATCGCTTTCAGCAATATCCGAGGCGATCTTCCCGATCAGGCGGTGTGCCTCCTGTCTCCAGGATTCATCCATGGTCCGGAAGGTCCCCTCCATTTGCACAACATCCGGGATCACGTTCACGGCCCCGCCGGCCGCCACCTTTCCGAAGGCGAGCACCGTGGGCACTCCTTCCGGGGATGCTTTCCGGATCTCCTGCTGCAGGGCGATGAGGATCTGCGCCGACATCAGGACCGGGTCGCGGAGATGCTCAGGCTGGGCCGCATGACCGCCCTTCCCTTTCACCGTCAGGTACAGCTCATCACTGGAGGCCATGTAGGTCCCCGGCCTGAATCCCACGTGTCCGGCTTCCATCTCGGGCAGGACATGCTGGGCGATGATCATGTCGGGCATCCTCCCTTCAAAAACCCCCTCTTCCAGCATCAGCCTGGCTCCGCCCGGCACCTTCTCCTCACCCGGCTGGAACACGAACAGCACCTCGCCCATGATCATCTCCCTGAGCCGGCTCAGCATGCGAACGGCCCCCAGGAGGCAGGTCATATGTACGTCATGTCCGCAGGCGTGCATCACCCCGGGATGCAGGGAGCTGAATTCAAGTCCGGTCTCCTCGTTAATGGGCAGCGCATCCATGTCAGCGCGCAGGGCGATCCTTCTGCCCGGCCGGTCCCCGCTGATCCAGGCAAGGATCCCCGTGCCTGCCACCGGGTATCGGTAGGGGATCCCCCATGCATCCAGTTTTTCCCTTATAAAGGCCGAGGTGCGGTGCTCCCGGAAAGAAAGCTCAGGGTAGCGGTGCAGGTGTCTCCTGGTATTCACAAGCTCTTCCAGCAGGTCTGCATCCAACAGCTGACTGATGTGAGATTTCAGATCCATGGGTCAGAAATCCAGGCTGAGGGAGAGATAAAAAATCCTGGGCTGCACTTCCATGTTCTCCAGTCCCCACGCCCAGTCAAGACGCACGAAGTAACCCAGCAGGCGGCTTCGGACCCCGAAACCGTACCCGGCCACGATGGGATCCCGGTTGGCATCCAGGGTGATCGTGATGGGGCCATTGGTGATCACCTCTGTATTCCAGGCATTCTGGTCCTTCTTAAAGGGATGCAGCCCGGTCCATGCGCTTCCCACATCGGCAAATCCCACCACCTGGAAGTTGTTCAGGAAGGAGGAGCTCAGCGGGTGTCCCACCAGGTAGCGGATGATGGGCCACCTGATCTCCGTGTTGAAAACAGCAAAGTTGCTGCCGTTCCGGATATTCTGTGAGAATCCCCTCAGGTTGGTGGCCAGCGCCTGATAGGCATAGTTCCGGGAATAATCAATGTCCACCGATTCATTGAACGTGGGCACCCGGGCCTGGAAAATATTGATCCAGTTGTCCACGCTGCCCAGGTAGTAGATGAGCGGACTCCTGCCGAAGGATCCGCTGGCGGCAAACCGGTTGGCCCAGATCAGGGTCCGGTGCACCCTGGTATAGTGCCGGAAATCGCCTCCCACCACAAACAGGTCTGATTTGGCCCTGTTCAGCTGCCTGTAGGCTTCCCCGAAGACCTTGAAGCGCAACCCGCTGTAAAGGTTCGTTCCCAGGATCCTGGTGTTGTCGAAGATCAGTTCGGCCTTCAGCCCCCCCCATACCTTCACGATTCCCTCCTTATTCAGGTTATTCAGATCGGTGGAGAGAAAAATGGTGTTGTCATGCCTTACGGTGGCGGTGCCTTTCAGGGCCAGGGTCTGGCTGAACGGGTACTTCAGTGAACCCAGCAGCTCATGGGTGAATGTTTTGACAGTAGCCTCGTAATTGTCATTGTTGTCAAAGGTGTAATTCTTGAATACCTGCCTGTGGAAGAGCAGCTGTTTGTCGAGCCTGTATTTCAGGTTCTCGAAGCTGAGCAGGTATTCGTTGCTGTCGAAATCGGTGGCGAACCGGACCCCGCCCACCAGCCGGTAATCCTCGAAAAGATCGTTCGCCCCCACCTTGAACAGCAGGTTCATGCCCGGATTATAGTAATAGGCGCCCCCTGTAAAGGCCTGGTAGGAAGCGTTCAGGAAGCTGTAATCGATCTGGTTGACCAGCCGGTTCGGATAAAAAGCGGTCTGGTAATCGATGTACATCATCTGGTCCGTTTCCACCGAGTCCAGCACCAGGTTCAGGTTCCTGCCCCGCAACTGGTTGTTGTAGTAATTCAGCTTCTCCCTCTCAAAGATGTAGTTGTTGATGTCGATCCTGAACTCCTGCAGCGGAATGGTATCTCCGTCCAGGATAAGCTCATTGTTTGCAATGTCCTTCATGGAAATCACCCGTTTCTCCACATGGTGTACCGAGTCCTCCTGCATCAGTCTGTCCACGTGTCTGTCCCTGTACTCGGTGGGCTCCAGGACGTCCCCGTATTTCCGCTCGTACTCCAGGGGATTTTTGTACATATGGTATCTCCCCTCATGGTAGATGATCTCCGCCACCTCACCGGTCTCATTGTTGATATCATGGGACAGTATGTTCCTCTTGTAATTGGTAAGCGGATAACTGTTGGCAAAATACCGGTAGTGAATGGAGGTGTCCACCAGGCTGATGACACTGTCGTACTGGGCATAGTAGCGGTTCAGGATCCCGTTCTTGTCGCTCAGGTAGATAAACTCGTTCCTTCCCATGGAGAGCGGCTGCAGGTGATTGATGTAGTCACCCTCGGAAATCTTCTGAAGCAGCGGATCCTTATTTGCGTAATCGTAGACATACACCGCAAATGCGGTGGTGGTGTTGTTCTCGGGGTCGTTTTGCATAAAAAGCGTGTCCAGCCTCCTGTTGGACACAAAAGAGATCCCGGTCATGTTGTTGATGAATCGCGGATGGTAATCATCGGCCAGGTCGTTTGTGATCCGTTCGCTGGTAGAGGAGGCAAGATCGAAAACCCAGATATCCGTCTGTCCGTCCACCACTGCCGAGAAGACCAGCTTTCTGGCATCCGGCGAGAAATTCATGCCCAGGATCTTTTCGAAGTAGAGCAGGTTCCTGGTGGTCAGCTCCCCGGTCTCCAGGTTGTGAAAATGGATCTTGAGCAGTCCCTCTTCCTCGGTCACAAATCCCAGGATCTCCGAAGAGGGATGCCAGGCCAGCACCGGGAATGAATAGTCATTGATCTGGTCCAGCTTCTGACCTCTTTTGTAGATCCGTTCCTTTCTCTTTTCCCCTTCCCGGTGGAGCCAGATCTTGTACTGGCCTTCCTGGTTGGTGACATAGGCCACATGGCTGCCGTCGGGACTGATCCGGATCTGCTGGTAAGCCCTTTTCCTGTGAGGCCTTTTCAGGATGCTGCCCTGTTCAGGGAGCTCGGAAAACTCCTCCCTCGCCGTATAAAGCCCCAGATAATAGGCGGTCCAGTCAATGGAAAGCTCCTTCAGTTTGCTGCCAAGCACGTACAGGAATCCGCTTTCGGCATTCTTGTTGATCCTCGTGATGTAGAGGATCTGGGGGATGATGGAGGCTCCGTAGGTGTCGGCCACATACTTCCAGAAGGAGTGACCCGCATACCGGGCGTCGTCGTCCTGGAGATTGACGAATTTGCGGTATTTCCCCGACACGATGCCATCCTTCACACGGTTCTCCAGATCATAGTCCCACGGATTGGAGACAAAAGAGATCAGTCCTTCCAGGTACCATTCCGGCAGATTGACAATGGTCGTTTTGGTCAGGTTGTCCCTCAGACCGTTCCCGAACATCATCTCATTGAGGAGCACTTTCGCGATGGCCGCCCGGATCTGCCGCTCAAAACTCACGTGATCCCCTTCGAAATAAAGAAATACTTTGTTCTGGATGATCTGCGTGGTTCCGCCGATGTTATATTCTTCATTTTCGGAGACCAGTCCGATATTGCTCTGCCTGAAGTCTGTCAGCTTGTTATAAGTGAGGAATATGAGCCGCTGCTCGATCTCGTAGTCGAAGAACCGCTCGATCAGTTCCAGCTCCTTTTCAACAAAATCGGCCACATAGAGGGACAGGTCCGTTCCGTTCTCATAAGAGTAAACATCGAACCTTTCGAACCGGTAAAATTTCCAGTACCGGTCATTGAACTGGACCCGGTTCTTCCCGAAATCCATCTGCATCCCATTGTAGAACTGGGCAGAGAGATGACCGGTGCCTGCGAGCAGGAGCAGTGCGCACCATATTTTCACCAGGCTTCTCATGATCCTCTTTCAGGGGCTAAAAATACATATTATTGATGACAAGTGGGCCTAATATTCCGGAACGATATTTGCATACACCTGGTTGTCTCAAAAATTATGCAACTTTTTGTAGATTTTTTGTGTTAATTTTGTGGGAGCCCGAACAATGACCCTTGTTTGCCGTAAAAGGGTAAAGAACCATTTTTGAAAATGAAATAGTGTGGAAGCGTTATGAAACGAGAACAGTTAAATCATCGCAGCGTCTTGATATTCATCATGTTCAGCATGCTGCTGCCATTGATGGGGCAGACCGTGGAGCCGAAGATCTCCTTTGGAACCACAGACCATGACTTCGGAAAAATTCAGGAAGCGGAAGGGAATGTCACCTACAGGTTTGAATTTGTGAACACCGGCGGAAGCGATCTGATCATCCAGCATGTGACCACCTCCTGCGGGTGCACCGCACCCAGCTGGACGCGCGAACCTGTGCGGCCCGGCGAGAAAGGGTTTGTGGCAGCCACCTATAATCCTGCGGGAAGGCCCGGCGCATTCAGGAAATACGTGACGGTGATCTCGAACTCGAATCCCGGGAACGTGCGCCTGACCATCTCAGGCGAAGTGATCCCGAAACCGAAGACCATTGAGGATGAATACCGTTATGCCATGGGACCGGTGCGCCTCAAATCGAACCATCTGGCCTTCGGGAATATTAAAAATACCCAGAAGACGGAAAGGAGCCTGGAAGTTATCAACACTTCTGAGGGTCCCGTGGAGATCGGCTTTGAGCGTGTCCCGGCCCACATCCGGATCAAGGCTGAACCATCCACCCTCAAAGCGGGGGAAAAGGGGATGCTGACAGCCACCTACGATGCACCGGTCAGAAACGACTGGGGATTTGTCATTGACAGGATGAATCTGAAGCTCAACGGTGTATCGGAGCGTAATTACAGCCTGGTGGTCAGTGCCAACATCGAGGAGGATTTCTCCGGGATGACAGCCGGGGAGATGGCCGCTGCTCCCGTGCTGAGCGTGGACAATACAGAGTTCAGGTTCGGGAACATCAAACAGGGTGAGAAGGTGGAACACACCTATGTCCTGTCGAACACGGGCAAATCGGATCTGGTGATCAGAAAGGTGAGCGCTTCATGCGGTTGTACGGCCGTCCAGCCCGAAAAGAAAGTGATCGCCCCGGGTGAGAAGGTGAATATCAAGATGATCTTCAACTCAGCCGGAAAGGTGGGGAACCAGAACAAGACCATCACCATCATCACCAACGATCCCAGGAACAGCAAGACGATCCTCTGGGTGAAGGGGGAGGTGACCAGGCCCTGATTTGAAATTTTTTCAGATACCGAGAAGTTCTTCGATGGCCGACCTCAGCTCGGCACCGTGTATTTTTTTGGCACGGATGATCCCCTGTTGATCAATGAGGACCGTATGGGGTATGGCGGGTACGCCATACAGGACGGCACCCTTGTTGTCCCAGTACCTGAGGTCCGAAACGTGGTGCCATGAAAGGCCGTCCTCACGGATGGCACCGACCCAGGCGGCCGAGTCCCGGTCAAGCGATACCCCCAGGATCGTGAATCCCATGTCCCTGTAATCCCCGTATATTTCCACTAGCTCCGGATTCGCCCTCCGGCAGGGACCGCACCAGCTGGCCCAGTAGTCAATGAGGAGTACATTGCCTTCATGCACATCCGACACGTTAAGCACCTCTCCTTCCGGGGTTTCAAGGCCGAAATCCAGGTATGGCTTTCCGATGGCCACGGATTTCATTCTTTCCATCTTTCCATGCATGTATTGATACTCCTCAAGCTGCCGCACCATGGGGTCCATTGCATCGAGCGCTTCTTCCAGCCTGTCGGCATTCATGGTATAAAAGGTCCCCCTGAGGGCAAGGACCGATGCGAATGAGGAGGGATGTTCTTCCACGTACAGCGAATCGGCAATTTCTGTTTCCCGGACAGCCTGGTAATAAGCATCCAGGAGGCTGTCCTGCGCTGCCTGGCCGGCCGAAGAATAATTTTCCTCAATCGCTTTTCTCAGCCGGGATTGTTTTTCCGTGAGCGGCCGGAGCGCATCCCGGTATGCATTCAGATCTTGCTGTGCCCTGCTGTTCGTCCGAATTACAGGATCTTCCAGCGATCCTGTGACCCTGTATTCCGCATTCTCCACAAGCAGCCGAACGGAACCTTCCGCATTCCCGACAGTCAGGTACATGGTCCGCACCCCCTCGGTCTGTTTCGAGAGGACTGCCGGTTGATCCGGGCCGATCAGGACCGAGTCATACACCACACGGTTCCGGTTCACCGGCAGGATCAGCTTCAGCCAGTTCCCGTGATATCCGTCCACATCAAATGTAATGGTATAGCTGTCCTGCGTGGTGTTGCAGGAAAAGATGAGAAGAGAAGGCATCAGCAGGAAAACAGGAAAACGTTTCATACAGTTAATTGAAATAAGGCTGGACGGACGCAAAGATAATACGTTTTGCCATCAGGCCGGCAATATCACGGGTGCCTGTGAAGTGATTTGTATTGATTCAAAATTGAAACGGCAGCCATGTAAGGGGTCGCCTTCCCCTCCGCGATGGCCTGCTCGTGTTTTTTCAGTGCTTTCTGCATCTCAGGGTCGTTGAAGGCGTGGCTGAAGATCCCCTCGCGCAACGTCTCGTACATCCAGTACCTTCCCTGCTCCTTTCTGCGCTTTTCCAGGTACCCGTTCCCGGTCACATGTTCCCGGTAGTCCAGTGCCATCTGCCAGATCTCCCCGATGCCCGTCTGGTAAACGGACGAGCAGGTCTTTACCTGTACCGTCCACCCGGATGGAGCGGGCGGGAAAAGGTGGAGGGCGTTGGCATATTCCGCCTGTGCCCTTTTGGCTTTCTGGATATTGGATCCGTCCGCCTTGTTGATCACCAGCGCATCTGCCATTTCCATGATGCCCCGCTTGATCCCCTGCAGCTCGTCTCCCGCGCCGGCCAGCATGAGCAGCAGGAAAAAGTCAACCATGCCGTGTACCGCTGTTTCCGACTGTCCCACTCCCACGGTTTCCACAAAGATGGTATCGAACCCGGCCGCTTCGCACAGCAGGATGGTTTCCCTGGTCTTGCGGGCCACCCCTCCCAGGGTGCCCCCTGAAGGGGAGGGGCGGATATATGCTTCGGGCCGGCCCGCCAGCACCTCCATCCGGGTCTTGTCACCCATGATGCTCCCTCTGGACCTTTCGCTGCTCGGATCGATGGCCAGCACGGCCAGCCTTCCTCCCTGCCGGATGATGTGATTTCCGAGGGCTTCGATGAATGTGCTTTTGCCGGCACCGGGCACCCCCGTTATGCCGATCCTGAAAGCACTGCCTGACATGGGGAGGCAGGCTGTGATCAACTCCTCCGCATCGGATCTGTGCCGGGGAAGTGAACTTTCAACGAGCGTAATGGCCCGGCTGAGCATGCCGGTGTCGCCCTGCCTGATCCCTTCCAGCAGCCGGGCGGTTGAATACTGTTTCTTTTTGGCCTGTTTCAGGCGGCTGACAGCTTCCTTGTTAATGGGGTCCGGGGGGGACACCCCCCGGGAGAGGGAGAGTGCGGATCTTTTCTTTTTCGGTGATGTCATACAGACCGAGGTTGTGCCTGGTGCCCGGACTCATGACCGGTCATGAGACGGTATATTTTTTCCTGAAGTATTCATGCGTGGCGATCTGGGCCCTGATGTCCGGTCCCTTCGTGATGATTCTCACATTGTTCAGGTTTTCGTCCACCTCGCCTGCCTTCACATTATCGGATAGCTGGATGTTCAGGATATCCAGGATCTCCCGCCTGGCATCCGGATCATAGATTGGAAAGACGCATTCCACCCTTCTGCGCAGATTCCTTTTCATCCAGTCCGCCGATCCCAGGTAGATCTGATGTTCCCCGTTGTTCAGGAACACATAAGCCCTTGCATGCTCCAGGTAGCGGTCCACGATCCTGATCACCCGGATGTTCCGGCTGTAAGGCTGGTTCGTTTTAAGCGTGCACACTCCCCGGATGATCAGGTCGATCTTTACCCCGGCTTCACTTGCCCTGTAGAGGTGATCGACCATCTCTTTGTCCTGCAGTCCGTTCATCTTCAGCAGGATATATCCGATCCCACCTGCTTTCACATGGGCGATCTCCTGGTCGATCAGCCGGATGAAATGGGGGATCAGGTTGAAACCGGGAACCAGGATGTGCCTGAACTCCGGCCGCAGGTCCTGGTCCTCCAGGTGATTGTAAAGCTCCTTCACCTCCCTCACCACTTCGGGATTCGAGGTAAAAAACCCATGATCGGCATACATACGGGCAGTTTTTTCGTTGAAGTTACCCGTGCCCAGGTAGACCTGGTCGCCGTGTTTTGAGTCCGGTTTCCTGATGACGAGTGCAATTTTGGCATGCACCTTCAGCCCGGGGATGCTGTAGATGATCCTGATCCCCGCCTTGGTCATCTCGTTGGCCCATTTCAGGTTGGCCTCCTCATCGAACCTGGCTTTCAGCTCCACGAAGACGGTCACTTTCTTTCCGTTCTCAGCCGCATCGATCAGGGTATTGACCACCACAGAATGATCTGAGACCCTGTACTGGGTGGTCTTGATCTCTTCCACGGTGGGATCGGTGGCAGCTTCCCTCAGGAACCTGAGAAAATGCTCAAACGGCTGGTAGGGCACACTCAGCAGGAAGTCTTTCTTCCCGATCAGGGAGGCCATTGTCTTTTTCTGGTTTGCCAGGACGGGATTGGGAACAGGGGGGAGGTTCTCGATTTCCAGCTCCGGGTAAACCGGGTTGGGGAAGTTGAAAAAATCCCTGAAATTGTGCCGGCTTCCCCCGATGACCAGGATATCTTTTTTGATTCCGAAAGAAGCAGTGATGTAATCAAGCAGCTTTTCCGGCATTCTCCTGTCATACTGGAAGCGGTTCGGGCTGCCCACTGAGCGGAGGGAACGGATCCGGTCGATGGTTTCGATCAGATCCTCCCCTTCGTAATCGTCGTATTCCAGGTCTGCATCCCTGGTCAGTTTCAGGGAGTACCAGTTCTTCACGATGTAACCGGGGAAAAGGGCTTCCGAGTGCCGCATGATCACATCCTCCAGGAACATGATGTAATGTTTGTGGTCCTCGCGGGGAAGCTCCAGAAACCTGGGGATGTTGTGATCGGTGGGGATCTTCAGGATGGCATACCGTCTGAGCTGTTTCCGGCCGGAACGTTCCTTGCTGACCATTTCGATGGCAATGTAGGGCCTGTCTCTTATACACATCTCCGAGCCCACGAGACCGTACTAGATCTCGTATGCCGTCTTCTGCTTGAA
>OGCK01000155.1_pt1 | contig 13303 bp, 9 predicted proteins | sample 1570051 | NCBI WGS metagenome assembly OGCK01 (sample SAMN06266181, study PRJEB24510) | hot springs metagenome | isolation source: hot spring sediment | place: USA: Zodletone Spring, Oklahoma | collected 2013-12-03 | reverse complement strand
ATAAGAGACAGATCTTCTCCATGATCTCCCGGCAATTCACCTTTTCGAAAATCAGGTCAACCCGCCTGATATATTTTTCTTTCATTTTTCGATGGTTTGATTCGGTTTACTTCTTCATGTATCCACGCAGGATCTCGGTCACTCTTTCCGGTGTCAGTTCAATGTAAGGTGTATCATTGATCAGCATGGCGGGAGCTTTGTGGCACCAGCCGATGCAGTTGGTCTCCAGAAGGGTGAATTTTCTGTCTGAAGTGGTTTCCCCCACCCTGATCTTCAGGGTGTCTTCAATGGTGTTCAGGATGTCGTTCTTGCCCTTCATGGCACAGGAAATGGTTTTGCATATCCGGATCACATACTTACCCCGGACCTCCGTATCAAGGAAGGAGTAAAAAGTGGCGGTCCCGAAAACGTCGGCAGCAGAAATATCCAGTTCCCTTGCCACATCCACCATATCCTGACTGGTCAGGTATCTGTTCTGTACCACCAGATCCTGCAGGATCGGGAGCAGACTTTCCCTGGTTCTGCCATGCTTATTGGCTAGTTCCCTGACCAGTTCGTTTACGATAAAGGTCTCCATGGTTATAAATATTGTTAATTAAAATGTTTACCTCTAATCAGTTATCTTCCCCTCTGTTATTTGATTCACAAATTGAACCGGTAAAATTATACTTTTGATGTGAACCATATCACAACAAAAATCATATTTTTTCAAGATGTCCCGAAAACAGATTCGATCTAAATAAGAAAAAAGTGCATCGGATTCAAAAATAACTAACGATTTAGTTGCATAACTAAAACTTTAGTTATATATTTGCGGAGAATCCGGGTAAAAAAATATGCCGATGACTTCACTGACCAAAGCGGAAGAACAGGTGATGCAGATCCTCTGGAAGGAGAAAAAAGGATTTGTTAAAGATCTGCTGGAGCATTTTCCGGAACCAAAACCTGCTTATAATACTGTTTCCACGATCATCCGGATCCTTGAGAAAAAAGGTTTCGTGGCGCACCGTTCATACGGAAAATCTCATGAGTATTATCCGCTGATCAGTCTGGAAAGGTACCGCAGTGACCGGTTCTCAAGCCTGATGAAGAACTATTTCAACAATTCCATGAAGCAGGTGCTTTCCCACTTCGGGAAAACCGACTCCATAGATATTAAGGAGGCCGATGAGATCATCCGCATGATGGAAGAACTGAAAGAAAAGGCAGGATACAATGAATAACCTGTTTACATATCTGCTGGAGCTGAACATGGCCATGGTGATCTTGTATGCCGGTTACAAGCTTTTCTTTGAAAGAGACAGGAATTTCCTGGTACGCAGGCTTTATCTGCTTGCCACAATCATCATCCCGGTATTGCTGATCCTGCTGCCCGACACGGCAAGAAGCTTTACGGGCAGGCTCTCACCCCTGGTCATTCACCTGGACCAGGTCACGGTAACGGCGTATGGTCAGGCACACGGTGCGGGTGGTTCGCTTTCGCCCTGGTCCTGGCTGATGATCCTTTATCTTTCGGTGGCCACGCTGGGCATGACCCGTATGATGATCCAGCTCGTCCGGATCAGACGGGCGGTAAAACAATCGGCGCGACTGGAAATGGATGGGGTCACGCTGTATGCGAACCCCGGCCTGCATGCAAGTTCTTTTTTCAGTTATATTTTCATGGATCCGGCCCGTGTGGGCCAGGAATCCTTCAACCACATTCTGGAACATGAGCTGTTCCACAAACGCGGGTGGCACTCGGCAGACCGGATCCTTGCGGAACTGGTCGTGATCATTCACTGGTTCAATCCCGTGGCATGGCTGCTGCGGAGATCGGTGATCGAAAACCTGGAGTACCTCACCGACTCGGCAATGGTTGAAAAAGGAACCGACCTGCGCCATTATCAATTGTCTCTACTCAACCAGTATATGGGAAGCGCTTCCATAACCAATCAATTCAACAGTCAAATCAAAAACCGAATCAAGATGCTAAACAAAAATTACAAACAGGGAAGCATATGGAAGCTTGCCATGATCTTCCCGCTGGCCTTTATGACAATGTTCTTCTTTTCATGTACCGACAAGGATCAATCCCTTCCTGCCGTTGATGAAAACCAGGAACAGTCAATACTTGAAGGCGAAGTATTCTACATCGTGGAGGAGATGCCCACCTTTAACGGGGGAGAACCCGCCACGGAGTTCCGTAAGTACATTGCGCAGAACGTGCGTTATCCCGTGGAGGCAGCTAAAAATGGCGCTACCGGGAAGGTGTATATCAATTTCGTGGTCACACGGGAGGGAAAAGTGGTGATCCCGGAGAAAGAGGAACTGGCAAAAATCTCGGGCAAAGCCTTGGACGAAGTGGTTGTCGTGGCCTACGGAACCATTTCGGAAAATGATCCCCGCCCCGAGGAAAAGTACATTGATCTTCTGAAGGAGGAGGTGATCAGGGTGGTCAGCACATCTCCCGATTGGAGCCCGGGCAGGCAGAGGGGGAAAGCGGTCAATGTGATATATACATTTCCCGTCAACTTTGTGCTGCAGTAATCGTTCCGGATTTCTTGTTATTTGCTTCTGGTTTGCCGCTGGATTGCTTCTGTGTGGCCAGGAGCCGGATCGAACACCGGATCTGCCGGAGGGTGATCCTCAGGAGTTCTACCTGAAGGCGCTCTCCGAGATCCGGGCGGGCAGGACCGACAGTGCCCTCCGGACGTTGCAGGCGGCCCTTCAACTGCACCCGGACAGCCATGTTGTCAAAAGATTGCTGGCGGCACAGCTGTTCGAGGCGGGGGCATACCCGGAGGCGAATACTTACTATGAATCCTTTGCCCGGGAGGACAGCGGGAACGCGGAGGCATGGCTGAAGCTTGCAGAGATCGCCTCCTTCAGGCAGCAATATGACAGGACGATCCCGCTGCTTCGCCATTTGCTGGACATCGATTCTGCAAACCTCGGCGGACTGGTGCTGCTGGGCGAGACCCTCACCAGGATGAACGACACCGCGGCGGTGGCTGTATATGAGAAGGCTCACAGACTTTTACCCGGAAACCAGCAGGTAAGCTATGCGCTGGCCAACTGGCATATCCAGCTGGGCAGGCCGGGTTATGCGGTTCCCCTCTGCGTGCAGGTGCTAGAAAAAGATACGACCAACATCAGGTTTTTAAAATTGCTGGGATTTGCCGCCTATAAACTGAATGATTATACCGCAGCAGCAGAACATTTCCGGGAAGCGATCGCACTGGGCGATTCTTCCGCATTCTCTTTCAAGTATGCCGGGATCGCCCGTTACCTGGATGTCTCCTTTCCGGAGGCGATCCGTTTTCTGACAGTGGCATCCCGGCTGGACAGCACCGATGCGGAAGTGCACTTTTTCCTGGGGACCAGCCTGGGGACGACCACCAGGAAAAAGGAAGCCATGTTCCATTTGGAAAAATCGCTGGATCTGATCAAACCTGACCCGGCTGTCATCGCCAGGATCTATTCGGAACAGGGAAACATCATGCGGCTGGAAACGGAATATGAAAAAGCCTACTCGTTTTACCAGAAAGCCTGGCAGGCCGATACCACCAATCCCATGGCGGTCTATTACATGGCCTCCATCCTGGACAACAGCCTGCAACGTTCAAGGGAAGCGCTGGCCGACTACAGCCTGTTCCTGGAGGTGCTGGACAGGATGCCCGCCGATGCTTTAGGAAAGAACAGTCAGATCCCCACCATCAGGGGGATTGTCGTGGACCGGATCGAATTGCTTCGGGAAGAGCTCTTCTTCCGTGACGGTTTTGATTAATCCAACTTAAATCGTCACATTTGCAGGACGAAATATTCTTTCAAATGAATGTTCCTATCGTCCAGCTGATCCAGGGGATGCTGGCTCCCGGACTGATGATCTCGGCCTGCGGGTTGCTCCTGCTGGGCATGAACAACAAATACAGCCTGGTGGTTAACCGGATCAGGCTGTTGAACGAAGAAAAAAGAAACCTGTTGCACCGGGAAAAGACCGACCAATTGGACAACAACAGGTTAAACAACATCGAACTTCAGATCAGCCATCTGATCGGCCGCATCTCCCTCGTGCGGAATGCGGTCTTCAGCTATTCCCTGGCCGTGGCACTGTTCATCGTGAGCTCGGTCCTGATCGGGATCACCATTAATACCAGGACCCCCGGTTTTGACTGGCTCATTGTCTCCTTTTTCTACGCCGGTATGTTTGCCGTTTTCGTGGGGATCATTTTTGCCGCCGTCGAGGTGTGGAAAGGCTACAGGATCGTCAAGATCGAGATCTCCGAGGTATTCAGGCACCAGAGCTGAGCCGGGACTACCGGATCACCAGCTGTCTGACAAGTGACTGCGTACCGGTCCGGACCCGGACCAGGTACAGGCCCTGCTGCCAGCCGCTTACCGGAAGGATCAGATCATGTTCGGCCGGATGAAGCAAGGGATAATGATCCGCGTACATATGCCTTCCGGAAACATCAAACACCCCGATCTCCAGGCTGGTCTCCCTGTTGAGCACGAAACGCAGATGGGCTTCGTCCGAAACCGGATTGGGGAAGAGCAGGAGGTAGTCCATTTCCTGTCCCGGCTCCTCAATTTCTCCGGTTCCCGTATACAATGTTCCTTTCAAAGCCTTGCCCTCCGGATATGAACGGCCCTCCCTGTCTGCAATGTAAACGCCGACCCAGTCCGGCCTGTCCGGAGGCTGCACCAGGTCGCTCCGGAACATCTCTTCCCATTCCTGGTCAGTCAGTCTTTTAAAATCCAGGGTGTTCATGGTGTGGAACGAAGAGACCGGTCCGGCGAAAGCCATGAGATGCTCCGGGTTGCATGGATTGGGGGCAAGAAACACGCCCATGTTGATCAGTCCGTTCCCCACATGCATGACCTTCCCGATCACGGTTCCTTCGTAGGTGGTGGGCTGGGTGTGTACGTCCGCCACGGTGAAGTCCATCCACAATCCCTTTTCCACATCGAAAAAGAGATCGGTGAACCAGCCGGTGACCGAAGGGCCTGAAGCCATATATTCATTGATCATGGTCTTCAGGAAGGTAACTTCCGATTCGGACAACTGCTGCCGGTCAAGCTCTTTCTGCGCAATGACCGCCAGCCGGTCCATGATCTCCGCGTAATTGTCGTAATAGGCAACGATCCTCTCTTTCAACTCCACCTGTTCGCCGGTGAGAACCCCTTCGAAGAACCGGGAGGCATTCCGGGCAAAAATTTCCAGTTTCCCGTAGAAATCAGGGTAGGGTTCCACGTAGGTGTAGGGATAGGAACATGCCGTTCCTCCGGTATAGGATTGCTTGCCATACAGAATGTTGTCGTGCCTGAGCTGCGCCCAGGAGGTGAGCTGGGTATTCAGTTTCTCATGGTGCCAGGCTGTGGTCTGCATGAAATAGGGCAATTTGCCGGACGACGCCGGGGGATTCAGGCTGCGAATGGCTCCGAGCCACGTGTTGTAGAGCGACTGCTCCCAGAATTCCTCGTCGTAACTGTCGATCAGGTATTTCAGTCCCGCCATGCTGGAAGCATATTTGCAGCTCTCCAGCTGGTCCTCGAGGAGTGCCAGGGCATCTTCGTTTCCCAGTGCCGCCATGGCATCCAGCGGATCGGGCAGGGGCCTCCATATCTTTTCTCCCTGGTATACGATCCGGTCGAACACCACCTGGCTGAAGACATAGGAGTCGATCAGGAATTTCTGACCCAGCACCTTGTAGGATACCGGGAGTTGTCCCGGATCGGCTGTCCAGGGATCCACCAGAAAGAAATTGGACATGATTTTTTGTCCGTAATCGTCCGATGCGTTCAGCGCTTCCGAGAACAGGCCGAATGTTTCCGCATCGAAAAGGTCTCCGGGTCCCGACAGCATTCCGTCGCTCATTGATTTTAACTCCCCCGGGGTCAGGTTGTCATCCGGGCCCACCATGAACGAAATGATCTCCTCATGTTTGAGAAGGTTGTCCATTTCCCCGCATCCGTAAAGCACCTTGTTGAGCAGCAGGGCATTCAGCTGCATTCGTCTGAGCTCCTCTTCGGTCCAGTTGGGTTCCCAGGGATTTTCTGGGGGAGCGGTCAGAAGAAAATCGATCCTCCCGAGCCACATCATGGCCCTGAAATATTTTTCCAGTGTGATCCTTCCATCCGGGGTATAGATCTCCTTGTTGTAATGACCCCGGGGGGTGAACTGGCTGAAATCGATCCTCCTTACCCGGTCTGCCGTAAAAAGTTTCATGTAGGTCATCTGCTCGGACGCCGCTGCGGCCATCACCTCGTCATATTTTTCGCGGGAATCAAACTGAGGCAGATATTCCGCTCCTTCGGCCAGGGAGAGGGGTACCGCAATGAACAGGTCCACATCCTTCAGGCTCTCCGAATACCTTTCATCTGAGGCATAAGCAGAGGCCACCTGCGGAAAGTGGTCATACATGGCATGCAGCAATTCAAGCAGGTTTGGCTCAAGGAACTGCCATTCGATGGTCTGCAGGATCGCATCGTATGAATTGTGCAGGGTATTTAAAATGAAATCGGAACTGAGGAACAGCGGAAGGTCGCTGCTGTAAAGGCTGATGAACGCGCTGGCCCAGTCATAGGAATAAAACCGTTCGGAAACCATGAAAAAATGATTTCTTAACAACTCGTTTTCATCCTCCGTGAAACCAAATTCCGCATCCAGCGTATCATACCACGGAACGGAACCAAGGTCGGCCGGGTACTGGCGGTCAGAATAATACACGGTCTTCGGGGGATAATCATCCAGGAGTGCAGAGGCCGAATAATCCTGATGCGATTGCAGGAACTCCATATATGCTTCCGGGGAGAACGTACTCTGGGCTTTTATTTGCATAGCTCCCGCAAAAACGAGCGCAGCCGGGACGATGAGGGAGATGAGACGTTTCATGATGCAGGGGTTTTCAGTGGCAAGTTATTATGAAATGTGTTGATTTTTCAATAGATAGATGCATTCCCGGCCGGAATGGTTGCGCGGTACGGATCAGTTGCGTGAAATGCCGAATTTTCACTAATATTGAATACATGAAGGAGGTACATACCTATTACAAAATCAAGGGTTCTCCGGAAGAGATCTATGCGGCACTGACCAATCCCTTCTCCATTGCGCTCTGGACAGGGCACGACGCTGTGATGAAGGAAGAGCCCGGAACGGAGTTTTCCCTTTTCGACGGAGACATTGCAGGAAAGAACCTGGCTTTCGAGAAAGACCGAAAAATCGTTCAGGAATGGTATTTCGGTGACCAGGAGCAGGAATCCATTGTCACCATCACCCTGACACCGGACCGGTTCCACACTAAAATAGAACTCCATCATACCCACATCCCGGATGAGGCATACGAGGAGATCGCCTACGGATGGGACCATTATTATTTCGGGGGATTGAAGGAATTTTTCGAAAAATGACACTTCATGGCCCTGCGGAAAATTCTGCCGTTTTTCCTGCTTTTGCTCGCCTGCTGCCAGGTTCCGGGACGGGGCCTGGATGAAATCAAACGCAGCGGGAAGATCTATGTGGCCTTTACCACGGACGATCTGAAAAATATCAATTACGACCTCGCCCTGGAATTCGCCCGGTACCTGAATGTGGATCTGATCGAGGTGGTGATCGACTGGGAGGAAGCATTCATGCAAGATGGTGCCGTCCCCGGGGGACTGGAAACCGATCCTGACCTACGTTACACCCCCGATGCCCTCAGGAAATCGGACATCATCTGTTCCACCTTCACCATCATCGAATGGCGGAAGAAACTGTTCGGATTCGCAGAGACACTTCAGTCGGCCGAGCTGTTGATGATCCGCAAGAATGAGGAGATGCCTGAGGATTATACGGACCTCGCCGGGAAAAAGATCGCCTTCATGGGTGCCACCACCTTCGAACAGCACCTGGAGCAGATCAACCGTTCCATCGGCGGCGGTATCCACTTGGTACCCACGGGGAGCAGTGCGGAAACGCAGCGGCTGATCGAGGATGGAAAGGTGTACGGGATCGTCCTGGATGCAGATGAGGCATTGAACTTCAATGCGGCCGGTGGCCAGAAATACAAGATCGCTTTCCCCATCAGTGAGGTGACCCGGACGGCCTGGGCTGTGGATAAGAACAATCCGCTCATCCAGGAAGTGGAGAACTTTTTTGAAACCATCGCCGGCAACGGGGTGCTGGATGAAATTTTCCACCGCCGCTTCAGGATCACCTACTCCGCATATCTGGACATGCTCAACAGGAACCAGAAACTGGTCCGATACACGAGAGATCTCCAGGAAATCCTGGCTTCGGGAAAGATCGTGGTGGCGTTGCGCGAACGCAACTTCATCTACAGGCAGAACGGACAGAAACAGTTCATGCACGCGCTGGCAGAGGAATTTGCAGATTACCTGGGCGTTTCCCTGGAGTTTGTGATCACGCCCTATTTCGGCAGGTACTGGGAAAACCGGGAGGGAAAAATATTCAGGGATTCTTCTTACACCCCGGAATGGTTCAATTATTTCGACCTTGCATGCGAGGTGATCGCTCCCCTTCCCTGGCGGACCAACAAGGTAAACCTGGTCCCGGTGTATCCTTCGGCTTACACGGTGGTGGCAAAAAAAGAGACTGATATCCGTTCCATGGAGGACCTGGCCGGTCTGCGGGGAGTGACGGAAAAGGAGACCGTCTACGAAGATATCCTGCGGAAGCAGGGGATCACCAACTATTACCATGAGCCGATCAACAAACATATCCCGGATGTGGCTGCGGGGAAAGCGGACTACACGATCATTTACAATGCTTTCTATGAACTCTCTCCCTATCCTGATATTGAAGTAAAGCTTGAACTGGGCAGCCTGGATGTCAGCTGGGCATTGAGGAAGGACCAGCCGGAGCTTCAGCAGGAAGTTGAGCGCTTCATTTCCCGGTCCCGGGAACAGGGATTGATCAGGATCCTGCTCAGGGCACTGACCGGAAACACCCTCCAGTCCCCCGAAGCATTTCTGCACAGTTATTATGAAAGCTTCCAGACCGGGCAGCTTCCCTATGTCAACTACGGGGCCGACGACGGACTCCCACAGGAGGATGTATTTTCCATCTTTCAGGACGGAAAGGGATACCTCTGGTTTGGAACCAATTCCGGGGCGGTCCGGTATAACGGCAGGGAAATGGTCGTGTTCAACCATGACCAGGGGCTGCCGGGGAACTCGGTCAGGGATATCCAGCAGGATAGCAGCGGATTGTATTATTTTGCCACGACCGGGGGCATCGCGAAATTCCGCGGCGATACCACGTTGGACATTTTGCAGGAAGGGACTTCCTTCAACCAGGTGTTTGTCGATTCCAAGAACCGTAAATGGTTCATCGGGGCGGACGGTCTCCACATGGAGAACGCGGCGGGTGAGGTGAAGTTTCTCAATGAAGCATATCCCATTCTCCCCGGGGTGATTTACGACCTTACGGAGGACCGGACATCCGGTCATCTTTTCCTGGCAACCGTGCTGGGGATCTATCTGGTTGATCCAGAAGGGGAATCGGTGAGCAGGCTGAGTCAGACCGATTGTTATTCCCTGTATATTGACCCCTCCGACAGCATCTGGATCTCCACCAGGGAAGGGTTGTTTATCGCCCATCTGGGGGACCTGGAGAGCGGGCGGTTCGCTTCATCCGCCCGGAGCCTGAATAAAAGGCTCCGTTTCCCGGCCCATGTGATCACCGACATCATCCCAAATCATTACGGTTCCGTCTGGCTGGTCACCGATTCCAGGATCCTGCAGGTCATATCCACCGACCAGGAACCCATTGTGTATGAGCAGGAGATCGGGATCAAAAACAACAAGATCCTCTCATTTCTGATCGACCGTGAGGACAATCTGTGGATCGGTTTCTCCGGAGGACTGCAACGGCTGACCAACCGCAGGGGACTCCGTAATTTCTATCCCGGGATGATCGACAGTTACATCTATTCCATCTTCCAGGACGAACGGGGACGGATATGGATCACTTCCGACAACGGTATCTATTATTTCCGGGATGATCAGATCAGCAGTTTTGCCCCTCCGGGCGGGACAGGCGATAAAAAGTACACCGGGACACTGCTGCCTGACGGAAACATTCTTTTTGCCAACAACCAGGGCCTCTATGAGATCAGCAGCCGCACGCTCGGGATGGTGCGCCAGCACAGGTTCAGTCAGATGGCGCACAGTCCGGAAAACCTCTTCATCTCCTCCCGTGGCGAGATCTTCCTGCTCACCGGCATCAACGGGATCATCTATTATTTCCCTGATTTCCAATCAGATCCTTTGCATCTGAAAAACCGCTGTACCTCCAACATTATGCAGCTGATCGAGGTGGACGGACAGGTCATGGGGGGTACCAGCAGCGGGGTGGTGGTCTTTGACGGGGAGACCTTCGTGTTGCTGGAGGAGACCGACTGTAATGTGTGGTCGCTGATGAAAGACCAGGACCGGGTTTGGCTGGGGACCGATTGCGGGATCGGGCTGACAAGCAGGGGGGATTTCGGCCAGATCGAGCTTTCGGGATTTGACAGGGACCTTGTGATCAAATCCATGATCCCCGCAAAGAACAGGAACTACCTCTGGGTGGGGACCAACAAAGGCTTCAGTTATTTCAACAAGGAAACAAAGGAGTTCGAGTTTACCATCAACACAAAAGACGGGCTCAGCGGGGATGAGATCACCCCGGGCGGACTCTTCATCGACAGCAATGACCTGCTATGGGTAGGAACCTACCACGGGATCTCCAATTTCAACATCAGGGCCAGGTCTTCCAATCCCCTTGCACCGGTTTGTTACATAGAAAAGATGTTCCTGAACGGAGAACTGACCGATCCCGTGAACAACCGGGAGTTTTCCCACAGGGAGAACAACCTGGTATTTGAGATCAGCGCCCTCTCCTTCTCCGATGAAACATCCGTGGAATATGAATATTACCTGCGGGGGACAGGCCACAATTATTCTTCATACCACCGCGGAAGCGAATACAGGGCCAATTACAACAACCTCCCGCCGGGCCATTATGAATTCATCTATAAAGCGAAAGGCAAGAACAATATCTGGGGTTATGCCGAAAAATACGAATTTTCCATCCGGAAGGCCTGGTACCATACCTGGGTGTTCCGTTTCGGGGTTATCCTGACCCTCCTGCTGGGCTCCTACCTGTTTTATCTCATCCGGATCAGCACGATCAAGGCTCAGAAAAAAAGGCTCGAACAACAGGTGCGGGAACGGACCCATGAACTGGAGGTGGCAAACACCGAAATCGAGGCGCAGCGGGATTATGCGCGCTACCAGCGGGACCAGATCGCGCAGCAGCAGAAATCGATTATGGACAGCATCAACTATGCCCAGACCATCCAGAATTCGCTCCTTCCCTCTTCCTCTGTTCTCGGTCAGCTGCTGGCAGATCATTTTATTCTTTTCAAACCCAGGGATGTGGTCAGCGGCGATTTCTACTGGATCAGCGAACATCGGGACCATTTCTTTGTGGCCGCGGCCGACTGCACGGGGCATGGTGTCCCGGGTGCCTTCATGAGCATGCTGGGAATGGCGCTGATGAACGAGATCGTGAACAAGCAGCCCGAGATCGATCCCGCCGAGTTGCTGAACCAGCTGCGCAGCCAGATCATCCTCACCCTTCATCAGAAAGGGATGCCGGGAGCCGCCAAGGACGGAATGGACATCGTGGTCTGCAAAATTTCCAAAGACAGGGAAAAAATGTGGTTTGCCGGCGCCAACAATCCCCTGTACCTGATCCGGAACGGGGAGCTTACCGAATTCAAAACCGACAAGATGCCGGTATCCATCCACGAGATCATGAAACCGTTTTCGGGTTTTGAGACCGGACTGAGACCGGGCGATACGGCCTATGTTTTCTCCGATGGGTTCGCGGACCAGTTCGGCGGTCCCTTTGGAAAAAAATTCAAATACAGGAATTTCAAGGAGCTGCTTGTTTCCGTCCATTCAAAGGAGATGCACGCCCAGGTACAATTGCTTGATGAAGCATTCGAAAAATGGAAAGGCGATCTCCAGCAGATCGATGATGTGGTGGTGATCGGCATGAAATTCTGAACCCCCGCTGTAACTTTTTCCACCCCCCTGCCGTCCTACGACTGAATATTAAAACTGAACAGGCATGAAAAAAATGATCGCATTGCTTATCGCCGGTATCCTGATCATCCCCTTGTATGCGCAGGAGGCTGAACCGGCCATGGAGCCTGAACCGTCAGAGGTGCAGGAGGTTGAGGAAGTACAGGAGGTTGAGGAAGTGCAGGAGATCGAAGAAGTGCAGGAGGTTGAGGAAGTGCAGGAGATCGAAGAAGTGCAGGAGATCGAAGTAGTCGAACAGGATTGGGCTGAATCAGAAACCGATACAATAATTGTCGACGGGGAAATGAAAGTGCTGAATGCCCCTGAGGGTACAAAAATCACCCTTGGTGAAAACGAAGTCCTGATCATCGAGGAAAGCGGGGACACTGTCCGTGTGAAACTGGGATCCAAAGGCATCAGCATCGTGGAAACCGAAGAAGGGACCGCCATCAATATCATCGACATGGAGGAACAGGAGGGGGATGAACCGGAAGCGCCGGAAAAACCGAAGAAGAAAAAATTCAAACCGCATTATGCGGGATTCGAGGTCGGCCTGAACAACTATTTCACTCCCGGTTTTCAGATGAGCCTTCCTTCGGATGAGCTTTTTATGGACCTGAATACAGGAAGGTCCTGGAACTTTAATGTGAATTTTCTTGAGTACGGGCTCGGACTGGGCACAGATAAGGTGGGGCTCGTGACCGGACTCGGACTGGAATGGACCAACTATGTTTTTGACGATCAGAACAACATCCGGAAAAATGATGAGGGGGTGATCGTCGAATACGTGCCGGTGGATGCGGGAAACATTGTCAAATCCAAGTTCAACATGACCTATATCACGGCACCGCTGCTGCTGGAATTCCAGATCCCTGCCGGCAAGAAGAGGATCCATATCTCCGGGGGACTGATAGGGGGCGTGAAGATCGCATCCAACACCAAGATCAAATACGAGATCAGCGGAGAAAAATCCAAAGAGAAGGTGAAAGGGGATTACAACCTGGCTCCCCTGAGGTACGGGGTGACTGCCCGCATCGGGTACCGGGCCCTGAACCTGTATGCCAATTATTACCTCACGCCGTTATTCGGTGAGAACGGGGGCCCCGATCTGAATCCTTTCAGCATCGGATTGTGCCTGATACCGTTCTGATCATCATTATTACCCCGCTACCTGTCTCTTATACACATCTCCGAGCCCACGAGACCGTACTAGATCTCGTATGCCGTCTTCTGCTTGAAAAAA
>OGCK01000154.1_pt1 | contig 13326 bp, 10 predicted proteins | sample 1570051 | NCBI WGS metagenome assembly OGCK01 (sample SAMN06266181, study PRJEB24510) | hot springs metagenome | isolation source: hot spring sediment | place: USA: Zodletone Spring, Oklahoma | collected 2013-12-03 | reverse complement strand
GTCCCGGATCTACCTCCATTCGGAGGCGGGGAATTGGCTCGGTCCCAAGGGCGACATCGATGACGTCCTTCTCCTCCTCTCCGTCGGGCTCTTCCTCCTAGCGATCGCCGGCACCAACTTCGTCAACCTGGCCACGGCCCTGTCCCTGGGCCGGGCCCGGGAGGTCGGAATCCGCAAGGTGGCGGGCTCGAGCCGGAGGCTTCTCGTCCGACAGTTCTTGGGCGAGTCGTTCATGACCTGCCTCCTGGCCGCCATCCTGGCCTGCGGCCTGGCCGCCCTGGCCCTCCCGCTCTTCAACGGCCTCGCCGCCCGGAGCTACGGGCTCGGAGACCTTTTCAGCCCGGCCATCGGCCTGGTGATGGCCGGCCTGGTCGTCATCGTGACCTTGCTTGCCGGACTCTATCCGGCACTTTTCCTGTCTTCGTTCCGTCCCGTCGAAATCCTCAGGGGCAGGTTCTCGTCCTCGGGGCGGGGGCTGGCCTTGCGCCGGATCCTGGTCGTCACCCAGTTCGTCATATCCAGCCTGCTCATCGCGGCCACGCTGACCGCCGCCAAGCAGCTTCGTTACATGAGGGCCCGAGATCTCGGCTTCGACGCCGAACAGGTCCTGGTTCTGGATGCCCGGAGGGTCAAGTCCGAGGTGCTCTCGGGCCGGCTCCTCCCCTTTCTCGATCGTCTCGCCGCCCATCCCGGCGTCGAGTCCTCGGCCTCCCTGGGGGCGGTCCCCGGGAGGAACGGTTGGCGGGGGCAGATCTCCTTCCCTGAGGGCTGGCCCGAGGGCCGGAGCCTGAGTCTGGAGTACGCGCCCGCGGGCTACGGCTTCGAACGGGTCCTCGGCCTCGAGATCGTAGCCGGGAGGTCCTTCGATCCCGCCCGGCCGGCCGACGCCTCGACCGCCGTCGTGATCAACGAGGCCGCCGTCAAGGAGGCGGGATGGGGCTCCCCCGAGGCCGCCCTCGGCAAGGGTTTCGCCTCGCCCGGCTCGGGGAAACCCGAGGGGGTGGTGATCGGGGTCGTCGCCGACTATCACCATCACGGCCTCCAGGAACGGATCCAGTCCATGATGTTCGGGCACCGGGACGCCAACGGCTACGTCGCCCTGCGCCTCGACGGGTCCGACGCGGACGCCGTCTTGGGTCACGCCCGGAGGGTCTGGGCCGATCTCTTCCCGGGATACGCGATGGCCTCCTTCTTCCTCGACGAGGACTTCGAAAGCCAGTACGGCACGGAAACGCGGCTGATGTGCGTCTTCGGCGTCTTCAGCCTCCTCACCGTCTTCATCGCCGGCCTGGGGCTGTTCGGGCTGGCCTCCTTCTCGGTCACCCTAAGGGTCAGGGAGATCGGGGTCCGCAAGGTCTTCGGGGCCACGGTGGCCGGCGTCGCGAGGCTGCTCGCGATCGATTTCCTGAAGCTCGTCGTCCTCGCCTTTCTCATCTCCGCCCCGGTCTCATATATCCTGATGACCCGGTGGCTCCGGGATTTCGCCTACAGGACCTCAGTCGGCGCGGGCACGCTCCTCCTGAACGGGATCGTCCTGGTCCTCTTGGCCATCGCGGCCGTCGGCGCCCGGGTCGTGAGGGCCGCCCTGGCCGATCCGGCCGAGAACCTCCGTCACGAATAGCCCGGCCGGCCGCTCCTCCAATCCCCCCGGTTTGTCTTGACTCCGGATAATCCCGGAATAATGCTGGCGGGGTCATTATAAGGGGGCCTGTCGAAGCAGGCCGGGGTGATCAATGAATCATGCGAGCGGAAAGGCGAAATCCCTGGTGCCGTTCCGGATGCGGCCCCGGAAGCGGACCTAACGGCGCGCTTTCGGGCTTGGCTGAGAGACGTCCTTAGGCCCGAACCCTCGTAGGCCACCCACCGCCTGGAAGTACGTCATGGCTGTCCTGATCGTCGCCCCCGTCACGATCCTGCGCGGGGCCCTCATCCCCATGATGGGTATAACGGCGCCCTACAACGTCTCCCTGGCGGCCCTGCTAGTGACGGCCGGGTTCTTAGTCCTTCTTGGGTCGGGCTTAGCGGTCTCGGTTCTGGGCCCCATCGCCGGCTAATCGTACTCCCCGCTCTCCTCGGCTGCCATCAGGGCGACTTGCTCGAGAGCATAGGCAGGTGGAGGCTTCTCCGCGACGAACGTCAACTCCGGGGGACGGATAATCCGGTCGACGACCCGAAGGAATCCTCCAGAAAAAAAGGGACGGAGGTCCCTACCGGGACATCCACCCCTGTGCGTTCTTATATGATCACGCTGGAAAAGCGGACCCGACCCGCTATAACGTCCTCAACAGGTTTTCAAACCAGAAGGCCGTTTCTTCGCCGGCCGCGGCCTTCAGAATAACGAAAAAATCCTCGGTCCGTCCGGCCCTTTGCTCCAGGACGGTCCGGCAGAGGGAGATAAATCGGTCCGTCCCGAGGCGCTCCTCGAGCCGATGGAGGAGGACGGGTCCTTTCCGGTAGAGTGCTTCGTAGGCCGCTTCGCTATCCCGGTCCAGTTCCCAGAGGGGAGGCAGGCCTTCGCTTTCCCGAGCATAGGATTCGATCCGTTTTCGGAATTCCCCGGTTCCCGCGGTCTCCCGGAGATAGCGCAGGGCGGTGTATTCCGCGAAGCTCTCATTCAGCCAATCGTGCCAGGTCGAGGCATCGGCCAGGTTCCACCAGCCGTGGGCGATCTCATGGGCCAGGTAACGGCGATAGCCGAGGCGGTTGTCCAGGTAAGGGGTTCGAGTGAACCCGGGCAGAAACAGGCCGCCGGGACGGCTGTAACCTCCGCCCTTTTCACGTTTCGATTCCACCAGGGCCAAGGGTTGCTCGATCCGGCCGTACCATCGGCCCAGGGTTCGATAAACATCATCCACGTCCCGGACTAGCGCCCGGATCGTTTCAGAATCGAGGCTGAACGAGGCCAGGGAAAAATCGTTGCCGTCGACCCGGAATCTTTGAACCCGGAGGTCGGCGGACGCGCAGACGACAACATCCTTCGTCGGGCGGTTGCTTTCGAAAACGAACCGGCCGCCGGTCCGCGTCTCCGTTCCCGGAGCATAGACCCGATAGGGGGAAGGGGCGGAGACGGTCACTTTGTACGTGAACGGCCCCAGGCCGGGACACACGGGATACCAGGGAAAATAGTTCCCGATCTCTACCCAGGTCTCAGAAACGATGTTGGCCAGCCATTCCGGGCGCTCGTCCAATGCGCCGTCGTAGGAGAAGCCGAGGATCCTTTCCGCAAAGCCCTCCGCTTGCGGCGGCGATGAGACGTCATACTTGAAAGCCGCCGGCATGAATTGGATGTCCGACGGCCCGGCCGGGCCCGGGTCGACGGGAATTCCGTCGATTTCAAAGGTCCGGAACGATAGCCCCTTGTGCAGATAAAGGGTGAAGGCTCCGGAGCCGCGAACGTCCGTCAGGCGGATTGTCCCGGTCACTTGGATTCTCTTTTCCGCCGGTTGCAGGACGAGCGTCAAGTCGTAATGAGGAGGCGCTTCGCGGCCGGCGGAACGCATCGGGAGCAGAGGGACGGTGAGCGCGGCGGCAAGGACGAATAAGCGCGTGTTCATGTGGCCTCTCCGCAGGGAAAGACGGCGGGAGGCCGAAAAACGTTGCCGGTCAGCCTTTCCAGGCGAGAGGCTCGAATGCCTGTTCGAGGCGGAGGAGGATGTCCTTTCTCCGGGGGAGGACCGGGTTCTGCAATTCCTATCCTTTTGGCAATACCTTCACATCCGGGATGACGGGTTCCAGCGTCACGCTGTTCCTGAAGGAGGCCGCAGGCGACTACCAGGCGAATCTCGGCTTTCCCGGGAGCACGCCGGCTTGAAAACCTTTTCATCCAACACCTGGAGATCATTTTGTGGCTATTCCTCTTTTTCGTGCTATATTGAGAGCGTGTAAGGGGATACACGATGAGGATAATCAGGAGCGTTTCCGCGCTAGTTGTGACGGCTCTATGCATCTCGGCCGCCACGATCGGTCTTTTCGCGCTCCGGGGGCCGGGCCCGGCGGATCAGGTCCGCCGGCTTAAAACATTCAAACGGCCCACACTCAAAATGCGGAGTATTCTTGTCCTGGCAGAGGATTTCAACTCCTACCCGATATCTGGTAGCGCCGCGTCCCTTTTGGTCGACCAGGGGTGGAATTTTGGAGGAGGGGGGAAGTGGACAATCGCTCACTTCGATACCCCCACTCAATTCCCCCTGGGTGTCCCGGCGTACATGGAAAATGTCCTTCTCCAGGGTAGTAACACGAGCGGATATGCTTCTTATGGCGATAATAACTGGGGGGATTATTCCGTCGAATGCACATTGGGCCGGGCGGCTACGGATAACGACGAGATCCGCGTGTGGGTTCGGACCGGCGGAGCCATGGTCCAGACTCCGAGCCGGGGAAACGGCTACATGTTCTTCCTGAACGGCGGGGGCCCGCCGAGAGTCCATCAGGCTCGCGGCGAGAGCCAACTGCCTCCGGGCACGCGCTATATCGGCCTCAGCCGCTGGGACTCTGGAAAAGAATTCGTTCTTATAAGCGACATCGACAACCCTCTTCCACAGAACCCTTCCAATTTGAGCGCCGGGGACCTCATGACCTGGGCCGTCAAGAACAAAAACGGATTCAGCCCGGGCGGGGGCATCCGTGGGACGGCCGAATTCTTGCGCGTCAGGATCGAGGTCCAGGGCGACCGGCTGACTCTTTTCGTAAGCCCCAAGAATCCCCGCGATCCGTTGAAAGCGCTCGATCCCTCGGCGGTCGGCCTCGGACCCGGCCAGGTTCTGAAGCTCGAAATCAGGGACAGTACGTACGGTCGGGGGTGTTTTGCCCTGGAAACTGAATCACAGATCGCCTGGTTCGACGATATCCGGATCGACCGGCTTATTCATTGATCCTCCAGCCCGGTGTCGCCGGGGGAGCGGCCAGCTTGAGGTCTAGCCACCTTTCCAGGCACGAGATGAATCGTTCCTTGTAGATAGAGACGACCCCGTCCGCTTTACGAGCGCTTGTCGGGCACTGTGGTGAATCTCCAGACGAATTCGGAGGTCAGAGGCGCGCCGAGCTCAGCCCGAGCGCCCGTCGTAATGGTGCACGTATAGGTTGTGCCGGGCTTGAGCTTTTCCCAAATCGGCTCGAACGTGACCATCAGGGTTCCCGGATCGTACGCCATCCCGCCCGGAACAGCGGGCCTCACGGTGAACGACTCCAGATCCAGGCTGGAAACGCTCATCCGCATCGAGAACGTAGCGGTGATCAGGGAGTCCAAGGGCACGTTGACGGCGCCGTCCTTCGGGTGGGTCGTGACAACCCGGGGAGCTTCCTTGTATTCGGCGACCTCGTCGGCTCCCATGTCCGGCTCCCTGACGGAGTCGCCGTTCGCATCGACAGTCCGCGAGTCTCCCTCGAAATCCTTGTCCGGGAGCCCGGGCGCGCCCGGTAGGCCTTTGTCGATCACCGGAGAATAGGGATACAGGTGAAAGTCCACCATGAAGAGATGGGGGTCGATGTCGAGGTTGCCGCTCCGGGCAAGTTTGTCTCCCACATCAACCTCCAGGGTGGAAAAGTCGTTGTTGTGGAGCTCGACGCGTCCGCCCAGGCCATCGGAATCGTCGTCGTCCTTGATGGAGATGTCAGCGGCCTGGTGGCCCCAGAGGATATTGTTGTAGATCTTTGCGGCCGCGGTGTTCTTCGCCTGAACGATCCGCAGGCCCTCGCGGTAGGACGCAAAGGTGTTGTTGACCACCGTCACGGTATGAATCTCCACGAGGGCGCCGATTCCGTGGGACTCGCCCGCGAGAACGTTGTTGACGAGCTCCGCCGAACCCAGCCCGGGACCGGCCCCGAGACGGGCGCCCCCGTCGAGATTACGGAGGAAGCGGTTGGCCTTCAGCTCGACGGCCCCGTTCATCGTCTCGAACCAGACGCCCCAGCTGCTGTTGTCAGTGAAATTGTTTTTCTCGATAACGGCCCCGCCCTCTTGGATGGCCTGAACATGCAAGCAGCCCCGGGCGCCGTTGTTGCCGATGAACCTGTTCTCGACGACTCCGACCGCTCCCTTCCCGCCGATCACGATGGCCAACGGCCCCGTGTGTCCTAAGGCATCGTTGTTTTCGAAGGAGTTTTTGCCGACTGTGATCACTCCGGTGTTCGTCATTGCGAGGAGTCCGATCCCGTCCTTCTGTCCCCGGTTGCGGGCAAAGGTGCATCCGGTGACGGATATCGAACCGCTTCTTGAGCTCAGCACGGCGCCGCTCGAGGTCGGGCTGATCTCGCTCCCCGAAAACAGGCTGTTCCCGAGGATGATAACCCCTTTCTCGCTGGAAACGATGAGGGTGCTTCCCCCGGCGGCGCATTCGGTGGAGAGACACTTCACGTTGTGGATCCTGGTCGTGGCCTCGAGGGTCCCCACGGTGAGCGGAGATCCGGGACCCGCGTCCTTGAAGGTCATATCAGAGACGGTGACGTGCACCGCGGAGTCTCTCCCCTTTTTGGCGTCATTGAGCTTGGTTGTGTCGATGAACAGGAATCCTGTCTTCCCCCTTCCCTCGAGAATGGTGAGCTCCGTGCCGGCCCCCTGGATGGTGATCGGATAAGTCTCCGGCGGCTGGGGCCGACCTTGCGGCTGGTAGAGAATCGGGCCGGGCATACGATCGAAGTCATAGGTTCCCGCGGCCAGGTTGATGATATCGGGCTTCTGGTTGGTCGCGGCCCGGGCCAACGCGCTCATGAGTTCCTGAACCGAGCTGACGGTTTGGGTTTCGGCCCGCGGGGGCGGCCGATAAGCCGCGGCTGATAGGGTGAAAACGAGCAGCCAGGCGAGTTTCCTCATGATCCAACCTCCCTTGATTGTATCTTAATGCCCGGCTGCTCCCTAGTCAATCCCTGGACTCCACGGCATGAAGGCCGAGGTCCGAGCGTCCGGCCCTCGAAGGCCTGTCCTCTTGGCCCGCCGAGGCCCCCGGTCCGCCCGGGCTTCGATTCGGAAGATCCATTGAGCGGAGGAATTCGCCCGAAGGCGCGCGTCCCGACAAGACATGAGAATTCCGAGCCGGGAGGGCGAAGCCTTTCGTTTGGCTCGATTTTTAGCATATCCGGGAGTAAACTAGGCGAAAGCAGACATTCCAAATCGGCTTGATTCACAAGACAAATAGACAGCGGGAGGAGGCACAAAGATGAAAATGGGATCATGGATCTTGTCGGCCGGCATCCTGATCGTTCTCGTCGGCCGTTCTGTCGAGGGACAGGCCGCCCTTCCCTTGCCCGACCAAGACGATCATTGCACCTCGATCGCCGTCGGACGGCTGGCCTCGACGGACGGTTCGGTCATCGCCTCGCATGACGGGTGCTGCGCGAACAGCCGCCTCCATGTCGTTCCGGCCCAAGACTGGCCGGCGGGTTCAACGGCCCCGGTCCATTTCGGCCTCCAGGACGTTCCTCCGGGAAGCACCTTCGAACATCGCGGCGAAGTCCTTGGGCATATCCCTCAGGTGCCCCACACTTTCGCTTACCTCCACACCGGCTATCCGCAGATGAACGAACACCAGCTGATGATCGCCGAATCGACCCTCTACCAGCGGCCCGAGCTGGCCCGCTTCGCCGACACGGGCGACCAGATCATGACCATAGAGCAGGCCCAGCTTTTCGCCCTGCAGCGCTGCAAGACCGCCCGCGAAGCGGTGAAGCTGATCGGCTCGCTTCTGGAAGAATACGGATTCCACACCTCCTGCGGCCCGGCGAGCGAAGGACTGCTGATTTGCGACCCCCGGGAGGTCTGGGTGCTCGAGGTCGCCAGTGTCCCTATGACCAATTGGAAACGCGGCAGCGGGATCCCGGGCGCGGTCTGGGCCGCCCAGCGCATCCCCGACGACCATGTCGTCGTCCTGGCGAACACGCATATCATTCGCGACATCGACCTTTCGAAGCCGGACCGGTACATGGGATCGGCCAACTACAAGCAGGCCGCGATCGACATGGGCTGGTACGACCCGGCCTCGGGCGAGCCGTTCCGCTTTCACGAGGCTTACGGCAGCTACCCGAGCGACGGGCAAATGTCGCGGATGTGGCTGTTCACCAAGACGTTCGCTCCCGGCTACAGGAACCGAAACGGCCGCGACCTCGACATGGGGGCGTCCGATTTCTACGACCCCTACCACACCCGCCGCTTTCCCTCGGATTACCTGCCGCTTTCCGTCAAACCGGACAAACCCGTTTCGGTCCGGGATGTCATGGCCTTCCAGCGCTCCGTTTTCGAAGGAACGCCGTACGACATGACCGCGGATTATGACTGGTTCGTTCCGGACGGCAAGGGCGGCTTCGTGAAAAGCCCCCTGACGACGCCCTTCCCCAGCAAGGACTGGCGCGATCTCCTCGATATTCCCCACAACCGTCAGGTCGCCAGATCGACCGGGGGGTACGGCTTCGTCGGACAGGTTAGAAGCTGGCTGCCGGGTTGGATCGGCGGAAAATATTGGTTCTACGTCAGCAATCAGTACGTCAGCACATTCGCGCCCGTTTACGCCGGCGTCAGCGAAATATCGCCGCTCTATTCCACCTACAACAGCGAAACGTATCAGCCCGACTCGGCCTGGTGGGCGGTGCGGGCCGTCTTTAATGTCATGCATCTCCGGTTCAAACCATTCTTCGACGAGCTCCGGGCCTGGCGCGAACCGCTCGAGCAGCGTTTTTTCAGCGAAGAGAAAAACATCGAAGACAAGGCCCTCGAGCTCTACAAAAAGGACCCGGGCCAGGCTCAGCAGTTCCTGACCGCTTACAGCCGGGAGGCCATGAAGGAAATAGTCGACCGGTACCACAAGTTCTTCTGGCGGTGCGTGGCGAAGGGGTATTCGGATTAAACGGCAAAATTGTGAGGGGAAGCGCAGATCCTGAGACCGAGACCGTCGCTATAAGGCCGAAGTCGGGACCAACTCCAAGATCCAGACCGGGGAGGCCGGTCGGAGGACCGGTCAAGCCGATCGGTCGTCTTTATCCAAGGGCGTATACGCCCACTTGACTTTACTGTAACTCATGGTCACGGTTTCCGTGGGCTTGTCATCCCCGCCGGAGCCGGAGAATGAAAAAGAGGTCACGACGACATCCGTCATGGTCAGCTGCAGATAGGACTTATTCCCTTCCGAGTCCGTCGTCGTGAAGCTGAGTTTGACGAGCCCAAGGCTACGGCCGCTCATGGCCATCTTCTGAAGCACGGCTGATGAGGCGTCTACCGACTTCACGATATTGATAGCCCCGCGGCCGCTGGACGAAGACCGGGTGGTCGTACCGCCCTTCAGCAGCCGATTGTTGGCCCCCAGATCGGCGGACAAGAGCTCAATCCAACCTTTGTGGTCTTTGTCCGTCGCCTCGCCCCTGATCCCTTGGATGTTGAGGAATCCCTTGCTCTGGCCGGCGACCGGCTTGAGGACGAGAAGGACCGTGGCGACGAGAAGGGAGAGAATCCGGCATCCTTTGTTCATCATAAAACCTCCCCGATGGCAGAGCCACCCTTCCATGGGTTTTATCCGCTCCCTCCCTCTCGAGGAGAGGGAAAGGAATCGCGTCGACGGCGCCTTCCTCCGACCCTATCCTAGGGTCATAACATAAAACGAAGAGGATCGCCAGTTTTTCCTCTATTGTCTTTCCTATTTGCTGTCCATGAATAGAGGAAGGATATGTGAGCATTTCCATGTTCCGTCAAACTTATCGCAGCGGATTCGTGTTAAATTATGGAGTCTCGATTTTAAAGACCGTAGGGAAAGGAAAACAATGGATTATTTGCGAAAAATCTTCATTGTCCCGTTATTATTTTTCCTGTTTGTAACGGCGGGAACACTGGCTGCTCAGGATCCCCCCTTCGAAATTGAGGATTGGGAAAAGGGGATCAATGAAAGGCAGCCGGCGGCGGAGATCCTGGATGCCATCGGCGCTGGACCGGGGATGGTCATAGAGGATCCTATCCCGCTGCTGCGGAATATCCTGCCCAGTCTGAAGCCCGGTGGCTGTCTGGCTATTGTCGAGTGTGATCCGGCCAAGGTTTCTTGGGGGAAGGACCACAACTGCTCCTCCCGTGAGAAGATGCGCAAAGACCTTCAGGAAGCCGGATACGAAATGGTCAAAATCGATTCGTTTCTCAAGGAGGACAGCCTTTATATCGCGCGCCCGGTCAGGAAATAAAATCTGTCGAGCGGGCTGACAGTCATGCCCGGTTTGGGAGAGAGCGGATGCCCCGCAAGGGCCTCATAATAGGCCGTAAGGGTCCGGACCGCCGCCCGGCAGAGTTCCCCCAAGAGCCGGCGCCGGTACTTGAAGAAGATCCGCAGCGTCTTGGGGATGGTCAACACCACCTGGCGATGCGGCACGTCGAGAAGCAGGGTCTCCCGCATCCATTGGCCCCACTCCTCCCGGCGCTTGGCGTGGCAGGAGGGGCAGAAGCCGCGGGTCTTGCAGGAGAACGTCAACAGACGTTCACCGTGGCAGTCCGGGCAGCGGATCCGGGCGAAGCCGGAGCGCGGATTACCGCAGTCGAGATAGCGCTCGACGACCTCCTTGACGACAGGCCGGAAATGACCGTATTCCTTCTCGAAACGGCCTTCATAAACTGTTAGGAACCGGCTGAAGTTATGGAACAGCACCCGATAGAGGACCGTGCGCTCCGGATGGCGAGGACGGTAGATTCCCGGCACATCGGGAGGGCTGATTCAAGAAGCGTGCCAGAAAATCTCCCCGAAAATAAAAAAGGGCGGAGGCCCCTTCCGGGACATCCGCCCTTGCGGTTTCGAATAAAGTCGCGCTAAGCGATCAGTACCGGCCGCGGCCGCCGCCGAAGCCGCCCCTGCCGCCGCCGCCTCCGCCCGTGCGGGGACGATCGGTCCGGGGCCGGGCCTCGTTGACCGTCAACGGACGGCCCTTGAGGTCCTTGCCGTTCAGCGCCGCGATGGCCTTGTCGGCCTCTTCCTTGTTCGGCATCTCGACGAAACCGAACCCGCGGCTCTCACCGCTGAACTTGTCCTTGATGATGGCCGCGCTGGAGACCTCGCCGAACGCCGCGAAGGCGTCCTTGAGATCCTGCTCGACGGCCGTGCGGGAAATGTTTCCCACGTAGATGTTCATACATCTCTCCTTTGAAATTGCCCTTGCCCTGGTCGCGCGCCCTCTTATTCGGGTTCCGTGGTTGCCCTCGGCCCATGAACGGGGCCCGCGCCCGACCTGCCGAATAAAAGGAGAGGGTGTATGACCGACCGTTTTGTGGGGGGCCCGTGCCCCTCTGTCCTTTATTCGTATGACCAGGGACGGTCCCCTCGCAGGGACTGTCCCACATAGAAAAAAACCCGGCAACGACCTACTCTCCCACCCAGCTGCCCAGGCAGTACCATCGGCACGAGCGGGCTTAACTTCCGTGTTCGGAATGGGAACGGGTGTGGCCCCGCCGTTAAAGTCACCGGGATTTTTATTCGGTGTCATGAGGGACCGTCCCCTTGGGGGACAGTCCCCGAACTCGCGGCCTTTTTTGTCTTGATAAACTTTATGGTCAAGCCTCACGGTCTATTAGTACTGGTCAGCTGAACGCATCACTGCGCTTACACCTCCAGCCTATCAACCTCGTAGTCTGCGAGGGACCTTTAGCCCTTGCGGGAGGGAGATCTTATCTCGGGGCGTGCTTCCCGCTTATATGCTTTCAGCGGTTATCACAACCGAACGTAGCTACCCGGCGCTGCGCCTGGCGGCACAACCGGTACACTAGAGGTTCGTCCATCCAGGTCCTTTCGTACTATGGACAGCCCCCCTCAAATCTCCTGCGCCTACCGTGGATAGGGACCGAACTGTCTCGCGACGTTCTAAACCCAGCTCACGTACCTCTTTAACCGGCGAACAGCCGGACCCTTGGGACCTGCTTCAGCCCCAGGATGAGATGAGCCGACATCGAGGTGCCAAACAGTGTCGTCGATGTGAGCTCTTGGACACTATTAGCCTGTTATCCCCGGCGTACCTTTTATCCGTTGAGCGATGGCCCTTCCATTCAGGACCACCGGATCACTAAGCCCTGGTTTCCCACCTGTTCGACCCGTCGGTCTCACAGTCAAGCTCCCTTATGCCTTTGCACTCTACGGCTGATTTCCAAACAGCCTGAGGGAACCTTTGGGCGCCTCCGTTACACTTTAGGAGGCGACCGCCCCAGTCAAACTACCCACCTAACACTGTCCCTCGCCCCGATCAGGGGCGGAGGTTAGAATCTCAGACCATGAAGAGTGGTATCTCACCGTTGACTCCACCACGCCCGGAGGCGCGGCTTCAAAGTCTCCCACCTATCCTGCGCATCATGGACCGAAATCCAATGCTAGGATGCAGTTAAGGTGCCGGGGTCTTTCCGTCCAGCGGCAGGTATCCGGCGTCTTCACCGGAACCACAATTTCGCCGAGCCCCTCTTTGAGACAGCGCTCAAGTCGTTACGCCTTTCGTGCGGGTCGGAACTTACCCGACAAGGAATTTCGCTCAGTTCTGTTACTTGAAGACCTGGCTCGCAGCCAGGCGGGCCGTCATTTCTGCCGGCCTCCCCATGTCGCCATGGGGCTCGGACTGTATCTTCACTCCGTGTAGAGCGTCTGGCGTACAGTCTCTGAGGATTCCGGGGCCTCGCCCCGGCCTTTCCTGCTGATTGCCTGCGCCCGTCGCATTGTTACTCCCCATGGAGTAGCGCGGGCCCTTCACCCCTTCGAGAGGACAGGTTTTCCAGCACACAGCCAGATTTTACTAAAGCTAGCGTCTCTAACCTTAGGACCGTTCTTGACGTTGTATCTGCTCAAGAGATACTGCCCGGGCCATCCCGGGCGCCCTCCATCGCTGAAGGGAACGGACTATATCATCTCTCCTCGGTGTCCGGGAGAGCCTGACGTGTAGTCTCTGAGGATTCTTCATGGGACAGGCGGTCGACGATCTCGCCCTCGCTGTACTTTCTCTTCCCGCCGTCGTTCATGTCTTTCCGAATCTTCATGATCTCGAGGATCCCATCCTTGTTCTGGTGCCGTCCTTCCTGGATCATCTTGGCGATCTGCTTGAATTTCGCGAAGTCTCGCTTCTTCTTCGCGGACATGAACTGAAAACGGTTGAAAAAGGGGATCACGTTCTCGACGATGGCGTTGAAGTTATTCACTTCGTAGTACCACACCCCGTCCGGTCGGCCTCTCAGTGTCCCGCAATGGAGCCATCTCTTGTACAAGGCCAGGATGACCTTGTCCTTTTGGGAGATGTTGAAACACATCGAGACTTTCCATGGAACGGAGTAGTCGCTCCGCGGACGGAAGGAAACGTTGAAGCTCCCTTCCTGTCTCTTATACACATCTGACGCTGCCGACGAAG
>OGCK01000150.1_pt1:5000-13366 | contig 13366 bp, 6 predicted proteins | sample 1570051 | NCBI WGS metagenome assembly OGCK01 (sample SAMN06266181, study PRJEB24510) | hot springs metagenome | isolation source: hot spring sediment | place: USA: Zodletone Spring, Oklahoma | collected 2013-12-03 | reverse complement strand
TACACTATCCTCTTCGTCGGCAGCGTCAGATGTGTATAAGAGACAGCTTCTAATCCTTCAATATTTAATCCAATCTTTATTAGACCTGAAGCCCGAACCATGGTAGAAATTAAACCTGATTTTCCCAGAATAGGTTCAGCATAATATTTTTTACCTTTTTTATATAAGAATACTCTAATATAATCTTCTCTTCCTGAATCAGAAACTATATTACTAGTTAATTCTGCTCCTATTTCTTTACTATAATTATTACTAAATTCTCCTCCTTGTAACCAACTAATTAAAGGCCGCACAAAAAGATCGAAGATAATCATCGCTGAGACCGGATGACCAGGCAATCCAAATATCGGTCTGTTGTCAGCTATGGCAAGTATCATGGGTTTCCCTGGTTTTACTGATACTCCGTGAATCAATACACCGGGTTTCCCTAATCTATTAAGCACTTCTAGAGTAACATCTCTTATTCCCACTGAACTCCCGCCGGAAATAATTACTGCTTCTATCTTATCTTCTTCAATAATCTTTTTAACCTCCTGCTCCAATAAAATAGCTTCATCTTTAATTATCCCTTTATAAACAGGAAGCCCACCTGATTCTTCAATACAAACCCCAAGAGTGTAAGAATTTATATCTCTTATTTGCCCTATCCGAGGTTCACCTTCCGCTGGAATTATTTCATTGCCCGTGGAAATAATAGCAATTTTTGGTTTTTTATAGATTTTGATACTTGTTTTCCCTATTCCCGCTAAAACTCCTATATCCTGCGAACGTAACCTCTGTCCTTTTCTTAATATAGTTTCTCCTTTTTTTAGATCCTCATCCTCTCGAACCACATTTTCCCAGGGAGAGATTGACTTCCTTATTTCAACGGTATTATTATCAATCTGTTCAGTATATTCTAACATCATCACTGCATTTACTCCTTCAGGGAGCATACCTCCGGTAGATATTTTTACCGCCTCTCCAGGGGAGGACTTAAATTCAGGTTTTATACCCATCTTTATTTCTCCGATAATCTTCAAATAGGAAGGCAAATTATCAGTTGCTCCAAAAGAATCTTCTGCTCTAATAGCATAACCATCCATGGTAGAACGATTAAAACCAGGCAGATTAGCAGGTGCGACTATCTCTTCCGCCAAAAACCTATGCAAGGCTGTTTTAATATCCACTTCTTCTATGTTTTTCTGGATTATATCCTTTAAATTTAAATGATCTTTTAGTAACATTTTGACCTCTTGAGGGGTACGAACTTTAAATAAGGGCTTTACCATTTTCGATGTTTATCTCCTAATTGTTTACAAATTGTTTTACAAATATCTTGTTTTTAAAATTAAAATAATCTTACTGCTGAAGCTTTAAAGGTTAAATAAACTTCGCTTCCTAGAGTGAAATTCATCTTAAAAAATGATTCTCTGGTAATAATCACTACCAAGGGGATAGAAATATCTATTTCTAATTTAACCAAATGATTTTGCTCAATAATCTTTATTATTTTACCTAAAAAGGAATTTCTGGCACTGGATTGAAACTGTTCATAAGATAATATGATATCTCTTGGGTCAATAGAAATATGTGCCGGTCCAACTTTTTCAGTTACTACCGCAAATTTAATATTTTCTCCAATATTGAACCATTTTGAACTATCTTCTTCTACTATTTCTCCCCAAAGAAGGTTGTCCTGAACTTGTTTAATTATTTTACCATCCAAAAGGGAAATCACCTTATCAGCTAAACGATAGGCTTGGGAAAGATCGTGAGTAGTAAATATTACGGTAGTTTTAATCTCTTTCTGTACTCTTTTAATAATTCTTTCTACTATATCTATGTATTTTTGATCAATATTGGCAGTAGGTTCATCTAAAAAAAGAATTTCCGGTTCTATTACTAAGGCTCTAGCAATGACCACTCGTTGAGCTTCTCCACCAGATAATTGATCAACTCTTCTTTTTTCAAAATTGGAAAGCCCAACCATTTCCAAAGCATTTTTTACTCTTATTAGCTGTTCTGTAGAAGAAATAGCTCTTATTTTTAATCCATAGGCAATATTATCATAGACGGTGGAATGAAACAAGAAAGGATCTTGATTTACTAAAGTCATTCTCCTTCGAATTCCTAATATATCAACATTTGATTTATTGGAAATTTCTTGACCATTTAAAAATATCTGACCTTTGTTAGGTCTCTCTAATAAGTTTAAAATATTAAGTAAGGTGGTCTTCCCTGATCCGTTTGGACCGACGATAGCATAAATTTTTCTTTTTTGAAAATTTAAACTTTCTATATCTAATATAGTTCTACCATTATAAATTTTTTTTACATTCTTAATTTTAAGTATGGGTTCGTTCATTGATTAATTTCCCACTTTCTTGCTCTGAAAATAATGTAGTAAGATATTTATACTAAAAGCAATGGTTAATAAAATAATACCCAAGGCTATCCCAAAGCCAAACTCGCCTTTAGAAGTTTCAAGGGCTATAGCGGTAGTCATCGTTCTAGTGCTTCCTTTAATGTTGCCTCCTAACATCATGGCTGCTCCCACTTCGGCGATTACCCTCCCGAATCCAGTAATTATTGCTGCCAAAACTGCATAGCGCGCTTCTTTAATTACCATCCAGGCAGATTGGGATTCCGTTGCTCCCAGAGTTAATGTGGTACTTCTAACTCTTTTATCGATTCCCTGTATTGCAGAATGAGTAAGAGCAATGATGATGGGTGTAGCCAATATGAACTGTCCAATAATCATAGCCGAAGGGGTAAACAATAAGCCAAAAACTCCTAATGGTCCTTTTCGGGAGATTAAGGAATAAATAATGAGTCCGACTACTACCGTTGGTAGAGCTAATAAAGTATTTGTTGTAGCTATAATAAAATTTTTTCCCCAGAAATTTTTTACTGCCATTAAAAATCCTAAATAGACGCCCAACAATGAGGAGAGAAAAATTGCAGTTAAAGATACCTTCAATGAAAGTAAGACGATAATAAATATCTCTTTATCTAAAGTAAGTATTAATTGGAAAGCTTTTTCTATTCCTTCGATAACAAAACCCAAAATATCCCCTCCATATAAAAATTCGCCAATTGACCTATTCCCCAATTTGGCAATTTGCTAACTGACCAATTCACTGATTCACAAATTTACTTATTAACCATCTAGTAGATTAACTAATTAGTAAGTTTTTTTGGTCTACCAGTCTGTCGGTCACTATACCTATTATTTAAATTAGTCTTTAGTTAATAGGGAAACAAAGAATTGTGCCCCTATTATTTTGTTTATCTTTTGTTTGCTTTTAGCACGATACATCGCGCTCCTATTTCTGGATTCTGATTTTCTTCACGCGATAAGCGATACGCAATACGATATACTAATGACTATTTAATTGCTACGGGATAAAAAAGTATTTCTCCGTCAATTTCGTATTCTCTAATAATTTTTTGTCCTTCTATAGAAGTAACCCAGGCTATGAACTGCATGGCTTCCATATACTTCACATGAGGATACCGGTCAGGATTGATAGCTATTACTCCATAAGGATTAAAAAGTAGTGGATCTCCTTCACTAAGAATAACTAACCCTACCTTATTTTTATAGGCAATAAAGGTTGCTCTATCACAAAGAACATAGGCTTGTTTTTCATCGGCAATTTGTAAGGTTGCACCCATTCCTTGACCTGCTTCCATGTACCACGTTCCCTCGGGTACAATGTTGGTAATTTTCCATAAACCTTTTTCTTTTTGATCGGTACCAGAATTATCTCCTCGAGATATAAAAAAAGCTTTTCGAATAGATATCTTGGTTAAGGCAGAAACTGCACTTTTTTCCTCTTTAATTTTTGCCGGGTCGTTAGATGGTCCAAGTATAATAAAATCATTATACATGACATCTCTGCGATTTACTCCGTATCCAGCTTCAATAAATTTATCTTCCGCTTCTCGAGCGTGTACAAATAATACATCTGCATCTCCATTCTCTGCCAATTTCATAGCTGCGCCTGTTCCAACAGCAATAACATCTACTTTTATACTATATTTCTCCTCAAAAGGCGGAAGTAACCTTGCTAGTAAACCTGAATTTTCTGTGCTGGTAGTTGTAGCCATCTTCAAGTGAATTGGCTCAGCAAAAACCATACCTATTAATAATAAACTAATACTTAATATTAATATTATTTGAAAAATAATATTTTTTTTCATTTTTCTGAGATACTCCTTTTTTACTAATTTCATTTTTTAATTTTAATTAGAAATGTAACAAAAAAACCAACACTATGTTCGGTGTTGGTTATATAAATTCAACCCATCATATTAATCCTCCTTTCCAAACACGGGAGGAATAAGAGTTTCCTCTTATTCCCTATCGGCTGATCCACCATCGTTTTCACTTTAGGTGAGGCAGCTCAGAGAGTATTTTTTTATAAAAGAACGGTAAGTAGCAAATGGTATTTTAACATATTATAATATTTTTTCTTTATTTAAGCAAGCATAAACTCCTATCTCGTGGTAAGTATTTAATTGGCAAGGTAGTTATTTAGTAAATCTTTAAGATAGCAAAAAAACAAATTAGTATTTCCAAAAAGGGATTTATTGTTTTATAATTTTTTGACATTGTGGACAGATAAATGAGCTTCTACCTTCTATCCTTACTACTTCTATCGCACATCCGCACTTTGCGCAAGGTTCTCCTTTTTGAGCATAAACCTGTAATTTTTTTGCGTATTTTCCTTTTTCGCCATCTGTATCTCGATAGGCTTCGTCAGCTACTGTACACCCCCGAAGCATAATCGCTTCTCCCAAAACCAATTTAATCTGTTGGTACAAATTTCCAACTTCCTTTTTGGTAAGAGAAGAAATTAATCGTAAAGGATGAATATTCGATCTATATAATACTTCATTGGCATAAATATTGCCTAACCCAGTGATAGATTCTTGTTTCATCAAAAAAGATTTTACCTTACTGTTTTTCTTTTCGTTTAATATTTTAATAAAAATTTCTTCGGTAAAACAATCCTCTAAAGGTTCAACCCCTAATTTAGCTATACTTTCTATATTGTTAATATTGGGAACTAAAAATATTTTTCCGAATCTTCTCACATCATTAAAAACTAACTGGGTTTCATCTGTAAAGGTAAAAATAATATGATTATGTTTGGATTTAATTTCTTTTTCGGTAATTTGAGCAGTGTAAGGATAGATTAACATTCCGGTCATCCCCAGGTGAATTACTAATTTATCTTCTGAGCTTAAACAAATAATGATATATTTTCCCCGGCGATCTACTTTCTTAATCTTTTTGTTCTTTATTTTATTAATAAATTCTTCTAAAGACGGTTTTTTTATTATTTTACTAGTATTTATTATGACATCTTTTATTTGTTTATTTTTAATTTTTTGTTGAAGGTCTGTCCTGATAGTCTCTACTTCGGGTAATTCAGGCATAATTATCACCTCGTTACATATTGACTAATTGACCAATTCGCCAATTAAATATTAGTGAGTGAATAGCTTCTAGTAAACTAAAAATTCAAAGCTAAAAGTAAAAAACCATAATTATTATTTAAGAAGTCAGAAGAACATACAACCAAAATATGCTCTTATAACTTAAAACAATTCTGAATTCTGGATTCCGGCTCCTGACTTCTATTTTCTTGACTCGATACTATATGCTTAATACTGTTTTCTTAACCAGCTATCTTATCACATATCGCAAATTATTGGTCATTGATTAATGTTATCTATTATTTTAGTTACTTCTCCTAAATTGTGAATAATTAACTTTCCCTTTTTTGTCTTGCTGCGATCTAAATATATAACATTCATTCCAGCTTTCCGAGCAGCTAGATAATCAAATTCCCAATGATCACCTATGTGTAATATCTGTTCAGGGCATAAATTTAGGATTTTGGATATTTTTGAATATATTTCCGCATTTTTCAATTTTTTAAAATCGGATAAAGCAGAAAAGCTGAATTTAAAATATTTTTCCAGCTTTTTTATTTTAGGCTTTAAAAATTCACGAGGCATTGCAGTAGTAATAACAAGTATAAATTTATTCCTTAATTTTTCCAAAAGAGGGATTACTTCGGGAAATATATTTATTTTGGATTCATACTTTTCCAATATTTTTTCAGGGGAGACTTTTATTCCAAAATAGGTAATCCAATAACTAATATCATACCAATTTAAATTATACTCACCGAGTTTAGTATATTCATCAGTTACATATTTTACACTTTGTTCGAAATTTATCTTCTTTTTCTTAGCTACTAGTTCAGGTATTTCTTTAAACCATATTAGATCATTATATCCTGAATCAACTAATGTACCGTCTACGTCAAACGAAATGATCTTAAGTTTATGCTCCAATTCCCCTCTTCTCCCCTCTACCCTTACTCAACACCTATCATTCCTTACTATCTCTTAAATTATACCCTAAAACAAAGAAAATAAAAATAAAAAATCCCGGCAGTGTCCTACTCTCCCACAGATAAACTGCAGTACCATCGGCGCTGGAGGGCTTAACTACTGTGTTCGGGATGGGAACAGGTGTGACCCCTCCGCCATAACCACCGGGAAAAAGATAGAGATGTATATAAGGTAAATAACGGTCAAGTCCTCGACCTATTAGTATCAGTTAGCTAAAGACATCACTGCCCTTACACTTCTGACCTATCAACCGGGTAGTCTACCCGGGGTCTCTCTCTGGATAAATCCAGATGGGATACCTCATCTTGAGGTGGGTTTCACACTTAGATGCTTTCAGCGTTTATCCCGACCGAACATAGCTACCCAGCAATGCCCTGAGCAGGACAACTGGTACACTAGAGGTTCGTCCACCTCGGTCCTCTCGTACTAGAGGCAGACCCTCTTCAAGTATCCTACGCCCACGACGGATAGGGACCGAACTGTCTCACGACGTTCTAAACCCAGCTCGCGTACCGCTTTAATTGGCGAACAGCCAAACCCTTGGGACCTGCTTCAGCCCCAGGATGCGACGAGCCGACATCGAGGTGCCAAACCTCCCCGTCGATATGGACTCTTGGGGGAGATAAGCCTGTTATCCCCGGAGTACCTTTTATCCGTTAAGCGACGGCACATCCACTAGTTACCGCCGGATCACTAGGCCCTGCTTTCGCATCTGCTCGAGATGTCTCTCTCGCAGTTAAGCCTCCTTATGCCCTTACACTCTTGGGTGTGATTTCCAACCACACTGAGGAGACCTTGGGACACCTCCGTTACTCTTTAGGAGGTGACCGCCCCAGTCAAACTGCCCACCAAATACTGTCCCTTTGCCGGATAACGGCGAAAGGTTAGAACCCAAACATATCAAGGGTGGTATTTCAAGGATGGCTCCGGAGAGGCTAACGCCCCTCTTTCACAGCCTACCACCTATCCTACACAGGATATGCTAAAGTTCAATATCAGGCTACAGTAAAGGTTCACGGGGTCTTTCCGTCCTGTCGCGGGTAGTAAGCATCTTCACTTACACTACAACTTCACCGAGTCCCTCGTTGAGACAGTGCCCAAATCGTTACGCCATTCGTGCGGGTCGGAACTTACCCGACAAGGAATTTCGCTACCTTAGGACCGTTATAGTTACGGCCGCCGTTTACTGGGGCTTCGGTCAAGAGCTTCCCCCTCTTAACGAGGAGTAACCCCCTTCCTTAACCTTCCAGCACCGGGCAGGCGTCAGTCCCTATACATCATCTTTCGATTTAGCAGAGACCTGTGTTTTTAGTAAACAGTCGCTTGGGCCGTTTCTTTGCAACCCCCTCGGGCTGACCAAGTAAATTGGGTCACCCTAGCGGGGCACTCCTTCTCCCGAAGTTACGGAGTCATTTTGCCGAGTTCCTTAACGAGGGTTATCTCGAGCGCCTTGGTATTCTCTACCTACCTACCTGTGTCGGTTTTAGTACGGATACCCGATTATCTTGTTTAGAGGTTTTTCTCGGCAGTGTAGGATCGATCAGTTCGCTGCCATAGCAGCTCCCTATCACCTCTTAGGGTTTTAATAAGAGACGGATTTTCCTGTCTCTTCCCACATCAGGCTTAGACACGTAACTTTTATCGTGCTGACCTACCTTCCTGCGTCCCCCCATCACTCAAAGCGATAATCTGGTAGTACCGGAATGTTGACCGGTTGTCCATCACCTACGCCTTTCGGCCTCGGCTTAGGTTCCGACTAACCCTGGGCGGATTTACCTTCCCCAGGAAACCTTAGGTTTTCGGCGGGAGAGATTCTCACTCTCCTTATCGTTACTAATGCCGGCATTCTCACTTCCTTTTAGTCCAGGCATCCTTACGGTTACCCTTCATCCCATAAAGGAACGCTCCTCTACCACCCGGAACGAATTCCGGATCCAGAGCTTCGGTGG
>OGCK01000149.1_pt1 | contig 13382 bp, 14 predicted proteins | sample 1570051 | NCBI WGS metagenome assembly OGCK01 (sample SAMN06266181, study PRJEB24510) | hot springs metagenome | isolation source: hot spring sediment | place: USA: Zodletone Spring, Oklahoma | collected 2013-12-03 | reverse complement strand
AGGGCATCGTGCTGCGCGGCGACGCCACCGACGAGGACCTGCTGCGCGACGAGAACGTCGACGACATGGACCTGTTCCTCGCGGTCACCAACGACGACGAGAACAATATCCTCTCCGCCATGCTCGCCAAGCGCCTCGGCGCGCGCAAGACCATGGCGATCATCAACCGCACGGTCTACGTCGACCTGATCGAGTCGACCGCGATCGACGTGGTGATCTCGCCCCAGCTGATCACCGTCAGCGCCCTGCTGGCCCACCTGCGCCGCGGCGAGGTGATCGCGGCCCACTCCCTGCGCCGCGGCGCGGCCGAGGCGATGGAGATCATCGCCGTGGGCGACCGGCTGACCTCGCGCGTGGCGGGGCGGCGCATCGAGGAGATCAAGCTGCCCGAGGGCGTGAGCATCGGTGCCATCGTGCGCAACGAGGACGAGGTCATCATCGCCCACCACGACACGGTCATTGCCTCGGACGACCACGTGATCCTGTTCCTCACCGACAAGCGCAAGGTGCGTGAGGTGGAGCAGCTGTTCCAGGTCGGCTTCAGCTTCTTCGGGTGAGCGGGGCGGACTGAACCATGCAACTCTCCATGGTCCAGCGCGTGCTGGGCGTGCTCCTGATGATCTTCAGCCTGTCCATGCTGCCCCCGGCAGCGGTCAGCCTGTACTTCGACGACGGGGAGCTGCTCCCCTTCCTGCAGGGCTTCGCCTGGCTGTTCGGCCTGGGCGCGCTGATCTTCTGGCCGGTGCGCGGCCTGGCGCGCGAGCTCAAGCTGCGCGACGGCTTCGTCGTGGTGGTGATGTTCTGGACCGTGCTGGGGGTGTCCGGGGCCTTGCCCTTCTATCTCTCCGAGCGCCCGTCGATGTCCCTGACCGACGCCGTGTTCGAGGCAATCTCCGGCCTGACCACCACCGGCGCCACGGTGCTCACCGGCATCGACGAGCTGCCGCACAGCATCCGCTTCTACCGCCAGGAACTGCAGTGGCTGGGCGGCATGGGTATCGTCGTGCTCGCGGTGGCCATCCTGCCGCTGCTCGGCGTGGGCGGTATGCAGCTCTACCGGGCCGAGTACCCCGGGCCGATGAAGGAGGCCAAGCTCACCGCGCGCATCGCGGACACGGCCAAGACCCTCTGGTACATCTACGTGGGCATTACCGTGACGGCTGCGCTGGCCTACCGCATCGGCGGCATGAGCTGGTTCGATGCCATCGGCCACAGCTTCTCCACCGTCGCCATCGGCGGCTTCTCCACCCATGACGCCGGCTTCGGCTACTACGACTCGCCCTGGCTGGACGGCATGGCGACCTTCTTCATGCTGGTCGCCGGGGCGAATTTCGCCCTGCATTTCATCGCCTGGAACCGGCGCACCCTGACGGGCTACTGGCACGATTCGGAATTCCGCTTCTACGTCGGCGTCATGCTGTTCATGATCCTGCTCTACAGCGTCATGCTGTGGGGCAACGGGATGTACGACGGCTTCTTCACCGCCCTGCGCTACGCGTCCTTCAACGTCGTCTCCTATGCCACGACCACCGGCTTCGCCACCGCCGACATCACCCTGTGGCCGGCCTTCCTGCCGGTGCTGATCGTGCTGCTGGCGTTCATGGGCGGCAGCACGGGTTCCACCGGGGGCGGGATGAAAGTGATGCGCGTGATGCTGCTGATCAAGCAGGGGGTGCGCGAGCTCAAGCAGTTGGTCCATCCGCAGGCGGAGCTGCCGGTCAAGATCGGCACGCAGGTGGTGCCGGACCGGGTGATCCAGGCCGTGTGGGGCTTCTTCTCCGCCTATATCGGCATCTTCATCGTCCTGACCCTGGTCATGATGGGCATCGGCCTCGACGAGGTCACCGCCTTCGGCGCGGTGGCGGCCACGCTCAACAACCTCGGCCCCGGGCTCGGGGACGTGGCCGGCAACTTTGCCTCCGTACCGGACGCGGCCAAGTGGGTGGGGTGCGTGGCGATGATCCTCGGGCGCCTGGAGGTCTTCACCCTCCTCGTCCTGTTCACCCCGGTGTTCTGGCGCCGATGAGCACGCGGGTCGATCTCTGGAATGCCCGCTACGCGGACGCCGAACGCGGTGCCGCTGCCTGGGTGCTGCGCGAGCACGCCCACCTGCTGCCCGCGCAGGGGGAGGCTCTGGACCTCGCCTGCGGCCTCGGGGCGAACGCCCTGCTCCTGGCGGACCATGGCCTGAGTGTCCAGGCCTGGGACTTCTCGCCCACCGCGATCGAGCGGCTGGAGCAGGAGGCGCTGCAGCGGGGGTTGTCCCTGCGGGGCGAGGTGCGCGATGTGGTGCAGGCGCCCCCTGGGCCTGCGTCCTTCGATGTGATCGTCGTCAGCCACTTCCTGGAGCGCGATCTCATGCCGCACCTCGTCGCCGCGTTGCGACCGGGCGGTCTGCTGTTCTACCAGACCTTCACCACGGACCGGGTGGCGGGCGCGTCGACACCGGGCAATCCGGCCTTCCTGCTTGCGCCGAACGAGTTGCTGGAACTCTGCCGCCCCCTGCGCCTGCTGGTCTACCGCGAGGACGGTCCTTACGGCGACGCGGGGCAGGGGCTGAGGGCCATGGCGGCGCTGGTGGGGGCGCGCCCATGACGCTGCCGGCCCCGCTCAAGGACCGGGCCCTGTGGCATCCGCGCTACTGGGGCATGTGGCTGGGCATCCTCCTGCTGTGGGGCATCGCCTGGCTGCCGGTCGGCTGGCGCATGCGCCTCGGCGCCTGGCTCGGCCGGCAGATGATGCTGCGCAACGCCAAGCGGCGCCGGATCGTCGCCATCAACCTCGGTCTTGCCTTCCCCGAACTGGACGAGGCCGGGCGCGAGGCGCTGGCGCGGCAGTCCTTCGAGCGCGCCGGGCAGTCGCTGCTCGATCTCGGCTACCTCTGGCTGCGCAGCAGGAAGGCGCTGGAAAAACGCTGGCGGGTGCACGGGCTTGAGTATCTCGAGGCCGCCCTGGCCTCCGGCCGCGCCCCGCTGGTGGTCACCGGGCACGTGGTGGGGCTGGACATGGGGGCGGCCTATCTGTCGATGGCCTGCGGAGGCGGGGCAGGACTCTACAATCCCGCGCGCAGGCCCTTCCTCGATGCGTGGATGGCGCACGGCCGGACCCGCTTCGGCGCCCGCCTGATGGCGCGCCAGGAGGGGCTGCGCCCGCTGGTCAAGGCGCTCAAGGCCGGCACGCTGGTGTACTACATCCCGGACGAGGATCTCGGCCGCGAGCATGCGGTGTTCGCCCCGTTCTTCGGCGTGGAGAAGGCGACCGTGCCCATGCTCGGGCGGCTGGCCCGGCTGGGGAATGCACTGGTGCTGCCCTACATCACCCGTCTCGACCCGGTCACCGGCCTGTACCACATCCACATCCATCCGCCGCTCGAGGACTTCCCCTGCGAGGACGTGGTGGCGGATACCGCGCGCGCATGAACGCGGTGCTCGAGTCCATGATCCGCGAGGATCCGGCGCAGTACATGTGGAGCTTCAAGCTGTTCAGGACGCGGCCCGAAGGGGCGAAGTCGCCTTACTGAAGGCGCACGAGGGCAACGCGGCCGAAGGGATGCAAATCCCGTGGTCTACGGATAAGGGTGGGTGCGATTGGTGCTCTGGGAGCCAGAGGCTTGCGGGAAAAAGATGGTCGGAGTGACAGGATTCGAACCTACGACCCCTACGTCCCGAACGTAGTGCTCTACCAAGCTGAGCTACACTCCGACTAGTGGTCCCGGGCTGCTGCGAAACGAGCAATGCTCTCAAGTGCTTCGCGATGCGGCGACGGGGGCAGGATGGCGAGGGCGGCAATGGCTTGCTCGGTCTCGTTCATCGCAAGGCGCGCAGTATAGGCAAGTGAACCGGCGTTTGCAATAGCCTTGAGTACGATCGGCAGATTTTCCACGCCACCCTGCTCGATGGCCTGGCGGATCAAGTCCGCCTGCTCAGGGCTTGCATGGCGCATGGCGTGGATCAGGGGCAGGGTGGGCTTGCCCTCGGCCAGATCGTCGCCGACGTTTTTTCCAAGCTTCTCGGAGTCGGCCTCGTAATCCAGCGCGTCATCCATCAGCTGGAAGGCGTTGCCAAGGTGCAGGCCGTAGGCGGCCAGCGCCTCTTCCACTTCGGGCGAGGCGCCGGCCAGCACGCCGCCGAGGCGCCCAGCGGCCTCGAACAGCTGCGCGGTCTTGCAGCGGATCACGTCCATATAGCGCTCTTCGGTGGTGTCGGGGTCATGGCAGTTCATCAACTGCATGACCTCGCCCTCGGCGATGATGTTGGTGGAGTCCGCGAGGATCTCCATCACGCGCATGCTGCCGACGCTGACCATCAGCTGGAAGGCGCGCGAGTAGAGGAAGTCACCGACCAGCACGCTCGCGGCGTTGCCGAACATGGCGTTTGCCGTCTGCCGGCCGCGGCGCATGCCGGACTCGTCGACCACGTCGTCGTGCAGCAGGGTGGAGGTATGGATGAATTCGATCACCGCCGCGAGTGTGTAATGATGCTCGCCGTCATAGCCGGCCGCGCGCGCGGCCAGCAGATGAAGCAGGGGGCGCAGGCGCTTGCCGCCGCCGTGTATGATGTAGGCCGCGATCTGCCGGACGAGGGCGACATCGGAGTGCAGGCTGCGTTCAATCAGCTGATTGACGCGGGTCATCTCATCGTGCGTCGCTTCGCGCACCTGCTCGATATTCATCGAAATCGCTTCGGCCTTATAAAGTGTGGAGGGGGCGTGACGCCCGCGATGCTAGACAGGCCCACCGTGGGGTGTCAAGGCGAAACCGTTTGTGTTTGACGCGGGAAGGCCAGGCGCTTACAATGCGCGCCCTTTATACTGTTACATTCATTTTTTGGAGCACACCATCATGTACGCAGTGATCGTGACTGGCGGTAAGCAGTACCGTGTCGAGCAGGGCGAGCGCCTGCGCGTCGAGCTGCTGACTGCCGATGTGGGCTCGACCGTCGAGCTCGATCAGGTGCTGCTGGTGGCTGACGGCACCCAGTTCAAGGTCGGTTCCCCGCTGGTCGAAGGCGCCAAGGTGTCTGCCGAGGTGCTGAGCCACGGCCGCCACAAGAAGATCGAAATCCTGAAGTTCCGTCGTCGCAAGCATCACATGAAGCGCATGGGACATCGCCAGTATTTCACCGAACTGAAAATCACCGGTATTTCCGCTTAATCGAGGTAACGGGCCATGGCACACAAGAAGGCCGCGGGCAGTTCCCGCAACGGTCGTGATTCTGAATCCAAGCGTCTGGGCGTGAAGCTCTACGGCGGCCAGGCGGCTGTCGCGGGCAACATCATCGTCCGTCAGCGCGGCACCCAGTTCCACCCGGGTACCAACGTTGGCTGCGGCAAGGACTACACCCTGTTCGCAAAGGTCGACGGCACCATCAAGTTCGAGGTCAAGGGCCCGAACAACCGCCGCTTCGTGAGCGTCATCCCCGCCTGATCAGGGTTTGACTTCACCGAGCGCACAGCCCCGCCTTGTCGGGGCTTTTTTGCATGTGAGTTCCTATGAAGTTCGTTGACGAAGCAGTCATCCACGTCAAGGCCGGCAACGGCGGCAACGGCGTGGTCAGTTTCCGCCGCGAGAAGTTCATCCCCATGGGTGGCCCGGACGGCGGCGATGGGGGCGATGGCGGCAGCGTGTACGTGGTCGGGCACCCAGATCTCAATACCCTGGCCGATTTCCGCTTCCAGCGCCGTTTCGACGCCAAGCGCGGGCACAACGGCATGGGCCGCAACATGACCGGGGCCAAGGGCGACGACCTGGAGATCCCGGTGCCGGTCGGCACCATGGTCTATGACGCGGACACCGATGAGCTGATCGGCGACGTGGTCGAGGCCGGCCAACGCGTGCTGGTGGCGCGCGGCGGCTTCCACGGGCTCGGCAACACCCGCTTCAAGAGCTCCACCAACCGCGCCCCGCGCCAGTGCACGCACGGCTCGGAGGGCGACGAGCGCGAGCTGCGCCTGGAGCTCAAGGTACTGGCGGACGTCGGTCTGCTCGGCCTGCCGAATGCAGGCAAGTCGACCCTGATCCGCGCCATCTCCGCAGCACGGCCGAAGGTGGCGGACTACCCGTTCACCACGCTATACCCGAACCTTGGCGTGGTACGGGTCGAGGCGCACCGCAGCTTCGTCGTCGCCGACATTCCCGGACTGATCGAGGGCGCGGCCGAGGGGGCGGGGCTGGGCATCCAGTTCCTCAAGCACCTCTCGCGCACCGGCCTGCTGCTGCACGTGCTGGACGTGGCCCCGCTCGATCCGGAGGCGGATCCTGTGCACGATGCCCGCGTGATCCTCGGCGAGGTGGAGAAGTACAGCGACGAGCTTCTGCATCGCCCGCGCTGGCTGGTGCTCAACAAGCTCGACCTGCTGCCCGAGGATGAGCGTGAGGCGCGCTGCCAGGCCGTCCTTAAGGGCCTTGGCTGGGACGGACCGGTGTTCCGCATCAGCGCCATCTCCGGCGAGGGCACGCGTGAGCTGACCTACGCGATCATGGAATTCCTCGAGCAGTCGCGCGAAGCCGCGCGTGCCGAGAATGCACGAGAGGCCGGCAAAGGATCCGCGGCATCATGAGCGAAGTGGCGACGAGCGCAACGCGCGCCCGCCTGAGTCGCACCCGCCGTTGGGTGGTGAAGATCGGCAGCGCGATGGTCACCCGTGGCGGCCAGGGTGTGGACCTGCAGGCGATCGACCGCTGGGCCGCACAGGTCCAGGGGTTGCGCGCCTCCGGCAAGGAGGTGGTGATCGTCACCTCCGGCGCAGTGGCCGAGGGCATGCTGCGCCTCGGCTGGAAGACGCGCCCGACGGCCCTGCACGAGTTGCAGGCCGCCGCCGCCGTAGGCCAGATGGGCCTTGCCCAGGCCTACGAGAGCGTGTTCCAGAACCACGGTGTGCGCACCGCGCAGATCCTGCTCACCCATGACGACCTTTCCGAGCGCTCGCGCTACCTCAACGCGCGCAGCACCCTGCGCACCCTGCTCAGGCATGGCGTGATACCGGTGGTGAACGAGAACGACACGGTCGCCACCGAGGAGATCCGCTTCGGCGACAACGACACCCTCGCCGCGCTGGTCGCCAACCTGGTCGAGGCGGACGTGCTGGTGATCCTCACCGACCAGCAGGGCCTGTATACCGCCGACCCGCGCAAGCACCCGGAGGCCCGCCTCCTGAACGAGGTGAAGGCCAGCGATCCCGCGCTGTCGGGCATGGCCTCGAGCGAGGGCGGGGCGCTCGGGCGTGGCGGCATGGCGACCAAGGTGCGCGCCGCGCAGCGCGCCGCGCGTTCCGGTGCCGCTACCCTGATCGCGGCGGGTAGCGAGGCGGAGGTGCTGACCCGCCTCTCCAGCGGTGAGGAGGTCGGCACCGTGTTCCTGCCCGACCAGGCCCCGCTGCTGGCGCGCAAGCAGTGGCTGGCGAGCCAGCTGCACGTGGCCGGCCGCCTGCTGGTGGACGAGGGGGCGGTGCGCGTCCTGCGTGAGCAGGGGCGCAGCCTGCTGCCGGTCGGGGTGAAGGGGGTCGAGGGGCAGTTCCATCGCGGCGACCTGGTCGCCGTGATGGGGCCCGATGGGCAGGAAGTGGCCCGGGGACTGGTCAACTATGGTGCGGACGAGTCGCGCCGGATCCAGGGCCAGCCGAGCCACGCATTGCCCGCGCTGCTGGGCTACGAGGACGAGCCCGAACTCATCCACCGGGACAACCTGGTCCTGATCTGATCAGAGGCCGGAGCGGTCATGTGGCCCGGATGCAGGCGTCAGCCGGAATCCGGGGCGCTGGCGTGTTCCCGGATTCCACTCCGTTTCATCCGGGCTACATCTTCATCGGGTGGCTCAGAAACCGACCTCGATCTTCTCGACCACCCCGCGCGCCTTGGCGCGCGCCTCATCGACGTCCTCCCCGAGCGCCAGGGCCACGCCCAGGCGGCGGCTTCCCTTGAGCTCCGGCTTGCCGAACAGGCGCAGCTGGGTGTCGGGTTCGGCCAGGGCCTCGGCAAGGTTGCCGAAGCGCGCGTCGGTACTCTCCCCCTCGACCAGCAGGGCGCACGAGGCCGCAGGTCCGCGGGTGCGGATGTTGGGCACGGGCAGGCCGAGGATGGCGCGCGCGTGCAGGGCGAACTCGGACAGGTCCTGCGAGACGAGGGTTACGAGCCCGGTGTCGTGCGGGCGCGGGGAAACCTCGGAGAACCACACCTGGTCGCCCTTGACGAACAGCTCCACGCCGAACAGGCCGTGGCCACCGAGGGCTGTCGTGATGGCCCCGGCGATGCGCTCGGACTCGCGCAGGGCAGCCTCGCTCATCGGCTGCGGCTGCCAGGACTCGCGGTAGTCGCCCTTGACCTGCAGGTGGCCGATCGGCGGGCAGAAGCTCGTGCCGTCACGGTGGCGCAGGGTGAGCAGGGTGATCTCGTAGTCGAAGTCGATGAAGCCCTCGACAATGACCCGGCCCTTGCCGGCGCGCCCTCCCTCCTGCGCGTAGGTCCACGCCGGGGCGATGTCGTCCGCCGACTTGACCACGCTCTGGCCCTTGCCGGAGGAGGACATGATCGGTTTGACCACGCAGGGCAGGCCGAGCGCCTCGATGGCGGCGCGGTAGTCGGCCTCATTGTCGGCGAAGCGGTAGGGCGAGGTGGGCAGTCCCAGTTCCTCGGCGGCAAGCCTGCGGATGCCCTCGCGGTTCATGGTCAGGAAGGCGGCGCGGGCGGTCGGGATCACTTTCCAGCCCTCGCGCTCCATCTCCACCAGGGTCGGGGTGGCGATGGCCTCGATCTCGGGCACGATCAGGTCCGGCTTCTCCGTCTCGATCAGGGCGCGCAGGACAGCGCCGTCGAGCATGTCGATGACGTGGCTGCGGTGCGCGACCTGCATGGCCGGTGCATCGGCATAGCGGTCCACCGCGATGACCTCGACACCGAGGCGCTGCGCCTCGATGGCGAGCTCCTTGCCGAGCTCGCCGGAGCCGAGCAGCATCAGGCGGGTGGCGGAGGGGCACAGGGCCGTGCCCAGGGTAACCGTGCTCATCCCGTCATTCCTTCTCGATGCGCCAGCCCTGCTCGGTCTTGATCAGGTTCATGGCCTGTTCGCGCGGCAGGCGGTCCCCGGCCTTGAAGTCGCCGTACATCAGGCCGAGGGTCATGAGGCCCATGCCCTTGCCGATCTTCTCCAGCGGACCGCCCGGCTGTTGCTCGGCCTCGGCGGCGATGTCCTTGATCCCCTTGGTGAACACGAGGTCGTAGGTGACCTCGGCCACGTAGCGGCGATCGTCCTTCATGTAGCCGTTGACCTTATGGAAGTTCTCGATCGTGTAGATGGCGTGGGGCCCTTCCGCATCCAGCTCGTTGGCCAGCAGCTGCTGCAGCTCGCCATCGCTCGGTTTGCCGGAGCAGGCGGCCAGCAGGCCCGTCAGCATGACGATGGAAAAAAGAGCGAGCAGGCGCTTCATGGACGATCTCTCCTGAGAGGAACCACCTTGTCGTGGTCCGGATGGGGGGTGACGGTACGGGTGGTCGGGGGCTGCACGACGGCCGGATCGACCAGGTTGAACTCCACGCCAGCCAGTTGGCCGCCGAGCAGGACCAGTTCGGCCGGCCAGCGGTCGGCGCCGGTGCGGGAAAACTCGAAGGCGTAGGTGCGGCGAAGCTTCCAGCGTCCCTGGTCGCGCACGAGGCGCCATTGTTTCTGGCCGACCGATTCGTCGAGGAACTGCACGCCCATGCGCCGGCAGGTCTCGCGCGCCAGGCGCTCGGCACGCTCGCGCGCCTGCCAGTTGCGCCACAGCACGAGGCCGGCGGTGAACAGGGCGATCAGGACGAGCAGGGATTTGATGCTGAGCATGGGCTGGGATTCTACAGGGGGGAACGGGAAAACGAAGGTTTTCCTGCGACGCGGAGCGTGGGCCGATTCCCCTTGGCCGCGCCGGGCATGCCAGACACGGGAACCCGCAGCAGGCGGGCGCGATCGTGGGGGCGCCCTTCGGGCAAGTCATGGCCAGGGCTGCTCCGGCCGGGCCGTCCCGACGCGACATCCTGTCGAGGCTGGGTGAACAGGCCATCCATGGCCTGTTCACCCAGCCTCCACAACCCCGTCCATGACGGCCCCGAGGGGGAGTTCCCCTTCGCTCCGCGTTGCAGGAAAACCTTCCTTTTCCCTGTCTACATCACTCGATGACGCAGTACCGGCAAGCGCTCGCGCAACTCGTGTTGCGCCTGAAGGTCGATGCTGGCGACCACGAGGCCTGGGCCCTCGGCATGGCCGGCCAGCACCTCGCCCCAGGGGTCAATGATCTGGCTGTGGCCGAAGGTCCGGCGTCCTTCGAAGTGTTGTCCGCCCTGACCCGAGGCGAGCATGTAGCACTGGTTCTCGATCGCGCGGGCACGCAGCAGGACGTCCCAGTGCGCGACGCCGGTGGCGTGGGTGAAGGCCGCGGGCAGGGCGAACAGCTCGGCGCCCTGCGCGGCCATGGCGCGGAACAGCTCGGGGAAGCGCAGGTCGTAGCAGACCGCAAGGCCGAGGCGGCCTACGGGCGTGTCGAGTACGACCACCTCGCGCCCCGCGGCGAAACTGGCCGATTCGCGGTGCGCCTCCCCACCCGGCACATCGGCGTCGAACAGATGGATCTTGTCGTAGCGCGCCCGCACCTGGCCCTGTGCGTCGAAAACGAGGGTGGAGTTGGTCATGAGCCCACCCTCCGCGCGCAGGGGGATGGTGCCGGCCACCAGCCACAAGCCGTGGCGGCGGGCCATGTTCGCAAGGGCTTCCTGAATGGGGCCTGCGCCCCACGGCTCGGCGATTGCGTGCAGCTGATGGAGGTCCGGCGTCATGCACGCGACGTTTTCCGGCAGCACGGCAAGCCGTGCGCCTGCGCGCGCCGCCTCCGCGAGCAGGCGCCCGGCCTGGGCGAGGTTGGTGTCTGGGTCCGGGCCGCTGACCATTTGAACGACCGCGGCCAGGGCGCTCACTGGGTGGTCTCCACGCGCTCGACCAGCGGGGCGTCCCAGCTTCCGGTGATGCGATAGTTGAAGCCGCTGAGCTCGCCGGCGACCTGGTCGAAGACCTTCTGCAGGAGGAACACGGCGCCTCCCACCAGCGGCCCGCCGGCCACCGTGCCGATGATGGGCAGGACGTTGCCCAGCGCCGGCACGACCACCATGTCGTAATGCAGGGTCCGCTGGATCATGTCGCTGTAGCCTTTCATGTAGATCTGCGCGGAGGGGCCGTTGAGCTGTGTCAGTTCGGAGATGGCCCGTCCGTCCTGGAAGCGGAGGTTGGCGGCGATGCGGTCGAAGCGCAGCCCCTCGCCGAAGACGTCGCCGAAATCCAGCAGCAGCCGGCGCGGCAGTTCGGCGACGCTGAGCAGGCCGAGGACGCGGCCCGCGCCCGGCTCGACGCTCTCCAGGGCGCCATCGTGGACGTTGAAGCGCGCCTCGCCCTCGAGGATGGCCCAGCCGAAGCGGTCCGGGGCATCGGCCCAGCGCAGGCTGAGCTGGGTGTCCTCCAGCCGGCCGCGTTGTAGGGTGTTCTGGAAGCCGAGCTCGCCCAAGGCCTCGCCGACGTTGGCGCTGGACAGGTTCAGAGCGAGGCTGGTCTGGTGGCGATTCCCGCCGTCGAGCAGCCAGCTGCCCTCGCCGCGCAGGGCAAGATGGCCGCTGTCCGCCTGGATGTCCTGCACCAGCAGGCCCCGGGTCTGGGGCAGGGTGCGGGCCTGGACCTGCCTGAGGCGCAGCTCGCCCTGGCGCAGTTCCCCGACATGGATCTTGAGCGGCGGCAGGGTGGCCGGGTTGGCCGGGGGGGCTCGCTCGGCACGCGATTCGGAGGCAGAGGGCGTTTCTTCATCCTCGGCCAGGACGAGGCGATCGAGGTCGAGACTCACCGGCTCGGCCAGGGTGGGACGTGCCGGGATCCCGATGCGGCCGGCGAGCTGGGGGGCATCCAGCCGCAGGCGCCAGCCGGTGGGGTCGCGCTGGCCCTCGATCTGCACGGCTTCCCATGTGCCGCCCAGGGCCTTCAGGCTGCCCAGGTCGGCGCGCAGGTCGATCCTGCTGGGCAGGGCCTGCGTCTCGCCCTGCGGGGTGTCGAACACGGGCTCCCATTCGGCGAGGTCGAAGCTGTGCAGGCGCCCCTCGACGAGCAGTGGTCCTTGCCCGGCAGGGGGCCGGACCGGCCGCCTCCAAGGACGACGTGGCCGGACTGCACGCGCGCATCCTCCAGGGCCAGGCGGGCATCGAGCAGGTCCGGCTGGGCAAGGTGCAGGTCCTCGAGCCGGCCGTCTAGCCAAGTCAGGCGGGCCTCGGTCGGGCGTGCTTCATCCGCGGCCTTGCCGAAGGGGGCGGGCAGGTCGATGGCCAAGCCCTCGAGGCTGCTTTGCAGCGCCAGTCCGACAGCCCTGCCGCGCGGACCTTTCACGTCGATCAGAAGCTCGGCGTGTACCGGGAACTCGCCCGGAAGGCGTGCGGACCAGGGCGACCTGGAGGCCAGCCATGTGCTGGCCTCGGTGCGGGTGTCGAGGCCGATGCGGTAGGCCAGGGCCTCTCCGCGCGGTTCGCTGTCGACGCTCAGGCGGGCCTCCCGCCCGAGGTATCGGGCGCGGATGTCCCGGGCGTCCAGCCGGTCGTTCACGAAATGCAGGCGACCCTCGATGCGCTCGAGCTCGTGGTCGAGTGCGGCGAGCCGGGTCCCGTGCAGGTCGATCCAGCCCGCGCCCTGGTCGGGGCGGGTGTCCCGCCGATCCAGCCCCAGATCGACGCGCAGGCTCAGGGTCGCGGGGCCGGTCATGCGCGCGGTGTCGAAGGTCGTGCGGTCCTTGATCAGGGGGCTGTCGCGGAGCACGCCGAGCATCGATTCGACCTTGCCCTCCAGCGCCAGGCGCACGTCGAGGCGCGGCAGGTCGAAGTCCGGGACGGCGATCCAGCCCTCGCGAAGGGGCACCCCGCGGATGCTGCCGCCATCGATGCGCCCCGAGAACCCGTTGTTGAGGAAGGCGAGCTCGCCGTGCAGCTGCTCGGCCGGGCGCCAGCCCTTGGCATAGTCGAGCTTCAGGTCGCGGAACGCGAAGCGGACCTCGAACAGGCCGCTGCCATCGTCGTAGTGGGGGAAGCGGCCGAGGTCACCATGCAGGCGCACCTCCCCCCCGGGCACGAAGCCGCCGCTGTCCGGCAGGGCGCGATCCAGCCAGGCGAGGGTTTCGGGACCCAGCACATCGCGGGGCAGGTAGTCCGGGATGCGTCCGCTGCGGATGTTGCGGAAGCGCCCGTCGAGGGCGATCTGCGGGGACTGCCCGCGGGGCAGGTCGAGCTGGAGGTCGAGATCGAGGTCGAGATCGCGGTTGTAGAGGTTCTGTCTCTTATACACATCTCCGAGCCCACGAGACCGTACTAGATCTCGTATGCCGTCTTCTGCTTGAAAAAA